>Ga0316579_10000153_pt1 | contig 19426 bp, 13 predicted proteins | sample J5NA_2_FD_203074 | JGI IMG/M metagenome (GOLD analysis project Ga0316579, IMG submission 203074) | Rhizosphere microbial communities from salt marsh grasses in Alabama, United States - J5-7_160517rDrA | ecosystem: Host-associated > Plants > Roots > Rhizosphere | place: USA: Alabama | collected... | reverse complement strand
TTTTGCTTATAAATCTTGGCGAAGTGAAAGAAAAGCGATTCCAACTGTTTGAGCCCGAAGGGCGAGTTTTGGAATCGCCTGGAACAAGCCTTAGATTTATCAAAAAATGTTTCAGAGCCAGCGAAAAATGATTTGGGCAACAACCCGTTTAGCTTTGACCCAACAAGATGGATGATTTTTTATTAAAGCGGAGGTTTTGATCATCAGCACCGGAGGATCACAACAATGGAGCAAAAAGACGTCCGACCCCCTCTATAAGCCCGAGTGAACTCCCTCGTCGTTTTTTCCTCACTGAGCAGTCTGCCATTAGCTTTTTTATCCAGGCATCTATCTGATTGATCACATCCGAATCGTAAAGACACATGGCAACCTCATAGTTTAGCAATAGACTTCGCATGTCCATGTTGGCGGATCCTATTATTGCAACCGTATCATCTACCAGGATTGCTTTTGCGTGCAGCATGCGTGGCTCATAAAACCATACATCGGCACCTGCCTCCTGAACCCGTGCCAAATATCCCTCGCGTACAAGGTCCGCCAATCGATGATTGGACTTTTTCGGTGTTATAATAGATACATCAACATTGCGATAGACGGCTATGCACATGGCCTCCAATACCAGATCATCGGGTACAAAATACGGCGTTACAACCAGGATGCGTCGGTTTGCCCTGAAAATCGCTGTTAGGACGGCATTGCGAAATGAATCGTTGCGAACATCCGGTCCGCTTGCAACCAATTGGGTCACACCGTTTGGTCCCTGTTTTTGCGCCTGACCGTTAGTTGAGCAGTAACCAAGTTCGGCCTTTCGCGCAAATTTCCAATCCGATTTAAAAATACCGGTGATATGACCGATCACCGGACCATGAATTAACAACGAAAGATCTTGCCAGCGGGATTCAGATTTTTGAGGCCCCATGTATTCTGAAGCAAGGTTCATTCCACCAATGACAGCCGTCTGATTGTCACAGATGATCATTTTGCGATGATTACGCAAATTGGCCCGCCCCCGGAAAGGCAAATGAATCATCGGCATAAAGAAAGCTACATGGCCACCGGCCTCTAAAAGCGGTGAAAGGAACTTCTTGGATATTCTCATCGAGCCCAATGCATCTAAAAGAAGACAAATTTCTAATCCTTCTGAAGCTTTTTTTGCAAGAGCGTCCACAATGGCACTGCCCGTTTCATCCTTTCCCAATATGAACGTCGCAACATAAACGGAGCAGCGGGCATTCTCTATAAGGTCTAATATCGTTTGAAAGGCCTGTTTACCTTCTGATAGCAACAGGATCTGGTTGTGCGCCGATCCCGGGAAAATACCATCACCGGGCTCAAACAAATACGCATTGCTGATGTCAGATTCATAGAAAGGTTTTAATTCATCCAGTGAAAGCTTCGGTTTTTTCTCGGCCTTGCTGATCATCTTTCGGCCACCAAAAATAAGATAAAACGGCACTCCCAGGTAAGGGATAAAAATTATGGCCATCAACCAGGCAAGGGTGCTGGTTGGCGATCTTCGCTCCCTTATGATGTGGGTCAATAACACCAGAGCCAGAATAAATCCAATGGATGGCAACAGGTGTACAAGAACCAGCCAATTAAAATCCATGACGCCGAAATCCTGTAAAAAAAAGCTTATACAAAAGAAATCGAATATTTCTTATTTAAGATTTAGATATTTTTGATGCCCTGATTCGGGGTCTACCGAACCGGCTTCTGCCATTCCTTGGCAAAAATTTTTGCAATTCGATTGGTCTGACTCGGATCAATTTTCAGTGCTTTGGCAACCTCCGAATAAAGTGTCTTGCGGTCGCTGTTTTCTGCATCCACGAGGCCTTTGAGGTCCCTTTTCTCCTTGAGGTTTAGTCCCTTTGTACTTGCCACGGAAAGATACCCGTTACCCCCTTCTTTCAGGGCGCCCTTCTTATAGTATGGTTTCAGCGCTTTAAAACGGGCTTTCATTCTTTCCTTCAAAGCGCGAATGGTGGGATTGGAAACAGTGGTTACGTCTTCTGCCCATGCACTGGACAACGACAGGACAATCCTGATGTTAGGTAAAAGAGCACCACCATTGTTAGACTGGTCCCCTTTTTGATCCTGATTTTTTCCCCGGATATCTTTCACGATATCATCGGCAACGGATTCAACTTTTTCTGCCGGGAAATAGATGTTTATGGTCACACAAGCAAACAGGGCAATCATCACGAACATCATTGCCATCCACATGGGTTTTTGAAACACTTTCATATAAACCTCCCTTTGTCCTTTGGTACGTGTTCAGAGAGTGTGCATCCCCGTGTAACGATACTTGCCCGTCTGTACCTTTGAGGGTAGGCGGGTTGGCGGAGTGGCTTCGTCATTTTAATGACTTAGCAGTGGGGGAGACCGCGGCTCCCGCATGCTTTACGCGGATGAACGCTTAAGGGGGCAGGAATGCCCCCGCTACTAAGCCCTTGAAATGACCAGACACGTAGACACCAACGGGAAACGGGAATGAACACCCTCTGATCTTGTGCGTCATTTGACAACCGGGCCCTCTTTGGAGCCGATCCTTTTGATTCTTTTGAGCATGTCTTTAAAGCTAATACGGTTATCTGGATTCTGATTTATAATATCTACTCCTGAAAAGCTACCTCTTTTTACCAGATATTCAACACCACCTTCTCTAATGGTGCCGTTTACCGTGAACACGTCGTTTTCCAGATTGGCTTTGATGCCGATCTTTTTATAGGGAAATGTTTTAAAAAAAGATGCAAATGCACCTGCTAACCCTATAAAAGGGCTCTGTCCCCCGCCGATCTGGGCAATGTTTTCCACAGCCTTAACGCTAATTTTTTGAGGAATTCCCTTTGTTTTAACCGTTTCCAGCAAAAGGTTGAATCTCTGGGGCTGGCCGTAGGCCATCTCAACATCACGGAGGTGGCCCTTTAAAACCCCTTCTATCTTTCCAAATGCGGTATCCGTCGTCATCTCGGACAGCAAAAGATCCTCCCATTTTACATTGAGCTTATAGACCGGTGCTGACGTAAAAAGTCCCGAAGCCCCCAGATCGGATAAAATGATGTTGCCCCCAAATACCGCTGCATTGAGTTTCCCCTGGGTGGTCACAACGTGATTTTCGTATCGGACGGGGTTTAACGTACCGGCTAAAGTGCCATCTATGTGATGCATCCATATTTTTGATAAGAGAGGGTGAAGCTTTATTTTTTCAAATTTCAAACGGGTTTGGATGGTAAGATCAGGGGCAAAGAGTCTTTCAATCTGTACGGTTCCCAATCGCAGATCTCCGCCCGGAACCTTTATCACGGTCTCAGAATCCACGGATATCCGATTTGGACCGGCATCCAACTGGATGCTTAGCGGCTGTTTCGTTAACAGGGGAACTGTTATGGATTCAACCTCCAACTTTCCGCTTAGCGTCTTAACAGGCGAAATGGCGGCTTTGGTTTGGTACCAGACTGGCATATCAACGTGAATGCCCTCGAAGTCAATTTTTTTCTCGGGCAAAAAAAACTTGCCCCCAAGCCACCCAAAACGCCCCTTAACTTGCCATGCATCTCGAAATCCGTTTATGCGGATTTGTGCAGAAACCGTTCCTTCGGTGTCAAGGGTGGCCAGAAAAGGTTTTTCACTGCCATAGGGCTCCAGTAAAAAATGATGAAATATCGGTTTCAATGGCACTTTGGGGAGGACCACCATGAAATCGGCATTTGCTTTCGATGGATCCTGTTTAAGGTATCCATGGATTTCAAGAGGCAGGATACCCTTCAGGTTGAAACGAAATTTGGGAAGTTCTATCAACCTATTTCGAAGATCGTAAGTCCCGTTGCAAGACGTGACAATGGGATATTTTTTCAGATTCAAATAATAACGATCATAAAGGGCCTCGCCGCTTCTGGCGTCCATATCTGCGGCAAAAGTTATCCTGGAATGCTTCAAATCCACAACACCTTCGATCCCTGTACCAAGGGAAACATTTTCCCCCATTATGCTTCCACTCTTGTTTTGAAAGGCAAGATCATCGAGAGACAGCATTGCCTTCACCTTCCAGGGGCCGGCCTGGGGTCCTGTGATGTTGATTCGGATTGAATCATGGACCTTAATATCCCAATCCGGTGGGATCAGGTGGTATGCGGCGGCTGTATCAAATAATGAAGTCCCCTTCCCTTGAAGCAAAAGGTTTAAATCGCGATCCTGCAGACGAATGTCAAGTAAAAGATTTTTTAATCCAACAGTCTCGAGTTGTACTTTAGGGAGCAAAACAGATCTTTTTTTTGTGTCTATCCGGCCATCCGGGACATGCATGCGGATATCTCCCATGAGAATGTCCTGTTTGCCGGTGTTAATTTTAACCCGGGGGATTTGTACGAATGTATCCCTGATCTCAATCACGGGATACTTGCTTGAAATTCCCCCTGCCTCGAGGTCGATGTCCAAAGGCTTAAGGAACATATCCGTCTTTTCTTTTACGGATAAGTCCCTAATATGGAGTTTTAAGGGGGCAAAGGCGGCTTTTCCCTGGTTTATGTTATAGGAAAGTCCGGTTTCCATGGACAAAGACCCGGCAGCGACTGGTACGGACAAAGATCCGATCTTTTTTAAATCAGACCCCAAAGCAACCCCCTCGCAACGGACTTTAAGATTTTCGATGTCGAGATCTCCGAGGCCGTGGCTGTACGTAAATTTCGAGAACACCTTTATATGATTGATGTTAAGTTCCGAATCCCGTAGCATCATATTTTGAGATTCAAGCGTGCCACTGAACTTAAGATCTTTAATGTCAAATGTTTGGCTGCCAAGGATGTTCACGTTCGGCGCTGTAAAATTCATATTGCGGGAAGAATTTTTGACCTTTAGGGAAAATGATAAAGAAAGCGGTTTGTCGGCGCCGGCTATAGCGTGGATTCCGAGGACCTGAAGAGCTTGATCACCCCTAACTGCCGAGATACGCCCGTCAAGAAGCTCCCCTGACCCGAATCTGATGTCTCGAAAGAAAAAGAAGCTGATAAGGCTCCGGGCCGTGTCAGCCGTAAAAGAAGGCCCTTTTTTGACCGGAAAGCTTCCGGGGAATGAAACGTGTTCGGAAAAAAGGTCAAGATATACACCGTTTATCTGTAAATTTTTAAGAATGAGAGATCTGTGACCCCATGGTCCATCGATCTTCATATCCGCTCTGATGGAATGAACCTCCATTGAGAAAGTTTTCTTTGGTTTCAAGGGCTTGAAAAGAATCCCCCTGGCTTCTAAGACCATGGGTTTAAAAGAATAAGAGAGGGTTTTTATGGTACATGATGCGCCTGTGGATGCTGCCAGCGATCTTTCTATCATCGGCTTGACCTGGTCAGGATGATAATAAAGATACAGGCCGATGCCTGAAAGAAGAAGCACCACCACAATCAGGGCGATGCCTGAAAACAAAAATATTTTTTTAATCAGCGCCACAGACGTCAACTTCCTATCTCTGTTTTTCTTGTGAATCACCTAGAAACTTGATATGAAAACCAAAACAGGTGATAAAATGCCAAAAGATGGTTCACCCCTTATGCCGAAAACCCATTCCTCGTCGATCCATACGAGCATGATAGCGCCGGGCATCCTTGGAGTCAAGATTATCGGCCGACTCGATTCGATGAGCACGGGCAATATCTGGCGTGAGACAAACAAGCAGCTTGACAGAACATTGCCCAAAAAGGTTATCCTAGATGCCTCTGAAATTGAATACTGCGACGGTTCCGGCATCGGTTATATGTTTGGGCTTCGTCAGCGCCAGGAAAAAAACGGCGGCGATATTGAGATTCGCGGACTCCAGGAAGAATTCCAACAACTGCTTGATCTTTTTGATCCTTCTGAATTCGAAGAATCACCGGACGTCCAGCCCGGTCCCATCAGTTTTTTTGAAAAGATCGGACGGTCAACCTGCAGGATCTGTGAAGAAGCCTATGCTTTGGTTGAATTTGTGGGAGAAGTCGGGGTGGCGATGGTCAAGATTTTGCCCTCGCCAAAGCAGGTGCGTTGGAAAGATGCATTTTTAGTGGCCGAGACCGCAGGTGTAGATGCGCTTCCTGTTATTGCCCTCATTGGTTTTCTCATGGGACTGATCATGGCGTTTCAAGCGACCATTCCCATGCGCCAGTTTGGTGCAGAAATTTATGTGGCCAATCTCGTCGGGCTCTCCATGGTCAGGGAACTTGGGCCGCTCATGACCGCCATTGTTCTGGCCGGCCGGTCCGGCTCTGCCTTTGCCGCAGAGCTTGGCACCATGAAAGTCAACGAAGAAATAGACGCCCTGATCACCATGGGACTCGATCCCATACGATTTTTAGTGATTACAAGGGTCTCTGCCGCAGTTATCATGACGCCACTTCTCACCCTCTTTGCGGATTTTATCGGTGTGATGGGGGGGTCTATTGTTTTGCTCTCTTTGGGTTATCCATTAACCACCTATTTTAAACAGATTTTCTCTATGGTGACTTATGTAGACCTTCTCGGAGGTCTTGTAAAATCGATCGTTTTCGGTCTATTGGTCGCAGGCATCGGATGTTTACGGGGTCTGCAGACTGAAATCGGCGCCAGTGCCGTCGGGGAATCCACCACACGGGCGGTTGTCGGCGGAATTGTGCTGATCGTTGTTACGGACGGCATTTTTTCGGTGGTTTATTATTACTTGGGCATTTGAAGGCTTATGAACCCGATTCAAGACACGATTATTCAGGTTGAAAAAGTTTCGGCAGGTTACAAAAATACCGTTGTATTACAGGATGTTTCTTTTGAGGTCAAACGCGGTGAAATTTTCGTCATTCTGGGCGGCTCAGGCAGTGGAAAAAGCACCCTGCTAAAACTTATGATCGGTCTTAACAAACCCATATCCGGCAGAATCTACATTGATGGACAGGATATCGTTTCTGCCGAGGGTGATGAACGCCTGGCGTTACTCAAAAAATTCGGCGTCATGTATCAAAGAGGGGCCCTTTTCGGCTCCATGACACTGCTCGAAAACGTCCGGCTCCCGCTGGAGGAATTTACCGACCTTCCACCTCTGGCCATGGATCTCATCGCCCGGATGAAGTTGAGTCTGGTGGGATTGAAAGAATTTGGAAGTCTCCTGCCGGCGGAACTCAGCGGAGGAATGCAAAAACGTGCCGCCATAGCAAGAGCGATGGCCCTTGATCCCCGAATCCTTTTTCTGGATGAACTCTCGGCGGGATTGGACCCCATCACTTCAGCGGAATTGGATCATCTGGTCCTAAGTCTTGCCAAAAATCTCGGCATTACGTTTGTCATCGTAACCCATGAGCTTTCGAGCATTTACGCGATTGCCGATCGGATCATTATGCTGGATAAAGAACTCAAAGGGATCCTGGCTGTCGGTCGTCCCCAGGATCTTCGGGATCACAGTGAAAATGCGTTTGTTCATCGCTTTTTTAACCGGCAGGGGGTAACTGATACCTTAGCTGAAAAATCTTCGTGATAGACGACCAAGTGCTTAATTTATAAATATGATGACGCATTTTTATCTTTACACTAGTCCGTATAAGCTGAAGTTCAAAGGTGTGAGTTTAAAGTGCCTAAAGTGAGTCCCGCCTTTGGCGGGATTGTGGAATGCACATTCAGCTTGGCACTAATAATTAAAATTGATAGACTACCTTAACTTTAGGCACTTTAAACTTTTGCATACATAGAATGAAAAACTACATAATTTTATTTGCGAATACATATACTGAGTTCTGAGAAGGGAATCAGTTAACCCTTAATCGAGAAGAAATATGAGTGCCAAAACCCATTATTTTAAAATCGGATTGTTTGTCGTCGTCGCTTTGGTAATCGGTGTGGTTTCGATCATCGTATTAGGAGCGGGATCGTTTTTACAGAAAAAGGCTACTGTGGAAACCTATTTCGTAGAATCGGTGCAAGGTCTGGAAGTAGGCGCGCCGCTCAAATTTCGCGGCGTTCGTATCGGTAAGGTTACGGAAATTGCCCTGGTAGGCAAAGAGTATATTACCCAACACCAATATGTCCTGATTCGAGCTACTGTATTCCCGGAAACTTTCAGGACGATGTGTACGCCGACAAACGAAACCGATCTGAACAAGAAAGCCGTAGAAGAAGTCGAAAAAGGGTTACGGGTTCAACTGAGTTTCCAGGGGTTAACCGGTAACGCTCATCTCGAGATGGATTACATGGACCCGAGACACAATCCGCCTTTGAAGATCGACTGGAAACCCAAGTATTGTTATATCCCTTCCGCGCCCAGCACTATCAGACGCCTCAGCGATGCTGTGGACAAAATTTTGAGGAATTTTGAAAGCCTCGATCTGAAACGCATTGGTGACAACTTCAACACCTCTCTCAAGGAGTTAAGCCGGGTTTTGTCCCAGGCAAACCTGGGAAAAGTTGGCGAACAGGCGGAAGCTTTGCTTTCGGAACTCAGAAAAACAAACCAGCGGGTTGCCAATCTTTTGAAAGATCCGAAAATAGATACGCTATTGCCGGATGCAGCGGCAACCATGTCTGCCGCCAGACAAATTGTGGAAAACACAGAAAAACCCATGGAGCAATTGCTCGATGCCTTCAAAAACGTTTCGGCCGGCATAGAAAGACTTTCAGCCCAAATGGATACCATTACCAATGATACTACGGAAAGTGTTGTTCATTTAAGAAAGATTTTACGTCGAGTGGACAACCTTCTTTCAGACCAGCAACCGGATATTGAATCAGCTATTGAAAATATACGGCGTATTTCCGAAAATCTTAAGGAAATCACCGAAAACGCGAAAAAATACCCCTCCCAGGTACTGTTTGGCGAACCCCCGCCGCATGCTAAAACCGGAGAATGATGATGAAAAAAACGTCTATAATTTTCTTTATTGGACTTTTGGTGCTGTCCTTCTTTTTAACGGGATGTTTCAACTTTAACAAAAACTACCCTGAAAAGCACTTCTTTGTTCTGAGTGCCAAAAGGGGTGAAAAATTTCCGGCATCAAAATCGGATGCGATCCTGAGAGTCAGCAGATTCCGGGTTTCCCCGGGATTCGAAGGCAAAAGTTTTGTTTACCGTAAAGGCGATTCGAATTATACGTCAGATTTTTATAACGAATTTTTCATTTCACCGGCCCCGATGATTACCGAAGAAGTCAGAAAATGGCTTACAGGATCGGGCCTGTTTCAGCTTGTTATGAGTTCCTCGAGCCCCGTTGAACCGACCATGGAATTGGAAGGCGTCATCAGCGCTCTTTATGGAGATTACAGGAATACCGAGGTCCCAAAGGCCGTGCTGGAAATACAGTTTTTACTTGTTGGGGATGTATCCTCCCAACCGGTCATCGTTTTTCAGAAGACCTATCACGAAGAGGCCCATATAAAAGGAAATTCTCCCGATTCTTTGGTGGCAGGCTGGAACCTGGCCTTGGAACACATATTGACTCAATTGGAAACAGATTTAAAAGATATCAAAGAAGATAAAATATGACCCCTTGGAAAGGAGAGATGTATCATGAAAACATCAGGCGTAATTCTTGTTATTTTTCTATCTCTGTTTTTTGTATCAGCATTATCTGCAAACGATCAGGGAAAGGAAATTTTTAAATCAAAAGGCTGTATTTTTTGTCACAAGTCGGGGGCCTCTACCGGCACAATTCCTTCCCTTCCTGAAATGGCCAAAGCCTATAAAGGGAAAAAAGAACAACTCATCAAATTTCTTAAGGGGGAAGCCCCATCGATTATCAGACCGGAAAGGTCCGCCACAATGAAAAGGCAAGTTGAGAAGACCAAGGCCCTGTCCGATTCCGAACGGGGAGCTTTGGCTGATTTTATGTTGAGCCATTGAGATATGTTGGATTGATGATTGTGAGGACAAGAAGGTAGGAAGGAAAGAAGTTCACCCGCCTTTGGCGGCGCCGTAGGCGGGTAAACTTTCAGCATTCAGCTTTGAGCTTATTTCGCCTTTCCTATTTCCTTTTCCCTTAATCCTTTATCCTTAATCCTGTCTCCTGATTCTTATTTTTCGTCCAATACCTTTCGAATTGTTTCAGCAAGTTCCCTCTTTAAGACGGGCTTGGAAACAAAAGCCCGGATGCCCATGCCCAAAGCCTTTTGCTCATCTATCATAGAGCTGAAGCCGGTACAGAGTATTACCGGGATGTCGGGTCGTATTTGCATGAGGTTTTCTGCCAGCCTCTCGCCTGTCATATGAGGCATGGTCATATCTGTAATGACAAGGTCAAAACTGCCTTTTTTCTCCTTAAACAGTTCTAGAGCTTCAATGCTGCTGTTTCTTGCAATAACACTGTAACCTAAAGACCCGAGGATTTGTCTGCCCATTTCCATAATTACAGGTTCATCGTCAATGAAAAGGATTCGTTCGGTTCCGGTGGGAACAGGTCTTTCGGCGCTGTCTTCCAGTTGGAATCGCCCCCTGATGACAGGTAAATAAATGTTGAAGGTGGCGCCCTTTCCGAGCTCGCTATCCACAAATATGTCCCCTCCAGAACTTCGAACCAGACCATGAACAACCGAAAGCCCCAGACCGGTTCCCTTCCCTTTTTCTTTGGTTGTGAAAAAAGGATCGAATATTTTTTCCATAACATTGGAAGATATGCCATGGCCAGTGTCCGTTACCATTAAATTAATATACGATCCTGGTTTTAAATTAGGATGACCGGAGATAAAATCTGAATCAAGATCTGCATCCATAAGGCTGACGGTTAATCGTCCTCCGTTATTTTCCATGGCGTGGGCAGCATTTGCGCACAGATTCATCAATATCTGATGAATCTGGGTGGGATCAGCCATAATCAATGCATCACTTTGCAGGTCCTGCTCGATATCAATTATTGATGGTATAGAAGCCCTGATCATTTTTAGGGCCTCTTCTATATGAGGTTTTATTTGGATCGGCTTTTGTTCCTGATCAACCTGCCGACTGAATGTAAGGATTTGCTTAACAAGATCTTTTGCTCGATTGCCGGCCGATAAAACCTCCTGAAGATTTTTATATTGAAATGTTCCTTTCTCTTCACCGTCAAGCGCTAATTCGGTATAGCCGATCACAGAGGCAAGAATATTGTTAAAATCATGCGCAATGCCACCCGCCATAGTGCCGATAGCCTCCATCTTCTGTGCTTGCTGGAGTTGAGCTTCGAGTTTCTTTTGATGGCTGATATCTCTTAAGTTGATGACACTACCGATGGGGTCTCCATTTTTATCCTTATAAATGGCGCCGCTGACACTGACAGGGATGATTTCTCCCTTATTGTTATACCGGCGGGTTTCAATATTGAAGAATCTTTCCCCTGCCTGCACCTTCTCGATCATCATTTTTGTTTCTCTCCACGCTTCTTTCGGAACAAAAACATCCATTTTTTTCCCCAACCGTTCCGTCAGGGTCCAACCGAAAACACGTGTAAAAGCAGGGTTGAAATAGATAACCTTGCCCTCCATATCGTAGACAACCAACGGGTCGGGATTTGCTTCCAGAACTGTCCGATATTTTTCCTCACTCTCCCGCATCGCTTCTTCAGCTTGCTTGCGTTCGCTGATGTCGCGAGTAACGCCAATGATGCCTGTGGGGCGGCCGTTCTGATCACGCAAAAAAGACATTTTGGCTTCAGTCCAGATAGTCGAGCCATCCTTGCATTTAACTTCAACTTCTAAGGTACGAGACCTCGACAGGTTCTTTTTCTCCTTCTTCTCGACTTCCAACTCCTCGATAAGTACTTTTTGGACAAATTTAAGAGAACCCGGAGTCCAGGTTTCCTCCGGCGTCCTGACAATGGCTTCTTCAACAGTATAGCCTTGCTGCTCCATGATGGATGGGCTGACAAAGGTGAGACGCAAGTTCATATCCCTTGTCCAGATAACGTCCCTGACGTTCTCAGAAAGGAGGCGATATTTTTCTTCGCTCTTTTGTAAGGCTTGCTCCATTAATTTTCGATGGGTAATATCGTGGGCGATATTCCTGGCCTTCACCGGAATGCCGTTTTCTAAATCATAGTTTATATTGAGCATTGCAAACATCGTTGTCCCGTCTTTTTTCTTGATTTCATACTCTTGAGATAAAGGGACTTCATGGCCTTGGCTCAGTAATTTCATTCGTTCCTGGTAGATTTTCATACTGGATTCCGTGAACAGATCAAAGGGATCCAATTCCATGAGTTCTTCCCGGGAGTAACCGGAGTATGTGCACATCACATCGTTAACGCTAGTAAACTTTCGAGTTTTATAATCAAACTCATAAATACCCGAAGGCGCATACTCAAACAGCTGGCGGTATCTTTCCTCGCTTTCCTTTAAAGCCGCTTCAGCCTTTTTGCTCTTTGCAATGTCTCGGATAATGGCCATAACGTGAACTTTGCCGTCTTCTTTCTTGATAATCGAAGTCGATATGGACAGCGGTATTTTTCCCCTGCTTTTAGTTGTTACCACCCATTCCTCTCCCCGAATGTTATTACCCTCACGCATTTTGGCCATTCGTTCAATGGCACGTTTTTGGACTTCAGGATCCGGATACATGGTTTGATACCATCCCAGTTTGTTGATCTCCTCCATGCTATAGCCGGTAATCTCAGTCATATGAGGGTTCCAATGCGTAAATTTTACGTATGGCTCGTCAGGAATATTATGGCAGACACATATGCCTTCAGCAGCATTTTCAAAGATATCCCGAAACATGGAAGCGACTTCAAGGAAGGCGTCTTCCAAGTGAGCCCTCTCTTCTTCTTTATCCTGTAAAAGCTTAACTTTTTTTTCCAATTCTTCATAGGTTGGTTTTCCACCCATTGGAAAATCCTCCATTCATCCTAAAGAAAAACCTGAATATTTTTAAAGGTTATAAAGAATGAGACTTTTAAGAACTCGTTGAGTTGTGATTACCTGCCGTGGTTATTTTGGTATTTTTGTTGTAAATTTAGTCTGTTAAAATCCGTACAATATGAGTTCCATATGACAGTACCGATTGGGGAAAATATGATCAACCAACGTCATTTAAGCAGAAAAATCACATTGACAAATAGATTACTAAAACTCATAAATGCTTGTCAAATTAATTCCTTTGATCGAACAGCCCCGCCCGCTTTTGGATTGATGATCTCTGCTTGTCGGAGTGAAACGTAGATCCCGTTATCGGGGCCCTGTTAAATCCTCCGAAGGAGGGCTGCCAATGGCAGCATTTAACAGGTTGAAATTGTTGATTGAACGGACAAGATGTTATGAACCTCAGTTTTTTCTTACCTTCTTACCTTCTCACCTTCTGATCTCTAGCCCTTTCCCCTTAGTCCTTATTTCTATGAGCATTCAGCATTCAGCTTGGAGTTTATTTTCCCTTAATCCTTTATCCTTAATCCTGACCCCTGACCCCGCCACACTGCACAGGCGGGCAAGCTCCGACACCTCGACCCTGATTGACATATGCCACAATGTGGTTATCATTCAGATAATATCGTGCAATAAGGAGGAAAATCATGGACAATCCAGAAATTGATTCAGCGAAAAGCGATGCATTTGCAGACCGAATGATCGATATGCTTAACTATGGTGCCTTGGCGCTTATGACATCCATCGGACATCGATCAGGACTTTTTGACGCGATGAAAAATATGAAGCCGGCCACAAGCGATGAAATCGCAAAAGCAGCAGGATTGAATGAACGGTACGTCAGGGAATGGCTTGGCGCTATGGTTACCGGCGGTATTATCGAATGTGATTCAAAGGGGCTCCGTTATATGTTACCTCGTGAGCATTCCAACTGGTTGACACGAGAGGCTTCTCCAAACAATATCGCAGTTTTTGCACAGTATGTTTCAGAATTAGGGAGTGTGGAAAACCACATCTTATCTTGTTTTAAAAATGGTGGCGGCGTTCCGTACTCGGAATACAGACGGTTTCATGAAATCATGGCTGAAGACAGTGGACAGACGGTGGTTGCGGCACTCATGGATTCAATATTGCCGCTTGTTCCGGGATTGATCGATCAATTACAAAAGGGAATAGATGTCCTTGATGTGGGTTGCGGAAGCGGAAGAGCCTTGAACTTGATGGCCAAAAATTTTCCGAATTCCAGGTTTGTGGGATATGATTTATCATCAGAAGCCCTTAACGCGGCTAGAATGGAAGCTAAAAAAGAGGGGTTAATCAACGTTTGTTATGATGAAAAAGATCTTACGGATTTTGATGTTCCGGGCCGATTTGATTTGATTACGGCGTTCGATGCCATTCACGATCAGGCCAGACCTGATAAGGTGTTGGCCGGTGTCTTTAAATCACTCAAAGCGGGCGGTGTTTTTTTGATGCAGGACATTGCAGCCTCGAGCCAGGTTTATAAAAATATCGGCCACCCGGTAGGCCCGCTTCTTTACACAATTTCGTGCATGCATTGCATGTCAGTCTCTCTTGAACAGAATGGTGCAGGTCTTGGTGCGATGTGGGGAAAAGAAAAAGCAGAAGAAATGCTTTCTGAAGCAGGATTTTCCGACATCCGGATTAAACAGCTTCCACACGATTTCCAAAACTATTTTTATATTACGAAAAAAACCGCCCATTAAACTGTAGCTCTTCTCAAACTTGGTTGGAGAAGAGAGACCAATTGATGATTGTATGGACAAGAAGTTATGAAAGTAAGAAGATCAGAAGGTTAGTTTTTTTCTCATCTTCTAACCTTCTAATATATTCTTACCTTCTGACCTCTAATTCTTGGCACTTGGCTTCCATCCTTTTTCCTATTTCCTAATTCCTCTTTTCTTGCCCCTCAATCTTTAGTCCTTATGTCTTTGAGCCCTGGTCGCCTAAGGCGCCGCCAAAGGCGGGTAAACTTTCAGCATTCAGCTTTAAGCTTATTTCCCCTGACCCCTGACCCCTGACACCCGAAACCCGGCCCCCGGCCCCCGCCCCTGGTCTGTCGAGAGCTTATTTGCGGGGTTCCGGCAACTTATCAGGCAGTCTGTTCAAATACTTCAAAAAAACATCGGATAGGGTGTTCTTATAGATTTCATACCAACCGCTATATACATGAAATTGTATTTAGAAATTCTCGAGTTAGCCGATAATATACTAAAGAAAATCATCTGCACATAAGGCAAAAATTGAATCCAACCGATTTCAGACCTGTATGTTTTACTTCTTGAATTTAACAAGAATTAGATATTAAAAAGAATGTTAAAAGAAAAGCCTTTTTGGTGCATAAATTTTAGTAGATAATATGTTTAAATCATTACCCGATTCGTTGCTTTAATTAACATCAGGGATATCTCTTATGACAACTGAAAAAAATCCAAAAACGCCTGACACCGAAAACATTGTGACAACACACCGGACCATTTCAAGGGATCTTGTCATCAGTCTTGTTTTGGCGGTTACTATTGTCTCTATTCTAACCATCTTTTTGAACTACTGGGTAGTATCGAAAAAATCCGAGCATGAAAACAAACGCAAGGCAGTGGAATATCTCGACTATCTAAAAGACAGTCTTGAATTGCCGCTTTGGAATATTGACGAAATAGGGGTCAATAAAATTGGCAATTCTTTTATCAAAAACGAATTGGTCGCAAAGCTGAAAATCAAGGATTCCGAAGGTAATGTCTGGTTTGAAACCCAAAGTGATGAACCACAACTTCTTGTAAATTCAGCTAAAATTATTCATAAAGGCCATGTTATCGGAGATGTCGAATTAGGATTGACTCCCAAATTCTATAAAATGAACAACCGCCGCTTATTGATTTCAAGCCTGATTACATTGCTTTTTGTTATAGCGGTGCTAATTGGTGCCACCGGATTCTTGTTGAAGGTATATCTGAAAAACCCATTCGATTACCTGATTGATAGAATGGACCGAATTGCAGAGGGTGACTATGAATACCAAATTCAGAAATACAATCAAAAGGAAATCGTGACCATTACATCTAAATTCAATGACATGGCCGAAAAGGTCCAAAACAGAGAAAAATCGCTGGCGGATGTAAATGCTCAACTAAATCAAGAAGTTGAGGAAAGAAAGCGGGCGGAAAAAGCGCTTGCGGAAAGTGAAAAGCGTTTCAGAGAGCTGGCCAATTCCCTGCCGCAGGTTGTTTATGAGCTGGATGCAAACGGTAAGATCACATATGTCAATCAAAATGGTTTCAAATTTTTTGGATACACTCAGGATGAGTATAATAAAGGTATATCGGTGCTGCAATTTTTAATTCCTGAAGACCGGGACAGGGCCTTGAATAACATCCGGCGGAGGTTAGCCGGAAAAGATCTGGGCAGTCAGGAATACACGGCGCTCAGAAAAGATGGTGGAACATTTCCTATCTCCGTTCACGTTACCCCTGTAATCCAAGATAACGTACCTACAGGTTTAAGAGGGATCATGATCGATATCACCCTTCAAAAGCAGGCTGAAGCGGAAAAGAAGAAACTGGAAGCCCAGCTGCTGCAAACCCAAAAAATGGAATCTATAGGGACCCTTGCCGGCGGGATCGCCCACGACTTTAACAATATCCTTTCCCCAATCATCGGTTATTCAGAATTAGCCGGTGATCATATTGAGAAAGATTCTTTTCTGCACGAATATATACAGGAAATATTAATTGCAGCGCAGCGTGCAAAGGATCTGGTAAAACAAATTCTTACATTCAGCCGTCAGACAGAGTATGAACAAAAGCCGGTTCAGGTCAAAACAATTGCAAATGAGGTACTCAAACTGCTCAGGTCCTCGCTGCCCACAACCATTGAGATCCGTCAGAACCTTCAAACCAATGCCACTATTTTAGCTGATCCAACGCAAATTCATCAGATATTGATGAATCTGTGTACCAATGCCGGTCATGCCATGGCGGAAAAAGGCGGCATCCTGACGGTGGAGTTGGCCAAAACAGAGCTTGATTCTGACTTCACAGATAGACATCCCGGGACAGCACCCGGGTCTTTTCTAAAATTGACCGTAAGTGATACCGGTGAAGGCATGTCGCCCCATGTTCTGGATCGGATTTTTGAACCATTTTTTACCACAAAAGATCAGGGGGAAGGAACGGGTATGGGTCTTTCGGTAGTTCTCGGTATTGTACAAAGTTTAGGAGGCACAATAACCGCCTATAGCGATCCCGGTAAGGGGTCTGTTTTTAACGTGTTCTTCCCCTCACTTGAAAAACGGGTTGGGATTGAAAAACAAGCTGAAAGTCCTATTCCCACAGGTACTGAGTGCATTCTTTTTATCGATGACGAGGAACCCTTGACAAAAATAGGGAAAAGACTCCTTGAATCCATGGGATATGATGTTGTCACGCGAACCAGTGGCTTGGAAGCTTTAGAGTTATTCAGGTCGGTCCCGGAAAGATTTGACGTGGTGATTACCGACATGACCATGCCAAAACTGACCGGTGATATGTTGGCTGAACAATTTTTAAAAATCAAACCGGATATTCCCATTATTCTGTGCACCGGATTCAGTACAATGATCGATGAAGAAAAGGCCAAGACAAAGGGTATTCGCGCTATGATTAATAAACCGATTTTAAAGCGGGATATTGCCGAAGTCATTCGAAAGGTGCTGGACGAAAAATAAGGATCAGAGATCAGGATTATGGATAAAGGATTAAGGGGAAATGAGCTCAAAGCTGAATGCTGAAAGTTTACCCGCCTTTGGCGGCGCCGGTCCGAAGGATTCCGGACTCTTTCGGAGAGGCGACCAGGGTTCAAAGAAATAAGGACTGAGGATCAAGGGAAAAGGCACAAGACAGAAGGTTAGAAGATGAGAAGATGAGAAAAAAACTAACCTTCTGATCTTCTTATCTTCTTACTTTCTCGTCCATACAATCATCAATCCAAAAAAGATTATTTTTTGAATTAAAAAGGGAGAACACCATGATCTGGATAACCAAAGCATGCAAACATTTGACGCTGGTTTTTGTCTTATTCGCTTTTTTGGCCATTGCGGGCTGTGAAGGGACAGATACTCGCGAAAAGGTGGATGATACGGTTAAGGAACTCGCCGGAAAGAAAGACCTCGATCGAATGGAGCATATGAAAAAAACGATCAATAAAGCGCAGCAACAAGATCAGGAGCGGTACAAAAAGACAGAGGAAAGTGCCCGGTAAAAATAAAGCTCACCGCAGCCCCGTCGGGATCCTCCAGAGGCGGATAAATCTCCGCCACAAAAATCGGCAGACAAGTCCGTTGCACTCCAACAAGCTGATCGTAGGGGGTATTAAACTGAAATCCGCCGAAGCCGACCCGCCAAGACGCTCTGGCAACGGAGAGTGGCTTCGAAGGCTGGACCTCTGCTTGCCGGCCAGCTTGTCTCGCCGTTGTCTTGACGAAGGTCGGAAGCTCATTAGAGCGACGGCTGAACCTCCGACCTCCCTTTTCCTTTATCCTATTTCCTCTTTTCTCTTTCCTGTTTCCTCTTTTCTCTTTCCTATTTCCTATTTACTGCCCTTTATCCTTAATCCTTTATCCTTAATCCTGACTTCTGATGGTCGTCAATCTTAAAAACCGATGACGGATACGGTGCCGTCTTCATAATTGCCGACATAGACTAATTCTCCATTGGGGGATACGGCTATTCCTCCTTTAGGCTGGTTCCCCACCGCGATTGGATCTATATCGGGCGTACTTGGATCTGTATCGATTACGGTATTGCTGGCTGTATCGATGACCGATACCGTGCCGTCAACAGAATTGTTGACATATGCATACGCACCATTGGGTGTCACTAAAATCCCGTTAGGTCCACTCCCCACCTTGATTGGATCTGTATCGATTAAGGTATTGGTGACTGTGTCGATGACCGATACCGTGCCGTCAAAAGAATTGGCGACATATGCACGCGCGCCATCAGGCGTCACTGAAATCCCCCAAGGCCCAATCCCAACCGTGATTGTATCTGTATCGATTAAGATATTGTTGACTGTGTCGATGACATATACCTTGCCGTTCCAAAGATCGCTGACATATGCATGCAAGCCATCAGGCGTCACTGAAATTCCATTAGGACTGATCCCCACATTGATTGTAGCGGCGACCGTATTGAGGGCTGTATTGATGACCGATACCGTGCCGCTACCGGAATTGGCGACATATGCGTACAAGGCATTATTAGGCTCTATTGAAATACCGACAGGAAGGCTTCCAACCGTGATTGGACCTGTATCGATTTCGGTATTGGTGGCTGTGTTGATGACCGATACCGTGCCGGAGTCAACATAATTGGTCACATAAACAAAATCTCCGAGGTGAGATACGGCTATTCCACCATAAGGTTTAAAAGGTTTCGTTTCCACAGAAATCGTAGCGTTCAGCTTATAGGGATACCCATCCGTATCGTCACTATCAGGTTGCGATATTTCAATGCTAACTTTTCCGCCTGGCTTACTTTTTAGCAGAACTGCCAGTATATTATCTCCTCCATCCAAGTTAACCATTTTTTCTATACAACCGACATTTTGATTAAAAGTTGAA
>Ga0316579_10000152_pt1 | contig 19471 bp, 15 predicted proteins | sample J5NA_2_FD_203074 | JGI IMG/M metagenome (GOLD analysis project Ga0316579, IMG submission 203074) | Rhizosphere microbial communities from salt marsh grasses in Alabama, United States - J5-7_160517rDrA | ecosystem: Host-associated > Plants > Roots > Rhizosphere | place: USA: Alabama | collected... | reverse complement strand
GACGGCGGGGCAACCGCCGCTGACGGCGGGGCAACCGCCCGGGAGCCTGTTGAAGGATCTCCGGCGTCCTGCCGGGCCCGTTCCGCCCTGCTCCGGTGGGCAGAACGGCGGAACACTCCCCGGTCCTGCGCAGCGGTGCGCACCGGGCCGGAGGACCGGACCGCGGATAACCTGGTCGGGTGGTCACCGTCCCCCAGCGGGTCTTCGTCGCCCGCCTCGCGGGACTCGCCGTCTTCGACCCCCTGGGGGATCGCGTCGGCCGGGTCCGGGACGTGATCGTCGTCTTCTCCGCCCCCCGCAGGCCGCCCCAGGCCGTTGGCCTGGTCATCGAGGTCCCGGGGCGGCGGAGGGTCTTCCTGCCCATGACCCGGGTCACCAGCATGAACAACGGTCAGGTGATCACCACGGGGCTGGTCAACATGCGTCGTTTCGAACAGCGGCCCACGGAGACCCTCGTACTGGGGGAGCTGCTGGACCGGACGGTGCAGCTGCAGGAGAAGGTCGCGGGCGGGGGCGACGTCACGATCGTCGACGCGGCCATCCGCCGCCGCGGCCAGGACTCGGAGTGGCTCCTGTCGAGGTTCTTCGTGCGCCGCGGACGTCCGGGACGCCTGCGCAGGCGGGGCCAGGAGACCTTCCTGGTCCGTTTCGAGGACCTGCGGGGCTTCGGGGTGGTCGAGAACAGACAGGGTGCCGCCAACCTCCTGGCGGCCTTCGACGAGCTCAAGGCCGCCGACCTGGCAGAGCTCGTCCGGGAGCTGACCCCCAAACGACGGGCGGAGGTCGCGGCGGCCCTCGACGACGAGCGACTCGCGGACGTCCTGGAGGAGATGCCCGAGGACGACCAGGTGCAGATCCTGTCGCAGCTGGCGGGCGAACGCGCCGCCGACGTGCTGGAGGCCATGCAGCCCGACGACGCGGCCGACCTCGTCGGAGAGCTCCCCCAGGAGCAGGCCGAGATGCTGCTGGAACTGATGGAGCCGCAGGAGGCCGAGGAGGTCAGGCGACTGCTGGCCTACCCGGAGAACACCGCTGGGGGCATGATGACCACAGAGGCCGTCTTCCTGCCGCCCGAGGCGACCGTGGCCGAGGGACTGGTCAGGGTCCGCCGGGCCGATCTGACCCCGGCCCTCGCGGCGGCGGTGTTCGTGTGCCGCCAGCCCCTGGAGGCCCCGACCGGTCGGTACCTCGGCATGGTCCACCTGCAGAGGATGCTCCGGGAGCCCCCGTACCGGCCCGTGGGAGGGCTGTTGGACCGGGACACCGAGCCCCTGGGGACCGATGCCTCCCTCAGCCGGATCACCCGCCGGATGGCGACGTACAACCTGCTGGCGGTCCCCGTCACCGGGGCCGGCAGGCTGTTGGGCGTCGTGACGGTGGACGACGTGCTGGACCATCTGCTCCCGGACGACTGGCGCGAGGCCGGGGACGACCCGGGCGACACGACAGGGGAGGTGCCCCATGCGCTCTGAGCCCGGCCGGACCGGCAAGGACCAGCGCCCGCGCAGGCGACGCCCGGGACTGGACACCCCGAGGACCGGCCGGGGTCCTGTCCTCCCGACGCCCCAGGTCGACCCCGAGATGTTCGGACGGGTGTCGGAACGATTCGCCCGTTTCATGGGGACCGCCCGTTTCCTGGCCTACATGACCGTCGTGGTGATCGTCTGGCTGGGCTGGAACACCTTCGCGCCGGCCGGCTGGCAGTTCGACCCGAGGGTCCTGAACTACACGCTGCTCACCCTCCTGCTGAGCCTGCAGGCCTCCTACGCCGCCCCCCTGATCCTCCTGGCCCAGAACAGGCAGGACGACCGGGACCGGGTCGCCCTGGAGCAGGACCGGCAGCGTTCCGAGCACGCCCTGGCCGACACCGAGTACCTGGCCCGGGAGGTCGCGGCGCTGCGCATCGCGCTGAGGGACGTGGCGACTCGGGACTTCCTGCGCTCGGAGCTGCGGGACCTGCTGGAGGAACTGTCCGGGCCGCCGCAACGGGCCGCACGCCCGGCCCGCCCCCCGACCGGCCCGGTGACGGACCTGCCCGGGCACTGACGGCCCGTCCGGCTCCTGGGGACCCGTCCGGGCCGGGGGAGCCTCTGTCCGGACGTCGAAGGGCCCTGTCCGGACGCTGGGCACTGCTGCCCGGGCCTGGGAAACTCCTGTGCACCGGGCCCGCCCGTTCAATTCCGCCCGGTGAGTTGCCGACGTTCCGTGGGTGAGCAGCCAGGAGCCGACCGTGCAGAGCGCTCCGCGCCCGCGCGGAGGGACTCCGCTGTCGGATTTCGCCCCGCAGAGCCGCAAGCGCCTGGGGGACGTGCTCGTGGAGTCGGGGCTCATCACGGCGGACCAGCTCAAGGCTGCCCTGGCTGCCCAGCGCGGTGACGAGGGGCCCAGACGCCGTCTGGGACAGGTGGTGACCGATCTCGGGTTCGCCACCGAGCGGGAGGTCGCCGAGTGCTTGGCGAACCTCCTCGGCCTGGAGATGGTCGACCTGTCCAAGCTCGTCCCGGCTCCCGACGTCGTCAAGCTGCTCCCCCGGGCCGTGGCCGAACGCACCCGGGTGCTCGTCCTGGACAGGGCCGAGAACGGCCTGGTGGTGGCTGCTGCCGACCCGACCAACGTGCTCGCCCTCGACGACGTGCGCCTGTACACCCGTTCGGTCGATCTGCAGGTCCTCGTCGCGGCGGACAGCCAGATCACCGAGCAGCTCAACCGGGCCTGGTCCCTGGGCCAGGGAGGTTCCGACGTCACGGCCTTCGTCGAGGAGGGGGACTCCGAGGAGGACAGCCAGGAGGCCGTCCTGGGCGCCTCGACCGACGAGGCCCCGATCGTCAAGCTCGTCAACCAGATCCTCGGGGACGCCGTCCGGCTGCGGGCGTCCGACATCCACATCGAGGTGCAGCGGGACGGCCTGCGGGTCCGGTACCGGATCGACGGGCTGCTGCGCGACGTCATGAGGGCCCCCCGCCGTATCGCCAGTTCGGTGGTGAGCCGCATCAAGATCATGTCCGGTCTCGACATCGCCGAGCGCAGGGTCCCCCAGGACGGACGGACCCGGATCGTCGTCGAGGGGAACGCGATCGACACCCGTGTCAGCACCCTGCCGAGCCTGCACGGGGAGAAGGTCGTCATCCGCCTGCTCACCCGGGGGGACGCCGTCCCGGGACTGGACGATCTCGGTTTCGACCCGAACCAGTTGGAGATCTTCCGGGAGGCCCTCGCGACGCCGCAGGGACTGATCCTGATCACGGGCCCCACCGGGTCCGGCAAGACCAACACGCTCTACTCCGCCATCGCCGAGGTGCGTTCCCCGGAGCAGAACATCGTCACCCTCGAGGACCCGATCGAGGTGCAGCTCACGGGGATCACCCAGGTCGGGGTCAACGAGAAGACCGGGATGACCTTCAACCGGGGGCTGCGCTCGATCCTGCGCCAGGACCCGGACATCGTCCTCGTGGGGGAGGTCCGGGACGGCGAGACGGCCGAGCTCGCGCTCAAGGCGTCGATGACCGGGCACATGGTGCTCACGACCCTCCACACCAACTCGGCCGTCGCCGCCATCACGCGCCTGGTGGACATGGGGGCCGAGCCCTTCCTCGTCGCCTCCTCGCTGACGGCGGCGGTCGCCCAGCGGCTCGTGCGCCGTCCCTGCCCCGGTTGTGCCGAGCCGTACGAACCCGACGAGGTCACCCTGACCCTGCTGGGGCTGCACCCGCGGGACCTGCGGGGTGCCACCCCGGTGATGGGTACCGGCTGCCCGGAGTGCGGCGGCACCGGTTACCGGGGACGCACGGCCGTCTACGAGGTCCTCGCGGTCGACGCCGAGCTGCGCCAGATCCTCATCAAGGACCCGAGCGAGGTAGCCATCGCCGAGCATGCCAGGAGCGCGGGCATGATGACCCTGCGCGGGGCGGCCATCGCCAAGGCCCGCCGGGGGGAGACCACCTTCGAGGAGGCCATCCGCGTCACCCATGCCGACCGCACGGAGAGCGAGGTCTGTCCGGCCTGCGAGCGCCTGGTCGAGCCGGACATGCTCGCGTGCCCCTGGTGCGCGGCGACCCTGGAACGGTACCGCTGCGCCTCCTGCGGCAGGGATCTGACGGCCGAATGGGTGATCTGCCCGTGGTGCAGGACCCCCTCGGGAGGGGTGCGGGACGGCGGCCCCGGACCCGGCGCGGACGTGCCCGGGCCCGTCCGGCAGGAGGCACCGAGGCTCTCGCGGCGGGAGGCCCTGGCCGCGGAGGCCGCGGTGGGTCAGGGGGAGGCCGGCGACCTGCCCGTCCCGCCCGGTCCGCCTCCCGGGGAGGGCGACGGCCTGTTCCCCGGGCACGGCGCGGGTCCGTCCCTCGGGGAGGACGGCGGCGAACGTCCTTCCCGGTACGCGCCCGGGGAGGTTCCCGCTCCCGGGCACGGGAGCGGGCCCCGGTACGAGGAACGAGCGCGGTACCGGCCGGAACCCGGGTACGGGACAGAGCCCGGGTACGAGGAATCGCCCGGGTACGAGGACCGGCCTCGGTACCGGGCAGGCCCCGGGGACCCGGCCGAGGCCGAAACCGGACCCGGGTACGGACCCGGGTACGAGCCCGAGGCAGGGCCCCGGTACGGGACCGGACAGGAGTACGAGACCGATCCCTGGTACGGGACCGGACAGGAGCACGAGACCGATCCCCGGTACGGGAGCGGACAGGAGTACGAGACCGATCCCCGGTACGGGAGCGGACAGGAGTACGAGACCGATCCCCGGTACGGGACCGGACAGGAGCACGAGACCGATCCCCGGTACGAGGGGCAGCAGCAGTACCGGGCCGACCCGCGGTACGAGGACCGGTCGGGGCACGGGTACGGGGCCGCCCCCGACGCACCGGGCCCCGTAGCGGCCAGGAGCGAGGGAGCCGGCGGACCGCCCGTGCCCGGACCGGCACCGTCCGGGCGCTCGGCCTCCGGTTTCGCAGCCCTCGAACAGGAGGAGCAGGAATACACGGAGCGGGAACGTCCGGGTCCCGGCCTGAGCGCCCGGGGGTTCACCATCCCCGGGATCGGCACCTTCCCGATCCCGCTTCCGCGCAGCGCCGGCTCGGGCGGGTGTCCGACGGGGCGTTTCGATTTCTTCGGGGACCTGGAGCCGTCCGGGGACCCGGGGGACGACGGGCCCCCGGACGGGCCGGCGGGCGGAGCGGCATAGCATCGGAGCATGCCGGACTCCTCGCCTGTCTCGCAGGAAGCAGTACGAACCGCCCTCGACACCGTCCTGGATCCCGAGATCCGTCGACCCATCACCGAGCTGGGCATGGTCGAGGCGGTGGGGATCGACGGCGGGACCGTGACCGTGAACGTCCTGCTGACCATCGCCGGGTGCCCCATGCGCTCCGCCATCACCCGCGACGTCACCGCGGCGGTGTCAGCCGTTCCCGGGGTGGAGCGCGTCGAGGTCGAGCTGGGGGTCATGTCCGAGGATCAGCGCGAGGAGCTCAAGCGGCGGCTGAGGGGCGGTGGCGCCGAGCGGGAGAACCCCTTCGCGCGCGAGGGCTGCAGGACCTCTGTGCTCGCCGTTGCCTCGGGCAAGGGCGGCGTCGGCAAGTCGAGCGTCACCGTGAACCTCGCTGCGGCCCTGGCATCGCGAGGACTGGCGGTGGGCGTCCTGGACGCCGACGTCTACGGCTTCTCGGTCCCGCGCATGCTCGGGGTCGTCGATCCTCCGACCCAGGTCGACGGCTCCCTGGTCCCCCCGGTGGCGCACGACGTCAAGGTGATCTCGATCGGGATGTTCGTGCCGGGGAACAAGCCCGTCGTCTGGCGGGGGCCCATGCTCCACCGTGCCCTGGAGCAGTTCGTCACCGACGTCCTCTGGGGAGATCTGGACGTCCTCCTGCTCGATCTGCCCCCCGGCACGGGAGACATCGCGATCTCCACCGCGAAGCTGCTGCCCCACGCCGAGCTCCTGGTGGTCACGACGCCCCAGACCGCAGCGGCCGAGGTCGCCGAGCGGGCCGGCTCGATCGCCGTGCAGACCCGCCAGCGCATCGCCGGGGTCGTCGAGAACATGTCGTGGCTGCCACTGCCGGACGGCAGCCGGGTGGAGGTCTTCGGCTCCGGCGGCGGGCGGACCGTTGCCGATTCCCTGTCCGAGGTCACCGGTGCCGGTGTCGAACTGCTCGGCCAGGTTCCCCTGGACACCCGCCTGCGGGAGGGCGGGGACGGCGGTACGCCCGTGGTCGTGTCCGCCCCGGACAGCCCGGCGGGGGCAGAACTCCACCGGATCGCCGAGGTCCTGATCCGGCGCCGGAGCAGCCTCGTGGGACGGCCCCTGGGCCTGCAGCCCGTCGAACGGCTCTGACGGACGGTCCCGCCCCGGACCTGCGGTCGGTCGGCCGACCGGGGCGGTCCCTCGGAGCGTGTGTTGGCGAACTCCGCCGGCAGCGGAGCAGGTACCCCGCGGGAGCCCCCGTAGCGGAGCCGTGCGGGGCGACGGGAACGCCATCGGGCGCCGTCCGGGTACCGCGCAGCGTCGAAGCGGAATTCGGAGAACACGCCCTCAGGTGGAGTCCGGGTCGAAGGACGGTCCGGGCCGGTGGGGATCGTCGCTGTCCGTCGCGGCTGTCCCTGATCCGGACGCCTCGACCGGGTGGGACGCGGGCTCGGACGGGCCGGTCCCCGTCCGGCGGGATGATCCGGTGGTCACGTGCCCGTCACCGGGCAGGTCCCGCAGTCCCAGCGGATCGTCCGGATCGATCGAGTCGGCGAGCGCCTCCCGGACGATCCGCCGGGGGTCGTACTGCCTCGGATCCAGCTTGCGCCATTCGACCTCGTCGAACTCGGGTCCCAGCTCTTGGCGGACCTGGGCCGAGGCACCCGCGGCCATGCGGCGCAGTTCTTTGATCATTCTGGCGAGCTCACCGGCGTAGCGCGGAAGACGCTCCGGGCCCACCACGAGGACCGCGATCACCAGAAGGACGACGGCCTCGGCCCCGGAGATTCCGAACACGGGCGCACCTTACTTGTTCGAGTCGACCAGTTGAACAGTGATTTCTCGTTCCTTGCCCGATCTGCGGACGAGCAGTGTGACCGTCTCGCCGGGGGTCCTGGCCCTGATCGCGACGACGAGCTCGTCCGGCGAGCTCATGGGTCTGTCCCCGAGTTTGAGGATGATGTCCCCCGGCTCGATCCCCGCCCTGTCTGCCGGGCCTCCGGGGGTCACCGGTTTCTGCCCCTTCCCCTCGCGGGTCGAGACACGGACCCCCTCGCCCTCGTAGTCCCGGTCCAGGAGGACCCCGATCACGGGGTGCTCGGCCTTCCCGGTCCGGATGAGCTGCTCGGCGGTCCGCCGGGCCTGGTTGCTGGGGATCGTGAAGCCGAGGCCGATGTTCCCGCTGCTCTGGGTGCTGGTCCCGGGCGCCTTGGCGATGGCGGAGTTGATGCCGATGACCGCCCCGCGGATGTCCACGAGCGGCCCGCCGGAGTTGCCGGGATTGATCGCCGCGTCCGTCTGGATGGCGTTGATGAACGACGTCTCGTCCGACCCGTCCGCAGCCACCGGGCGGTTCAGCGCGCTGACGATCCCCGTGGTCACGGTCCCCCGCAGGCCGAGCGGCGCGCCGATGGCGATCGTCGGGTCCCCGACGACGACCTCGTCGGAGTTGCCGAGGGTCAGGGCCGGGCGCCCTCCGACGTCGGCCTTGACCACGGCGAGGTCGTAGGAGGGGTCACGGCCCACGACGGTCCCGGCCGTGTGGCTGCCGTCCTGGAAGATCACCTGGATGGTTCCGCCGGTCGCGGAGATGGACACGACGTGGTTGTTGGTGAGGATGTACCCGGCACGGGAGTCGATGACGAAACCGGAGCCGGTGCCGCCCTCGGCTCCGTTGCGGACCCGCAGCGCCACGACGCTCGGCAGCAGCCGGCCCGCCACCCCGGCGACGCTGTCCACGGGACGCCCCGTGCGGGCGGTCTCGGGTTCCGGCAGGACGAAGCTCCGGTCGTGGACCCGGCCCCGTTCCAGTTCCAGCAGGACCGCGGCGCCCCCCGCCCCGCCGAGGGCCCCCACGACCAGCGCCGCCGCCAGGAGGACCGGGATCCGGGCCCGCGGCCCCGGACCGGACGGAACGGTGCCGACGGGCTGTCCCGGGGCCGCGGGCGGGTACGGGCCGAGGAGCGGTCCGGGGTCGGTGACCGGGCCGTCCGGGTCGGGGAGGTCAGGGGCCGGGGGGCGGGTCCCGGACGGTGCCGGTGTCCCGGAAGGTGCCACGGGCACGGGACCGCCGGGGGGCACGAACGGAGCGGGCGGGGCCGGGGAACCCGCGGGGGACGTGCCCTCGTGCTCGGAGGGCTCCTCGTCCCGGTCCTCGGTCACGGCGTCGGGCGGTTTCCCCGTCCGGCCCGCCCCCAGCGGTCGGGCCCGCCCGTCGTCGTCGGGCTGTGTCATCTCGTTCCGGCCCTTCTCCGCCCGGTTCCGTCCGATCGGTCGGATCAGACCCCGGGAACCAGCTCCACCACGATGTCGGCCATTCCCCGTCCGATCCGGGTCAGGAGGTCGTTCGGTTCCTGACCGTCGTGGGGCAGCGCCCCGACCGCGGCCCGGATCCCCTCCAGGGGGGCGTCGGAGACCGCGGTGAGGACCGAGTCACCACCTTGCCACACCACACGAACCGGCCATTCGTGACCCACGTACACCGGGGAACCGTCCCAGGTCTCCTCGCGCAGTTCCGGCACGGCCCCGCCCAGCCGCCCCGGCTGGCGGAAGACCGACAGCGCCGACAGGCCGTCGCTGTACGTCCCCTGGACAGCCGTCCCGGTGCCGGGGGTCAGGTCCGGGTCCAGCTGCCGGACGCCGACCAGGCTGAACCCTCCCGGGAGGGCGGCGGGAAGATCGACACCCCAGGACCGTGCGATCCGGTCCGGGGTGCGCTCGGCCGGGTCCGGCGAGGACGCGGCCCTGAGCTCGGCGATCAGACTCAGTCCCGTGCCACGCAGGCGGCTCTCGGACCGTTCCCCGGTTGAGGTCTCCTTCCCACCGCTCTGACCGTCCTGACCGGACCCGGACCGGTCGGTGCCGCGGGCGGTGCCGAGGAGCGACGTCGTACTGCGCTGCCGGGGGACGAAGGGGGTGCCCGTGGGCCGCACGTCCACGTAGGACGCCGCCCGGATCAGCCGGCCGGCGCCGTCCATGACCTCCTGGCGGAGCAGGAGACCTGTGGAGTCGTCGAGCCACATCCTGGCCGCGACGCGGCTGCCGCGACGCACGACGACCACGGTGGCGTCCCGTCCCGCGACCACCCCGGTGCCGCCGAGCCTCAGCTGGTAGGTGCGGGACAGCAGGGTCAGGGGGCCCAGGGGGCCCTCGGAGAGGCTCTCCTGGCCGTGCGTGCGCCAGACGGTGGTGCTCTCCCCCGCCCGGCCGGTCTCGCGCACCGTCAGCCACCGGGAGCCCCCCTGGACCTGCCTCACGTCCAGCATGCGGGTCGTGGTCCCGGCGGGGGTCCAGGTTGAGATCACCTCGGTGCCCTCGTACGCCAGCGAGACGCACGCCTGTTCCGCCTGGCCGAGCAGGTTCAGGGCATGGGGGTCGTCGTCGGCGGTCGGCTCGGCCGCTGCCGTGGCGACGGGCAGCATGACCAGTCCGGCCGCCACGAGCAGGGGCAGCCGGAAGGACACCAGGACCCGTCGGGGCGTCACCGTCCCGCTCCGCTGCATGATCCCACCGGATCGGACAGGGAACCCGATCCGTCGGTGTCCTCCTGTGCGGCGCAGGTGCCCCGCCACCCGGCGGGGACGTCGGTGAAGGGCAGATCGCCGGAGGTCGTGGCGTGTTCGAGCACGAAGGAGTCCACGGGCGGCACGACCGTCGGCGGGGACTGCCCGCCGGCCTGGGTCGTTGCGTGGACCACGCCGCCAAGACCGACCACCCCGAGGGTCCCGAGGACCGCCGCCGCCATGCGGGTCCGCCTGCCGCGGGGTACGGCGCCCGGCAGCAGGCGGCCGGTCCGACCGGCCAGGACGGGCCTGCCGGGGAACGACGGCCCCCTCGGGACCGGACCCCGGCTGATCGCGACGGGACGGGCGGGGCCGGGGGACACGAAGGCCGCCCGTGCCGGTCGGGGTGCCGCGACGGGACGCGGGCGGGGCGAACCGGGGACGTGGCCGGTGCGGGGCGCCAGGGGGCCCTGGGGCCCTCCCATGGCCAGGAGCCTGCGGGTGAGGTCCTGGCCGGGTTGGGGCGCGGGCAGGCCTGCCAGGCGGGCCTTCATCAGCCTCTCGGCCTCGACCGCCGCGCGGCACTCCGGGCATCCGGCCAGGTGGGCGTGGGCACGTTCCTGGGCCTGTGGCGACAGCTGGCCGTCCACCAGGTCGGTGATCCGGTCCCCGAGGTGACTCACGGCCGTACCTCCGCCGTCGGGTTCGGGGACGATCGCACCTCCTGCGAGGGCGCCGGCCCCCGGTGGGCGAGGGCCTGACGCAGCTGGGCCCGTCCTCGGTGGATCCGTGACCGTACGGTACCGAGTTTCACGTCGAGGGTCGCGGCGATCTCCTCGTAGGACAGGCCCTCGATGTCGCAGAGCACCACCGCCGCGCGGAACTCCGGGGGCAGGGTGGAGAGGGCCTCCTGCACATCATGATCGAGGTTGTTGTGCTCCCAGGCCCGTTCGGGGCCGAGGGTGGACTGTCCGGGGAGCCGGTCCCCGGCGTCGTCCGGCAGGGAGTCGAAGCGGATCCGCTGCCGGCGGCGCATCTGGTCGAGGAAGAGGTTCGTCGTGATCCTGTGCAGCCATCCCTCGAAGGTCCCGGGAGTGTACGAGGAGAGCGATCGGAAAACCCGGACGAAGACCTCCTGGGTGAGGTCCTCGGCGTCGTGGCGGTTGCCCGTGAGCCGGTACGCCAGGCGGTACACCCTCCCGGAGTGCTCCTGGACCACCTCCTCCCACGTGGGAGGGGTCCACGTTGCGGCGTCCCGCCGCGTTCCCGCGGACGACGTCGCGGAGACCGGTTCCTCCCCGGCCGTGGGTCCCTCGGCCCGCATAGCACCTCCCGCTGAGCGACGGCCCCCCCACAGGCGCCTGGTGCCCGTGGTGACCATCGTGCACGGCATCGCCAAGGTCGACACCGCTCCTCCCATCCTCGCTCACGAAAGCGCCGAGCGCCCTGGGGGCAGCCCTACCCGGGGAACGTCCCGTCACGGGACGTGGTTCCCGGCCGCGGCCTTTCCCCGCCCGGGGGGCGCCGCCGCCCTGCCGGACACCGTGCGGCCGCAGCTCCCTGATCGAGGTTCCCCGTTGCCGGTCCCTCTAAGCTGATCTGCGCCCCCGAGCAGGGGCGCACGACATCGCGGGAGGCACGCCATCAGCGCACTGACGCCGGCCAGTTGGGCCTACACGGAGAACTTCGTCTTCGAGGACGACGTGCTCGCCCGGGCCCGGGCCCGGGCAGAGGAACTGGGCTGCGTCCCGGTGCGTCCCGGTGTGGGGGCTGCCCTGCGGATGCTGGCCGCGGCGATCCCGGCACGGGCCGTCGTGGAGATCGGCACCGGGGCGGGGGTGTCCGGGGTGTGGTTGCTGCGGGGCATGCCCGAGGACGGGGTGCTCACCACGATCGACGTCGAGACCGAGAACCAGAGGGCCGCCCGCGAGGCCTACGCGGAGGCCGGGATCCGCCCGAACCGCACCAGGGTGATCGCCGGCAGGGCCCTCGACGTCCTGCCGCGGCTCACGGACCGGGCCTACGACCTGGTCCTGCTGGACGCGGACAAGCGCGAGTACGAGGCGTACTTGCAGCAGGCGCTGCGGCTGCTGCGTACGGGCGGGATGCTCGCGGTGGACAACGCCCTCGGGAACGGCAGGGTGGCGGACCCCGCCCAGCGTGACCCCGTGACGACCGGGATCCGGGAGCTGGGCAAGCACGTGCGCGACGCCGATGAGCTGATCCCGGCGCTGCTCCCCTGCGGGGACGGTCTGCTCGTCGCGGTGAGGCGCTGAGGGCCGGTCGTCGCGGTGAGGCGCTGGGGGCCGGGTCGGGGACGGCCGCCGGACCGGGTCGGGCATCGGGGAACGGAGCGGGGACCCCGGACCGGCCGGACCGGTCGAGTTCCTCCAGCCACCGCAGCAGGAGCCTTGCCCCGTACCCGCTCGCGCCCTTGCACACCTCGTGCCTGCTCGCGTCCGACCGGGCGGGACCGGCGATGTCCAGGTGCGCCCAACGGCACGTCCCGGTGAACTCCCGCAGGAACAGCGCCGCGGTGATCGCTCCGCCCCCCACGCCGTCGACGGCCACGTGGCACAGGTCGGCGACGTCGGAGTCCAGGGACGGGCGGTAGTCCTCGGCAAGGGGCAGGCGCCACAGGAGCTCGTCGCACTCCAGCCCGGCCCCGGTCAGGCGGGCGGCCAGGTCGTCGTCCGTGGCCAGCAGGGCCGCGTGCCCCCGGCCGAGGCCGAGGGTCGCCGCTCCGGTGAGGGTCGCGACGTCCAGCAGGGTCCGGGCCCCCAGTTCCCGCACGGCGTAGCCCAGGGCGTCCGCGAGGACGATCCGTCCCTCGGCGTCGGTGTTGCGCACCTCGACCGTGCGACCGTCGTACTGACGCACGACGTCGCCCGGTCTCCAGGCGTCCGCTCCCACGGAGTTCTCCGCCAGGGGCAGGAGGGCCGTGACCCGGGTGGTGACCCCGGCGGCCCGGCACGCGACGAGAGCGGCGAGCACGGCAGCCGCCCCGGACATGTCCGTCTTCATCGAGACCATGGAATCGGCCGGCTTGATGGACAGGCCGCCGGTGTCGAAGGTGATCCCCTTTCCCACGAGGACGAGCGGGGCACCGTCCCCGGGCACGGCGTCGTGGCCCTCCTCCGACGGGGCGCCGTCGCCGTCCCCCCACGGGGCGTCGGGAACGTGGTCCATCCGGACCAGGCAGGCGGGACGGGCGGATCCCGCGCCCACGGCCAGGATCCCGCCGAATCCCTCGGCCCTCAGCCGATCGGCCGGCAGCACCCGTACCCGCAGACCGTTCGACTCCCCCAGCGCGACGGCCCGCTCCGCGAACCACCGGGGGGTCTTGACGTCACAGGGCATGGCGGCCAGGTCACGGGCGAGAGCGGTCGCTGCCGCGTGGACCGCGCCGCGGCGCACGGCCGAGGACGGGAACTCCCCCGCGAGCAGGGCCCGCCCGAGGGGGGCCGAGTCGGAACGGCCCTTCGTGCCCCGGGCCGGATGGGTGTACCCGCCGAGCAGGAGTCCCTCGACGGCCGCACGCACCCGCGCGGCGTCCCTGCCGTCCAGCAGGCTCGTGAACACCACGGGGCGGCCCCGGCAGGTCCGTCCCAGCGCGGCACCGGCCCGGCGCAGATCCCGTGACGAGCCGTCGCCGGTCCCGACCAGCAGGACCCGTCCGGGCAGTCCCTCCAGGGCGGGCGCGGGCAGCCGGACCGTCTGCCCTGCCTCGCCGGTGGCCTTCTCCTCCCGCAGGACCCGGACGGGGTCGACCCCGTACAACTGTTCCAGCATCCCGGCGACGAGGTCCGGGACCGGGCCCCGCGGACCGCATCCCACCGCCACGGCGAGGACCTGCACGTCGTGCAGTGCCGCGCGCAGGTCCTCGGCGCCCCGGACGGGTCCGGACACGCGCAGGAGGGTCAGGGGCCGTTCCAGGGCCAGCAGCCCGGAGGGATCCAGGTCGAGGGGCTCGCCCCGTCCGAAGGGGTCGGAGGGGGCGTCAGGGGCAGGGACGGGTTCCGCGGGACCGTCGCCCGCCGTCCGGTGGTCGTTCACCATGTCACGGTATCCACCCGCTCAGCGGTCCGCAGGATCCGCCGTCCGCTCGCGGGCCTGCAAGCTCCACCGTCGGGAACGGGCCGGCACACCACGGGCCCGGTCCGCCTCCCCCGGCGGTTTCCGGGCCCGTCGTCGACCGTCATCGGCGCCCTCGGACCCACGGGCGGGTCCGGATCGCGATCAGCCTGCTACCTGGCTCAGCTCCTTGCCCAGTTCGCTCGCCTCCGTGGCGGACATCTCCACGACCAGCCGGCCACCCCCCTCGAGCGGGACCCGCATCACGATGCCGCGTCCCTCCTTGGTGACCTCGAGCGGGCCGTCACCGGTCCTCGGCTTCATGGCCGCCATGCGCCATCCCCTTCCTCGTCGTAACGCCACCCGATCGGCTCGCGGCCGGCAAAGGACCGATCCGCGAGCGGGTACGCAGCGTGATCCCGCTCATTATCTCGCACTGTTGCAGCCAGCACGAAACGCTCGACACGACGTCACTCTCCTGCCGGACCTCCCGTACCGTCCGGAATCGAACCTTGATCATTAAGTGTCACCGTGCGTGCTCGTTCGGCTCCGCAACACCGCCGTCACGGCTCCGTGGAACGGACGTGGGAGATCGCGGACCCACGGACGAAACAGCTGGTGAGATGATCGTTCACGAACCCGCAGGCCTGCATCGCCGCGTAGACGGTCGTGGGCCCGAGGAAGCGCATTCCGTGCCGTTTGAGCTCCCGCGCGAGCGCCATGGATCCGTCCGTGCTGGAGGGGATCTCGGACTGACGGCTCGGGGCGAGGTGGTCCCGGGGCGCGAAGGAGCGGAACAGCCCCTCCAGGCCCCCGGGGACCGCACCGCGCAGGTCGAGCACGACCGCGGCGTTGCGGACCGTGGCCTGGATCTTGGCTCTGTTCCGCACGATCCCGGGATCGGCGAGCAGTCCCTCGACGCGATCCGGACCGAACCGCGCCACCTTCTCGGGGTCGAACCCCTCGAAGGCCTGTCGGAACCCTTCCCGTTTCCGCAGGATCGTCAACCAGGACAGGCCCGATTGGAACGCCTCCAGCGTGATCCGCTCGAACAGCTGTCGTTCACCGCGCACGGGCCGGCCCCACTCCAGGTCGTGGTAGGCCAGGTACTCGGGGGCGGACAGGGCCCAGGGACACCGGTCCGAGCCGTCGGGTCCCGTGGCCGGACCCCCGCGCCCCCCGGTCACGCGGGCTCCGACCGGTCGGACAGGAGCGGCTGCTCGGGCAGCAGCGGCCCGTCCCCGGCGGGGTCGGCCGCCTCCGGCGCGCGCGAGCCGTCCAGAAGTGCCCGCAGCCCGGCGAGTTCCTCCTCCCGCCGCTCCAGTTCCTGCCGGAGCCGGTCCATCACCTCGTCCACCTCCTCCATCCTGTAACCGCGCAGGGCCGGTGAGAAGCGGACGTCGGCCAGGGCGGCCGACTCGATCCCTCCCTCGGGCAGCCCACGGGCCGGCAGCGACGAGACCGGATCGTCCATGTCCGCGGTGATCCGACCGGCGGCGACGGCGGCGACGACCCCGAGAACGGCCACGGTCAGAAGGGTGAAGAACAGCGTCACCCCCCTGATGCTGCCACGCGGAGGCCATCGGGGGACATACGTGGCCCGGGAGGGCCCCTCAGGCCATCCCCCTCAGGACCGCCGAGGGGGGCCTCTCGCCCCGCACGCTGGCCACCATGTCCAGTGCCCTGCGGGTCGCGACGACGTCGTGGGTGCGGAAGATCCCCGCACCGCACCAGGCCGCGACGGCGGTCGCGGCGATGGTGCCCTCCAGACGGTCCTCGACCCCCAGCCCGAGGGTCTCCCCGATCAGGTCCTTGCGGGACAGCGCGACGAGCAGGGGGTGTCCCAGGCCGGCCAGGGCCCGGACGTTGCGCAGCAGCATCAGCCCGTGCCAGGTGTTCTTGCCGAAGTCCGGCGTCGGGTCGACCACCACGGACCTCGGGTCGACCCCAGACTCCACCGCCCGCCGCGCCGCCGCCAGCAGGGACTCGACGACCCGGGCCAGGACGGTCCCCGGCTCCGTTCCGTAGCTCACCCGGTGCGGCAGGGTGCGGGGGCCTGCACCGCCGACGTGCGAGCAGACCAGTCCCGCGCCGCCCCGCGCGGCGACCCCTGCCGTCAGGGGGTCGTGGCCGCCCCAGGTGTCGTTGATCAGATCGACCCCGATCTCGCAGGCCCTGCGCGCGACCTCGGACCGCCAGGTGTCGACGCTGAGGGGGAGTCCGGGGTGTTCGGCGCGGACCCGTTCCAGGAACGGGATCACCCGTCTCAGCTCCTCGTCGGTCCCGACCTCCTCGCCCGGCCCGGCCCGGACCCCTCCGACGTCGACGAGGTCCGCCCCCTGCTCGACCGCGTCCGCCACGGCCCGGCGGGCGACCCCGTCGGCGTACTGCCTCGACCCGGGGTAGAAGGAGTCGGGCGTCCGGTTGACGATCGCCATCACGAGGGGGCGACCAGCAGGGAAGTCCCTGCCGCGCAACCGCAACGGCGTGCCCGCTGGTGGAACCGGCACCGGGAGTCACCCCCGCAGCAGCTGCCGGGCCCGGACCATGAGCGAAACGGCCTCCTCGACGTCGTCGGTGGGGTGCAGGAGGTCCAGGTCCACCTTCTTGATCGCCGCGTGGCCCAGCACCCGCCCGGACAACCAGTCGAGCAGGCCCGCCCAGTAGTCCCTGCCGAGCAGCACGATGGGGAACGAGGTCACCTTCCCGGTCTGCACGAGCACGAGTGCCTCGAACAGCTCGTCGAACGTCCCGAACCCTCCGGGGAGCGCAACGAAACCCTGCGAGTACTTCACGAACATCGTCTTGCGGGCGAAGAAGTACCGGAAGTTGACCGCTATCTCCGCCCAGGGATTGATCTCCTGCTCGAACGGCAGTTCGATCCCCAGTCCCACGGAGACGCCGCCGGCCTCGCTCGCCCCCCGGTTGGCCGCCTCCATGATCCCGGGACCTCCGCCGGTGACGACCGCGAAGCCCTCCTCGGCCAGCCGACCGCCGAGGGTCAGCGCCAGCCGGTAGTCCGGGTGCTCGGGGGGCGTGCGGGCCGATCCGAAGACGCTGACCGCCGGTCCCAGCCCCGCCAGGGTGTCGAAACCCTCCACGAACTCGGACTGGATGCGCAGGACCCTCCAGGGGTCGTCGTCGACCCACTCCTGGGTCTGCCGGGAGTCCAGGAACCTCTGGTCGGTCGTTGAATCGGGTACCCGGGGACCTCGGAAGGTCACCGAACCCACGCGGTGGTGGTCGGCGTTCCTCTCCCGGACGGGGTCGTTCGTGCCGTTCTCGTTCATCCCCCGAAGCTAGCGCGTTGGCCACGGACGTTCACCGGCTGCGCGGTCCGTGGCACCCGGCCCGGCGGCGTTGCCGTCGTCGCCCGCAGCTCCGTTGCGAACCCCTCCTCCGCCGTGCCGGCGTGCACCACGACCCGCTCGCCCGCGGCGAACGTCCGTGGCCGACGCACTGGCGCCTGTGTCGACGCGGACCGCCGGGGAAGCGGGTCCGCGGCCCGCGAACGCCGGGCCTGCCGACGTCCGGAACACGCTGCGGGGCCCACCGGGACCTCCGCCCCGGGTCCGGTATATCCCCTTGAGGAAGATGTGTGGAATCTGCGCGAGGATGTCTCAGGGCGCCCCCGGGAGGGGGAGGGACCGCTAGTGTGCCGACGTGCGGGCAGAACCGGAGCGCAGGGACGAGCGGACCGGCCTGGCGTGGGACACAGCCCCGGACGACCCGGGGGAGGATCTCGCGGACCGCGTGGAGTCCCTGGTCCTTGACGGCATGTCCCAGGCACCCGGTCCCGTGCTGACCAGGCTCGACGAGTTCGTGCCCCGGCTGGAGCGGGAGAGCGACCCAGAGCCCCTCCTGCTGGCGCTGCACGGGCGCACGATCGTCCTGGCCCGCACCGCGGCGACCGACACCGACCTCGTGGCGGCCTGCGAGCGCCTGGAGCTGACGGCGCAGGAGCGCCGCCGTCCCGTGTGGATCGCCGTGGCCTGCGCGACCCGGGCCAGGATCCGCCTGGACGCCGGGGAGATCGGCGCGGCGATGGGGGACCTGGGGCGGGTCGACCTCGACCAGCTCGACCAGGACGGCGGGCTGAGCCGGCGTGCGGGACGCCGGCTGCTGGACATCCTGGCCGCCATCTACTCGCGCTTGCGGATCTTCGATCGTCTGGACGACGTCCGCGAGCGTCTGGAACAGGTCCTGCGCGAAGGTCCTGCCCTGGAACGGGCCTGGCACGTCGCCACGTGGAGCGGGGAACTGGCGGCACGGGCCATGGAGCCCCTCGCCGCGGGGAAGGGGGAGCCGGACGGCCGGCTGCTCGACCGGGCCGTTTCCATCGCGCGGAGAGCATCGGACCTGCCGGAGGACGAGGTCCCCTCGGCACTGCGCCGTGCCCTCGACGGGGTCAGGGCGTTGGCCGCCGGTTACCGGGGCAACCCCTCGCAGGCGCTGCGGCTGCTGGGGCAGGACGCCTTCGGTGACGCGGCCGACATGCCGCGGACCCCACGCCACCTGGTGAGACTGGCCGCGATGCACTCGCACGGGCTCGTGGGGTCCCTCGGCACGGCCCGGGGCCTGGACCGGGCCGCCGACCGGACCGGCACGCCCCGCCGGGTGGTGCCCGTCGCCGACCTGGTCCTGGAGATCTGCCAGGCCAGGGAGCGCCTGTGGCTGGAGACCCACGCGGGCGGGGACACCCTCCCGGTGCAGGAACGCCTGAACGACCTGCTCTCCCGGCTGGGGTGGCAGAGCATGACCCTCGTCTCGGACACCGCGCGCCAGGCCCTGGAGCACCAGGCCCTGCGGGCGGAGAGCCGCACGGACGCGCTCACCGGGGTGGGGAACCGCCGGGCCCTGGACGAGGAGCTGCGGCACATGCTCCGTTTCGGCCGGCTGCCCGTGTCCATGGTCCTGCTGGACATCGACAGGTTCAAACAGATCAACGACCGGCACACGCATCTGGTCGGTGACGAGGTCCTGCGCCGGGTCGCGGCGGCCGTCACCCAGCAGATGCGGGTGGGGGACCGCCTGGCCCGCTACGGCGGGGACGAGTTCGTCCTGCTCCTGCCGGGGACGGGGGACCAGGAGGCACGGCAGGTCGCTGCGCGGATGGAGTCCGGGATCGCCGGGATGCCCTGGTCCCAGCTCACCGAGGGGCTGAGGGTCGGCGTGACGACCGGGTGCGCCGCGCTGTGGTCCCTGTCCGGTCGCCGCCCCGACAAGGACGCCGAGTACCTGTTCCGCAGGTCGGACGAGGCGCTCCTGCAGGCCAAGAGCGCCTCGGCCCCGCGGGTGACGACCGGGCGGGGGCAGGTCGCCGCTCCGGCCGGTCCCGGCACGGGGACCGTGCTGAACGGCCACGAGAACGTTTCGAACGGCTCGCGTTCCTCCGGCCCGGTGTTCGCAGGACCCGACGACGGGCGAGCGCTCGCGGACCCGGCCCCCGTCCGGACCGGGCGGTCCGGTCCGGCCGCGGCCGACCGGAACGACGGCCTCGTCCTCCAGCGTCCCGACGATCTCGCGCGCCTGCGCGACCTTCCGGCCCTGCGCGGGGATCCGGACCGCACGGGGAACGGGTACGGGCGGGCGGCGGACGGCTACGGGACGCGGACGGGTCCGCTCGGGGAGGGTCGCGGGTCCGGCGGCGTGCCGTTCCCGGGGACGCGGGCGCCGGAGCCCGGTCGCCCCGGCGTGGCCGGGTCCGGCGGTTCCG
>Ga0316579_10000151_pt1 | contig 19504 bp, 10 predicted proteins | sample J5NA_2_FD_203074 | JGI IMG/M metagenome (GOLD analysis project Ga0316579, IMG submission 203074) | Rhizosphere microbial communities from salt marsh grasses in Alabama, United States - J5-7_160517rDrA | ecosystem: Host-associated > Plants > Roots > Rhizosphere | place: USA: Alabama | collected... | reverse complement strand
GATAATCAAAAACCAACGTCGCCGGCAACCTCAACCCCGTGACCCCACCCAAACCATTACGCAACTCCACCGCAGCCAACGAATCAAAACCAAGATCCTGGAAAGCCCGCTCGACATCGACCTCTGACGCGGAGCCGTGCCCCAGAACGGCCGCGACCTGCGAACGGACGATGTCCAGGACCGCGTCGAGGCGTTCGGACTCCCCCAGGCCTCTCAGGCGATCGGCCAGGGCCGATCCCCCGGTGGCGGAAGCTGCCCTTGCCACCTTCCGGGTCGTGGTCCGGACCATCCCGCGGAACACGGCCGGAACCCCGTCCGGACGGGTCCGCAGCGCTCCGGTGTCCACCCGAACGGCCAGGAGGGCCGGCCCGGCCCGCCCGGCACCGTCCAGGGCCTGGTCGAACAGGGGCAGGCACTCGGCCGCTGGCAGGGGTGCGAGCCCCAGGCGCCCGATGCGCTGCAGGTCCGCCTCGCGCAGCTGCTCCGCCATGCCCCCGACGTCCGACCACAGGCTCCAGGCCATGGCCGTGGCCGGCAACCCGCGGGCGGCCCTGTGGGCCGCGAGCGCCTCGAGGAAGGCGTTGGCGGCCGCGTAGTTGCCCTCCCCGCCGCCGTCGACGGTCGCGGCGGCCGACGAGAACAGCACGAAAGCCGCCGGCCGGGACTGCGCGGTCAGCTCGTGCAGGTACCAGGCTGCATCGGCCTTCGAGCCGAGGACGGCCTCGCACCGCTGCGGTGTGAGGGCGGTCAGGACGGCGTCGTCGATGACCCCTGCGGCGTGGACGACGGCGGTGAGCGGGTGCTCGGCCGGGATCGACGCCAGCAGGTCCGCGAGGGAGGCGCGGTCGGACACGTCGCAGGCCGCGATGTGGACCTCGGCCCCGAGCGCGCCGAGTTCGTCGAGGAGCCCCGCGGTACCGGGGGCCTGCGCCCCCCTGCGCCCGACCAGCAGGAGGTGGCGCACCCCGCGCTCGGCCACGAGGTGTCGGGCGAGGACCCGGCCGATCCCGCCGGTCCCCCCGGTGATCAGCACGGTTCCCTCGGGATCCCACGCGGGGGGCAGCTGCCCGCCGGCCGTTGCGGTCCCCGTGTCCGGACGGGTCAGGCGGGGAACGCTGACCCGGCCCGAGCGCAGGGCGAGCTCCGGCTCGTCCTCGCGGGCGGCCCAGTCCAGGGCGGCCGGCAGGACCCCGTCGGCGTCGGCGCCGCCGTCCGGGTCGAGGTCGATCAGGACGAAACGTCCTGGGTGCTCCGCCTGGGCCGCCCGGACCAGGCCCCGCAGCCCTGCCAGGGCGATGGCGCCGGGCACCGTTCCGGCCACCCGGACGGGGACGGAGTCCTCCCCGGGGAGCCGGGGGTCCGTCCCCTCGCCCCGTTCGAGGAACTCGTCGATCGCCCCGCGGGTGACCACGGCGAGACGGGAACGGGCGAACCGCTCGTCCGCGAGCCATCGCTGGGCCACGTCGAGGAAGCCGTGGATGCTCGAACGCATCGAGTCCGGGACGCCGTTCCCCGCGTCGGGCAGTTCGGCGGGGGCGTCGAAGGAGACCAGCACCGTTGCCGGGGGCAGGGGGCCGGGGCCGTCCGTCCCGGGGTCCTTGGCAGCGGCGAGCGCCTCGTGGTCGGCGTGGCCGGCGATCCCGAGGGTCGCAGCGAGCCCGAACGGGTCGGCGCCGAGAACGGCGAGCGTGTCGCCGTTCGGGGCCTGCCGCGGTCCGTCGGTCCGGGGTTCCACGGCGTGGGGGGCCTCGACCCAGCTCACGCGATGCAGGGCGCCGGGGGTGCTGCCGCGCCCGGCGAGGGCCGTGACGGGCACGGGCCGGGAGACCAGCGATCCGACCGTCGCTACGGGGTTGCCCGCGGGGTCCTCCAGCTGCAGGCGGAGGGTGTCCGGCGCGCTGGAGGTGATCCGAACGCGGACCGTCGTGGCGCCGACGGCGTGCAGGCCGACCCCGGACCACGCGAAGGGCAACGACACCTCCGTCCCGTCCCCGGACATCCCCGTGACCAGGTCCGAGGCGTGCAGCGCCGCGTCGAGCAGGGCCGGGTGCAGGCCGAAGGCCGCTGCCTGTGCGTGGGTCCCCTCGGGCAGGGCGACCTCGACGAGCACGTCGGAGCCGTGGCGCCAGGCCGCGCGCACGCCGCGGAAGGTGGGGCCGTACCCGTAGCCGGCCCCGGCGAGGTCCTCGTAGAGGGTCCCGACGTCGAGGGGTTCGGCTCCGCGGGGCGGCCAGGTGCCGGCCTCGCCCACGGGCCCGATCGGGGTGACGGGTTCGGGGGCGAGGACGCCGCGGGCGTGGACGGTCCAGGGTCCGTCCTCGGCCCGTTCCCCCTCGCCGCGGCGGGAGAAGATCTCCACGCTCCGGCGGCCGGAGGGGTCCGGGTCGCCGAGGACGACCTGCAGGGCCACGCTGCCGCCGTCGGCCAGGACGAGGGGCTCGGACAGGGTCAGTTCCTCGACCTGTTCGCAACCGATCTGCGCGCCCGCACGCAACGCCAGCTCGACGAAGGCGGTTCCCGGCAGCAGGGGCGAGGACGAGATGACGTGGTCGGCGATCCACGGGTGGGTCTGCACCGAGAGCCGCCCCGTCAGGACGACCCCCTCGCCGTCCGCCAGGCCGATGACGGCGCCGAGCAGGGGGTGCTCCGCCGTGATCTGTCCCAGGCCGGCGGCGTCGGTTGCTGCTGTGGGCCTGAGCCAGTAGTGGCGCCGGGTGAAGGGGTAGGTCGGCAGGTCGATCCGGTGCGCGTCGCGGCCGGCGTACAGGACCTGCGGGTCGGGGACGGTCCCGCGCACGCAGGCCCTGCCGACGGCGTTCACCAGTTCGTCGACCTCGGGGCGCCCCGAGCGCAGCAGCGGCAGGAAGGCCGTGTCGGGGGCCTCGTCGTCCAGGCAGGCCGGGCCGAGGGCGGACAGCACCGGGTCCGGCCCCAGTTCCAGGAAGGTGGTGACGCCCTGCTCGGCCATGCTGTGCACGCCGTCTGCGAACCGCACGGCGTTGCGGACGTGGCGGACCCAGTAGTCGGGGGTGCCCAGCTCGGCCGGATCGGCCACGCGTCCGGTGAGGTTCGACACGACGGGGATCCGGGGTTCGGAGTACTCCATGACCTCGGCGACCTTCCGGAACTCCTCGAGCATGGGTTCCATCAGGCACGAGTGGAAGGCATGGGACACCCGCAGCCGCTTGGTCCGGCGCCCCTCCTCGCGCATCCTGCCCGCCAGGTCGAGGACGGTCCCCTCCTCACCGGAGATCACGACGGCCCGGGGGCCGTTGACGGCGGCGATGTCGACGCCGGGGACGAGCAGATCGGCGATCCCCGGTTCGTCGATCTCCACGGCGACCATGGCGCCGCCGGTGGGCAGGGCCTGCATGAGGCGCCCGCGGGCCCCGACGAGGCAGGCCGCGTCGGCCAGGGACAGCACCCCGGCCACGTGCGCCGCTGCCAGTTCCCCGATCGAGTGCCCTCCCAGGCAGTCCGGGGTGATCCCCCAGGACTCCAGCAGGCGGTACAGGGAGACCTCCAGGCCGAACAGGGCCGCCTGGGCGTAGGCGGTCCCGTCGAGGAGCGCGGCCTGTTCGGAACCCTCCTCGGCGAACAGGACCCCGCCCAGGGGGGTCGGCAGCTGCATGTCGAGGTGGGAGACGATCTCGTCGAGGGAATCGGCGAAGACCGGGAAGGCCCGGTAGAGCTCCCGCCCCGTCCCGGGTCGCTGGCTGCCCTGACCCGTGAACAGGTAGCCGAGGCTCCCGGGCACGACGCGGCCCGTGACGGCACCGTCGGCGTCCTCGCCGCGGGCGAGGGCGGACAGGCGGCGCAGGACCCCCTCGGTGCCGTCGGCGAGGACGACGGCCCGGTGCTCGAGGGCCGCGCGGGTCGTGGCCAGGGAGTACCCGAGGTCGGTGAGGTCAGGGGCCTGGGAGGAGCCCAGGAGATCGGCGATCCGTTCGGCCTGGGCGGCGAGGCTCCGAGTGCCGCGGGCGCTGATCATCAGGGGGAACGGTCCCGGAACGGCGGTGTGCCGGCCGGTCTCCTGTGCCGCGGTCAGGAAGCCCTCGTCGCCGAGGGCGTCGGCGGCGAACAGGTCGTCCGCGGCGTCCGGTGCCGCTTCCGGGGTGGTGTCCGCCGTCCCGTCGGTCTCCTGGTCGGGAGCCTGTTCGAGCAGGAGGTGCACGTTGGTGCCGCTGACCCCGAAGGAGGAGACCCCGGCCCGGCGCGGGGTCCCGGCGGTTTCCCACGGCCGGGCCCGCGTGAGCAGGCGCACGGCGCCGGAGGACCAGTCGATCCTGTCCGAGGGGCGGTCGACGTGCAGGGTGGCCGGCAGCATCCCGTGCAGCATGGCCATCACCATCTTGATGACGCCCGCGACCCCGGAGGCCGCCTGGGTGTGGCCGATGTTCGACTTGACGGAGCCGAGCCACAGCGGCCGGTCCGCAGGGCGTTCACGCCCGTAGGTCGCGAGGAGGGCCTGTGCCTCGATGGGGTCGCCGAGGGTCGTCCCGGTGCCGTGGGCCTCGACGGCGTCCACCTCGTCCGCTCGCAGCCCGGCGGCTGCGAGCGCCTGGCGGACGACCCGCTGCTGGGACGGGCCGTTGGGTGCGGTCAGGCCGTTGCTCGCGCCGTCGGAGTTGACGGCCGAGCCACGGATCAGGGCGAGGACCCTGTGACCGGAACGGCGCGCGTCGGACAGGCGTTCCAGGACGAGCAGCCCGACGCCCTCCGAGAAACCGGTGCCGTCGGCCGCCTGCGCGAACGCCTTGCAGCGCCCGTCGGGGGCCAGACCGCGCTGGCGTCCGAAGGCCGTGAAGACCCCCGGACCGCCCATGACGGCGACGCCGCCCGCCACGGCGAGGGAGCACTCGCCCCGGCGCACGGCTGCTGCGGCAAGGTGGAGGGCCGCCAGCGACCCGGAGCAGGCCGTGTCGACGGTGAGGGTCGCGCCCTGGAGTCCCAGGACGTACGAGACGCGGCCGGAGATCGCGCTCGGCGCGTTGCCGGTCAGCAGGTAGCCGTCCAGGCCGTCGGGTGCCTCGTGCAGGCGGACCCCGTACTCCTGGGCCTCCGCGCCGACGAAGACCCCCGAACGGGTGCCCTTCAGGGACAGGGGGTCGATGCCGGCACGTTCGAGTGCCTCCCAGGCAGTCTGCAGGACGAGCCGCTGCTGGGGGTCCATCGCGGACGCCTCGCGGGGGGAGATCCCGAAGAAGTCGGCGTCGAACTGGCCGGCGTCGGGCAGGAAGCCGCCCTGGCGCACGTAGGTGGCCCCGGGGCGGGCGGGATCCGGGTCGTACAGGCGTTCGAGGTCCCACCCGCGGTCCGCGGGGAAGTCGGAGATCACGTGGGTCCCGTCGGCCACGAGGCTCCACAGTCCCTCGGCCGAGGACACCCCGCCGGGGTAGTGGCATCCGATGCCGATGATCGCGACGGGGTCGTCGTCGACGGCCTGCGGGGCCTCCTCCCCGGCCCCGTCCTCCGCCAGGCCGAGGAGCTCGGCGCGCAGGAAGCGGGCGAGCAGGTCGGGGGTGGGGTGGTCGAAGACGAGGGTGACGGGCAGCTCCCTGCCGGTGTCCCGCACGAGCCGGTCGTGCAGGTCGACCGAGGCCAGGGAGTCGAAGCCCAGGTCGCGGAAGGTCTGGTCCGCGTCGACGGCCGGGGTCGAACCCCGGCCGTCCTGGATGCGCGCGGTCCGCAGGACCTCTGCCGTGTGCCTTCGCACGAGGTCCAGCAGGACCCGGTGCTGTTGCGCCGGCGGGCGTCCCGACAACCGTCCGGCGAGCCCTTCCCCAACCGTGCTGTCGGTCGGGATTCCCCGGGAATTCGTCATTCCCAACACTCCCCTGGTTCGCCGTTCCGGGCAGCCGAAAACGCCCAGGACACTCTGGCCGAGAGTAGATCCGGCCCCATTTCCGTCCCCACCCCTACATACCCCTAGCGTCTGTTTCAGAAGTTCCGGTCCACGGCACGTCGCCCGACGGGAGCCGGACGGCGTCGCCGTCGGCCCCGGCGGTTCCGCGGTGAGTTCCTCCCGCGTTCGTGCGATGCACCGGTACGGACGGCCGTCCACCGCTGCCGGGGCCCTGGGAAGGCGCCCCGGCGGCGGCCGCCCGGCCGAGGGCGGGATGCTGTTCTTCCTGCTGTTCGAGATACGTCGGACCGCACGGTTCGTACGCCTGTCCGTCGTACTTCCTGCTGACGTACGTGAGGGCCGCCTGCAGGTCCGAGGAGGTCACGGTCGGGCTTTTCCCGAACGGCACGGAGGGCCTCACGGGAAGGCCTCCCGTTTCGGCCCAACGCAGCCGGCCGCTGTCATCGATAAAGCTGCTCGTACGGCCCCGGTTGTCCGGATGGAGGCAGTAGGGAATATCGAGGATTCCCCGGTCGAACGCCTCGAGCAGCGCCCGGTCGATGTCGTCGTCGAGATCGAGCACCGCCTCGACGATCGCCCTGGCCTCGCAGTAGATCTCGGTCGGCGAGGCCTCCGGGACAGGTCCGGCCCCGTCCAGGGGGCGGGGCGTGCGCCGGGCCGTGCCCGCGGCAGCCAGGAGGGCCTGGACGTTCTCCGCGACGGTCGGGATCCTCATCGACTCCACGACCGTCTTGACGATGAGCCGCTCGGTGCCGGTGCGGACCGCCAGTGCCGCAGCGTCGTCCATGAGCGCCCTGGCACCGGCCGCCGTCAGGGGGAAGACCCCCATGTAGGCGTAGAGGACGACGTGCCACCCGGTGGGGCCGAGCAGTTCCGCGGCGAGGCGGCGCAGGGCCGCCAGCGCCTCGGCGTCCTGACCGGGGTGGGTCTGCTGCGCGTAGCTCAACGAGACGCTGCGCAGGCCGTGGGCGCGGAAGAAGAGCGCCTCGAGCAGGCTGAGCGCCACCAGCTCCCCGGGCGGGCAGAGCTGGCCGAGCATGCAGCCGCCGAAGGTCTCCAGGTGCGGTCGCAGCCCGAACTCCTCCAGACCCGCCAGCAGCTCGCAGGAACGCGACCAGTTCCGTACGGACTCGCGCAGCGGGACCCTCCCGTAGGGCAGGCAGTACGAGACGGGCCCGCCCTCGGTCGCGGTCAGCCGCGTTCCGGTCATGGCGGCGATGATGTCCAGCGGCCGCGCCGAGCCGTGCCTGACCTGGACCGGGAAGTCCTCCGACACGACACCGGCGAGCATGTCCCCAGTGACCTGCCGCGGGTGGGTGACGATCGGGTACCCGTTGAGGCCCTCGCCGGCGGCGAGGGCCTGCGCCGCCGCCCCGAGGTCGCCGACCCGGGTGTAGCTGTCCAGGGTGATCGTGCCGATCGTCGTCGCGTCCACGTCGCGGGTGGCCAGGAGGCCCTCCCGCATCCGTTGCGGGTCCGCGAACCCCATCCTGGGCTGGACGACGAGTTCCCCGCGCGCACGGGCCCGCGCCACGAAGTCGCCGAGCCCTGCGGTCGCTCTCACGGCTCGGCCCGCGAGGGCAGCCGCGCGAGGAACGAACGGAACTGGCCCAGGGACGCCGGGCTGTCCTCGAACACGCCCCGGAAACCGGCACGGAGGAGCTCCGCCGGCCGGTCCTCGTCGGCCCCGCCGTCGATCCCGAGCTTGCCACCGATGACGACGGGCAGCTGCGACAGTTCCGAGCACCGGGCGATCGTGCGCATGAGCCGCAGGCCGTCCTGGTGGCCGTGCCCGTTGACGCTGCTGACGACGACAAGGTCCGGCCGGTGCTCCAGGCAGGCCGACACGAGCAGGTCGTCGGGAACGCACGGCCCGAGGTTGACGACGTCGCACCCGAGTTCCTCGATGACCTTCTGCAGGTACACGAGGTTCCAGGTGTGCGCGTCGCTCGACACGGTGGTCACGAGGACCCTGCGCCGGCGGGCATCGCCGTGCTCGACGTCGTCGCGCACGGGGGCTGCGCCGGACCGGACGGGTGCGGGCTCCGGGCCGACCGGGGACAGCGCGCCCTGGACGCTCATCGGGCGATGGCCCCGGAACGATCCGTCTCGGCGGGCAGCTGGGTCCAGGACCTGTGGTGCTCCAGGCGGGAGGCCGAGACCGGGCGGCCGGAGCGCACGACGACCTCGACCGGGGTCGGGCGACCGAGGAAGGACAGGAGGCTCGCCGACAGGCCGTACGCTCCGGCGTTCGGAACGGTCAGCAGGTCGCCGGGGGCGGGCGAGGGCAGCATCACCCGGCGGCCGAGCAGGTCACCGGGGGTGCACAGGGGACCGACGAGACTGGCCGCCACCATCTGCGACCCGTCGGCCTCCTTCGGGTCGACCTCGACGGCGACCGGAAGGAGCCGGCCGAGACCCGACATCCCCCCGAAGGCGTTGATCCCGGCGTCGACGATGACGAAGGTCGACCCGCGGCTCTCCTTGACGTTGACGACCGAGCACAGGAAGGTCCCGGCGTCCCCGACGAGATGCCGGCCGGACTCGCAGGCCACGAGCGGTTCGCCCCGGCGCCATCCCGGAAGGTGCCGGTCGAGGGCTTGCGCGAGGTGCTCGGCGAGCTTGCCGTAGACCGGCCGGTTCCCCGGCGCGGCGTACGGCGCGGCGAAACCGCCGCCGATGTCGACCATGCGCAGGTCGAGCCCGAGTTCCTCGCGCATCCGCGCGGCGACGGCGATGGTCCCCTGGAACTCGGCGACGAGGCTCTCCTCGTCCGCCGCGTTGCTCAGCGGGAAGAAGTGCGCCCCGAGGACCCGGGTGCCGGGCACCGAACGCAACTGGTCGATGACGTCGGGCAGGGTCTCGCTGTCCAGGCCGAACTGCGTCGGCTTGCCCGTCATCCGGATGCTGGTCGTCGCGGAGGCCGTTGCGCTGTTGATCCGCAGCAGGCAGTCCACGACGACGCCGTGCTCGCACGCCACCGACCCGATCCGCCGCAGATCCCCGGGGGACTCCACCGAGAACAGCCGGACCCCGCGGCCGATGGCGTCGTGCAGTTCGACCGACGTCTTGCCCGGCCCCGTGTACAGACACTCCGCCGCCCGGAACCCCGCGGACAACGCTGTGGACAGCTCACCCGTCGAGCTGATCTCCGCCCGGCAGCGCCGGCCGTCCCCGCTGCTCAGGGCCGCCGCGACCTGGGGGTGCGGGTTGGCCTTGACGGCGTAGAACAGCTCGACGGGCTCGGGCAGGGCCGAGAGCAGGTCCCTGCGGGCGGCCTCGACCCGGTCGAGGTCGTAGACGTACAGAGGGGTTCCGAAACGCTCGGCGAGCTCCTCGTAGGACATCAGGCATTGCCTCCGTACAACATCTCCGCGAGAACCCGTGGGGCGTTCTTGCCGTGGGCGGTCAGGGGCAGTTCGTCCAGGACGTGGCAGACGGCCGGCACCTTCGCCGGTTCGAGACGGCGTCCCATCTCCTGCAGCACGATGTGCGGTTCCAGATCGCCGGCCACGCAGACGGCCAGGTCCCGCCCGTCCACGGGCGGCAGGATCGCCGCGGCGCGCACCCCCGGGACGTCCATGGCCGCGGCCTCGATCTCCAGGGTGCTCATCCGGATGCCCTTGCGCTTGAACATGTCGTCGCGGCGTCCGTCGAAGTACAGGTAGCCGTCCTCGTCGAGGCGGCCGTAGTCGCCCGTGTGCAGGCGGCGCTCGGACGTCCGCGGGTCCCGGCGGTAGGTGCTGTCCGTCAGCTCCGGGTCGCGCCAGTACCCGGCCATGAGGTGGGGGCCGGTGACGACGATCTCCCCGATCGCTCCCGTCGGCAGCGGGTTCCCCGCGTCGTCGAGGATGAGGACCCGGGTGCCGGGAAGGGGGCGGCCCACGCAGTCCGGACGCTCGTCCTCCTCCTCCGGAGGCATGATCGAGATCCGCTTGCACTCGGTCTGCCCGAACTGGCGCACGACCCGGGCGCCGGGGAACGCCCCGTGCAGCGCTTCGATCGTGCTCGGGGCCAGGGCGGCCCCCGTGTTGGTGAACATCCGCACGCCCCGCAGGGGCTCGGACTCCCGCCGGAGCAGATTGACGATCATGGTCGCGAGGGAGGGGACGATCGGGATGATCGTGGCGCCCGTCTCGCGGATCCGCCGCAGCAGGAGCAGGTCGGACTCGCCACCGGCAAGGACGATCTCGCTGCCGGCGTTGAAGGCGAGCAGGACCTTGTACAGGCCGTAGTCCCAGGACATGGGGAAACGGCAGAAGACGACGTCATCGGACCGGTAGCGCAGCTCGGCGTCGATGGCCCGGGTCGCGAAGGTCGCGGCCCCGTGCGTGCACGCCACGGCCTTGGGTGCCGCCGTGCTGCCCGACGTGTACACGAGGGACGCGACGTCGTCCGGGGAGGTTCCCGGATCGGGCAGGGGGAGGGCGTCCGGCGCCTCCCGCAGGGCCTCGACCTCCTTCCAGAGGGCACCGGTCTCGTGCGCGGGCACGGCGGCGATCCGGCGCAGGGTCCCGATCCGCTCGTCGTCCCCGATGACGACGGCGGGCTCGGAGTTCGCCAGCACCGACCTCAGAAGGAAGGCCTTCATGTTGATGTTGATGGGCACGAAGATCGCCCCGGCCCGCGAACAGCCCATGAACATCGCGACGAGTTCGCGGTCGGTGGGTGTCTGGACGAGGACGCGCTCGCCGGGACGGACCCCCTGCGACACCAGCCAGGCCTGGAAGGCCCTGCTGTACTCGTCCGTCTCGCGATAGGTCCACGCACCCCTCGCGTCGCGCACCGCGGCGGCGTCCGGGGTGCGGGCCACGGAGCCGTCCAGGACCGCATGGACCAGTGTTCGGGCGAGATCCACCACGGGCTCCGGGGGATTCGCTGCGTGCTCGTCGTCGGACGTACCCCGACTGCTGTTCAACGTCGTCCTCTCCCGTCCCGATCCAGCGAAACGGCGCACATGACGCCCCCGCATGCACCAGAGCTGTCACATCAGGAAACGCAGCGCTGGAACGCGTCCACGAAACTCCTGTCGTCCGTCACGGACCGGGCGACCCTGGGTGCCAGGGGACCGCCTGCGGTCCGACCGGGTTCTCGATCGGACGTGTGTCCACGACGGTCGGGAGCGGCGAAACACGCCCCACCGATCGGCTCACCGTCGAGATTAGGCGGACGAGCGGAACCCCAGGACCCCTACAGCCCCCAGCTGTCGGCTCCCCGACCCGTAAACGGAACCGTCCCGGCCGACGCCGGGACGGGACCGGACCGGCGCCACGGGTTCAGACCCGCGCCGGCGCGCCCTGCCGCCCTGCGAGCAGGTCAGCACCCCTCGCGGTGAGGGCCCTGCGATCGGTCTTCCGGTTCGAGTTCAACGGGAACTCCTCCAGGTGCACGAAACGTCTGGGGATCATCCCGTCGGGCAGGACCTCGCGCAGCCCCCGGACGAGATCGGCGGTCGCGACCGGAGAGCCCGTGTGGAACACCACGAGTTCGAGTCCGTCCCCCGCGGGGGCCGCGACGGCCACGGCCTGCTCGATCCCCGGCAGGCCCCGGACGGCGTGCTCGACCTCCGCGAGTTCGATCCGCCATCCGTGCACCTGCACCTGTCCGTCGGCCCGGCCCAGGTACAGCAGCACCCCGTCGGGTGTCTGCCGCACCCGGTCCCCCGTCCGGTACCAGACCATGCCGTCCCGGTGCAGGAAGCGGCCCTCGGCATCTGCCGGGTCCAGGTACCCCGGGGTGAGCTGGGGTCCGGTGATGCACAGCTCGCCCTGTTCCCCCCGGGGCACGGGCCGGTCCCGGCCGTCCAGGACGAGGGCGCGGTGCCCCTCGTGGAGCAGGCCGATCGGAGCACCGCCGTTGACGGCCAGGTCCAGCGATCTCTCCCCCTCCCACCGGTGAGCGGTGATCGTGATGGTCAGCTCCGTTGGGCCGTAGAGGTTCTCCAGGGTCGAGGCGTTCGCCGCGGCCTGCCAGTCGGCGGCCTCCTGGCACCCCAGGGCCTCCCCCGCGAAGAAGCTCCACCGCAGCGTCGGCATGGACCCCTCGCGCAGCCTTCCCATCCTGCGCACGAGGGCGATGGTGCTCGGGGTGGAGAACCACACGGTCAGGCCCTGCTCGGTGCAGAAGGCCGGCAGGTCGCGGTAGGCGTTCGCCGGGACCCTGACCAGGCAGCCTCCCGATCCCCATGCGCAGAACAGATCGAACATGGCGCAGTCGAAGTTCAGATCGAACGTCTGCGAGAAGGCGTCCTGGGGTGTGAAGTCGTACCGTTCGTCCACCAGGCGGAAGTAGTGGGCCAGGCTCGCGTGGGAGATCCGCACGCCCTTGGGCCGTCCCGTCGACCCGGAGGTGAACAGCACGTAGGCGTTCGACCCCGGGTCGACCGGTTCCGGGGCGTGGAGGGCCGGCCCCTGTTCCAGGGACAGCGGCTCCGGGCCCGGCGGGGTCGCGTTGCCCGGTGACGGCGTCCGGGAGGCGCCGTTCCCGGAGCTCCTCGCGCTGCCGGCGAGGAGGACGGGCAACCGGGGTCCGGTCCTCCCGTCGGAGTTCTCCGGCTTCCCCTCCTGCGCGAGTCTCGACGCCGCGGCCAGGTTCGTCCCGTCGGTGATCAGGGCGCTGGCCCCGGCCGCCCGCAGCATCTGCCGGGTCCTGGCCTCGGGGAAGGCCGGGTGCAGGGGGACGACGGTCGCCCCGGCGTACAGGGTCGCGAGGATGCCCAGGTACGCAGGGGTCCCGGCGGCGGAGAGGACACCGACCGCGCGGGGGGGCTCGGGCAGGGCGTTGCGCAGCGTCCCGCCCCACAGCAGCGCGGTCTCGTGCATCTGCCGGTAGGTGAGCGAGTCCCGGCCCACGCGGACGGCCGCGCGGTCCGGGGCCAGGTCCAGGCCCCTGCCGAACCGGCCCGCCAGGGACAGCTCCATGTTCCCATTCATTGTGCGAACGTTTCCCTCCGCGTCACGGCACTGGAATCAGCCATTTCGAGGCATGGTGGATCGACTGGTCTGCCCGTGTCCCGTGTTCCGGTCCGGCATTCCGGGGCAGGGGTTTCTCAAAACGCTGCCGTTGCATGACGGGGAGAGCTCAGGTAATGTCCCCGACACGACCCGGGACACGGTCCCGACAGAGGAGAACAAACATCTCCCAAGAATCCGGAACCTGTCAACAGCATCGCCGATCGACGGTGGGCGGCCGTCGGGGCGGAGCTCTTCTCCCGTCCGCCGGGCAACGGCGGGACGCAACCTTTGGAGTCACCATGTGGGACCAGCAGTTCGAGGATCTCCTGCGCGGGTACCTGCCCTTCCTCCCCGACACCGAGAAGCTCGAGGAACAGACACAGCTGCGCGATTTCGGGCTCGACTCGTTGGGAATGGTCGAGCTCCTCGGGGTTCTCGAGGACCAGTACGGGATCCGTTTCCCGGACGAGGCGCTCACGACCGAGACCTTCCAGACACCGGAGGTTCTCTGGTCCGCGATGTTCGAGAAGCGTTCCTGACACCGGGGACGTCCCGACAGGGGCCCGGCGGGTGCGCGGGGCCCGCCGTCCGGGACCGGTGTCCGGGAAGGGACGGTCGTCCCTGTCCGGACACCGGTCCCGGACGGCGTTCAGGCAAGGACGCTCGTCCTGCGCGGCTGCATCGCCATCCGCGGGTCGACGGGCAGGACCTCGAAGTTCTGCCGGGCGCACCGGACCCGACCGAACAGGCTGTCGGAACCGGCGACGCACAGGCGCGTGATCCCCTGCCGGCGCAACTGCGCGATCACGTCGGGCCAGCGCATGGGACGATCGAAACTGTCGAGCAGGATCGTCCGGATCCCGTTGCCGGACGTGACGGTCCTGCCGTCCTGGTCCGCCACGACGGGCAGGTCGGGGTCCGCGAAGCGCAGCCTGCCCAGGACCTCCTGCTCGGCCTTGCGCCGCAGCCCCAGCAGGATCGCGGAGTGCATCGGCGGCCTCATCGTGTACAGGGAGAGCCCGCCGGCGGACCGCAGCCGCCCGGTGAACCACTCCAGGTTCCGCTCGCGCAACGAGACCATGTGCAGGTCCTCGTCCACGTAGCAGGAGATCTCCTGCCATTCGTCGCGCTCGTCGAGTTCGGTCAGGATCTCCACCAGACGTTCCCGGGGGACCCTCGCGAACGAGTGGGTGACGACGTCCTGGTGCTCGTGCTCGAAGTACTCGCCCATGCACCGGGCCAGGTGCGCCGTCATCCAGATGGCGTCCTCGAGGCCGAGGGACCCGGTGTGGGCCGCCATGGCCTTCTCGCCGAAACTCAGTCCCGCACAGACGTCCGGACGCACGTCGAGCGTCTGGCCCGCCCACCGGGCCAGTGCCAGGGAATTGATGAGGAACGAGACCTGCGCCGCCTCGGAATAGTCCTGCCGGTCCTCGCGGAAACGGTCGACGACCGAGTACCCGAGGACCTCGTCCGCGATCTCGACGTAATTCTTCGCGATCGGATTCAGGATCATGAACCTCGATACGTCCGCGAAGCGCACGGGGCCCATTCCGGGGAAGACGAGCGCCGTTCCCCCCGCATTCTCGTCGATCGCCGTGGGCGGTCCGACGAGTTCTCCGTTCTCATTCACGACAGGCTCCCAAGAAATTTGATCATTATTTCGTGGAACCTCTCGGGTTCCTCCAGGTGCGGCAGGTGGCTCGATTCCTCGAGAATCTCCCACCGCGCGTCCGGGATCAGGTCGGCGTAGGGCCGGACCGTGACGGGCGTAGCTTCGTCGTGACGTCCCGAGACCACCAGGGTCCGCGCCGAGATCTGCGGCAACAGGTCGATCACCGACCACTCCTTCAGGGAGCCGATGACGTGGAACTCGTTCGGGCCGTTCATGGTGAAGTACACGGTCGGGTTGTTGTAGACCTCCATGAAGGAGGCGGTGAAGTCCCGCGGCCACGGTCGGATCCGGCAGACGTGACGGTTGTAGAAGGCCTGCATGGCCGTGAAGTACTCACGGCTCTCGGTCGTGCCGGCCGCCTCGTGGCGCAGGAGGGTCTCCTGGACGTCGGGCGGCAGCTGCGCGCGCAGCACGGCCATCTCCTCCAGCCACAGTTTCATCGAGGCCGGCGAATTGGCGATCACGAGTCCCCTCAGACCCGAGGGACGGGCCGAGGCGTGCAGCGAGGCGAGCATGCCTCCCCAGGACTGACCGAACAGCACGTAGTCGTCGGTGATCCCCAGGTGCGACAGCAGGTTGTCGAGCTCGTCCCGGAACAGGTCCACCGTCCAGAAGTCCGCCCCCCTGTCCGGCAGGAGGGTCGAACCGCCGTTGCCGAGCTGGTCGTAATGGACCACGGGCCACCCGTCCTCGGCGAGCCGGGCCAGTGCCAGCAGGTAGTCGTGGGTGCTTCCCGGTCCGCCGTGCAGGACGACCACGGGGGGCCTGCCGCACCTCAGATCACCGGTCACCCGGTACCAGGTCCGGAACTCACCGAACGGGATCGTCCCCTTCTCGCTCGGCGCAGTCGACGACGCAGCCACCTCACGGTCCTTCCACCACGGACGACGGGAAACCCTCCCCGGGAAGCTAACCGAGCGAGGTACGCCGGCAGCACCCCTACTGCTCCCTATCGAGCCGTCGCCCGGGGTTCGTAGGGGTTGTTCCTCCCCGTGGGCTGCGGCACGTTCTGTAAGCAATTGACGAGCTTGTCTGCGACAGATCTGCCGCGTCTGCCGCGGCCGTCCCGTGCCAGTGAGTGCTCGTGAGTTGTCGCACCTCGAGTTGTCGCACCGAAACCGCAACCACACAGCGAACTCGCAAGAAAGGCACCCGCGATGGAGATCGAAGCGCTGGGCATCGACGGTACGTACCTCGTCAGACCCCGGGCCTTCCCCGACGACCGGGGAGTGTTCCTGGAGGCCTTCAACCAGAGGGTCTTCCAGGGCGCTGTCGGGCATCCGCTGAGAGTGGCGCAGGTCAACTGCTCGGTCTCCCGGAAGGGAACCGTCAGGGGACTGCACGCGATCGCCCTGCCCGGCGGACAGGCCCGCTACATGACCTGTCCCCAGGGCGCGATCACCGACATCGTGGTCGACACCAGGATCGGGTCGCCGACCTTCGGCCGGTACGTCCCGGTCGAGCTCAGCGAGACGAACCGGCACGCGCTCTACCTGGCGGAGGGGCTCTCCCACGGTTTCGCGCCCCTCACGGAACAGGCCACCGTCGTGTACCTGTGTTCGAGCACCTACGTCCCGGGGGCGGCGATCCAGATCCACCCTTTGGACCCGGAGCTGTCCCTCCCCTGGCCCACCGACGTCCCGCCGGTCCTGTCCGAGAAGGACCAGAAGGCTCCGTCCCTCGACGAGGCCGTCGCCTCGGGGATCCTTCCGTCCTACGACGAGTGCAAGGAGCTGTACCGATCTCTGCGCGACGAACACGCGGTCGTGCCGGTCCAAGGAGCGACCCTGTGATCCCCCTGTTCAAGGTGGCGATGTCCGACACGGCTCCCGCCGCTGTCGCGGAGGTGCTCACGAGCGGCCAGATCGGCCAGGGTGCGAAGGTCGTCCGGTTCGAACAGGAGCTGGGCGAGCGCATCGGCAACCACCGGGTCGCCACGGTCAACAGCGCGACCTCCGGGCTGCACCTGGCCGTCCATCTCGCCTGTGACGTCACGCGCGGCCGGGCGCGGGCCGCCGGTGTCCACGGGGACGAGGAGGAGGTCCTCTCGACCCCGCTCACCATGGAGGCCACCAACTGGGCCGTGCTGGCCAACAACCAGCGGATCCGTTGGATCGACGTCGATCCGAACACCTTGAACGTCGACCTGGACGACCTCGAACGAAAGATCTCCCCGGTCACCCGCGCCATCGTGGTCGTGCACTTCGCGGGGTACCCCGTGGACCTGAACCGGTTGTCGGCCATCCTGGACCGTGCCGAGTCCGCCTTCGGTTTCCGGCCCGTGGTCGTCGAGGACTGCGCGCACGCCTGGGGCGCTACCTACGACGGTGCCCGCCTGGGCAACCGTGACACCATCGCGGTGTTCAGCTTCCAGGCGATCAAGCACCTCACCACCAGCGACGGGGGACTGGTCGTCCTGCCCGACGACGAGCTCCACCGCAGGACCAAGCTCCTGCGGTGGTTCGGGATCGACCGTGAGGTCCCCGACCGCCTGCGCAACCCCCCGGACGTCGCGGAGTACGGCTTCAAGTTCCACATGACCGACGTCAACGCGGCGATCGGCCTGTCGAACCTCGACCTCGCGGACCGGGGCGTGGCCCGTCACCGGGAGAACGCCGCCTTCTTCGACGCCGAACTCGCCGACGTTCCCGGCCTGACCCTTACCGAACGTGCCAGCGACAGACAGTCCTCCTTCTGGGTCTACCCGATCCTGGTCGAACGGCAGGAGGCCTTCGCCAAACGGCTGACCGACGCGGGGATCATGGTGAACCAGGTCCACCAGCGCAACGACATCCATTCCTGCGTCCGGCGCTTCACCTCGCTGCTGCCCGGCCTGGACCGGATCAGCGAGCAGATGATCTGCCTTCCCGTCGGTTGGTGGGTCGGCGACGAGGACCGTCGGCACATCGTCGAGACCGTTCGCGCGGGTTGGTGACCGGTCCGACACCCGAGGCCCCAGACGGCGGTGGGGCGGACCCGGTGACGGGCCCGCCCCACCGCCGTTCCCGTGCCGTCCTGGGCGGCCTTCGGACACGGGGCGGGTTGCCCGGGACGAAGTAACAGCCGCTCCTGCCTGCGAGTCCCTCGTGACACGCCAGGTGGACGGGGCCCACCGCAGCCCTTTCCGGAGAGGTGTGACCCTCCTGAGGATCCGTCCGAGGAGTGAATCGGGGAGTTCCCGGTCCAACCGGGTGTTCGCACCTCCAGGATGCACACAGTTCACCGTCGTCCGGCTGCCCTGCATCATCGTGAAACATGTGAGAGCGGGTTCGGACCGGGACCGGGCGTACGCGGCCAGACCGCGGTACGGATGTGTGAGGTTCTCCGGATCGGACGGGTCCAGCCACGCGAAGGAGTGCGCGGCCGAGGTGACGTTCACGATCCGACCGGCCCGAGCCACTGTCAGGCGATCGAGCAACAAGTTCGTGAGCAGGAACGGGGCCAGGTAGTTCACGGCCCAGGTCAGTTCGTGGCCGTCAGGGCTCTCCCGTCTCGATGGCAGGGGCGTTCCCGCGTTGTTGACCAGGACGCCCACGGTGGGGCACCGGGAGAGCACCGGTGCGGCGAGCCGGCGGCCCCCTTCCGACGAGGCGAAGTCGGCCGGCTGCCCCAGGACGCTGCCGGTACTTCGCGGACGGGGGAGGTCCTGCGGACGTTGCGAACGACGGCACTGTCGGTCCGCGGCCGGTCCGATCAGGTCAGACGCTCCAGCCAGGACTCGATGACCCGGGCCGTGACGGGGGCGTGTTCCTCCAGGATGGTCATGTGGTCCGCGGCCACCTCGGCGACCGTGTGGGCGTCCTTCCAGGTCGCCCTCCATCCGTCGCGGCCGGGCTCCGCGCTCTCCGGCCCGGCACCGATCCACCGGTCGGGCCGGACGAACAGCACGGGTGCCTCGATCGGCGCCGGGGTCAGGTCCCCGATGAGATCCGAGTACCAGCCCATCGCCGAGAGCCGTGCGCTGGTGAAGGGTCCGAAGGTCTCCTCCCGTTCGAACAGGCCGCCGATCATCCCGCCCCAGAAGGTGTCCATGTTCTCGTTGTCCGCCAGGTAGGTGTCCACCAGGACCACCGCCGCCGCCGGCCTGCCCTGTTCCTCCAGACGTCGGGCCGTGGCGTGGGCGAACAGCCCGCCGGCCGAGTACCCGAAGAGGACGAACGGTGCGTCGTCACCGGCCTCGACGGCCCGGAGCACACCCGCGCAGAAGCCGTCGACCGCGGTGTCGGCCGAGTCCGGCAGGGGGTCCTGCGAGGCGAATCCCGGCATCGACAGGGCGGTGAGGCTCCGGACCCCACGGAAGGAGGCAGCCAATCGCGCGTACTGGTGTGCCCCGCCCATCGCCATGGGCGAGCTGAAGCAGAACACCTGGGGCTGTTTCGGCCCCGCGGCCAGGGTGAGCGGTGCCGGGACCTGGCCGCTGCCGACCGAGGAGGAGTACATCGGTCGGAGCCTGGCCACGGCCTGCAGGAGGTCCAGTCCGCGCCGGTGGTCCCCGCGGGCGACGGCCTCCCGGAACAGGGCGCCGACGGTGTCGCTCTCCGGCTCGGTCGTTCCGGCCTTCCCCTCCCCGGTGCCGGGGGATCCCGGCTCCACCGCGGCCTCGAGCCCCTCCAGCTGCGAACGCAGGTGCAGGCTCAGGGCCCTGGCGGTCGAGTGGTCGAAGACGGCGGTGGCGGCCAGCCGCAGGCCGAGAATCTTGTTCAGCCTGTTGCGCAGTTCCATCGTTGCCAAGGAGTCGAACCCGAGTTCGAGGAAGTCCCGTTCGACGTCGAGGGCCTGCGCGGACTGGTGTCCAAGGATCTGGGCCGCGTTGTCCCTGACGAGTTCGAGCAGGAGGGCCTCCTGCTCGGGAACGGGCATCCCGTTCAGGCGGGCGCGGAGGCCGGCCGTTCCCGTTCCGGCCGTTGTCCCCTGGGCCGTCCTGCGCGCCGGAGCACGCACCAGCCCCCGGAACACCGCAGGCATCTCATCCCCGAAACCACGCAACACCCCCAGATCCAACCGCGCAGC
>Ga0316579_10000150_pt1 | contig 19674 bp, 13 predicted proteins | sample J5NA_2_FD_203074 | JGI IMG/M metagenome (GOLD analysis project Ga0316579, IMG submission 203074) | Rhizosphere microbial communities from salt marsh grasses in Alabama, United States - J5-7_160517rDrA | ecosystem: Host-associated > Plants > Roots > Rhizosphere | place: USA: Alabama | collected... | reverse complement strand
CCTGCGGGTGGCGCCTTCAGCAAACCTTTCGCCATCGGCAAATATGAAATATCCATCGCCGACTATAATATCTATTGCCGTCTCAGCAAGCAGTGCACACCGCTCTCCGCCGCCGATACCAGCGTGCCGCTTACGGGCATATCGATTCAGCAAGCGCAGCGCTATGTCACCTGGCTTACCCAGCAGACCGGTTATAATTACCACCTCCCCAGCGATGCGGAATGGGTGTATGCGGCTACGGCGGACGGCAAATCCACATCCAAAGATTATAATTGTAGAGTCGTCATCGGCGATAGTGTGGTGAAGGGTAACAGCATACTCAGCGTCAAATCCGGCCCCAGCAATGCTTGGGGACTAACCAATTATGTAGGCAACGCACAGGAATGGGTGCTGAAGGGAGGCGCCTCCTTATATGCTCGCGGTGGTTCATTCCGAGATTCGTTATCCAACTGCGATATCACATTAATCCGCGCCAACGATGGTACGCCCAATGACTTTACCGGAATTCGGGTAGCGCGCGACTTGGGAAGAAACGACATGAGCAAAACCCTAGGCAGGGCCGATGCAAAATAGCGATCTGCAGGCATTGGTAAGCGCATATCACAGCGGGCAATTAAATCGCCAGGACTATCGACGACTGCGCAGTGAGCTCGTAGACAAGCTTGTCGAGCAAGATGCGGCCAGTCTCGCCGATGAGCAGACATCCCCAGCCACCGTGCCGCGCTATATATCAAACGGGCAAGGCCACTCAACGCCGATGCCCACCAAAATTCCAAAGATTGGCTGGATCCTGCCAGTAATCGTGGCAGCGGCAATCATTATCGGTTATGTTTATTATTCACAGAAAATGTCCGGCATCGTCAGCCCTCCTGCCCAGCCCGAATCTCCCTCCGTGGGTCAAAGCTCGCCGACAGCGCCATCAGCGCCGTGGCTCGATGAGCTGATAGCCGCTGCGGTCTGGGATGAGTCACGTATTAATGAATTTTTGCGGCACTGGGAGGCGCTGGACAGCAATCAACGGCAAGAACTCCGAGTTACGCCACAATTCCATCGGCTCACGGATATTCTCTCCCGTCACCTCGCGGAGCAACGGGCGTTGGCCGAACTAAACGACAACAAGGCGCAGCAGCAGGAGGCGCGTCTGCTGGCGCTGATGGACGCCTTACAAAAATAGTCACCGAGGCAGATAAGCTTCACTTCACGACAGGTATTCGAGAACTCGATAAGACATGGCATCGGCTGCTGGCCCTATAATGCTGGATGTTCGCATTATTTACCGCGGCAATTCATCAGGCGACGCTGCCGTTACCACCGCGGGCAACATCAAGCCCTCTCGCCAGCAACTGCCGGTAACGCTCCTCCATTTTATCCGGCTCACCCAAGCCGACCGCAATCATGACCGCAGCCGTCACCGCCTTGCCAGTGAGATTTTCCGCCGGCGGCACTTCCGGCAGGTCGGCGGGCGCCATACTGCCCTCGCTCCAGAAAGCCGCGATCGCCGCCCAGCTCGCAGGGGTCTTGAATTCAGACGCTTCCGCAGCTGCCATCGCGGCGCGGCGGTTTGCTTCGCTGGGTTCGATCACCCAAGCCTCCGCGAGGCTCAAGCACTTGAGCTCCTCGTCTGCTGGTGCGGTACCGAGCGCAGCCCGCGCACACACACAAGCCCACCATACTGCCTCACGCTTAGGTAGGGCATGGGCCAGGAAACCAACGGCATCGACATAGTGCTTTTGCTCAATCAAGATGCGCAAGAACTGTTCCGACCCCAGGGACTCGTTGAGCAGCGGCAAGGATTGCGGTTCCAATTCGAATTGCCCGCATACCGCCGCGGCGACCGGGGCTGTTATCTTACTTAGAGTGGCTGTGCTCATAGGCTTGGGGCTAGAACATGAAAATAAAATGTGCTTGAGTTCAACGAATCTTTTCCGTCAGGCTTGACATCAATTGATCATGGTCATGCCGCCCTTGATCGTCAGCACGCCGTCTCCCTTGACGGTGGTCATCGGCGCCTTCACTTCGGCGCTGGCCTGACCCTCAATCTTGACTTGCACGCCTTTGACGGTGATGCCTCCCATTTCGATCTTCACGCTGTTGGCACCCACCTTCAACTCAATCCCACTAGTATTCATCTTGATACTGTTGCCGCCGACAGTCATTTCAACCCCCTGCTTGGCGTCGACCTGGAATTTACCGCCACCCAGCTTATTGCTGATGTTGCCTTTGCTGACCTCGACGGTCAAATTGCCCTTGGACAGGAGCAGCGAATCATCCCCTTCCTTCACTTCGACACTGCGGTTACCCTTTTCAATATTGAGTTCATCATCACCCTTCTTTACCACGCGCCGGAAATCCTTTTGCGCCTGAATATAGATCTCCTCGGCGTCTTTCTTATCCTCGAACCGCAGTTCGTTGAAGTCGTTGGCGCCGCCGTCTTGGGACTGGGTCTTTATTCCCGATTGGGTCCATGAGCCCGGCAATGGATAGGGGGGCAAGGCATCACTGTTGTATACGGCGCCGATGATCAGCGGACGATCCGGGTCCCCATCCAAGAAACTGATCACGACCTCTTGATCGACTCTCGGAATAAACAGGGTACCCCATTTCTTTCCCGCCATGGCTTGTGCCACCCGCACCCAGCATGACACGCTTTCGTTCTTGTCTGATGCGGACGCTGCCCAATTGAACTCCACGCGCACCCGCCCATATTTATCCATCTTATCTTCGGCCTCAACCACTATCGCGGTTTGTAAGCCATCGATGCGCGGCTTGGGTGTTTGACGTGGCGGCCGGAATTTTACCTTCTCAGGGATACAGGTAAATTCGTTCCGGTAGAAATCTGCACCTCCTCCAGAGACATGATCCTCAGCCTTACAATGGTGACTTATAGAGGTGACAAGAAAGTTTCTGGCCCCTTCAGCGCCATAGCCATTTTCAAAAGAAATGGCGCCCCCGGCATAGAAACTGACTAGGTCACCGGCACCTCTAACGATGCTGTAGTCTGTCTCTTCCTCTTCCATGCGCAGCTTGGCCAAAGCATCGCCGCGAGCCTTTTCCGTAAACCCACCCGGAAATTCAAGCTGCTCATGCGATTTAATATCCGGTAATTTCACCACGGTCTTTACTTCGGATCGCAACTGTGAAGATGGCTGTTCGAAATCGAAATCGACTAAAGTCGTTGCACCGGTTATATAGCTGTATTGATGCTCCCAGGCGGAAAAATTATCCGGCACCAATCCAGTCTTGCACTTCTCGGCGGAACCCGCATTCAGGCCATCGGAGATCATTAAAGCATCGGTCTTATGATCGAAGTGATAGCAAAGCCCCTCTGCTTCCAGCAAGCGGGATACAAAGTTGAAGTCGGTTTCAGCATACTGCAGGCAAAACTCGCGCTTGAAGCTGGTGTTCGCTCCCTTGAGCGAGATGCCGTACTCCTTGACCACCTTGGCGACGATATCCGTTGCCGTCATGTTTTCAAACATGCGGTTACGACTATTCAAGGTGGAAAACCAAAGTTTCGGCACGATGTCCGCGCTGTAGGTGTCCCCGCGGCTACCGACCGCCACCAGCCGCCGTATATATCCGACGCGCTCAAATTCGGGAGAGCTGTTGTCCGATCCCCACCAGAACTTGACCTTCGTCCCCAGTAATTTGGCCGGATCGATGGTTTCTTCAGTAAGGAGTTCAAGATTAAACTCGAATAAGCTGGACAGCGCTTCCCGCCCGGAAAAAGCTATTAATTCGAACAGCTTCTTTCCGCCGACTTCTATGCCCGCTCTGAAGTTTTGGTTGGCCATTTCAGACTATCATCGCAAAAGCCATTTTCAAAAGATTACCTATGGAGCCCCCGGCGCGGCCCTCGCAACACCACGCCGCTCATAACCCGAGTGATGCGCGTCCGACAATACGCCGAGCGAGCACCGCTCACCCCCGCTGCCGACTCGTTATACCTTTTTGCCGGCGGCGAGATCATAACCCGCGGGGTATTTACTCTTTTCTTTGCCCGCGTCGTCAAAAACCGTATAGTTGGACGTGATTTTGGTAAAGCTCAACGAGAGCGACTCACTGGGCCGTTCACCACCGGAAGCGACACTATATCCGGAGACCATGCAGTCCTCGAGAACATACTCAAGATAAAGCTGGATTTTATTCGCCCCCGTTGTGACAAAATGGATGGTGACCTTCTCGCCCTTACCAACCGTCGCTTCCTGAAATAATTTCGGGCTGGATTCATCCATGTCCTTGCTGATCGAAACTTCGCTGAAGTTCGGCTGGCTGGCCTCGCGATCTTTGCTTCTGCCGACGACGGAGGCTATCGCCCGACCCACGCCGAACTGAAATGAGCTTACGTCTATCCAACCCTCATGCCCCGTGGCAGTTACATTACCCTTGATCTTGCCATATTGCATATATATTGCCATTGCTCGCTCCTTTGTTTTGATTATCTACCTATGCCATAAACAACCGCCGAAACAATACCAGCTTTATATCCTATTTTGCCCAATCCGCCTTAGCCATCAAGCACGCATATGATCACGAGACCGTGACGGTGAGGCCACCCGACTCGCCCACATCCGCGATCGCCTGATTCACAAGCTTGCCTTCCGCCATGGTTGTCAGACATTCGGCTGCGAGCAGGGGTAACAGACTGCCTTCCAAGACGTTATCTATGATACGGGCGCCGCTGTCGACACCGTGACAACGGCTGGCGATATGCTCTAGAAGCGCCGGCGAATACTTGAACTCCGCTTGATAGTTTTCCCTAACGCGGCGCACGATCTTGCCCAGCTTCAGCTCGATGATTTTATGCATGACGTCTTCTTGTAGCGGGAAATAGGGCACCACGGTCACCCGTCCGAGAAACGCCGGCTTGAAGTAAGTCAACAGATCAGGGTGCACTGCCTCCAACAAACCGTCTGCATCCGGAATGGTTTCCGGGTCGGAGCAGAGCTTGGTGATAGTATCGGTACCCAAGTTCGAGGTCATGATAATGATACAGTTCTTGAAATCGATATCGCGCCCTTCCCCGTCTTTCATCGTGCCCTTATCGAAGGCCTGATAAAAGATGTCCTGCACACCGGGGTGAGCCTTTTCCATTTCGTCCAGGAGAATAACGCTATAGGGCTTGCGCCGCACCGCCTCCGTCAATACGCCGCCTTCACCGTAGCCGACATAGCCCGGGGGCGACCCCAGCAACATCGATACCTTATGCTCTTCCTTAAATTCCGACATATTGAAAGTGGTGACGTTTTGCTCGCCGCCGTACAGCAGATCCGCAAGGGCCAATGCGGTTTCCGTTTTACCAACGCCGCTGGTCCCCACCATCAGAAAGACACCGATGGGTTTGTTGGGGTCAGTCAATTTTGCCCGCGAGGTGCGAATGTTGCGGGCAATGGCCTCCAGGGCATGCGATTGACCGATCACTCTTTGTCCCAGGCTATCGGCCAGATCAAGTACGGAGCGGATCTCGTCGCCGACCATGCGCCCGACAGGGATACCCGTCCAACCGGCTATGACCTCTGCCACCGCCTGCGCATCGACGCAGACATGCATCAAGGGATTCTCGCCTTGCACTGCCCGCAGCTGTTCATCCAAGGCGCTCAGTTCCTTCAGCAGCTTCTCCGTGTCGGCGGCATCCGGCTTCGACTCGGCTTCGCGCTTGTCACCCTTATCCTCTTTGTCTGCGGCGCCGTCACTGGGAACGCCTTCCACTTTGGCACGTATCTCACGGGCCTTCTCGGTCAACTCGCGCTCACGCCCCCACTGCTGCTCCAGGTCCTGCAACTCGGCCGACTGCTTTTCCTTCTCCACCTGCATCTCAGCCAAGCGCGACTTGTGCTTCGCGCCGGTCAGCATCTCCCGCTCAAGTATCCCCATCGCAACGTCTAATTGTTGCAAACGCCGCTTGACGTCTTCGACCGGCGCAGGGATCGCATTTTGGCTCAAGGCAACGCGGGCGCAGGCCGTATCGATAACGCTCACGCACTTGTCCGGCATTTGCCTATCCGGAATATAGCGATGCGACAAACGCACCGCCTCGAGCACACCCTCATCCAATACGCGCACCTTATGATGCAATTCCAAAGTATTGACCAAACCGCGCAGCATTTCGACGGCGACGGCTTCGCTGGGCTCCTCGACCTTTACCACCTGGAAGCGCCGGGTCAGTGCCGGGTCCTTCTCGAAGTACCTTTTGTATTCCCCCCACGTGGTGGCGGCGATGGTGCGCAGCTCACCGCGCGCCAAGGCCGGCTTCAATAGATTGGCTGCGTCGCTTTGCCCGGCCTGGCCGCCCGCGCCGATGAGAGTATGCGCCTCATCGATGAACAGAATAATGGGTTGCGCCGAGCCCTTAACTTCATCGATCACGGAACGCAGGCGGTTCTCAAACTCACCCTTTATACCCGCGCCCGCCTGCAACAGACCGAGGTCCAGGGAGCGAATCGCAACATTTTTTATCTCAGGCGGGACATCGCCGGCCGCTATACGCAAGGCAAACCCTTCCACTACCGCGGTCTTGCCGACACCCGCCTCCCCGGTAATTATCGGATTGTTTTGACGACGCCGCGACAGGATATCGATGATTTGCCGTACTTCCCCGTCGCGCCCCAACACGGGATCGATCTTGCCCGCGCGCGCGCGCGCGGTAAGGTCCACGGTAAATTGATCCAGCGCCGCCGTCTTTCCTCCGGCCTGCTGCGGCATCGCCCCGGCACCTGAGCCAGCAGCGGTCGGGGACATCCGTTGTGCCTCGCCGCTGTTTGCGGTGATCGCGGGCAACTCTTTGCGTAACTTTTCGGCGGAGATCTTTTCGAACTCCGGGGAGATGCCCCTGGCGAATCGCGCCAGGCCGTCATCGGATACCAGAGCGCACAGTAGATGTCCGGAACCGAGCTGGGCACTACCGAACTCCAGCGACGCCATTACCCAGCCCTCCCGCGCCATATCGATGAGACGCGGGGACAATGCCGGCGGCCGAGAATTTCCGCTTTTGAATTCGTCCAGCGCCTTGGTGAGATGGGTAGATAAGCGTGTCAGGTCAACGTCGAAGTGGTTTAAGATCGCCAGCAGGTCCGTGTCCGTCTGCTCAAGCAACTTCAACAACCAATGTTCAACTTCGACATCGTAGTGAGTTCGTGACAGACACAACCCGGTCGCAGCCTCCAATGAACGACGCGTAGTGTCATTGAGTTTTCCGATCAGTGCACGCAGATCCACGGTTATCATGTAACGATCCTTAATGAATTATTATTTATGCCGTCTCGTCCGGGTCTGTTATTTAAGCATATGCACAACATTAATCCTAGGATTACCTCTACGCAGCTACGGCCGTCATCCCGCATTTTTGCACGGCATTTAGCACAACCCGACGCCGACTATGCCGCGGCCACGTGGAAGCGCACATGCTGTTTGCCGTTGCCGACTTTCCCGCCATCCGCCGCGACCAGACATGCCCCCCAACCCAAGGCCAGCCCAGTCGGCGCCTCTTCGCCGAGACAGGCGGGAGGCACCGCTTCCTTATCCACCTCATAACACAAGGAAAACTCAAACGTGGGGCCGGCAAACAGCTGCGCCAGCTGATAAAGCGCCTTGATGCGCCCCCCCCCAGGGCAAATGTCGGCGAACTGTTGTCGCGATAACGGCCCTAAGATGATTTGCACACCGGCATCTACGCTAAATGCCTCTTCGCCTATCACCGTATCCACACCCAAGCAGTTATTTTTACCTTCCGCCTCCCATGCATGGGGCAGGCGCACTTGGTCATTGAGAGACAGCGGCCACCATTGCCCTCGAAACTGCTCCACGCGAATGGGTATGTCGAAATACTCGCCCAGCAACATTTCCAGTGCGGCGGCGGAGCGGCGGCCTCCCGAGAAGAGCCCTGTGTAATACAACAAATGATCCAGGGGGAAGTGCAGATCGGCTTGCTGCTTATCCGCGAGATGTCCGATCAATCCCTGCAGGGCCCGGGAGATCGGATCCGTACTGCCGGGTGGCGCGCCGCTAATGTGATGTCTTTCGAAGGAACTGGGTAAGCGGTATTTTTCCCATGCTCGGTAAAATAAAGAAATAGTCCGATGATTAAGCACATCGAAGAAATCCCGCAGGGCGGTGTCTTTCTCACGCACGCGCTGCATCTGCAATTCGGTATAGTGAGTAGGCAAAACCCCCATCGGGCCGGTGAGCCCCAGGAAATTTACACGCATTTGCGGAGTCTTCCCCTTGCCATCGCCGCGCGCAGTGGAGGAATCTCGAAGTTCCGCGATCTCGCTGGCGGAAAATGAAAGACTCAGCGCCGCCGCGAAGTGCACGCTCTCGCCATTGGGGGGGGAATCGTGGCCGACATCGGCTGTAGGCTCGGAACCGGCTTGACGCCGGCGGGCCCGCAGCTGTAGCAAACGCACCGCTTGAAAAAAGGTGAATCGAAACGGCTCAAGGAACAAGCGTTCGATTACACTAAGATTTTTTCGCCTGCTCGAGGTAGCCATATCTTGATCGGTGCCTGACGCCGCTTGGTACGTAAAGTTAGTCTGGTAAAGGAATTCAACGGTGCGTATAAGGCGAAAAATCGCTCCATGACACTGGCAAATAGATATAGGCCCTGGCCTTGGAAGCGATCCTCATCCAGTGTCAGACTTACATCCAAGCCACGGCATAATGCAGTAATGCCCTCCGCCTTCACTTGGGCCATGGCTTGCTGAGTGTCGATCTTCGCCACCCCATCAATCATGGCGCGCGTCGCCGGTGAGTCATCAAAATCATAAAGGCGCAGCAACTCGCGCAGCATCTCCGGACCGTTCTCGCCATCCACCAGGGACAGGTAATTGAGATTCAAATGTGAAATCAACCGCCAACGCGTCCCCCGCCCCAAAGTTGGGCGGCGCGTTCGTGTCGGCGCAATCAGACAGACGATTGCGGCAAGCGGCGCACTGCCTTCCCGTAATTGCAACTTGGGCTGACCGCCGCCGAAGGGTAATCGCGCAGGCAGATCGCGGTTCAAACAGGTGGCCTGGATCTCCAAGACCCAGTCCGCCGGGACAGCCGGATTAAAATCCCGATCAACCAAGCCCAGGAAGACTTCGCTACCCCGATCCGGCTCCGTAGGATGCAATTGCGGTGCCGGCCTGCGCGCCGCATGCCAATATGCCCCGCTATTCGCAGCATCGAAGCCAGCCCCGTGATCGAGCCCGTAAAATGGCTGGTAGACACGCCGCTCACCCTCGGGCGACAAGGCGGCGACGCTGTCGATACTGTAAATCTCCTTCGCCATCAAGCGGCGAGCATCGGGCACCACATGATATTCCTCTTGGGTCTGCGTAAGCGTTACCGGCTCGGCGCGTTGCTTGAAGAGATTCACTATCGGGGTACAGCCCAGGGCGAAGGTGTCGGTGGATACACCGCGTTCCAGCTCCGCATCGCTACCATCCAAATAGAAAAACAATTCGAGCCTGCCACCCCGCCCCGTCCAGACCTTTGCCAGACCGGTCAGATCGACAAACAGGAATTTCTGCGGAAAAGCGAAATACTCCGTCAGCAAGCGATAACCCAATAATGACCGCGCGGGATACGGCAGCAAACCCTCATCACGCTCGAAACCCACCGGCAATAGCGCTTCACGCTCAAGAAACGCCGCATTGGCATCACGATACGAGTCGGCCACGGCGATCTTTAGGACATTATTGAACAGCAAACTATATAAAGGATGCACTACGGAATCCTGCCCCTTCAGATAGAAACGCAGCCTGCCCGGCGCGAGCGTGGCGAAACTGAGGTCATCGGACTCGCATTGCAGCACGATTCGCAGCACCGCACTCGCCCCTAACTCGCGCGGCACACTTGGCGCTGCGCGCAATCCCTGGATAATTTGCGCCTCCTCCACCCGCACCGGTAAAAGTTCCACTGGATACGCCGTGCGAAATTGGCATGGCTCCCCCGCTAAGGACTCCGTCTCCAAGTCGGTCCCGGACGGAATAGTGTGCGGCTTGGCCAAGTCGGGGAGCGAACGAAACTGCACTATGGACATGGATGGAATCGGAGCCAGGTAGTGGGGATATAACACTCCCAGCATCCCCTCAGTCAGTTCCGGAAAATCATCATCAAGCTTCTTGCGGATACGGGCGTTCATGAACGCCACGGCCTCGATCAAGCGCCCCACATGGGGGTCTTCTATGGTATCCGTGCCCAGCTTCAGGCGTGCGGCGACCTTGGGATTGGCTTCGGCGAAGGCTGCGGCTGAGCGCTGCAGGAATTGGAGCTCCTTGTTGTAGAACTTCAACAAGTCATCATCCATTGGAAACATCCTTCACTTCTATTGTTCGCGTCACCGGTTCCAAACTGGAATCAAAAACCACCGGCTTCACGGCGGGCTCGACATTGAGCAGGGCATCGATGCGAAACTGCAGCGCGCGATCCGTCTCACCGTCACCTTCAACGATCTTGACCTGAACGGACTTAAAACGGGTCTCATAACGCTTTATCACCGCCTCGATCAAGGCACGGAATTCCTCCTTATCCTCGGCGGAGGACAGGTCGGCGCCCGCGAAATCCGGAATGCCGTAGTTGATGATACTGTGTGTTAAGGCTACCCCATGGCCGGACAGCGTCTGCGACGGCGCGCGGGTATTTAGGAGATTCTGCAAATCACGTCGCACCGATTCCCGCAACTCCTTAAGCATCTGAGTACGAGAGCCATATCCCTCCGCCACTTTGCCAGGTTCGGTGTCGATGAGCCTGTCCAGGATAGAGGGGACCAAGGGCTGTGTTAATGAGGGCCGCGCCATGTCAATCTCGCCCACCGCGGCGCCAATACTCTTTGAATCGCTCCATCATCGACATGGCGCCGCGATCATAATTCGTCCGCACCACTAAAGCGCAGCTCCTGGATATCCATAATGGGCAACGCTTCCTCTCCGGCCAGGAACATACGCAGTCCGATACCGCGCGTCATGCTTTCTTCTCCACCAACCCAATCGGTAGTGCGGCCCAGGCGCGCCTCGTCGCTCACGGCACCGTCCAGCGGGACATAGGTCGCCGGTATATAGACCTCACCGCTGGGCCCGTCCTTATCGACTTCGATATGGGCACGGCGCCACAACAGATCCAGGGTACGTTCGGCGGGACGGAATTCCAATTGCTTGATGCGCTTGAACGGGATCCAATAGTATTTACCATTGCTGGTCAGCAGTTCCAGCACCCCGGACAACAGATCATCAAGATCCCGAAAATCATCCACCTTGTTACCGTTCACATAGCCGACCAAGGGTGCGCGGTTCTCCTCCGCTTCATCCATGATCCGCTTGGCCTGTTCGGCGTCTCCTTCGCGCAGCAACACCGAAGCCTGTAGGGCGGCGCGCATGCCGGCATCCGGCTCCTCGAGAAATTCAGGGACACGCCCCTCGGAAAACAATTGCTGACGTGCCTGCTCGGCCCGCACCAATTGCCTCAATAAGGCAACACCCACCATGAGCTGCGGGTTCTGGTGGCCGAGCACATCCATATGCTTATCCGCCCGCTCCAGATCGCCGCCCAAGATCAGCAATTCGCACAGGAATTCACGAGCATCCAAATCGGTGGGCCGTCGCTTCACCTCTTCCACGCTGGCATCGATGGCGGCTGCGAGTTGCCCGGCCCTTAATAATTCTTTTGCATTCATTTCGTGAGCTCTCTCTAAGATGGCTTAAGGTTCATACGCTTGCTTGGGCGATATCCGTTACCAGCTTTACCGCCGACACCATTTGATCGAATTGCGTATGCGGCTTGAGGTGCATCACACATGAATAGGACCCCGGTTTCGCCGGGATATCCTTGACTTCCACGCGCCCCTCACTGAGAGGATACTTCGCTCGCATTTCGGATGACCCCATGTCGCTGGCCGTAACGTACTGCATCAACCACTCATGCAAAAATGCCTCGCATTCCTCGGGAGTAGCGAAGGAACCGACTTTATCTCGGCCGATCACCTTCAAGAAATGCGCGAAACGGGAAGTACACAGAATATACTGCAGCATGGCGGACAATTGCGCGTTGACGCCAGCCGCGGCATTGTTGTATTCGATCGCCTTTTGCAAAGATTGATTGCTGTAAAACACTGCATACTCGGTATTCCTGCTATGGCACAAGGGAATAAATCCGAAATCGGCGAGCTGCTTGTCCCCGGCATCGGTGATCAGCACGTCCGTGGTATATTTGCCCGCCACGCCCTCATGATCGGTTATGAAATAATCGACCGGGATTCCCATGACGACGCCGCCACTGATGCCGTCGGGACAACCTCTTATGTTCGCGAACCATCCATAATCATTAAAACTGCGGATCAGCACGCTGCCTAAGGCGAAACAGGCATTACCCCATAAATAGTTGGCAGCATCCGGAGCCGTAACAGCTTCGCAAAAGCAAAAACCGTCTTCACGCAGATTGTCGAGCTGATAGGGGCGACGCATCAGAACACGCGGTACGGTGAGGCCGATAAATCTGGAGTCCGGCATCTCGCGCAGGGCATTCCATTTAATATATTCGTTTTGAGCGAAGATACCCTCCAGATTCAGGGTCCGCGCCAAATCGGAAAAGTCGTCAAGACCGAAAAGCGCCGGATCGGCTCCGACGATAAAGGGGGCGAAAGCCGCCGCCGCCACGCTGGACATTTCCCGCAGGGTAGCGACATCATCCGTCGTATCACCGGGCCTAGGCCTATGCCTTATCCAATAGTCTCCCAGCAACACGCCAAACGGCTCACCGCCGGGCGAACCGAATTCCTGCTTGAAAATTTTTCTGAACAGCTGGCTCTGATCGAATTCGATGGCACGTTCCAGATCTCGCGCCACTTGCTTCCAACTGACGTCCAACATCCGGATCTTAACCTGTTCTGCACCATCCGCCTCGGTGACCAGATACAACAGGCCGCGCCATGTCGCCTCCAGGCGCTGAAATCGGTGATGGTGCAAAATGGCGTTGATCTGTTCGTTCAGCAGGTTATCGATCTGTGCGATCTGCCACTGAACGATCCGATACAAGCCTTCCCGCGAGAGCGGCTTGGATACCCGGCTCAGCAAGCAAAACTGTCGAAGGATATCGGCTAAGGTACTCGCGCTTAATAATTTATCGACGCTACCGTCGGCCGCTGCCTTCCTTTGTGCAGTGGCCGCGATCACGGCATCGATAATATATGCGGGCTCCCCCATCCGAATTATTCCTCGGCACGAATGCCGCCGACCAAAATGCGTTCACGAACTCCCGGATCGAACCATGCCGACAAGCAGTCTTGACTCGTTACGCCCGGCTTGCGCACCATCTCGGCACGCGGATCGCACCCGGTCAGCTTTTTAATCAGCCGCTCGCCTTGGGAATACGCGCGACCAGGCGCAGGGAAGCCGTCAATTCCTCCATCTGCAACCAGGGGCGCAACCACGCTACCGCATTGTATGACCCCGGTTTACCGGGAACTTCCTTGACTTCGACCCGCGCCTCGGCCAACGGATAACGAGCCTTCATTTCCGGCCCCGAATCCGCGTTGCTGTTCACATAGCCCATAATCCAGCTATTCAGCCATTGTTCGGCATCTTTCGCCTCCATAAACGAGCCGATCTTGTCACGCCCCATGACCTTCAGATAATGGGCCATGCGCGATGTAGCCATAACGTAGGGGAGACGCGCGGAAATTGCGGCGTTCTCGGTTGCGGCGTGATTGTCGTAGACCTTGGGCTTTTGTGTGGATTGCGCCCCGAAAAAGACCGAATAATCGGTATTCTTATAATGGCACAGCGGCAGGAAGCCCAACTTGCTCAGTTCGGCCTCACGGCGATCGGTAATACCGACTTCCGTCGGGCATTTCATATCCACATCGCCGTCGTCGCTGATAAAGTTGTAGGTGGGCAGGCCTTCGACCTTACCGCCGCCTTCCGCACCGCGGATCGCCGTGCACCAGCCGTACTGGGCAAAGGCATCGGTGAGACGAGTGGCATGTACGTAAGCGGCATTCATCCAATTGAACTGCTCGTGACTTGCCGTTTTGCCTTCATTGCCGGCGAATTCTTCGTAATCAAATTCATCGATCGGCTTGGTGTCCTTGCCATAAGGCAGGCGCGACAGGGTGCGCGGCATCACTAGATTGACGAAACGGGCATCGTCCGATTCGCGGAAGGAACGCCATTTCGCGTATTCCGAGGAATCGAATATCTTTTCCAAATCGCGAGGCTTGGACAATTCAGTCCAGTCATCGAAGCCGAACATTGCCGGCGCCACCGAAGAAATGAACGGACAAAAGGCCGCTGCGGCGACGCTCGACATGTTGCGCAACAAATCCACGTCGTCGGGATGGTTACTAAACTCATAGTCGCCGACCAAGGCGCCGTACGGTTCGCCGCCCGGCGTGCCGAATTCGTTCTCATACAGCTTCTTGAAGATTTGGCTTTGATCGAATTCGACGGCCTTGTCCAGATCCTTGAACAAGTCGCGCTTGCTGACATTCATCATCCTGATCTTGAGCGAGGCGCCGGTCTCCGAGTTCATCACCAGGTGATGCAAACCCCGCCAGGTGCCTTCCAGCTTTTGAAACTTTTCCGCATGCATGATCGCGGCGAGCTGCTTGGACATGGCATTATCTATCGCGGCGATCGCCTTGTTGATGGTAACGGTGAGATTCCGATCCCAGGTGACGGTCCCCTTCAGGGCCTCGTCCGTCAGTGTCTTCAGCAATTCTTCCGAACGTGAGCGCTCGGTTTGCTTGGTTGCGGTTATCACCTGTTCCAGCAGACTGGCGGCCGTGGTCTCGGTGGTCTCGGTCGCTGCCCCCTGTGTTTGAGGCTGTTCTTCGGACGTGCTCATGGATTACTCCCCTTTACTTTCACCATCCATACCCAGTTCTTTCGACACCTCTTTAAGATCGTCGGTGTTTTTCAGCACTCTTTCCAGCAAGCCTTCCAAATCTTCGGAGCGATCGGCCTTGGTCAGTAAATCGCGAAGACTATTGCGGGTCTCCAGCAATTTCTTCAGCGGTTCGACCTGATCGACGACCTTGGCCGGCTCGAAATCCTGCATGGACTCGAATTTGAGATCCACAGCCATTTGACTGCCGTCACCGGCCAAGGTGTTGTCCACCTTGAGTTTCAGCCCGGGGGCGACTCGCGCCATGACATTATCGAAATTATCCCGGTCGACATGAATGAATTTGCGATCTTTGATGGACTTCAGCGGCTCGGTCGGATCACCAGAAAAGTCACCCATCACCCCCACGACGAAGGGCAATTCTTTCTTGACGGAGCCACCCTCGGTCTCAACCTCGTAGCTTATATGCACACGCGGTTTACGCACTCTGCTTAGTTTGTCATGGATACTGGCCATGCGGTTTCTCCCCTAATTTAACGAATCACGATTCGATGTTGCTCATCTGTAAGCTTGCTTAACTAGTCGTTTGACGATTGCGGGATGCCCGCCAGACGGAAGTATTCCGCACGGGCGCTTTCGTCGGGAACGAGTACCGCCAACAGTTCCGGCAGGGTCATCTGCGCCCAGCGCAAGGCTTGTTCCACGGCATAGGACACCGGCGAATGCGGCTCGGTGCGGCGATAGAAATCCGCTACTTTCATAAGAATCTTTTGCGCCTGCTCACGACTGGTAATCGCCCCTGACATGGATGTAACCTCCTTCGTGGCGGTGGCGCCGCCCTGGGACACAACTGGCTCAGCGTTAACGGCATTCTCCTCCGCTGAACCCAAGGCATCCTTCGCCAAGAAGCCCACCACCTCGCGCACCTGGCTCAAGGTGTTGCGGATGTTGGAGGTCGGAGGACCGTTACCATCGCACTTTTCCGAAATCAGGTTCGCAAAATCTGACAGGCTGCTTAGGCATTCGTCGACATCATCCGCCAGGGTACGGAAAAACGCCGCCGGGGTCTCGAGCACCGACTGGCGCAGCTTATCCATACTGGCCGAACCCGCCTCGATGCGAGCCTCACGCTTTTCCGGATCTGTGATCTTGTCCAGCTCATAGGCCTGCTGATATTGCCAGGTGGCGAACGGCCCGTACGTATGTCCTTCCGTGATGGGGATCTGGTTGAGCGGGGCAATAAGGGTGCCGTCGGCATCTTCGCCGTTGAGCCCGGTGAGCGGTGCGATCCGCGTTTCCAGCCCATCTTCATCCGGCCGTGGAAACAAGTCATCCCAATATCGCTCGACCAGGCCATGCGCCAGCCGCACCCCATCCCGTAAACCCGGAAAACCATGCTCTCTAACCAACGCCTCCATATACCAGGCGGCGATTTCCAAATCTTTGGCCTTTTCGGTGAGGATCTTGGGCGCCAGTTTCAGTACCTGCTGCCACGCCGCCGCCGCTTCGGCGTCTTGTTCGCCCGCCTCGGCAACCTGGGCACGGCGCTCCGCGGCACGCGCCTCCGCCCGCGCATCTTTAATCTGGTAGTAAAGGGAGTTTGGCGACGGATCTTCCCGTATATCGGCCCCACAGGGGGCGTCGCCAGTAATCTCGGCCAACAAAGCTTCTAAATCAATGAGTTGTGGCGTTGCCATGCTCATGCCTTTATTGCACGATGATTCAGCGGAAAATCTCGTTACCCATGATTTTTTGCTGCCAAAACAGCGCGCTTCATCTGTGATTGCTTCTCAATTAGCACCCTAACTTGGGAGAGTAGTTGAATTAGTAAGATTCGTCTACTCCTCGCGCTGATCGGGCGTTAGGCGCACGCCGCCGTCGATCAGGGTGAACAAGTTGAAATCTTTAATAAATAGCGCCGGGTCGATTCTGCCGCGGTCTTGCACCACGGCACTCTGCCCGCGGTAGATATTGAGCGTCGTTTTGCCCACATCGGTGAAATCGCCTTGGGTAGCACCGAAAAAGCCAGAGACGAAATTACGCGATCCTGTACCGAAATCCGTGGCGGTACTGATTTCCAGCCCAAGTGGGAGAGCATAAGTGCCCGCATGATCCGCGGCGTGCAATACCAGGCTGTCGGCGATGATATGTACATCCTTCTGGTCGGCATTCACCGTGCCCGCGGTAATCGTCACCATGCCGCCGGCGGCGTTGATCTGCCCGGGAGCGTTGAAATTGACCTCGTCTGCGACAAGATCCAAATGGCTCGAATTTACCGGCGCATTGATATTGACAGTGTCCGCGCCGGCGCCGCCGTCTACCGATCCCGAAAAATCGGCGCTGATATCGAAACGGTCCACGCCACTACCGCCTTGCAAGGAATGGAAACCCAAGGCACTCATGTAGCCGTTAATGGTAACGTTATCCGCACCCAGGACCTTCCAGTCCGCTGCGGTGTTAGGACCCAACAGGGTATTCCCCCCCAGACCGCCCACCAATACCTCGATATTCGCGATCCCGCCGACTCCCGTCACGGTATTTTGCCCCAGATCCGCCACAACATTGCCGCTGAAGTTGTGATAATCCAGAGTATCCGTGCCGTCCCCGCCATCCAGCGCCGAGCTAATATTGCCGCCATCTCCCGGCACCACCCTATCGTTACCCGCTCCCATACTGACCTGTACCACACCGCCGTCGAGATTGAGAGTATCGTCACCATTGCCGCCGACCACACTGCCGACCACCCCGCCAGCAGCGATATTGAAGGTATTGCCACCCGAACCCGTCTGAGCACCCTCAAGCTTCGCAATAACACCGTTGGCATCGACATTAAACACATCGCCGCCTTCGCCGCCCTCCAGGGTCTGTATATGTGAAAAAGACGTGACTACACCGTTGACGTTACCTGCATTGCCCCCCGTGACGCTCCAGGTATGATTGCCGCCCGTCACGGCCAAGGAATTGTTATTTCCCGTTCCTCCGTCCAGAGTAAGGACGCTGCCACCGCTGATCTTGAACTGGTTGTCGCCGCCACCTCCATTAAGGGTGTTAATGACGCCGCCGAGCAGGTCGACCGTATCGTTGCCGGCACCGCCGACCAGGCTGTTGACCATACCGTTGATGGAAAAGCGGTCGCCGTTCGACCCGGCATTGATGGTCTCAACACTGCCCCCGGCCACGTTGAAGGTATTGCCGCCGCTCCCACCACTCAGGGTTTGAAAGCCGCTGAAATTCACCAGCGTTGAATATTGGATCGTCCCGCCGTTGTTCTGATCGATGCTCCAGGTAGCACTCTCATTGGGTCCGATCAGCGTGTTGGCACCGCTTCCGCCCAGAAGGTTTTCCACATTGCTCACCCCGGCCGCCGCACCGTTATCCAGGTTGATGACCACCGGCCCGCTGACACCACTATAGTCCAGGGTATCCGTTCCGCCCTTGCCATTGAGCATATCGGTAATAGCGCCACCGGCACCCACCACGAAATGATCATTACCGGCACCGCCGTCGATGGCGCCCACCGAGCTGTAAATATTGAAGCTGTCGCCAATCAAACTACTTTGATCATCGATAATGGCAACGGGATTCGCGCCTGTATATAGATTGAAGGTATTACCAGCCGCACCGCCGATGATTGATGACACCGTGCCGCCCGCATACACATTGAAGGTATTCACACTGCTACCGCCAATGAGGCTATCCACGGCCCCTCCGGCATTGACGTTAAAGGCATTGGTATTACCGCCACCGACCAGCGACTCAATATGAGCGAAACCCCCGCTAATACCGGTCATTGCCCCGCTGCCCGTGCCGGAAACTGTCCAGGTTGTCGCCAGGTCAGCGCCGTGCAAACTATCGGCCCCCGCCCCACCGTCAAGCGATCCGCTCAAAGAACCCGAGCTTCCGAACACGAAACTGTCCGCACTCGTCGTCCCCTTTAAATTTGCGAAATTACCGAATGCCAGGCCATCTACCGTACCGCTGTTCGCACCGGTGATGTCCCACACATGGCCGCTACTCAGCGTCCCACCCCCCACTCCGTCAAGAGTGCTAAACCCGCTGAAACTCACCGTGCCGTCACTGCCCGTCGCCACATCGTAGTTGGTGATCCCCGACAGCGTACCGGCACCCGCCACCGTGATGTAACCCGCACCGAAGGTATTGCCGTTGCCCGATACCCCAGTGCCAGCATCGAAGCCCAGGCTGGCGTTGGTGATCCCGGTCGCACCGTTGATGGTCGCAAAGCCATGGTAGCTCACCCCGGTCGCCGTCGCCGTATCACTGCCGTCGTCGTAACTGACGCCCAGGTTGTCCAGCCGATCGCTGCCGTTGACGGTGGTGAATCCGCTGAAGCTCACCGCACCGTTGCTGCCCGTCGCTACGTCGTAGTTGGTGATCCCCGCCAGCGTGCCCAGACCCGCCACCGTGGTGTAACCCGCACCGAAGGTATTGCCGTTGCCCGACACCCCGGTGCCGGCATCGAAGCCCAGGCTGGCGTTGGTGATCCCGGTCGCGCCGTTGATGGTCGAAAAACCGTTGTAGCTCACGCCGGTCGCCGTCGCCGTGTCACCACCGTCGTCGTAACTGACACCCAGGTTGTCCAGCTGGCCGCTGCCGTTGACGGTGATGAATCCGGAGTAGGTGACGCCATGGGACTGATGCGTCGACACGTTAAAATCGGTCACGCCCGTCAGGAGGTTGCTCCCCGCTGCCGAGCCTGTTCCAGAAACGGCGCCCCCTGCGGAATTGAGTGTCAACGATCCCACATTGTTGATCGTGCCGTCGAGGGTGACTGTGCCGCTGCCTACGCTGGTCAGCGTCAGATCATTCCCCGAGCCATTAATCGCGGCCGTGGCATCC
>Ga0316579_10000149_pt1 | contig 19674 bp, 14 predicted proteins | sample J5NA_2_FD_203074 | JGI IMG/M metagenome (GOLD analysis project Ga0316579, IMG submission 203074) | Rhizosphere microbial communities from salt marsh grasses in Alabama, United States - J5-7_160517rDrA | ecosystem: Host-associated > Plants > Roots > Rhizosphere | place: USA: Alabama | collected... | reverse complement strand
CCGAAGGCCAGTTCCCCGATGAGCAGCGAGACGGTGAAGCCGATCCCCCCGAGCAGGGAGAGTCCCAGCACGTCGACCCAGGTGAGCTCGTCGTCGATGCGGGCGCGGGTGAAACGGGCCACGAGCAAGGCCGCCGCCATGATCCCCAGCGGCTTGCCCAGGACCAGGCCGACGACGATGCCCAGGACGACCCGGTCCCCCAGGACCTGCCGAGGATCACCGGCCCCGCCGAGGTCGACCCCGGCGGCCAGCAGGGCGAAGGCCGGGACGGCGAACCCGGCCGAGAGCGGCCGGAGCCGGTGCTCGAGGTGTTCGGCGGTGCCTCCCGGGCAGGGACAGGTGTCCTCGCCGGCGCAGGGCCTGCTGACCGGGACGCAGAAGGCCAGCAGGACCCCCGCGACGGTCGCGTGGACGCCGCTGGCGTGGACCAGTGCCCAGGTGGTGAGGGCGATCAGCAGCAGGAGGGGGACGGCCGCGCCGCGGGCTGCCCCCGGGCAGCGACGCACCAGGACCCGGAAGGCCACGAGGCCGGCCCCTGCCGCGGCGGCCGGGAGCACGGACAGGTCGTCGGTGTAGAAGACAGCGATGATCCCGATGGCGAGCAGGTCGTCCACGACGGCGAGGGTCAGCAGGAAGGTCCGCAGGGCCGACGGCAGCCTGCTGCCGACCACGGCCAGCACAGCGAGGGCGAAGGCGATGTCCGTCGCGGTGGGAACGGCCCACCCGCGGGAGGCGTCCCGGTCGGTCCCGGCGCTCACGAGCAGGTAGAGGACGGCCGGGACGACGACCCCGCCCACGGCGGCCGCGACCGGCAGCGCCGCCCGCGCCGGATCGCGCAGGTCCCCCGCGACCAGTTCGCGCTTGAGTTCGAGTCCCGCGACGAAGAAGAAGATCGCCAGGAGCCCGTCGGAGGCCCAGACCGCCAGGGAGAGGTCCAGGTGCAGGACCTGCGGACCGATCACATGGGAACGCAGCGACGCGTAGGACCACGACCACGGGGAGTTCGCCCACCCGAGGGCGAGGAGGGCGGCGGCGAGGAGCAGCGCGCCACCGATCGTCTCCTGGCGCAGGATGTCGGTGATCCGTCGGGCCTCGGTCCAGGAGCCCCTGGCGAGGAGACGGTACTGGCGACGGGCGGTCTCGATCATGGACCCTTCCGTGAGCTCGTCGGACAGGCGCCCGCCGGGACGGCCCGCACGGCCAGGCCCCGGCCCCGTGCCGGCCCGCCCCACCGGGGGCAGTACCCGGCCGTTCCCCGAGGGGGCGGCCACGACGGTCGTCCGGCGGGTGCCGACCGGGCTTCCCGGCTCACCGAGCACTCATCGTAACCGTTCGCAGGTGATCGTGCCCGCCGGGCGACCTGCCGACGGACCCGGACGTTCGGCCCGCGCCCGCCCGGCGGCCTGCCCACGGCCCCGGACGGCCGGTCCGGGGGCCCCGGTGACCGGCCCGCCCGGGGCCCCGGGTGATCGGCCCGCGGGACGAGCCCGAAGGGACCGGCGTCCTCCCACGGTACGGTCCGGGTCGTCCTTTCGGCGACAACCCGTCCCGACCTGCGCGTTCCAGCTTGTGAATACTTTCACAAGCCCCTAGGGTCCGGAGGCATGGCACCTTCACGGGGCACAGCTCCCCCTCGGATCCTCGTCCTGGGCGGCGGGTACGTCGGCCTCTACACGGCACTGCGGCTGCAGTCCCGCCTGCGCAGGGGCGAGGCGGACGTCACGGTGGTCGACCCGCAGTCGTACATGACCTACCAGCCCTTCCTGCCCGAGGCCAGCGCCGGTTCGCTGTCGCCGCGGCACGTCGTCGTCCCCCTGCGGTCGGTGCTGCGCCGCTGCCGGGTCGTCAACGCCAGGGTCGTGGCCATGGACCACGAGCGACGTCACGTCCGCCTGGCTCCGCTGTCCGGCCCGGAGTACGAGTACCCCTACGACGTCGTCGTGGTGGCGCTCGGGTCGGTGGCCAGGACCCTTCCGGTCCCGGGCCTTGCTCAGGTCGGGGTCGGCTTCAAGACCGTGGAGGAAGCGATCCACCTGCGCAACCAGGTGCTGTCCCGCCTGGACGTCGCCGAGTCCACCCCGGACGTCGAGCGCGGGCGTCGGGCCCTGAGCTTCGTGTTCGTCGGCGGGGGCTACGCAGGGGTCGAGGCCGTCGCCGAGCTGCAGGACATGGCGGTGGACGCCCTGCGCCACTACCGTTCGGTCGGCCCGAGGGACCTGCGTTTCGTCCTGGTGGAGGCCTCGGACCGGATCCTGCCGGAGGTCGGCCCCGACCTGGGGCGGTACACCGTGGACCAGCTGCGCCGCCAGGGGATCGACGTGCGGTTGGGCACGAGGCTCACGTCCTGCACGAACGGCCGGGTCGAGCTCGACGACGGCACCGTCCTGGAGGCCGACACCCTCGTGTGGACCGCCGGGGTCAGGCCCAGCCCGGTCCTGGGTTCCCTCGGGCTGCCGCTGGACGAGCGCGGGCGCCTGCGCTGCACCGAGGAGCTGCGGGTCGAGGGGGTCGAGGGGGCCTGGGGGGCCGGGGACGCCGCGGCCGTCCCGGACCTCACCCGGCCGGGGGAACTGTGCGTTCCCAACGCCCAGCACGCCGTCCGGCAGGCCAAGCGCCTGGCCGGCAACGTCCTTGCCGAGCTGAGGGGCGGGCGGACCCGGCCCTACCGGCACGCGGACGCCGGTTCCGTTGCCAGCCTCGGACTGCACCGGGGGGTGGCGCAGGTGTACGGGATCAGGCTGCGGGGCCTGCCGGCCTGGCTGATGCACCGTACGTACCACCTGTCCAGGGTGCCGACCCTCAACCGCAAGGTGCGGGTGATGGCGGACTGGACCCTCGCGCTGTTCTTCCGCAGGGAGACGGTGTCGTTGGGGTCCCTGGCCCACCCCTTCCGCCAGTTCGAGGAGGCGACGGGCCCCGAACGGGCCGGCCTCACCCCTCCAGGCCCTCCCGGAACTCACACGTGATCTTGTAACGGTCGGTCACCGTGGTGACGGCGTTCAGGCCCGGGACGGAGACCTCCCCGACGACCACCAGGCCCAGACGCCGGCCCATCTGAGGGTGCGCGCCGGCCACGAGCCCCGGGAGGCAGGACCACACTCCCGGGGGCACGCTGCGACCCGGGGCACCGACCACCAGGGTCCCGCGCTCTGCGGTCGGCAGCTCGTCCAGGACCGGCCTGCGGGCCGGGGAGGCGGGCAGGTCCTGCGGGCGGACCCACAGCCCGGCGGGGACGATCTCGCTGACCCACCCGTCCCGCAGCCGGGTGACCGGCCGGCCCTCGGCGTCCGGGGCGCAGGGCGGCAGGTCGGTCCCTGACGCCAGCTGCCAGGCGACGACGTCGCACCGGCCGTCGGGGGACACCAGGACCAGTCCCGCCGGCGGGCACCAGGCCGGCGTCCCCGCCGCGGAGCAGATCGTGACCCGCACGGCTCCGGCGTCGTCCGCGAGGGGGACCCCGGTCCAGACGGCGATCCGTTCGCCCAGCGCCCGGGAGACGGTCCAGGGCCAGGAGCGCCCGTCCCGGTCCGGGCCGGCTCCCCTTGCGGTCAGGGCGACGCGGGAGCGCAGGTCCGCGGGGAGGTTCTCCAGCCATCCCGCGACCTGGTCCGTGTCGGGGGCGAGCTCGTCGCCGCAGCCCAGCAGGACAGTGCTCCAGTGGTCGTTGACGGGGACGCTGAAGGACAGGTCGCCGGGGGGACGCTCGGCCGAGGAACCGATGCGCCGGAGCATCCATCCCGCCGGGACGGGGATGCCCAGGACCTCCCCGTGGGCGATCCTCCCCGCCGTGGCCATCGTCCGGTGGGCGTGCTCGATCCACCGGGGTTCGGGGTAGTGCGCCCCCAGGGCGACCGGGGAGCTGCCGGGGCGGTACCTCAGCCAGCGGCCGGCTCCCCACTGGGGCCCGTCGGGGTGGGTGACGTACAGGGAGCCCCCGGGGTGCAGGAGCACGGGGCCGTCGGGGACGAGGACCTCCCGCCCGATCCTCGCGGCCAGCTGGGCCACGGGGCCGGACGCGTCGTCCCGGGCCGCGACGCCGTCGAGGACCAGGCGGAGCCTCTCGCCGTCCCGCAGGTGCTCGACCACGGGGTCCAGGCGTTCGAACGTCCGCCCGAGATCGGTCCCGTCCGCGACGAGCACGGCCCTCGTCGCCGGTTCCGCCGGCAGGAGCAGGGCGAACCGGTCGACGGCCTCCTGCCGCGGCCCGTGACCGGCGTCGGCGTCGTGGACGACGAGCGCCCGGCCCACCTGCCGGACCGTGAGCTGCTGTGCCCTCGGCCGGCCGAGGATCCTGCGGTGGCGGAGCCCCGTGCGGCCTTCCGTCCGCGTCCCCGCGTGCTGCTCGGATCCCTCGCGCCCCGATTCGCCCATACAGGTGATTCTCCCGCCCGATCGGCCGATCGGGAACAGGGGTGGGGGACCGCTCCTCCCGGACCGTCCGGCACGGTCCGTCCGGCAGGTCCGGCGAGGCGGGTCCGCCAGGACCGCGCCGGCGACCCGGGCGACGTCCCCAGGACGTGAAGTGTTCACCCGGAGCACCGACCGCCGACATCTGCACCGGCTACCGTTCGGTGGATGTCGCCCTGCTTGACCCGTATTGTCCGTAGGGGGTTCTCCCTCCAGGGACGCCCGCACGAGGTCTGTGTGAGAGCCGCCGTCGGGGACATCACGGTGCGGACCGGGCCGGCGGACCGTCCCGTCCGGCTCGGCACGACCTCGCACGGCCTGTGGGGGTCCGCGCAGCTCGACCATTCCCTGACCGGGGGGAGGCTCCTGGTCACGGTCGGTCGCCAGGGACCGTCCTGGTCCCCGGGACGGGTGGATCTCGACCTCGAACTGCCGATGGGAACGGCCGTGGACCTCTCGACCCGCAGGGGATCGATCGTCCTGGTGACCCCGGACGGGACGGTCCGGGCCACGACGGGGTCCGGGGACATCCGGCTGCGGGGCGCCCGGTGCCGCATGGCCAGCCTGTCCAGCGACGACGGCGACATCGGCGTGGCCTTCGCCCTGCCGCCGCGGGACCTGCAGGCCAGGACCGGGCACGGTGACGTGGACGTGACGCTGCCCGACGACGGCACCCTCTACCAGGTCCGCGCAACCGCCGGGAGGGGAAGGGCCCGGATCGACGTGCCGCGGTTCGAGGGGGCCGGGCGGCTCGTCCAGGCCCGGTCCGGGGCGGGGAACGTCCAGGTGGTCTGCAAGGGGTCCCGGGCGCTGACCTGAGGACGGCCGGTGCCCGGCCCCGTGGGGACCGCCTCCCGTCGCGGCCCCGTCCCTGCTCTTTCTCCGTCCCCGCGCCCCGTACCCGTTCCTGGTTCCGGGTCCCGTCACCGTTCCGGGTCCCGTCCCTGCCGTCAGGCGCTCGTACCGCCGCCGTCCCGGCCGGGCACGTACTCCCAGTGCCAGGGCTCGTGGGGGCCGCTGCCGCCCGACCGCGCCCAGTCCGGGTTCTCCCAGCCGTACGCCCCGGCGTTGCGGCTGAGCCAGTCGTAGGTCCGGCCGGTCCCGGAGGCGACGCCGTCCCCCAGGTCGACGGCGACCCCCCAGCCGTGCTGGCTCGTGCCGGGCCGCGCGGCGTAGCCGCCGCGGCTGGCCCTCACCTCCCGCTGCTCCTGCAGGGTGCGGTAGGAGTCGACGAGTTCCATGTCGTGGCCGAAACGCCGGTGGTAGGCCATGTTCAGGCGTGCCAGGGCGATCGCGGCGTCGGTGCGCAGCCGGCTCTCGCCGTCCCACAGGGTGCACAGGTTCTCGGCGGGCAGCCGGCCGTTGGCGGCCCGGGTCACGGCCACGGTCCCGTCGCACCCGGGCAGGACGGAGCGCTGCCGGGCACGGGAGGCCCCCGTCCCCGAGCGCTGCGCGGCGGATCCCGCCCTCGACACGACGGCGAGGCCGGTGCCGCTCGGGCCGGTCGATGACGCCCCGGCGGGAACGGTCCCGTCCCCGCCGAGGGTGCGGGTGAGGGCCGCGGGCTGGAGGTCGTCGTCCTGGACGCCGTGGGGGACCGCGGCGGGGAGGACCCCCGACAGGGGAGCCGCGATGGTCGCGAGGCCCAGTGCCCCGGCGATACCCATCTGGGGGACGTTCACGGCCGTTCCCGGTGCGCGGTGGCGGTGCCCCTGCGAGCGCTCCCTGCGGGACGGTGGCCCGCCCCGTTCGGCACGGCGCGCCTCGACCCGGCCTCCCGGGAGGGCCGGCTTGCGCGGGGGGTTCCCGGCCGGTGGGCGTGCGGCGGCCGGGGCGCGGTCGGCCGGGCGGACGAGGGGCAGGGGGATGCGCGATCCGGCTCGTGCGTGGCGGCTGGCCGGCCGGCCTGCGCGGTGCGCTCCGAGCCCGCCGGGGGCCGGTGCGTCGGCGCGGTGCGAGGGCACGGAAGGGACCTCCTGTGCGACGGGTCGTCGGGCCGTCCGATCCCCTGATACCGGCAGCCAGATCACGGAACTATGAAGTGAACCGGCGATGCAAGTACAACACGCATACGGCGTGTCGAACACGCTCCGTACGCGCGGGGACCTGGAATCCGACGCTGCGCGCAGGGAGGGCCACCCCGCGTCCGGTGCCACGGGCCCGCGGCCGGCCGGCCCGCGAGGGCAGCGACCGTGGGTGAGGGCCGGTCCGGACTCCCGCGTGTCCCTCACCGTCCGGACCTTCCGCCCGACCCCCGTCGAACCCGCGCCGAACCCCACCGGATCCCGCGCCGAACCCCACCGGCCCCGCGGCCGGGCCCCACCGGCCCCGGCGCCGGGCACCGCCCCGGTCCAGATGGCCGGACGTCACCATCCCGCGGGGAGGGGACGTCCCTCCTCGTAGCCCGCGCGGGACTGCACCCCGACGACGGCGAGGTCCCCGAACTCCGCGATCCGGCCGGCACCGACGTAGGTGAAGGCGCTGCGGACCCCGGAGGTGATCTGGTCGAGCAGGTCCTCGACTCCGGGCCGCACGGGGTCCAGGTACATGCGGGAGGAGGAGATCCCCTCCTCGAACAGTCCCTTGCGTGCCCGGTCGAAGGGGCTGTCGCTGCGGGTGCGGGCCGCGACGGCCCGGGCGGAGGCCATGCCGAAGCTCTCCTTGTAGGCCCTGCCCTGCTCGTCGGCCTGCAGGTCGCCCGGGCTCTCGCAGGTCCCCGCGAACCACGAGCCCACCATGACCTGGGAGGCCCCCGCCGCGAGGGCGAGGGCGACGTCCCGGGGATGGCGCGCGCCCCCGTCCGCCCAGACGTGGCGCCCCAGTTCCCGGGCCGCCAGGGCGCACTCCAGCACGGCGGAGAACTGCGGACGGCCGACGGCCGTCATCATCCGCGTCGTGCACATCGCCCCCGGTCCCACCCCGACCTTGACGATGTCGGCCCCGGCCCCGATCAGGTCCCGGGTCCCGGCTGCCGTCACGACGTTGCCCGCGACCACCGGCACGGCCGGGTCGAGCGATCGCACCAGGCGGAGGGCCTGCAGCATGCGTTCCTGGTGCCCGTGCGCCGTGTCGACGACCAGGACGTCCGCCCCGGCGCCGAGCACCTGCTCCGCCTTGGCACCGACGTCGCCGTTGATCCCGATCGCGACCCCGACCCGCAACCGACCGGCGGCGTCGAGGGCCGGGCGGTAGATCGTCGAACGCAGCGCCCCGGTCCGGGTCAGGACGCCGACCGGCCGGCCGTCCCGCAGGACCGGGGCGTACCGGCGGCGCGCGGCGTCCATCCGGTCGAAGGCCCTGCGCAGTCCCTCGGGGCCCTCGACGAGGTCGGCGGGCAGCACGAGGGGGTCCGTCGTCATGAGCTGGTGGACCTGGGTGAAACGGTCCACTCCCCGGCAGTCGTCGTCGGTGATCACCCCGACGAGGCGCTCGTCGCCCAGCGGCCCCTCCACCACGACGGCAGCCCGGTGGGCCCGGCGGGGCAGCAGGTGCAGGGTGTCGCGGACGGTGTCCTGCGGCCGGAGGGTCAGGGGGGTCTCAAGGACCGGGTGCCGGCCCTTGACCCAGCTGATCACTTCCGCGACGACCGGAAGGGGCACGTCCTGGGGCAGGACGGCCAGGGCACCGCGGCGGGCGACGGTCTCGGCCATCCGGCGTCCGCTGACCGCCGTCATGTTCGAGACGACCACGGGGATCGTCGTGCCGGTGCCGTCGTCCGTCGCCAGGTCGACGTCCAGGCGGGAGGCCACGGCCGAACGGTTCGGGACCAGGAAGACGTCGGAGTAGGTCAGGTCGGTCGCGGGTGTCCGGTCCTCGAGGAATCGCATGGCGTGTGAGCCTGCCACGTCCCGCGACACGCGGGTCCGGCGCGCGCGCGAAAATCCGGCGGGATCTTGTGCAACGCGGTGTTCGCCCTGCTCGGCCTCTGCCTGCCGTCCCGTTCTCGAGAGGATGTGACCTGGCTCACCGGCTAATGTGGAAACGGCCGCTGCCAGTCCGAGCCTTCCGGAAGTGGGCGATCGCCGCCGTGTCTGGGCACCCTTCGCGTGATCAAGCGACCTTCGGACCGAACGAATGGCTCATCGACGAGCTGTACCAGGACTACCTGCGGGACCGGGACTCCGTCGACCCCGCCTGGTGGGAGTTCTTCTCCGGCTACAGGCCGGCCGACGTCCCGAGGATCCGGCCGGCCACGCAGGTCCCCGAGCCCCTCGGGGAACCGGACACGGTCGAGTCCCCGGACGGCACGGCCGGCCCCCCGGACGGTGCTGCCGGCGTGCCGGGAGCTGTACGGCAACCGCCCGCGCCCCACGCCCCCGCGGAGCGGTCCGGGGACGGCGGGCCGGCCACCGGAGGCGGGCAGGGCACCGAGCGAAGGGGCCGCAAGGACCGCAGATCGGCCGCTGAGGACCGCCGCAGGTCGGGCCCGCACCGGCAGGCCGCCGACCGCAGGAGGGGCCCGCGCCGGGCCGACGAGGCCGGTCCGTCCGGGCAGGCAGCCCCCGGGCAGCACGCCGGCGGGCAGGACGTGCCCGCGGCGTCGAACGGGGCCGGGCGCCGCGGGGCCACGGGCCGGTTCGCCCGCTTCCCCAGGGTGTCCCCCCGGGCCATCCCCGCCCCGGACCCCCTGCCGTCCCTCGCGCCCCAGCCGCGGGACGTGCCCGGTCACAACCACGACCCCGCCGCGACCGGGCAGACGGAGGTGACCCGGCTGCGCGGCCCGGCGGCCCGGGTCGTGGCCAACATGGAGAGCAGTCTCGAGCTGCCCACGGCGACGAGCGTCCGGGCCGTGCCGGCCAAGCTCCTCGTCGACAACCGGATAATGATCAACAACCACCTCGCCCGGGCCCGGGGCGGGAAGGTCTCCTTCACCCACCTCATCGGTTTCGCCCTCATCGAGTCGCTCGCCCAGATGCCGGTGATGAACCAGGCGTACCGGCAGGACGACCAGGACCGGCCGACGCTCGTGCGGCCGGCGCACGTCAACCTGGGGATCGCGGTCGACATCGCCAGGCCCGACGGCGGAAGGCAGTTGCTCGTCCCCAACGTCAAGCGCGTGGAGTCCATGGACTTCGGCCGGTTCTGGACCGCGTACGAGGACGTGATCCGCCGGGCGAGGAACGGGGCGCTGACAGCGGACGACTTCGCCGGCACCACGCTCTCCCTGACCAACCCCGGCACCATCGGCACGGTCCACTCGGTCCCCCGGCTCATGGCCGGGCAGGGGACGATCATCGGTGTCGGGGCCATGGAGTACCCCGCCGAGTACCAGGGGGCCTCCCCGGAGACGATCGCGCGCCTGGCCGTCAGCAAGATCGTCACCCTGACCTCGACCTACGACCACAGGATCATCCAGGGAGCCCAGTCAGGGGAGTTCCTGCGCATCGTCCACGGCAAGCTGCTGGGCGAGGACGGCTTCTACGACCGGGTCTTCCACGCCCTGCGCATCCCCTACGAGCCGGTGCGCTGGGTGCGGGACATCTCCGTCTCCCACGACGACCAGATCAACAAGACCTCCCGGGTGCACGAGCTCATCCACGCCTACCGGGTGCGCGGGCACCTCATGGCCGACACCGACCCGCTGGAGTACCGGCAGCGCCAGCACCCCGACCTGGACATGACCCGTCACGGCCTGACCCTGTGGGACCTGGACAGGGAGTTCCCCACCGGCGGGTTCGGGGGCAGGCCCGTCGCCCCGCTGCGGCACATCCTCGGGGTCCTGCGCGACTCCTACTGCCGGACGGTCGGCATCGAGTACATGCACATCCAGGACCCGGAGCAGCGTGCATGGATCCAGTCGCGGATCGAGCACCCCTACGCCAAACCCTCCCGGGACGAGCAGCTGCGCGTCCTGCGCCGCCTGAACGCCGCCGAGGCGTTCGAGACGTTCCTGCAGACCAAGTACGTGGGGCAGAAGCGCTTCAGCCTCGAGGGCGGCGAGAGCGTCATCCCCCTGCTGGACGAGCTGCTGTGCCTGTCGGCCCGTCGCGACCTGGACGAGGTCTGCATCGGCATGCCGCACCGCGGACGCCTGAACGTCCTGGCCAACATCGCGGGCAAGAGCTACGGCCAGATCTTCGCCGAGTTCGAGGGGCAGCAGGACCCGCGCAGCGTCCAGGGGTCCGGGGACGTCAAGTACCACCTGGGCACGGAGGGCGTCTTCACGACCCCGACCGGTGAGAGCACCCGGGTCTACCTCGCGGCCAACCCCTCGCACCTGGAGGCGGTCAACCCGGTCCTGGAGGGGGTCGTGCGGGCCAAGCAGGACCGGCTCAACCGGGGCAGCGCGTTCTTCTCCGTCCTGCCCGTGCTGCTGCACGGCGACGCGGCCTTCGCGGGCCAGGGGGTCGTCGCCGAGACTCTCAACCTCTCCCAGCTGCGCGGCTACCGCACGGGCGGCACCGTCCACGTGATCATCAACAACCAGGTCGGGTTCACGACGCCTCCCAGTTCCTCGCGTTCCTCCGCCTACTGCACGGACGCCGCCCGGATGGTCCAGGCCCCGATCTTCCACGTCAACGGCGACGATCCCGAGGCCTGCGTCCGCGTGGCCCGCCTCGCCTTCGAGTTCCGGATGGCGTTCGACAAGGACGTCGTCATCGACATGGTCTGCTACCGGCGGCGCGGGCACAACGAGGGGGACGACCCCTCGATGACCCAGCCGCTCATGTACGGCCTCATCGAGGCCAAGCGCAGCGTGCGCAAGCTGTACACGGAGGCGCTCATCGGCCGGGGCGACATCACCGTCGAGCAGGCCGAGGCCGCCCTGCGGGACTACCAGGAGCAGCTCGAACGGGTGTTCGCCGAGACCCGGGACACGGCCCGTGACACCGAGCGCCCCGCGCCCGACCCCACCGTTCCCCCGCAGACCGCCGGGCTCGACCTCCCCCTGGCCCAGCTGGCCGACGCCGGGCAGGTCACTCCGGAACTGGACACAGCGGTGCCCGTCGAGGTCCTCCAGCGCATCGGCGAGGCGTACCTGCACCCGCCCGAGGGGTTCACCGTCCACCCCAAGCTCCTGCCGCTCCTGGGGCGCCGGGCCGACATGGTCCGCAACGGGGGGATCGACTGGGGCTTCGCCGAGCTGCTGTCCTTCGGTTCCCTGCTCGTGGAGGGCGTGCCCGTGCGCATGGCTGGGCAGGACTGCCGCCGCGGTACCTTCGTGCAGCGTCACGCCGTGCTCATCGACAAGGTGACCGGGGCGGAGTGGACCCCGCTGTCCCACCTGTCCCAGGAGCAGGCCAAGTTCTGGATCTACGACTCCCTGCTCAGCGAGTTCGCCGCCATGGGGTTCGAGTACGGCTACTCGGTGGAGCGGCCCGACGCCCTCGTGCTGTGGGAGGCCCAGTTCGGGGACTTCGCCAACGGGGCCCAGACCGTCGTCGACGAGTTCGTCTCCTCCTCGGAGCAGAAGTGGGGCCAGCGCTCATCGGTCGTGCTGCTGCTGCCGCACGGGCACGAGGGGCAGGGGCCGGACCACTCCTCGGGGCGCATCGAGCGTTACCTGCAGCTGTGCGCCGAGAACAACATGACCGTCGCGATCCCGTCGACCCCGGCGTCCCACTTCCACCTGCTGCGCCGGCAGGCCCATGCGCGGCCTCGCCGCCCGCTCGTCGTGTTCACCCCCAAGTCCATGCTGCGGATGAAGACCGCTGCCAGCGCGGTCGAGGACTTCGCCACCGGGGCCTTCCGGACCGTCGTCCCCGACGCCGGGGCGCCCGACCCCGCGCGGGTGGACAGGGTGCTGCTGTGCTCCGGCAAGATCTACTACGAGCTGGACGCCGAGCGCAGGGCCCGGGGCGACGGCCGGACGGCGATCGTCCGGCTGGAGCAGCTCCACCCCCTGGACGTCCCGGCCCTCCTGCAGGCCGTGGACCCGTACCCGGCGGCACGGCTCGTGTGGGTCCAGGAGGAGCCGGCCAACCAGGGGGCCTGGCCCTTCATCGCCCTCAACCTGCCCGAGCACCTGCCGGGCAGGTCCCTGCTGCGGGTCTCGCGACCGCCGTCGGCCTCGCCGGCGGTCGGGTCCAGCCGGATCCACCAGAGGGAGCAGGCAACGCTGCTCCTGCAGGCCTTCGACCGTTGACCGCGCCGGACGAACGGCTCCGGGGGCCGGGGGCGCCGCACGCCCGGCCGTGTCCGTGACGGTGCTCTCCCCTCGCAGCCGCGCTTCGGGGGCACAATGCCTGATGTACTACACCGATCGCGGCATCGAGGAGTCCGGACCTCGACGGGGTGCGCCATCGCTGCCCCGCACCGGGATGCCGGCACGGGTGGGCGACGGTGAACGAGGCGAGGATGACCAGTGAGGCGAGAATGAGCTCCAGGGTGCAGGCCGGCGATCCGGGTCGTTCGCCCTCCCGTTCCGGTTCGCCGTTGCCCTCGGAGGGCTTCCGCGACCTGCGGATCTGCGTCGTCGGCGACGACCTGACCGCGGGGGTGGGCGATCCGAAGGCCCTGGGGTGGGTCGGCCGGGTGGCCGCGCGCACCCCCCGGGCCGAGCATCCGGTGACGCTGTTCCCGCTCGGGGTGCCGGCAGAGACCACGGCCGGCCTCCTGGGACGCTGGCGGGAGGAGACCGCGCGCCGCTTCGCGGACGTCCCGCTGGACACCTGCAGGCTCGTGGTCGGTCTCGGCCACGGCGACCTGCACGAGGGGCTGTCCCTTCCCCGTTCCCGGCTGAACCTCGCCAACGTCCTGGACGACTGCCTCACGCGGGGGCTGGCCGTGTTCGTCGTCGGCCCGCCCCCCACCCACGAGCGGCTCAACGCCAGGGTGGCCGAGCTGTCCTCGGCCTTCGCCGACGTCTGCCTGCGGCGCCGGGTGCCCTACGTCGACTCCTTCACCCCGCTGGTGACCCACGAGGACTGGCTGACGGACCTTGAGGCCGGGGACGGGCTGCACCCCGGCCAGGCCGGGTACGGGCTGATCGCCTGGCTGGTCCTCCACGGCGGCTGGTACGCGTGGCTGGGGCTGCCGGACACGTGAGGGCCGGATCCGGCCGGCCGTCCGGGTCCGCGACGGTCCGGCGGCTCACGGCTCCCGGGCCGGGCCCCGTGCCCGATCGGTCGCGGCCCGCCGGTCAGCTGCCCCGGCCGGCGACGGTCCCCGGCGACCGGTGCCGCGTGGCCGGCCGGTCCCGCTGCCGGGCTCCGGCCCGCGGCCGCCGTCACGACCGCCCTCGGCCCGGCGGGGCAGCACCCCCCGCAGGGACCTGCTCTGGCGCAGCTGGGTGCGCACGGACTGCTCGGACCTGGCCAGGGCGGACATCACGACCCCGACGAGCATCACCGTGAACCCGACGACGACGGCCGCGACCGCGCGCGGGTCGTCGTTCATGTGCTCGCCGAGGACCAGCAGCCCGAAGGCGAAGGCCGTCACCGGCTCGGCGGCGGCGACCGCCGGCATGACGTCGTGGAGGGTCGCGGTCTGGTAGCCGCGCTGGGTGAGCAGGGTGCCGAAGAGCATCGCCATGCCGAAACCGGCGAGGGCGACGGCCGGGGACAGCAGGGAGGTCGTGGGCGAGGTCAGGTCCTGCGGGCCCAGCTCCGGCAGGGAGGTCGCGATCTCCCGGAGGAACCCGGCCTCCAGGGCGAAGCAGACCCCGGCGCAGGCCCCGAGGGTCGCGGCGGTCACCCGGCCGACCGGCCACCGCCTGGCCCGGGTCAGCGCCACCGCCGCGACCGTGAGCACGGCGCACCAGGCGATGACGGTGCTGGTCCGGCTCGGGTCCGAGTGCGAGGCCCCGGGCCGGCCGATGCCGACGACGAGGACGACCCCCAGGACGACCAGGACCGCTCCGATCATCTGCGCGGGGCGGGGCCAGTGCCGGTCCAGGGCGGCCTCGACCCCGAGCGCCACGACGAGTCCGGTCGCGATCACGGCCTGGACCAGGATCAGCCCGCCGCTCGCCAAGGCCATGGCCTGCAGGAACACCGCGCAGCTCGCGCAGAGGACCCCCATGAGCCAGCGGGGGGAGCGCAGCAGGCGCAGCAGCAGCCGCACCGGCCCGTTGTGCTGGTGCGGTACTGCCGAGGCCGCGTGGCGCTGCAGATTGTTCGCCACAGCGAACAGAACTGCCGACCCGGCAGCGGCCCAGACGTCACCCGACACGGGTGTGAGTCTGCCTGGTACCGGCCCCTCCCGGCCACGCAGGGGTTCGGTGCGGGACGCGACCGGACCGGACGCTCGTTCCACGGGTCGCCGCCACGGGTCGCCGCCACGGGGCGGTGGTCACGTCCGCACCACCCCGCGGGAGCCGTGACGGTAGCGTTCGGGCCCATGAGCCGTGTCGAGGTCAGGGCAGCGCTTCCGCAGGAGCTGGACGCCGCGGGGGCAGCCGTGAGGAAAGCGTACGAGGACGCCCAGTTCGTCCCCGAGTACTACCTGGACAGCCTGGCCGATGCCCGGGACAGGGCACGGGACTCCGAGATCGCCGTTGCGGTCCTGGACGGCAGGGTCGTCGGCAGCGTGACCTTCGCCCTGCCGGGCAGCCGCTGGGCCGAGCTGACGGACACCCCCGGGGAGGCGGAGTTCCGGATGCTCGGGGTCCTCCCGCGGGCGCAGGGGCTGGGGGCCGGTCGTGCCCTGGTCCGGTGGTGCATCGACAGGGCCCGGCACTACGGCTGCCAGCGGCTCCTGCTGTCCAGCCAGCCCCGGATGGCCGCGGCCCACCACCTCTACAAGGACCTGGGGTTCGCGCGCTGCCCCGACCTGGACTTCACGCCCCTGCCCGGGATCCGCCTGCACGCCTTCGTACTGGAACTGGACGAGGGCTGAGGCCGGCGGGACCGGGGCCGGACGGCGCAGGGCCCCTCACCTCCACAGGATCCTGCCCCCGCCCACCAGGTCGTAGGAATTCATGATCAGTTCCTCGACGAGCTCCGGGGGCACGGTCCCGTCCAGGCCGACGCTGATCCAGTGCTTCTTGTTCATGTGGTAGCCGGGCACGATCGATCCGAACTGGTCCACCAGCTGCCGTCCGGCCTCCGGCTCGCACTTGACGGTCAGCAACCGTGGTGTCCGGGTCCGGGCGACGAGCGCGAACATCCTGCGCCCCCTGCGGTAGACCATGGGGTCCGGGCCGAACGGGTGGGTCAGGTCCGCCCCCGGCTGTTCGGAGCACACGCTCAGGACACGGGCCAGCTCCTCCCCCGTCCCCTCGGCCGCCGTCACTCGCCCCGCCCCGTGCCGTGTTCGCAACGGCACCGGGCCAGGAACCGTTCGCCGTCGACCGCGGCCCGCCTCACCTCGCCCCGGGCGATCTCGGTTCCCCGCGCGTCGACGGCGCCGACCTCGAAGCACAGCGTCCGGCCGTCCGTGCGCACCAGGTCGGCACGGACCGTCACGGTGCCACCGACGGGGGTCGGGCGCAGGTGCCGCAGCTCGATCCGGCTGCCGACGGTCGTCCGACCGGCCTCCAGCCCCGCCCGGACGGCCTCGCAGGTCGCCGCCTCGCACCAGGCCAGGAGCCGAGGGGTGGCCAGAACCGGCAGGTCCCCGCTGCCCAGGGCGGTCGCGGTGTCCGAATCGGTCACGGTGAAGGTCAGTTCGGCGTGCTCCATGCCCCCACGGTAGGCGGCAGCGGGGACGGTCCCGTACGCGGCGCCGCCGGGGCCGCGGACGGCCGGGCCGGAGGGCCGGGTCCTCGGCGGAGGGCCGCCCGTCCGTCGCAGCCCGCCGACGCCCCGCTCTCACCGAGAGCACCGACCGAACACGCGCTGCGATCGCCCGTCCTCATTTCACTGTTCGGTGCACCTGTTCAGGGTCCGAACCTTAATCTGGACCGGCATCGGAACCTCCCCGAAAACACCCTGCGCCCCGAAAAGAAAAGGTGATGGGTGCGGTGTTCTGCGCAGACGCACCATGGACATCGGTGCCTCGGGTCGTCCGGCGACCCGTCCGTGATGCTCCGGTCCCTCCCATCGCCCGCCCCGGGGAATGGTCCTGCCGGGAGGGACCACGCGGAACGACGTCCGAGGAACAGTGGAGTTGATGAACGAGAAGGAACAGGACGGTCGGACTCCCCCACGATTCGGGGACGCCGAGGCAGTTCTGAGGATCTCCGTCATCGGACGGGACGGGGAGACGGACCGTCTGGACGACTGGTTGCGCAGCGACCCCGATCTGCGCGGACAGGTACGCCGCACCGCCGCTCCGACCGCTCCGGGAACGATGGGAGCAGGGACCGAGTTGACCGTGGCGCTGGTCTCCTCCGGGTCCCTCGCGGTCCTCGGCCGCTGTATCGGCACCTGGCTGGTCCAGCGACGGACGGACGTCACCGTGAGGATCACGGATCCGTCCGGACGTCGCATCATGATCGATGTCCGTCGCGCCCCGAAAGCGGAAAAGATCTTGAACCGTTTCTGTGACGCGTTCCCGGATTCCCCCGGAACCGGTGACGGGGAATGACGGAGCTGCCGGACGGGGACCGCTCGCAAGCAGTCCTGATCGGGGTGAGCGAGTACCAGAGCTTCTGCGATCTGCCGGCCGTCCGGAACAACCTCCGGGCGATGCGCGAGATCCTCACCGATCGAGTGAACGGTTGGCTGGATCCCCTCGGGTGCACGACCCTTTCACAGGTCCCGGGCCCCGAAGACGTCTTTCCGGTCCTGCAGGAGAAGGCCGCTCTGGCCGAGGACACCTTCCTGATCTACTTCACCGGACACGGCTGCATCGGTCGCTCCAACGAACTGTACCTGTGCCTGGAGTCGACCGCTCACGATCGTCTCTGGTACACGTCCCTGCCCTACCAGCAGATCCGCATACTGGTGCGGGACACCGCAGCACGACGGCGCGTGGTCGTCCTGGACTGCTGCTACAGCGGTAGCGCGATCACGACGATGGGCCCGGGGCGGGAAGCCATCACCGGCGGGATCCCGATCGAGGGGTCGTACGTGCTCACGGCCACCGGCGCCACCGAGATGGCCTTCGCGCCCCCGGAGCAGGAGTTCACGACCTTCAGCGGCGCCCTGGTCCACGCCCTGCGCACCGGGGTCCGCGGCGGACCGGAACTGCTGAGCTGCTCGCTGCTGTTCCAGGAGCTGAGCAGGACTCTGGTCGGCGCGGGCGCCCCACGACCCCATCAACAGGGCAGCGACACCGTGACCGACCTCGCGCTGGGCCGCAACCCCTGCCACGGACAGGGCCCGATCGTCCCGGAGCCCATTCCGCCGTACTTGAGAACGGGTCTGGACAGCCCCCACCCGCAGATCCGTATCGGTGCGGTGAGGGGTCTGGCGCCCTGGCTGCACGGCACCGCCGCGCAGGCGGCAGCGGCCCGGGCGGAGCTGGCCGGGGTCGCGGCCCGCGACGTGGCGGAGGTGGCAACGGTCGCGCACCGCGCCCTCCGGGACGTGCCCGCGAAGGGCTGCGAACCGGAGACGATCGCCGTCCTGCCGCAACCGGTCGGTTCCGCCGCGGCAGGACCGGATGAGGAGCAGGTGTCGGCCGTGGACGATCCCCAGCATGCCCACTGGCGTCGGTCGTCCGGCATCAGCAGCACGGCCGACGGCGTCCCGGCCTCCGCAGCGTTCCGGGAGACGGCACGGAGAGACCCGTCGGAGGATCCCCTCCGCGAGCGCCTCGACCGAGACGGGCCCGGGCACGCGTTCCTCCTGTGGGCGCTGGACACCCTGTGGCTGCTGCCGGTCTTCCTGGGCATCGGGCTGCTCACCTGGATCGGCTTTTTGATCATCGGGACCCGTGCCCGGAGCGTCCGGTGGACGGCCCTGGCCGTCGTCGATTTCGTCGTCATGATCCTGCTCATGTCCCTGGTGCCCGAGGAGGAGACGGGGACGGCGTCCGACCTCTGGACGTCCGCCATGCTCCTCAACTGGATCCTCTTCATGGTGATCGCCCTGTGGGAGCACGGGACGTGGCTGCGTCTGCAGAGGGAGCGCAGGACCGCTCGCGCGACCCGGTGACGGGCCGGGACGGCCCCGGCAGGTCAAGATCCCGCCGCGGGGTGCCGATCCTTCGGCCGTGAGCCGTGAGCCGATGTCCGTGGAGCCCTTCCTGCGTGCCCTGGTCGACCTGCTCGGGTCGGACCTGCACTGCAAGGTCGGTTCCCCTCCCCGGGTGCGCATCGACGGGCGCCTGCGCAAGCTGCAGGTCCCGTCCCTGATCCCGGCGGACACCGAGCACATGGTGCGCGAGGTCCTGCGGGACGACATGCTGGAGGAGTTCTGGGCCAAGAACGAGGCGGACTTCGCCTACTCCCTGAGCGGGGTCGGCCGCTTCCGCGTCAACGCCTTCCGGGCCCGGGGCGCCGCGGGGCTGGTCTTCCGGCGGGTGTCGACGAGCGCGGCCTCCCTGGTGGAGCTGGGCCTGCCCAGGACCGTCTCGTCGCTGGCCCTCGAGCCCCGTGGCCTGGTGCTGGTGACCGGCCCCACGGGCTCGGGCAAGACGACGACCCTCGCCGGGATGGTCGATCTGATCAACACGCAGCGCGAGGTCCACGTCGTCACGATCGAGGATCCGATCGAGGTCCTCCACGAGGACAAGCTCGCGATGGTCAACCAGCGCGAGGTGCGGATCGACACGAACGACTTCGCGGTGGCCCTGAGGGCTGCGATGCGCCAGGACCCCGACGTCATCCTCGTGGGCGAGATGCGTGACCAGGAGACGGTCAAGGCCGCGCTGGCCGCGGCGGAGACCGGGCACTTCGTCATGTCGACCCTGCACACCACGGACGCGCAGGAGACCGTGGCACGCGTGATCGATTTCTTCCCCCCCTACGAGCAGAAACAGGTCCGCATGTCGCTCGCGGGCGCCATGCGCGGGATCATCTGCCAGCGCCTGCTGGCCCGCGCCGACGGCCAGGGCCGCTGCGTCGCCATGGAGATCTGCGTCAACACCGGCCGGATCTCCGACGCGATCATCGACCCGGAGAAGACCTTCATGATCAACGACCTCCTCAAGGAGGGCGGCTACTACGGCATGCAGACCTTCGACCAGCACCTCATCACCCTGATCGCCGACGGCGTCGTGTCGGTCCAGGACGCCATGTCCGCCTCGACCAACCCCCACGACCTCACCGTGGAACTGCGCCAACGCGGTCTGGTGAACTGATCCGGCGACCACGACGGCGGTCGGGGGCCACCGGCGGGCGTCGGAGGGTTCCGGACGTCCCCGGGCCGCGGGGGCAGGACGGTCTCCCGGTGCCCCGACAGGGTGCCCAGGTGGCAGGCTGGTGGCATGCCTACCGAGCCTGGGGCCAGGATCCCGCGGATCGAGTCCCTCCGCGTGACCAACTACCGCGCTCTG
>Ga0316579_10000148_pt1 | contig 19691 bp, 15 predicted proteins | sample J5NA_2_FD_203074 | JGI IMG/M metagenome (GOLD analysis project Ga0316579, IMG submission 203074) | Rhizosphere microbial communities from salt marsh grasses in Alabama, United States - J5-7_160517rDrA | ecosystem: Host-associated > Plants > Roots > Rhizosphere | place: USA: Alabama | collected... | reverse complement strand
GGCGTGGCCGCCGCCGACAACGATGACGTCAAAGGGTCGCTGCGCGGACATTCTGGGCTTCCGATCACGCGCGCGCGGCTATCGCCGCGCGCCGCTCGTTCATGGGCCGTGGTGAGGTCTCGACGAACTGCGCCACATCCCCCGCCAGTGTCGCGAGCAGGTCCGGCGGGATGTCGTCGCTGGCCTGCGCCAGGCTCTGGGCGCGCATGATCAGCGTCGCGTCCTCCGGCTGCAGCCGGCGGTTGGGCAGGGCCTCGGCGTAGAGCCAGACGGCGGCCTTGGTGGGCTCGGGTGGCTGATGCTGGCCGGCGCGCAGCGCGGCGGCGTTGAGCAGGCCGCCGAGCAGCAGCTCGGCGGCCGGGGCAAGGCAGCCCTGGTGGAGCAGGACCTGGGCGGCCTCCAGCTGCTGTCGGGCGCGGCGCAGCAGCGGGGGCTCGGCGTCCATGATGCCCTCGCGTGCGGCCGGGGCCTGGTAGAGCTCTTCGGCGTCGGTGGTAGGGGAGGCGGTGCCCAGGCGCTGGAGCCCGCGCAGGGTGCGGCGGTCGATCAAGGCAATCGGCACCTGCTCGGAGATCGCCGCAGCGCGGGTGTCGTCGGCGTCGTCCACTTGGTCGAGCACCACCAGCAGGCCGCCGCGGGCGCCGAGAATGCGCTCGATGCGGGGGCCCAAGTCGCGCTGGAGGACGTCGATACAGCGGCGGACCTCGTCGCCCAGGCTGGGGCCCGCAACGGCGGTATCCGCTGCACCGGTGGCAGTCTCGGCCGCCACCGGCTCGGGCTCGGCGACCGGTGGGACGTCGGGGATCGTGTCCGTTTCGGCCGCTGCGGTGCCCGGCGGTTCCTGCTGTGTGTCGCCCCCGGCCAGGTCCTCCGCGAGCACCTCGGCGAGGCGCTTGGAGACGCCCACCACGTCCTCGGCGGCGTCGGCGTCGACGACGTTGTCGAACAGGTTGCGCTTGCCTTGCACCAACCCGAGCACGTGGTCCTCATAGGCACCGGCCGCCACCAGGTGGATGACCTGGACCTTGTCGCGCTGGCCGAGCCGGTGCACGCGCGCGACGCGCTGATCCAGCACGGCGGGGTTCCAGGGGATGTCGAGATTCACCAGCAGCGAGGCGCATTGCAGGTTGAGCCCAGTGCCGCCGGCGTCGGTGGAGATGAAGACCTGGCAGGCGTCGTCGTCGTGGAATGTGTCCATCAGTGCGCCGCGCTTAGCGCTGGGCACGCCGCCATGCAGACGCACGTAGCCGAGGCCCATGCGCCGCACCAGAGCTTCGACCATCTCGCCCATCTGCGCCCACTGAGAGAAGACGACGGCCTTCAGGCCCGCGAGCTGGCAGCCTTCCTCCAGGATGCTCGCCAGCTCATCGAGCTTGGGCGAGCCCTTGGTCTCCTTGTCCACGAGCCCGGCGGCATTACAGGCCATGCGCGCGCGTTGCAGCGCGGCCATCATGCGGTTCTGCTCGGACGGCGTCAGCGGCCGGCGCTTGATGATCTGCGCGAGCCTTGCCGCGGTGTTGATGGCCTCGTCGTGGATCTCCGCCTGCTTCGGCGACAGGGCCACGTCGCGGCGCTGCTCGATCCTGTCCGGCAGCTGATCGCGCACCAGGGCGCGGTCGCGGCGCAGCATGACGGATTTGAGACGTCGGCGCAGCTCGGAGAGGTTGCGGTAGCCAAGCACCTTGCCCCGCTCGTCGGTGATGTGGAAATCGACCAGATAACGCCACAACGGCCCCAACACCCGCGGGTCCACTACCTGCATCAGGCTGTAGAGATCTTCGAGTCGATTCTCCAGCGGCGTGCCGCTGAGGACAAACGCATAGCGGGACGGGATGCGCTTGATGGCGGTGGCGATCTTGGTCCGCCAGTTCTTGATGCGCTGGGCCTCGTCCAGGATCAACAGGTCCGGGGCCAGGGTCTCGTTGATGACGCTCAAGTCCCGCAGCACCAGCTCGTAGTTGATGACATAGAAGCCGCTTCCCTTGCGGTACTGCACCGCGCGCGCCTCGACCGGCCCTTGTACCAGGTGTGCCTCGGCGCCGGTGAAGCGCTCGATCTCCCGAGCCCACTGGAACTTGAGCGATGCCGGGCAGACGATGAGCACGCGCTCGACGTTGTCGTTGCGGTGCAGCCAGTAGGCGGCGGCGATAGCCTGCAGGGTCTTGCCCAGGCCCATGTCGTCGGCCAGCAGCGCCCGGCCGCGGCCGGCGAGGAAGGCGACGCCGTCCACCTGGTAGGGATAGAGCCGGGCGCGGATATCGGGGAGGCGGCCGCCGCTGTCGCGGATGCGCTGACCGATGTCACGGGCGCGCAGCTCCCGAGCGGCGTCATCGGCCAAGCGGCGGGCGAAGCCCAGCGCATCGTCTCCGATCAGCAGCTCGTCGCCGCCGTACTGCTCGGCAAAGGCGAGGAGCTCGTCCGGTAGCCGGCCGCGGAAGGCACCGTCGGCGTCGAACCAAGCGTCGAGCACCGGTGCCAGATGGGCGGCGATCTCCGCGGACCGGTGCAGCCGGATGCGCGGGGCGTCTTCACGCTGCCAGTCCAGGTAGACGTAGGGGACCGGGGCCGGCTGGGAGCTGATCTGCCTATAGTCCTTACGCTTGGCGATGCGGTGCAGCACCGCCTCGATGTGCTTGCAGGTGCCAAGCTGATTGGTGGCGAAGTCCGGGCAGTTGCAATGGTTGGCGCGCTCTGTCAGCGAGCGGATCTGCACCTGCCAGCTGGACTGGAGCGGGCTCGCGTTGGTGCCGATGGAGCGCGCCCGCCAGGTGCCGAACCAGGGCGCGTCCGAACCGGTGCCTGAAGTGACGGGCTCCACCCGCACCTCGGCGCGGCCGCGCTTGACGCGCTCGTCGATGGCCGCGGCCACCGCATCGCCTAGCTTGGCGTCGGCTGGCTCCGCGGTGCCGAAGGCGAGCAGCGCTGCCAGAGCGTGGACGCAAACATCGCTACCGACATCACCGCCATCGCAGTCGCAGGCGGACCAAAGGTTGCCATCCGCGTCGTAGCCCAGGCTCAGTCTCAGGTGCGCTTCGGTGTCTTCGTCTTCGACCTCGGCGCTGATCTCGCCATCGGAAAAGTAGACCTCGACGACGCGCTTGTCCTGCGCATGCCGCCAGGCACGGCGCAGCAGGGCTTCGTCGGCGAGGCCATGCAGCTCCTCGCTGTCGAACAGGAAGTCCGCCTCGGTGGCGCCGGTGGCTGGGGTCTGCGGCATGGCCGATCCTAATGGGGCTTGTTCAATGATCAGGGCTTTTCGCGTAGGGCGCGGCACGACCGGGGGCGCCGAGCGTGCGTCGTTGCCCTGCGTCGCCAAAGGCGTCGAGACGCAGTCAATCCCAGCTCAGCGCGCCGCCGGTCTGATACTCCGTAACGCGGGTCTCGAAGAAGTTCTTCTCCTTCTTGAGATCCAGCACCTCGGACATCCACGGGAACGGGTTGCTGGCGCCCGGGTACTGCTCCGGCAGGCCGATCTGCGCGCAGCGGCGGTTGGCGATGAACTTGAGGTAGTCCGCGAACATGGGTGCGTTCAGGCCCAGCACCCCGCGCGGCATGGTGTCGTGGGCGTACTGAGACTCCAGCGCAACGGCGTCGCTAATCATGGCCACCAGCTCCTGCTTGAATGCCTCGGTCCACAGGTGCGGGTTCTCGATCTTGATCTGGTTGATGACGTCGATGCCGAAGTTCATATGCATGGATTCGTCGCGCAGGATGTACTGGAACTGCTCCGCGGTGCCGGTCATCTTGTTGCGCCGGCCCATGGAGAGCACCTGCACGAAGCCGACGTAGAAGAAGATGCCCTCGAAGATGACATAGAAGGCGACGAGCTCGCGCAGCAGCCGCTGGTCGTTCTCGGGCGTGCCCGTGTGGAAGTGGGGGTCCGCCAGGTACTGGGTGAACGGCAGCGCCCATTCGGCCTTGCGCGCTACCGCGGGCACTTCGCGGTACATGTTGAAGATCTCGCCCTCGTCCAGCCCCAAGCTCTCGACGACATATTGGTAGGCGTGGGTGTGCAAGGCCTCTTCGAACGCCTGGCGCAGCAGGTATTGACGGCATTCCGGGTTGGTGATGTGGCGGTAGACGGCCAGTACCAGGTTGTTGGCCACCAGGCTGTCCGCCGTCGAGAAGAAGCCCAGGTTGCGCTTGATGATCGTGCGCTCGTCTTCGGTGAGCCCGTTCGGGTCCTTCCAGAGCGCAATGTCCGCGTTCATGTTGATCTCTTGCGGCATCCAGTGGTTGGCGCAGCCGTCGATATACTTCTGCCAGGCCCAGTCGTATTTGAATGGCACCAGCTGGTTCAGGTCGGCTTGGCAGTTGATGATCCGCTTATCGTCCACGCGCAGCCGTCCCGCGCCCATCTCCAGACTCTCGAGCCCCGTGGCGCCACCCTGGGCGCTGGGGTCGTAGCTTTGCGGCTCGCCCGCCGTCGGTGCGTCGTCCAGCAGGGAGCGCTGCGGCGGCATGGGGTTCGGGTTGACCACCGGCGCACTGCCCGCGGTGCGCATCAGCGCGTCATTGCCGACGAGGCCATCACCCGGGCGCACCGCGCGTGCCGACTCGTTCTCGCGGGACAGTGCGAAGTCGTGGTCTTCGGCCGGTGCACCGTCGAAGGGCCTGTCCGCGGGTGGCGCAGTTCGTGCTGCGGGCCGGGCGTGCGGGGTCAGGCTGGCGAGTGGGTCGTCCCAATTCAGCATGCGGATGTCCTCCGAAAGGGTGGTTCTGGGTTGTGGTGGTGTCGGTCGGGCGGCTTGCAAGCCGGATGTTCTGTGGGGTGGCGTCAGTCAGGCGCTGCCGGCGCCGTGGTCTGCTCCGGGCCTCGCTCCGGCACCTGGTCCGGGAAGAGGCGCGGATTCAGTACAGCTTGCAGGGCCGCGTAAGGCACGGTGACGCGGAAGTCGCCGATGGCGTAGGGGCCGACCTGATACTGGCCGAAGGTGACGCGGATGCCGTCCTCAACGGGCAGGAGCAGGGCGTAGTTTTCCGCGGTCGGCGCGGTGCCCTCCCGGAACCAGTCGTCGTCGACCATCTCCGCATCGCTGCTGAAGGGCTCCTCGCCGCGGAGCGCCGCACGGGCGTGCTCGGCCAGCGGTGTCAGCCAGTCGCTGTCGTCAAGAAACAGGGCGGCCGGCTCCAGCGGCTCGCCCGTCGCGCGGTCCAGCACCAGCGGCAGGTACAGCGCGCCGCCGTGGGCCCCCCCGGTGTACATGTAGCCGCCACCGTCGACGGCGACGAGCGTATCGGTGGTGTAGACCCGCTCGTAGCCCAGCGAGAAGGCCCAGGGCGGGCCGATGTGAATGCCATCGCTGTCGGCCAGGAACTCGGCGTACTGCTTGTCGAAGGCATCCAGTGGCTCGCGGAAGGCCTGCTCGATGCTCGCGTTGGCGGTGCGGGTAGCGAAGTCGCTGCCCGGCAGCCGTGGGAAGATGGCCTCGCTGTCCAGGTCCCCGCGCTTGTCCGTGAGGCGCACGGCGCTGCCGTCCTCCACCACCTCGCGCACCAGCTTGCCGGTATTGTGCTCCGGGCCGCCGCCGAGCGCCGTGATCCGCTCACGGTAGGTCTGCTCCAGGCAGGCGGTGTCGGCGCAGGCGTTGCGGGTGTCGAGCCAGGCATGCTGGACGGCGCGCAGGGTCTCCGCATCCGCGCCCGGCGCCGTCCGCGCGCGGTCGTAGAGCTCGGCCATGCGCTCATCCAGCCGCTCCAGCAGCCACTCGCCGCAGATCATCTGCTCCACCGGGGTGGCAGCGCGGGCGCAGTCGAAGCTGGCCGCGGCGGCGGGCTGCAAGCCCCCGGCGGCTAGCGCCGTCGAGACCACGAGCGCCGAATGGACCGAGGCGCGAGGCCGCGTACCGATCGTGCTTGTCGAACAGGCGATGGTCATTTTTGAGCTCCGGGCTCGCCGTGCCGATGCACGCCGGTGCGGGCGGCGTCGGCCTTGGAGATGAGCCAGTAGGCGATGCCCAGCGCCAGCACCACGGCGCCGATGCCCACCAGGTCCATGGCGCTGTACTCGTCCATGTCCAGGATGATGATCTTCCGTGCGATGGCCATCACGGCCGTCGCCACCACCAGCTTCACCGGAAACACGTCGGTGCGCAGATACAGCGTGATGTTGGCGAAGATCTCGTAGGCGATCAGCACCGCCAGGAAGACCCCAAAGGTCGTCACGATATCCGGCACCATGAAGTAGGGCGGCCGCGACATGGTGATGAACAGCGTGTGGAGGACGCTCGCGACGCCCTCCAGGATCACCACCACCATCGCGATGGCCAGCACATAGGTCGCCAGACGCAGTACCCGGTGCAGCAGCCGCAGCACCGGGTCCGGCTCGCGGGTCGGGAACTCCTCGTGGTGTGCCGGTGCGCCGCTCATGGCCTGACCTCCGCCGACCGCTGCCGCTGTGCCCGGATGCTGGGAACTTCGCCGGGGCGGCTGGGCCGCGCCGATCGTACGGCGACGTCGGCGCGCCAGTAGCGTGCCGAGCGCGCCCGCCGCGGCCACCGTGGCGAGCACCGCGGCGACGCGGGCGAAGTCCGGCCATTGCCACCAGAACAGGGCGGCGTCGTCTGCGGGCATCTCGGGCTCCCGGAGGTCTTCATTTGTTGGTGTCGACGATGAATCGGTGCAGGCGTAGCATCCAACCAAACGGCTTGTCGATGCGCTGCGAGGCCGCCGCCACGCACCACCGGTGCCCCATCACTCCGCGCCCGACAAGACGAGGTCGTGCACGCGCCCCCCGTCATCCTGTTGTGTGCCGAGCCAGGCCAACCGCTCCAGCTGATAGGCCCTGATCTCCTTGTACAGCGGGTGCTGCGGCTCGATACGCAGTCCCGTGAGCGACATGGCCAGCACCTCGTCCTTCACCTCCATGACAAGCGTAATGCCACTCAACGACCCACCGTCCAGCACATCGGTCGCCATCAGGCGCTGGCCGTGTCGTGTCAGCCGCTTTCCGCTCTTGTCGCGAAGCCTTGCTGTGCGCTTCGTGATCTGTACCCGCAACGGGAGCGCCGCCTTGATGGCGTCGACGAGCTCCGCATCGCTCAGGCTGCGCTGATGGCTCTGCATTAGAAATCCTCCGGCCAACTGAGGCATCTAGGTCTTTCAGGTGATAGACCGACCGCTCTTCCGCGCCGCGTCGGCGTCGCTTGTCAGCAAGACTCCGCGCTGCGACGGCTGCAAACGGGCGAAGCAGCTTTGGGAATCTGGCTGGCCGATCCAGGCTCAATCATAGGGGCCGAGAAACATCATGCCGGCCCAGAACACCGAGCAGACCAGAGAAAATGAAAAGCACGCCCGTAAGATGAAAAGCTGTGCGGGGGTGATGCCCTGAAGCGCCTCGCGAAACAGCCTCACATCGTCCGGCAGGCTCGTCTCGGCCGTCACGATGGCCCTGACCAACCGCTGCTGAATCTCGACCGAGCGCCAAATGATCAATGCTCCGGTAATTGACCAGAGCAACAGCAGCATATTCGCGGCGCGCGCCGTATGCGGATGGATCTGCACCTTGTCGAACGCCAGCATCAACGCGACCACCGCGAGCACCTGAATGCCCGCAAAGACGTTGAAGCGGGACCAGAAGCGATCCAGCTCCGCATTCAGCGTCGCGATATAGACTTCGAGGTAGCGGGGGATCTGGATCATGGTCACCGTTCACTCGTCCGCTGGTCTGAAAGTGCGAAATTCACCGCATTGATGTCGAATGCCTCTGCATCAAAGGTACCGCCGAGCCACTCCAACATGTCCTCGTGCTCAGGATCGGCCGGGTCGGCCAAGGCTTTGAGCAGTCCTTCATAGCCCCAGACACCGCCGCAATCCTCCGGCGGACAGGCCCGCTTTCCCTTGATGCAGACCGGCAGTGCCTGCGACTTATCGTAGGGAAGGACCTTCTCCAGCGTGACCTTGTGCTCCCAGCCATCGCCGAAGTCATATTCGTAGATCATGGAGTCTTTCTCCATTTCCAGCAGATCGTGCAGCTTGATCTTCGTTTCGTCCTGGATGTCCATTCCAAACTCGTCGTCAGGCGTGCCAAAGAATGCGCCGTATGCGATGAACTGGTGCAGGTGGCAATTGAACCAGCCCATCGTCGACTGGATCACCAGGTGCAGCCGGTCGAGCCTGATATCGCTCGGCACGAGGACGCGCCGCCAGATCGGCGGCTTCGCGCCCTTTAGCGCGATCTTTAATTGGAAAGTCTGTCTTGGGCGTCTCGTGGCCATGGTCTGTGGGCTCCAATCTAGTTCAGCTCACCTAGTGTCTGCGCATTACTTCCCGCGGCGCTGTGTATCGAAGTAGATACCTGTGACAGTTGAAAACGTGGTCTGTCCCCGATTTGCTTGCGACTCAACCCAAGCCGCAGGGCAGATGAGCGCAGCGCATCCGCCGACAGGCTGCAATCAACGTCATACCGCGTTTGACCACCAATCGCCCGCTATGCGACCTGGTCGAGCGACTTGTCAACGCTCCGCTTGCTGACCGACAACACCTCAATGCCTACTAGATGTCCTTGGTCGTCGTAATCAGCCATGATGCCGGGCTCGATCTGCTTCGTGGTCGCCACATCGGCCGTGGAGATCTCGAAGTAGGCGGCGTCGGCGATGGGGTCGAACTCTAGTTTCATAAGTCGGTCACCTCGCTGTCGAAGAATGCAGTCACGACCAACGCCGGGTCGACCGATTCATTGTAAACGACCCGCAGCACGCGAAAGGCACGTTCCGGCACGGGATACAGCGCGTGCATCAATGCGCTGTCATCCGGGTCAGACTCCAGTCGCGCAGGATGGTTGAGGGCGTCATCGATCCATCGCAAGTCGATCTTGCGGCGCAGGCAACGCTTCGTGGCATGTTTCGTTAGTTTGAACTTCACGTTTTTCAAGATACGCACCAATGAGTGCGCCGAGTTTACTTATGTAAAGAACGCGCGGAAAAAGACCGACGCTCTCCATGCCACCACTTACCGCGTTGCTCCGGGCATGAGTCGTCATGCGCGAGCTCTGCGCAGTGCTTTCGTTATTTCGTTGAGTGAGACGTGGTCCGTCCCCTATTTTGCGTTCCCCTGTTTCGCATGGTCCCCTATTTTGCGTGTGGGAGCGATGAGTGTTTAGGCCGGGAGGTCAGACAAGTTAAAGGTCGTCTGTCCCGGTTTGCTCCATTTGCTCCTTGATTTAAAATGTAGCCTGTCCCTTGTCCTCTCGCTGCCCCTATCTCCGTAGCCCCGTCTTTGCTTGCTCTGCTTGCACCCCCAGTTGACGCATCAGGGGCCATACTTGCCGGTCTAACTCTTCGTGCAGCTCGGCAATTTCGTTAAGCACTTCTTTGATGATCGCTGTCATCGTATCTTCCGGTGTAAGAACGCGTGCCTTCACTATTTGTTTTAAGGTGTTTATTAGCCTTTTCGACTCATGTTGATATTCTTCTGCCAATGGCTTTGGCGCATTCCATTCCTCTATTAGCCTGCCTGCTCGTTCATGCGTGTAATCCTTGTCTACTTGTTCGAATTCTTCCAGAAATTTTGGGATATGTTCGGCACGGCTCCTCCAGGCTTGGGCTAAGCTTCTAACCTCCATGGTTTTTGTTCCAAACCAGTCGCCGACAGCTTCTCCAATCAATTCCTCTTGTAGGCGGTGGCGTATTTCGGTTGCAGTGAGATCGTTCAACACTGCGTCTCGTTCCAGTCTGGAAAATGTCTCGTCTGCTTGCCTGGAGGAAAGAAGGGTGATGGAAACGACCGCGCAAAAAGAAATAACGGATAAGTCCACTCCCAGAATTATTGAAGCGTCTGCCAGGTATTGCGGCTGGACCTTTAGTAATGCGGAAAGCGCCAAGCCGTTGCCAATAGCGAGCGACAACGAGAGGTAAAAGAAAAAATGCCGATATATGGCGTTTGCCTGCTTTGTATTGGCGATTAGCCCCGAAACTGTGCCATAGTCATTTCGTTGACGGAAACTTTGGACTAGCGCGGATAGTGTCGTCAGAGCAATGAGGGTGGTGACCAGTGTAAGGTTAATTCGTTTTTGTATCTCTGCGAGTAACGGTGGTTCGTATTGCGAATTGTGGGCCGCCCATAATGGCAGGGCAAAAAGGATAAAGATAACCAGTAGGCTTGCTGCTGCTGAGGGGTGTCGTTTTCTGGGTCTTAGAGTGTACTCGCCTGGTTTCCTATGCATGTTTTCGGAACTGAGCGCGAAAATGAGGAAAACAAGAGTCCATGTGCTGAACGCGTAGATGTCAAGAGCATATGCCATGGCGTCTGGGCTGGGTGAGACGCTAACATATAGTGGGATTGTATGCCAGATAACGTATACGCCCGCGACCAAAGCGCCCCAGAGTGTAAAGCCGGATCTGTTTGCGGCTTGCAGCCGCTGATCGTGTATTCGGCGGATGTAGTCTAGATAAGCTTGCCGCTGGGACTGTTTGTCCTGAGCGCTCAGTCGCGGTACCAGTTGGTCAGATGCTTCGGGCATTATTTTTGGGCCTGCCGCTTCCTGGAAGAAGAAAACTGGGAAGAAAACCGGTTGGAAGAAAACCAGGAAAGACCACGTTTCCCTCTGAAGTACAAACCGTCATCGATACCGTCCAAGAACGGCTATTCGATCGCGGGCGCGAATCTCGCCGAGTACGGCGCACCCGCGGCGCCGGACGTACGGGACGCGGAGCGTCTGCCCTTGCTCCACGCAGGATTGTAGGAGCAAGGAACCCGTGCGTGGTTGAGATGGTGATCAGCACCGGTGCGCTTTGCGTGCGTCCGTCTGTCGCCGCGCTGGCCGACGCGACGCCGGCGGTACCATGCGCCGACGAGGCGCCGGGGCTCCCGGTACTGCGAGGCTACCAGGCGATGTCCCCGCACTTCGTACTCCGTACTCCGTACTTCTTCCCTCACTGACAGCTCTCACACTCCGGATCGAGCACGGAGCAGGCGCTCGGGGCCTCGCTCCCATTGCCCTTGCCGTTACTCTTGCCCATGCTGATGTAGTTGCCCCCAACCGCCGACAACCGATTCGCCTTGCTCGCGTCGTCCATCGTGGACTTCTCGACGTGGGTCGCGCCCATGGAGCGCAGGTAATAGGTGGTCTTGAGACCGCGAACCCACGCGAGCTTGTAGAGGTTGTCGAGCTTCTTGCCGCTCGGCTCGCTCATGTAGAGATTCAAGCTCTGGGCCTGGTCGAGCCATTTCTGGCGACGGCTGCCCGCCTCCACCAGCCAGCGGGCGTCGATCTCGAACGCCGTTGCGTAGGTCTGCTTCAAGTCGTCCGGGATGCGATCGATCTGCTGCACGCTGCCGTCGTAGTACTTGAGGTCGTTGACCATGACGCGGTCCCAGAGGCCGCGCTCCTTGAGGTCGGCAACCAGATAAGGGTTGACCACTGTGAACTCGCCGGACAGGTTCGATTTGACGAACAGGTTCTGGTAGGTGGGCTCGATGGACTGGCTGACACCGCAGATGTTGCTGATGGTGGCCGTCGGCGCGATGGCCATGCAGTTGCTGTTGCGCATGCCGACGCTCTGGACGCGCTCGCGTAGCGGCTCCCAGTCCAGGGTCGCGCTGGTGTCCATCTCCAAATAGCCGCCGCGGCCCTCTTCGAAGAGCCGGATGCTGTCGATGGGCAGGATGCCCTGGCTCCAGAGGCTGCCGCTGAAGCTCTGGTAGCGGCCGCGCTCTTCGGCCAAGTCGGTGCTGGCCTCGATGGCGTAGTAGCTCAGGATCTCCATGCTCTGGTCGGCGAACTGCACGGCATCCGGGCTGGCGTAGGCGATGCCCAGCTTATAGAGCGCGTCCTGGAAGCCCATGATGCCGAGCCCCACCGGGCGGTGGCGTAGGTTGGACTTGCGTGCCTGCGGCACGTTGTAGAAGTTGTAGTCAATGACGTTGTCCAACATCCGCATGGCGGTGCCGACGGTCTTCTTCAGCTTGGCCGTGTCCAGGCCGTTGGCGCCCACGTGGTTGGCCAGGTTGACGCTGCCCAGATTGCAGACGGCGATCTCCAGGTCGTTGGTGTGCAGGGTAATCTCGGTGCAGAGGTTGGAGCTGTGCACCTGCCCCACGTGCTGGTTGGTGTAGCGCAGGTTGCAGGGGTCCTTGAAGGTGATCCACGGATGACCGGTCTCGAACAGCATGGCCAGCATCTTGCGCCACAGGTCCACGGCCCTGACCCGCTTGAAGACCCGCAGCTCCCCGCGCTCGCCACGCTCTTCGTAGGCGGTATAGGCTTGCTCGAAGTCCCGGCCCATTAGGTCGTGCAGGTCCGGGGTCTCGTCCGGCGAGAACAGGGACCACATGCCGTCCTCGGCGACGCGCTTCATGAACAGGTCCGGCACCCAGTTGGCTGTGTTCATGTCGTGGCAGCGGCGGCGGTCGTCGCCGGTGTTCTTGCGCAGATCGAGGAACTCCTCGATGTCCACGTGCCAGGTCTCCAGGTAGGCACAAACCGCACCCTTCCGCTTCCCGCCCTGGTTGACGGCGACGGCCGTGTCGTTGGCCACCTTCAGGAAGGGCACGACGCCTTGGGACTTGCCGTTGGTGCCCTTGATGTGTGCGCCCATGCCGCGCACGCGGGACCAGTCGTTGCCCAGGCCGCCGGCAAACTTGCTGAGCAGGGCGTTGTCCTTGATCGCGCCGTAGATGCCGTCGAGGTCGTCCGGCACCGTGGTGAGATAACAGGAGCTGAGCTGCGGTCTGAGCGTGCCGGCGTTGAACAGCGTCGGCGTCGAGCTCATGAAGTCGAAGCTGGACAGGAGCTCGTAGAACTCGATGGCGCGCTCCTCGCGGTCGATCTCGTTGATCGCGAGCCCCATGGCCACGCGCATGAAGAAGGCCTGCGGCAATTCGAACCGGACGCCCCGGTCGGTGTGGATGAAGTACCGGTCGTAGAGGGTCTGCAGGCCGAGGTAGGCGAACTGCAGGTCGCGCTCCGGCTTCAGCGCGGCGCCGAGACGCGCGAGATCGAAGCGCCCGAGCTGCTTGTCCAGCAGCTCCAGGTCGCCGGCGCGCTGGATGTAGGCGGCAAAGTAGTCGGCATAGCGCTCGCCCATGTCCGCCTGGGTCTCGACGCCCACGGCCATGTCGAGAAAGCCCAGCGCCTCGCGCCGCAGGATATCCAGCAGCAGCCGTGCCGCGGCTTGGCTGTAGGCAGGCTCCCGCTCGATCATGGCCCGCGCCGACATCACCAGGGCCTGGCTGACATCGGCTTCTTTCACGCCGTCGAACAGGTTGCGGAGGGTGTCCTTGAGGATGGCCTCGGCATCCACGCCGTCGAGCCCGCGGGCGGCCTCGTCCACCAGGCGGGCCAGGCGCTCGGTGTCCAGGGGACGCGTGCTGCCGTCGGCCAGGGTGACATTGATGCCGTGCTCGGCAGCGCTTTCCGCGGTGGCCTGTGCCGCCGCCTTCTCGGCGCGCTCGCGAGCGCGGGCGTCGCGATAGAGCACGTAGTCGCGGGCCACCTTGTGCTCACCGGCGCGCATCAGGGCCAGCTCCACCTGGTCCTGGATGTCCTCGATATGCACCGTGCCGCCGCCAGGCAGGCGCCTGGTGAGCGCGCTCGTCACCTGTTCCGTCAGGCTCTCCACGCGGTCGTGGATCCGCGACGACGCTGCCGCGCTGCCCCCCTCCACCGCCAGGAACGCCTTGGTCATGGCCACCTTGATCTTGTTCGGATCGAAGTGCGTCACCTTGCCGTTGCGGCGGATTACCTGTACCCGGCCGGGCTGATGGGCGCCGAGCTCAGCCGCTGTGGCCGGCGCGCCCGGATCGCTGCTCGGTGCTGGGGTGCCGGCGTGGTTGGGGCGATCGGCGCTGGCGGTCTCGGCACGCGTGGCAGCGGTCATGGCGTCTCTCCTCGTGGTGGTTGTCGCGTCTGGTGGGGCAGCGAGGCTGGGAGTGGTCGCGCCGACCGCGGTGGTGATCACGCGGCCGGGTGTGGACGACGGCCACCGGTGCGCTCGACTCCCAGCGTCTGTCTGAGGAATATATATGTTGTCTGCCTGCTGTCAACCACTATATGTTGTGGCCAACCGGATGGCAAACCCGTTAGCAGGCTGTTCGCAACCTGTGGATAAATCGCCCGCGGTCGCACCCAAGGGCGTACCGTTGCTGGGCTCGGCTGTGGATGAGCGGACAAGACCGAACGGTCGGCTGATGACCCTATCCGGGCGCCGCCATCGGCGGCGGCCGTGCATGCGATACTGCCGTCGCTGCGGCGCCGGTGCGTCTCAGCAGCTTACGGATCAGTCATCGATACCCGCAGGATCGTCGCGGGCCCGCCTGCCACCGGAGAACATCATGCTCAAGTCAATCGTCGCTTCGGTCCGGCCCGATGCGCCCGCCCGGGCGTCAGCCTCGGCTGCCGTCGGACCTGAATCGGCGTCGACCATGGGTCCGCCGCACCGGTTCACCGCGCTGGCCGTGCTGACCCTGCTCGCACTGTCGGCGATGGCAGCGGAGCCGGCCGCAACCGCACCGCCCCCCGCCGACTCTGCCGCGGTCGCGCAGGCCGAATACGACGCCGTCATGGCGCTGACGCCGGACACCGACAACGGTCGCCGCGCCTTTCTGACCTGCGCCGTCTGCCACCTGCCGGAAGGGTGGGGCAGCACCGACGGCACCTACCCACAGATCGCCGGCCAGCTACGCACCGTCATCATCAAGCAGCTGGCGGACTTCCGCGCCGGCAACCGCGACAATCCGCTGATGTATCCGTTCTCGGTGCCCGGTATCTTGGGTGGGCCCCAGCAACTGGCCGACGTAGCGGCCTATGTGGCGCAGCTACCGAAGTCGCCGCACAACGGCGTCGGCCCGGGTACGGACCTAGAGCGCGGCCAGCGGCTCTACGAGCAGCACTGCGTGGACTGCCATGGCCCCGCCGGCGAGGGCGACGTCGACAAGCACATCCCGGCCGTCGCCGGGCAGCACTACGCCTACCTACTGCGTCAGTTCGACGACATCCGCACCGGCAAGCGCCGCAATTCGGACTCGAAGATGGTGGAGCAGATCCAGGGCTTCACGCCGGACGAGGAAATGGCAGTGCTGGACTACACCGCGCGGCTCCGCCCGCCGGCCGAGCAACTGGCACCGGACGGCTGGACCAACGCGGACTTCCCGGCCTACGTTCGCGACGCCGCGGGCATCCCCTCCGCCCAGCCGGCGCCGTAACGCCCCGGCGCGTCCAGGATGCCGTGACGGCCGTAACGCCGACGCCACGGAAGCGACGGACGATTCGTGCGCAAGCATGGGCTTCGCGAGACAACCAAGTCGCGCGGAAACTGGCGTCAGCCTCGGGCCGTGCCGGCCGTCGCCGCCTCCGGGGCCGCCTCCGCCCCACGGCGGCCGAGGATGCGGTAGATCATCGGCAGCAGCAGCAGGGAGACCAGCAGCGAGAAGCCGAGCCCCCAGACAATGACCATGGCGAGCGGCTGGAGCATCTCCGAGCCCTCGCCGATGGCGAGCGCCAGCGGCAGCATGCCGAACACCGTGGTGAGCGTGGTCATCAGGATGGGCCGCAGCCGGAGCCTCGCCGCGGTGACGATGGCATCCGCCAGGGCCTCGCCGCCGCGACGTCGCAGCTCGATGAACTCCACCAGCACGATGGCGTTGTTCACGACGATGCCGGCGAGCATGATGAGCCCGAGCCATACGGGCATGGACAGCGGCACGTCGGTGAGCTGGAGCCCCAGCACGACGCCGATGAGGGCAAAGGGCACCGACAGCAGGATGATCAGGGGATTGCGCAGCGACTCGTACTGTACCGCCATGGCCACGAGCACCAGGAACAGCGCCAGACCCAGCAGGATGCGACCCAGGTCGCGGCCCTCCTGCAGGGTCTCCAGGGCGCCGGCCTCGTAGAGGGTATAGCCGCGCGGCAGCGGCAGGTTGGCGAGCGCGTCCAGTGCGTCGGCGATGGCGCCCGCCAGCGTCGCGTCCCCGGCCACTGAGGCGGAGATCTCCACCACCCGCTGCTGGCGGTCGCGCATGATCTCTGCCGGCTGTGGCAGCAGCTGGACCTCGGCGATGTCGCCGAGGCGGATGGGCCGGCGCGGCTCGGTGTCACTGAACAGAATGATGGATTCCAGGTCGCCGGGGGTGCCTACGTCGGCACGATCCAGGCGCAGGCGCACGCCGATGCTGCGGTCCTCCTCGATGAGCTCGGTGACCGTCTGCCCCTCCAGCGCGAAGCGCAGCACCGCGCCGACGTCCTCCACGTCGAGCCCATAGCTGGCGGCGCGGCGGCGGTCCAGGCGCACCGAGAGCTCCCGACTCACCTCCTCGTTGCCGTGCTGCACGTTCCTGAGACTCGGTAACTGCTCCAGGCGTTCCACCGCGGCGTCGGCCAGTTGCGTGAGCCGCTCCAGGTCCGGTCCTTTGATGCGCAGGCTGATGTCGTCGTCGCCCTGGCTGAAGCGGATGCCGCGCACGCCGCGGGTGTAGAAATAGGTCTTGAGGCCCGGGATGCCGGCATCGCTCACCAGGCCGCGCACCCGCTCGATGAAGGTGCTGGACGAGAGTCCGCCGCGCTCGGCAGCGGGCTCCAGCAGCGCCTGGATGCCGGCGCGGTTCGGGTTCTCCCAGGCGGACCGGCCGAACACCCAGCCACCCACCGTGGTGAAGACGGCATCGACCTCCGGCTGGGCGGCGACGATGGCCTCCACCCGGCGCACCATGCGGTCCATCTGCTCCACGGTGATGCCCTCGTCCGCCCAGAGGGCGATCTGCACATCGCCCTCGTCCAGCTCGGGCAGGAACTGCTGCTCGCCACCCAGGAAGCCCGGTACCGTAAGCGCGAGCCAGCCGACAAAGCTGGCCACCAACAGCCAGCGCAGCGGTAGCAGCCGGCGCAGCAGCCAGCCGTAGCCCGCCGCCAACGCGCCCATGCCGCCATCGATGCGGCGCCGCAGCCAGCCTTCGCGGCTCACCGGCACCCGTCCGGCCAGCGCCGGCACCAGGGTCAGCGCGACGATGAGCGACGCCACGATGGCGGCGGAGATGGTGAAGACCAGCTCCCTGAACAAAAGCCCCACCAGTCCGCCAATGAACAAGAAGGGCAGCACCGCGGCGAGGTTGGTGGAGGTGGCGGCCACCACGGCGCTGGTGACCTCGCCGGCGGCGTTGACCGCGGCGGGTACTGGGGTCTCCCCCAGCCGCTGGTGGCGCTGGATGTTCTCCAGCATGACGATGGTGCTGTCCACCAGCATGCCGATGCCGAGCGCGAGCCCGCCGAGGGTCATGATGTTGAGGTTGAGCCCGAAGGCGGCCATCAGGCTGAAGGTCACCAGCACGGCGATGGGTATGGCGCTGCCGATGATCAGGGTGCGCCGGATGCTGCCGAGGAACAGGTAGACCACCAACATCGCCAGCCCGGCGCCGATGAGCGCCGCCTGCGCCGCATTGCGCAGGCTCTGGCGGATGTAGCTGGCCTGATCGCCCACTTTGCGGATAACGATGTCCGGCGGAACCCGGTCGTGCGCCTGAAGCGCCGCCAGCGCCTCATCCGCCGTCTCCACCACGGCCACGGTGTTGGCGAGCGGCTGCTTCTGGATGGAGAGCTTGATGCCCGGCTCGTCGTCGAGGCGGATGCGCAGGCGCTCGGCGGCGGCGCCGTCGATGACTTGCGCCACGTCGCCTAGGCGCAGCAGGCCGGGCGGGGCTCGGGTGTCCGGCGCTGGCTCGCCGTCGCTGTTGCCCGCCGCGCCTGCCAGAGGCAGGGGCAGGTCCATGATCTCTGCCGCATCGGTCAGGCGGCCGCCGATGCGTCCGCTGATCTCGCCGTCGGACATGGTGAGCCGCCCGGCCGAGACGTCCTGGTTGGCGGCCTGAAGGGCATCGCGTAGGTCCAGCACGTCCAGGGCGACGCCGGCGAGCCGGTATTGGTCGGCGACGACGTTCACCTCGCGCGCCAGGCCGCCGCCCACCTCCGCGGCGGCGATGCCGGGCAGGGTCAGCAGTGAGCGGGAGAGCTCGTAGTCCACCCAGTCGCGCAGCTCCACCGAGTCCCGGAGCTGCGAGCTCACCACGTACTCCGCCACCGGCAGCTGAAAGGGGTCGCGCTTGTAGATCACCGGCGGCTCGATGGTGTCCGGCAGGAAGCGCCGCGCCTGGTCGAGCCGGTTGCTGGCGTCGCGCAGCGCCCGGTCGATGTCCTCGCCGTAGCGGAAGGACAGGTCCACGGCGCTGCGCCCCTCGCTGGTGCTCGACTGAATGGCCACGGCGCCCTCGGTGGCGGCGAGCTGCTCCTCCAGGTAGCGGGTCACCGCGTCCTCCATCACCTCTGCCGGCACACCCGGGTCCAGCACTCGCACGCGGATGTCCGGGTAGGTGATGCGCGGCAGTAGGTCCAGGTTCAGGCTGCCGAGCGCGAAGGCCCCCAGCACCATCGCCGCCAGCGTCAGCATGACGACGCCGATGGGATGGCGCACGGACCAGGTGGAGAGGCCGGTGATCATGGAACGGCAATATCGCTATGAACAGACCTAATCGCTATGGGTATCGAAATCGTCGATACCGATCCCGATCCCGATTTCGATGGGCACCGTGCTGGGGCCAGATTGGGGCCGGATGCCGCGGCTGTCGGGGGTCGGACACGGGCGCGGGCCCGATCCGTCCGAAACGCTATCATGGTGTCCGGTCACAGAAGAGCAAACGGGGCATAGGCATGGACCGGAGATTGCGGGTCGGCGTCGTCGGCGTCGGTTATCTGGGGCGCTTCCATGCCCTGATCTACTCGGGGCTCGCCGGCGTCGAGTTGGTGGGCATCGCGGACACGGATCGGGCGCGGGCAGAGCAGGTGGCCGCGGAGGCGGGCTGCGCAGCCTATGTCGATCCCGCGGCGCTGCTCGGGCAGGTGGACGCCGTGAGCGTCGTGGTGCCTACCACGGCGCACCTGGATGTCGCGCGGCCCTACCTTGAGGCCGGCGTGCACATGCTGCTGGAGAAGCCGGTGGCGCCGGATATGGACCATGGCGGGGAGATCGTGCGGCTCGCCGAGGCGTCCGGGGCCATCCTGCAGGTCGGGCACCTGGAGCGTTTCAACGGCGGGATCATGGCGCTGGCGTCACGCATCGATCGGCCGCGCTTCATCGAGGCCCAACGCATGGGCGGGTTCAAGGAGCGGGCGACGGACGTCGACGTGGTCTCGGACCTGATGATCCACGACATCGACATCATTCTGGCCCTCGTGGACGGCGCGCTCACCGAGGTCCGCGCCGTTGGCACGCCGGTGCTGACGGAGCACGTGGATATCGCCAATGCGCGGTTGGAGTTCGCCGACGGGGCGGTGGCGAACATCGTCGCGAGCCGAGTCTCGGAGCAGACCCATCGGCGCATCCGGGTGTTCCAGCCGGGTGGCTACTTGTCGCTGGACTTCGTTGGTCAGACGCTCGACATCGCGAGGCCGGTGGCGCGGCCGGGTCAGCCGCGTCCGGAGATCGTGCGCGAGCGTATCGCGGTGGAGCCGGTGAAGCCGTTGGATGCGGAGATCGCGGCCTTCGTGGAGTGCGTGCGTAGCGGCAGCCGGCCACTGGTTGACGGTGCGGTGGGACTGCGCGCGCTGGAGGTGGCGCTGGAGGTGCGCCGCCGCATGGGGGGCTGACAGGAAGGTCCGCGCAACGACGCCAAGACCGTTCCCGGCCCTTGTCGTTGTCCTTGGCAACGATTCCAAAACAAGGTGATCTTCGTAGGGTGGATGAGCGCAGCGAAATCCGCCGACGCCG
>Ga0316579_10000147_pt1 | contig 19753 bp, 21 predicted proteins | sample J5NA_2_FD_203074 | JGI IMG/M metagenome (GOLD analysis project Ga0316579, IMG submission 203074) | Rhizosphere microbial communities from salt marsh grasses in Alabama, United States - J5-7_160517rDrA | ecosystem: Host-associated > Plants > Roots > Rhizosphere | place: USA: Alabama | collected... | reverse complement strand
CGGCGAGACCGTCGCGCTCGACCTGTTCGTCGACAATCCCGGCGACGAGCCGATAACGCAGGCATCGATCCATATCGCCACAGGAGACGAATGGATGACCTGCCCCGCCGACAGCGCCTTCCTCGGCGATCTGCAGCCCCGGTCGGCGATGATCTGCACCGGCGTCCTCTCTCTCCGGATATCGCGCGACGCGCCGGACGGTCATGTGGCATGGTTCGACATCGAGATCGTCTCCGCCGGACGGAACTGGACGTCGCGGCGGACCGTGGCGATCAACGCTCCCGGCCCGGCACTCGGATCGTTCGCCGTCAGCGACACGTCCGAGGGGAACGGGAACGGATGTATCGAGGCATGGGAGTTCATCGACGTGCACTGCTCGTGGACCAACACGGGGAGCGTCGAGATCGACGCCCCCGTGGTCACGCTCTCCTGCGGCCCCGCCTCAGCCGCCAGGGTGATACGCGACTCGGCGCCGCTGGCGGACCTGCCGGTCGGCGAGACCGCGGTCAGCGACGGGGAACTCCGGTTCTTCGTCCGCGAGTCGACCGAGCCGTTCACGCCGATCCGGATCGTCCTCGCCCTCGAATCGTTCGGAAAGGTCGTCGCCGCCGAGACGCTCTCAGTGACGACCTGCGGCTTCCGCCTCGAGGACGATGCCGTCGATTCGCCGTGCTCGCACGAGGCGCTCGTCGGCCCCGACGCCTGGCATTCCGACGCCTCGGACTTCCATTCGGCTCCCGGATCGTGGAAGTGCGGCGGCGGCCCTGGTGAGGTCTACGCGAACATGATGGACGCGGCGCTCGTCACGCCGCCGCTCTGTCTCGGGCAGGGCTCGCAATTGACCTTCTGGCACAGGATGGAAGCAGAGGCGACGGCGGTATATCCGTACTGGGCGATGGACGCGGGGGTTGTCGAGATCTCCGCCGACGGCGGCGGCACCTGGCAGATACTCACCCCGGTCGCGGGCTACCCCTGCCGGGCCGCCTCGACGAACACGATATTCCTCCCCGCGTATCAGCGCTGCTGGTCCGGGACGATCGGCTGGCGGCAGGAGACCGTCGATCTCTCCGCGTGGACCGGCCCCGTCCGGCTGCGGTTCCATTTCGCCAGCGACGAGCAGTTCGGTTTCGGGGGATGGTACATCGACGACATCTCCGTGACGACCGAGATCACCACCGACGCACCGGACACACCACCCGCCGAGGCAGTCACGCGCCTGCTCCCGCCGTGGCCGAATCCGTTCAATCCGGCCGTCACGATCGCATTCGATACGGCCGGGCCGGGCCGGGTCACGCTCCTGGTCTTCGATGTGGCGGGAAGGCTCGTGCGCACGCTCCATGACGGTCCGCTCGGGGCGGGACGGCACGAGTCCGTCTGGGACGGGCGCGATGATCGGGGCGTGGCCGCGGCGAGCGGCGTCTACTTCTGCCGCCTCAGCGCCGGTCTCTATACGGCGACCGGCCGCCTCGTCCTTCTGCGCTGAGTGCTCAGTCTTCGAGAAGCTCGACCGCGCCCGTGACGATATCGTACAGGGCGGCCCTTACGGCGAGTCGGCCGGACGATACCAGCGGAGCGAGGACGGGGGGGCTCTCGCGCAGCCTCCGGGCGGTCATCACAGCATTCCGGCGGGCGGTGGACTCGACGGGGTCCCCCCCGTCATCGGCGGCGGCGCGGACCGCCTCCCGTATTGGACCGAGGAAGGCGGCGGCTGCGCCCTCCACCGCGGCCTCCGAGAGAGCAGCGGTCACCGCGCCGCAGCGGGTATGCCCCAGGACGATCAGGAGCGGGACGGCGAGGTGAGCGGCTGCGTACTCCATCGATCCTCTGACCAGATCGTCCTCGACGTTTCCCGCCACCCGGACGACGAAGAGGTCCCCGATCCCCGCGTCGAATATGATCTCGGGGGGCACGCGGGAGTCGGAGCAGGTCAGCACGATCGCCATCGGCTTCTGGCCGGCGGCCGTCTGCTCGCGGCGCTCCGCTCCGCGGCCCTCCCCCTCCGGCCGGCCTTCGCGGTACCGCGCGTTTCCATCTATCAGTCTCCGGAGGACCTCTTCAGCGTTCATACCGCCGTCCCTTTCCCTCTCATGCCTGATCTTCGAAGCGGCTGCGCGTACCGAGCAGAATGAGATCCCTCAGCGCCTCGGCGTCGCGTGCCGCCATCCATCGTTTCTCGAACCGCGGATCGTGCACGATCTGTGCGATCGCCGAGAGCGCGCGCAGGTGGAAATTCCTCTCGTCCCGCGAGCCGGCCAGCACGAAGACGGCCCGTATCCCCTCCGACCCGGTGAACGAGGCGCCCCGGCGGATCCGCGCGATCAGCATCTCGAACCGCCCCTCGCCGTGCACGATGATGTGGGGGATCGCCAGGTGCGGCGAGAGCACCGTGCTGCTGTCCCGCTCGCGGTCGTGCAGGAGCTTCATCATGACCGCCTTCTCGCAGCCGAGACGATCTGCCATCTCGTCTGCGACGATCGCGAAGAGCTCGGCCGGCTTGAAGGGGCCGGCGAGGTCGAGTACGACGGCGTCCTCCACGAGATGGTCGAACCGGTCCTTGACGATCTCGTCGCGCTCCCGGATGATCTCCTTCAGCTCGGACTCGAGCGTCCCGCTGGTGAGCTCGCGCGCGGTGAGGCGCTCGATGATGTGCAGGAGGGCGAACTCGCGCCCGGCCCGTATGCGACCGTACACCCAGTAGACGATCAGGCCGGCCGCGACCGCCCCCGCCGCTATCAGGAGCGCCGAGGCGCCCATGCCGGCGAGCAGGAAGACCGATCCTGCGATCCCGACGACCTGTATCCAGGGGTAGAGAGGCGAGCGGAATACCGGCAGGTAGTTCTGCAGCCGGCTCTCGCGCAGGATGATCACGGCGAGACAGGCCGTCAGGTAGGTAAGGATCATCACGGCCGATGCGGCCTTTACGAGCACCTCGAGCCTGAAGAAGAGGAAGATCGACATCACGATCCCGGTCAGGAAGATCGATACGTGGGGGGTCTTGAACCGTCCGTTGACCGCGGCGAGCGGCCCGGGCAGGAGACCGTCGCGCCCCAGGGCGAGCGGGTACCGCGAGGCGGCCATGATCCCCGCGTTGGCCGTGGTGATGAACGAGAAGATCGCCGCCACGGCAAACACGATCCAGCCTCCCCCGCCGAGAAAGACCGCGGCGGCGTCCGAGATCGGCGTCAGCGAGGCGTCGAGCGATCCGGCGCCGAGCACGCCGGCGGCGACGAACACGACGGCGACGTAGACGATGCTGACGCTGACGAGCGCGAGGATCATGGCGCGGGGGATCGTCCGCCCCGGCTCTCGGATCTCCTCCGCCATGCTCGCCACCTTGAGGAGCCCACCGTACGATACGAAGACGAAGCCGGCCGTCGAGACGACCGCGCCCGCCCCGAACGGGGCGAACGGCTCGAGGTTGGCGATGTCGATCGAGGGGAACCCCCTTATGATGAAGAAGAAGAGCGCCCCGAGCATCCCGACGACGAGCGCGATCTGCACGCGGCTGGCCTCCTTCACGCCTACCATGTTGAGGGCGACGAAGACCGCGCAGAGCCCGAGGGCGATCAGTCTCGCGTCGACGGGGAGGACGAACCTCGTGAACGCGGCCATGCCGACCAGAGCGAACGCGCTCTTCAGGGCGAGCGAGAACCAGTTGACGAGGCCGTCGACCGTCCCCATCGCCGGTCCCATCGTGCGCATGATGTAGAAGTACGTCCCCCCCGCCTTGGGCATCGCCGAGACGATCTCTATCTGGCTGAGCATCCCGGTCAGGGCGAACAGCGCGGCGAGCAGGTAGCTCGCTATGACCGCCGGGCCCGCCGCGGCGTGCGCGATCCCGGGAAGGATGAACAGACCGGAGCTGATCATCGCCCCGGCGGCGATGCAGAAGACATCGAGCATGCCGAGCTCTCGTTTCAGGGCCGTACTCACCCGTTCGCTCCTTCCCCCGGATCAGGACCCGATGAACTCGAGGATGTCGTCGCCGACCTCCTGCGCCTCGCGGTATCCCAGTTCGATGATCCGCTCGGCGTGCTCGAAATCGAGGTCCTGGTACGCGCCGACCGGCGGCCGCACGATGAAGTGCGGCCCGGCGTTGAGGCTCTCCAGCGAGAGCATCCGCGATGAGATGATGGCGATCGAGTCGGTGATCACGTCGATGATGTTCCGGCTGCGCCGAAGCTCGTCCAGCTTCTCGCTGACCGTATCGCTGTCGACGATGCCCAGACGCCCCAGGGGCGTCTTGTCGATGATCGTGCGCAGGAACGCGTCGACCTTCTTCACCGTCGATGGATGCTCCGACTCGTACATGATCCGCTCGCTGAAGACCGACCGGCAGGCGTTGACGCCGATCACCCGCTGAGCCCCGAGCTCGAAGGCGAGATCGAGCGGTACCGGATTGATCACGCTGCCGTCGACGAGATGGGTCCCGTGGACGGCCACCGGCGGGAAGACGCCGGGGATGACGCTCGAGGCGCTGACCGCCTCTATGACCCTGCCGCGCCGGAAGACGAACTCGCGTCCCGTGTCGATGTCGGCCGCCACGCAGCCGAACGGGATCTCGAGATCCTCGATCGTGCGGTCGCCGAAGACGTCCTCGAGAAAAGCCTCTATCCTCCCCCATTCGAAGACACTGCGTCCCTTGACCGACGGCCGCAGAAACTTGACCTTCTCCTTCCACGTGATCCCCAGGGCCATCTCCTTGAGCCGCGCCGGAGAATATCCGGCCGCCACGGCCGCCCCGATGATTGAGCCGACCGAAGTGCCGCTGATGCAGTGCACCTTGATTCCCTGTTCCTCGAACCACTGGAGCACGCCGATCTCGCTGAATCCGCGCGCTCCGCCCGATCCGAGCGCAAGTCCGATACGTCTCATCTCCGCTCGCGCCGCGCCTCAGGACTCCCGGAGCCTCTGCGAGAGGTCGTGAAGCCGCGCACGCTCCCTCCTTGTCAGTCCGTCGATCCCTTTCCTGTTCACCTTTTCGAGAAGCGTGTCGAGCTCCTCGCGCATCGCCCTGCGTTCCGTCTCGTCCGTTCCCCGCGGTCGTCCGGGCGGCCGGCGCCGGTTGGGCTGCCCCGCGTGGACCAGCTGCGGGTGCTTGACGAGCAGGTACAGATAGGCGGCCGCCGGGACGAGCAGGACGACGAGCAGCAGCGGCCGCTGCACGGACAGCCGCGGGACGAGCGCGGCCGAGATCAGCACGCCGGCGATCGCCCCTCCGAGGTGGGCCTCGTGGCCGATCATGCCGGCCTGCGAGCGTATCCCGTAGATCGATATGAGTATGAACAGGATCCCGAACAGCCAGGAGGGGATCCCCATCGGCAGGAACAGGAAGCCGATCGACCCGTGAGGGAACATCAGTATGCTGGCGAAGATCACCCCGCTCACCGCCCCGGAGGCCCCCAGGGCCCGGTAATCGGGATCGTCCCTGTGGACGTAGAGCGCGAGCAGGTTCCCCGCGATCAGGCTGCCGAAATAGAGGACGACGAAATCGACGATCCCCATCACCGTCCCGACGCCCTGGCTGAACGAGTAGAGCGCGAACATGTTGAATGCGAAGTGCGCGATGTTCGCGTGGAGGAATCCGGAGGTGACGATGCGCGCATACTGGCCGTCCCCGAGGATCCGGCGCACGTGAAAGATATGCCGCTCGAGGAAGAACCTGTTGCTGAAGCCGCGGAAGGAGAAGATCGCATTGGCCACGATCAACACCACGACGAAGGCCTCGATCGCCTGTTCCACTCAGCCCCCCTCCTTTCCCGTCATCTCCTCTATATCGAGACGCAGCATCCCTACGGGGCGTTCGATCGCTCCGCCCGGCATCGTCCGCTCGCGAACGGGGCCGGGCGCATCCTCCTGGTGGTCGATCAGCACGCCGAGACCGTGCACGCGCTCCGCCTCGTCCTCGATCACCGAGATCGGACCGCGCAGGACGACCGAACGGTACGCGTGGTCGCACTCCCCGTGGATGTATCCGCGGTCGTGCACGACCGTCGCGCAGGCGCGCGGGTTCGCCCGGATGAACTCGAGCTTGAGTCCCTCGACGGCGCAGTGGAAGTAGAGCGCCCCCCGTCCGGGATCGTACCCGTAGTTCATCGTCACCACGTACGGCTCGCCGTCCCTGCACAGGGCGACGGCGGCATACCGCCCCGTCGAGACGAGGTCGCGCAGGGCCGCCGGATCGGCGATCTCCCGTTCATTCCTGCGCAGATGGTAACGGTTCATCCCTCGCCGTCTCCGTCCATGCCGTAAGGGTCCTTCGGCTGTCTGCCCCCGCCGAGACGGGTCAGGGCCCCCAGGTCGACCTCTCCGCGCGGCATGAACCCCTCTCCGAGGACCTCGTGGACCCTGTTGATGATCATGAAGGCGTCCGGGTCGATGCGCCGGACCGTGTCGACGAGCGTGTAGATCTCCCGCCGCGAGACGACGGTGAATATGATGTCGCGCTCGACCCCGCGGTAGAGCCCGCGCCCGTGGATCGCCGTCGCCCCCCTCCCGAGCGAGTGGATGATCTCACCGGCGATCTCCTCGTGCCGGTCCGAGATGATGTACGCGGACTTCGCGTAGTCGAAGCCGAAGATGATGACGTCGATCAGCTGCGATGAGACGATGAGCAGCATGAACGCATACAGCATCAGGACGATGACGGGCATATCGGGCGAGAGTCCGCGCAGGTGGATCGCCAGTCCGGCGACGCAGATGACGAAGAAATCGGTGATGATGATCGTCATCCCCGGCTTCCAGCGGAGGCGCTTGCGCGCGATCGCCGCGACGATGTCGCTCCCCGCCGTCGTCCCCTTGAACTTGAATATGATGCCGAGCCCCACGCCGAGGAATATCGCCCCGATCAGGACGAGGAAGAAGAAGTCGTTCTCGAGGAGCCAGCGCACGGCCCGCGCGTCCTGCAGGTGCACCGAGGGGACGACGTCGCCGCGGAGGAAATCGACGAAGAAGGCATTCACCGTGAAGCCCCAGAAGGTGCGGAATCCGAACGAGCGGCCCAGTTCGGCGATCCCCCAGATGAACAGCGGCAGGTTCAGCACCCACATGAGGACGCCGACGGGGATCCTGTTTCCCGAGAGGTAATGGATCGCCATCGAGAGCCCCGTGACCCCGCCGGGGACCACCTTGGCATCGACGAGGAACACGGCGACGCCGAGCGACATGATGAATGCCCCAATTGTGATGAAGAGGTATTCGAGCAGCGTATTCATCGACGGCCGTGTCATGTATCCTCCTGCCGGCACAGGCAATTAAACGGAAGTGTGCTCGGGCCCGTCAAGAACTGTTTCACCCTCTTGACGCGCGCGCCCGTTGCCGGTATCGTGCTGCAGCAAACAACGGCGCCCGGACCGGCGCAGCGGATCTTCTTATGGACGGGGAGGCGATGCGATGATATCGAGGATAGCGGCCGCCGCGCTGATCGCGCTCACCCTCGCCGGCTGCGGAGGCGGAGGGCAGAAGGAGCCCGATCTGAGCGATCTGCCTCCGTGGCTTCCGCGCTCATTCGATTTTCACATCTTCTACTACGCGTGGTACGGCACGCCGGCGGTCGACGGCTCATGGCGGCACTGGAACCACGAGGTGCTCGCGCCGGACGGTAGCGGCACGGGGACGGCCTATCCCGGCGGAGACGACATCGGCTCGAACTTCTTCCCCGACGGCGGGCCGTACAGCTCGAACGACCCGGTCACGCTCGATCGCCACATGAAGCAGATACGGCTCGCCGGCGCGGGGGTCGTCTGCGTCTCGTGGTGGGGCGAGGGATCGTTTTCCGACCGCGCGGTGCCCGGGTTGCTCGAAGCGGCCCGGAGCAACGGGATGAAGGTCGCGTTCCACATCGAGCCGTTCGAGGGGCGCACGGCGGAGACGACACGCCGCGCGATCCGATATCTCATAGACAGCTACGGCTCGCACCCGGCGTTCTACCGGACCGACCGGTTCGACGAGCGGCCGATCTTCTACATCTACGACTCCTACCTCGTACCCCCCGCCGAGTGGGCGACGGTCCTGTCGCAGGACGGGGCCGCCACCATAAGGGGCACGAAGTACGATTCCATCGTGATAGGGCTGTGGGTGAACGAGGATGACGGCGATGCGATCGAGGCCGCGGGATTCGACGGGTTCTACACCTACTTCGCCATCGACGGCTTCACGTACGGCTCCACGCCGGACAACTGGGCACAGATGACGCAGTGGGCGTGGGAGCATGACATGATCTTCGTGCCGTGCATCGGTCCGGGGTACGACGACACGCGGATCAGGCCGTGGAACGCCGGCAACCGGCGCGACAGGGAGCGCGGGGAGTATCTGCAGCGGATGTTCAACAGGGCCTTCGCCGCATCGACTCCCTTCCTCGGGATCACCTCGTTCAACGAGTGGCACGAGGGGACGCAGATCGAGCCGGCGATCTCGAAGTCGACCGACGGCTTCACCTATCAGGATTATTCGCCGCTGCCGCTCGACTACTACCTGCACAAGACGCGATCGCTGCTGATGAGGTACCGGTACACCTTCGACCGGTGAACGGCAAAGGAGCATCAGCGCTCATGGATCCCCGCCGTCTGAGATCGGAATCGCTGCTGCTCGTCTCGGCTGTCATCTGGGGGTTCGCCTTCGTAGCCCAGCGGGCCGCGATGCGCGACGTCGGACCCTTCCTGTTCAACGGTGTGCGGTTCGCCCTCGGCGCGATAGTCCTGCTCCCGCTGGCGCTGAGAGCCTCCCGGCGAGCCGGCCCGGGAACGCTCGGTTTCTGCCGGAGCTCGCTGCGGTGGGGGGCCGCCGCCGGCGCGCTGATATTCTTCGGCGCCTCGTTCCAGCAGGTCGGGATCGTCTACACGACGGCGGGAAAGGCGGGATTCATCACCGGCCTCTACGTGATCCTCGTGCCGATCCTCGGCCTGTTCGTCGGGCGAAAGACCGGAGCGGGAACATGGGCGGGGGCGGCGGTCGCCGCCGTCGGGCTCTACCTCCTCAGCTTCACCGGCTCCCTGAGGATCGCCGGCGGGGATCTGCTCGTCCTGTGCGGGACGCTCTTCTGGGCCGTGCACGTGCTGCTGATCGCATCACTGTCGGTGAGGATCGCGCCGCTCGTCGTGGCGGTGGTCCAGTTCACCGCCTGCTCCGCGCTGAGCCTCGCCGCGGCGCTGCTTACCGAAAGGATATCGGCGGCGGGCCTGCTCGATGCCGCCGTTCCCGTGCTGTACGGCGGATTGCTCTCCGTCGGCGTGGCCTACACCCTGCAGATCGTCGGTCAGCGGACCTCGCCCCCGGGACACGCGGCGATCATCCTCAGCCTCGAGACGGTCTTCGCCGTGCTCGGCGGCTGGATCGTGCTCGATGAATCGATACCGCTGAGGGGACTGGCGGGATGCGCGCTGATGCTGGCGGGGATACTCGTGTCGCAGTGGGACGTGATCAGAGCCCGAGCAGCTTTATCCCGAGACCGCTGACGAAGATGATCCCGCCTGCGAGCGCGTGGGTCCATCGCTCGAACCTGCCGAACGAGACCATCCGGAATCCGGCGGCGGCGAACATCACGACGATGAGCATCGTCGCTATCGTCGTCACCGAGAAGATCCCCGCCACGAGCGCGACGCTCCTCATGTCGTGATGGGCCGCCGGATACATCACGAGCGGGATCAGCGGCTCACACGGCCCGAGCACGAAGATCACGAAGAGGACCCATGGGGTGTAGTTGGGGCGCCCCTCCTCGACGTGCGCGTGGGCGTGGGCGTCGTCGGCGTGGACATGCTCGTGCTCATGAGCATGGCCGGTAGCGTGCAGGTGCAGATGCGTGTGGGGCTTGTTCAGGACGGCGCGGCGGACCCCCCAGAGGAAGTACAGAAGACCGAAGACGATCAGAGCCCACGCGGCGAGGTCGCCCCTGATCGACTCGAACGCCTCGAGGCGGGCGAGCTGCATGCCGAGAAGGATCCCGATGAATCCGAGCACGACGGAGCTCCCCACATGCCCGATCCCGCAGAGGAAGGTCACCAGGGCGGTCTTCGTCTGCGACCAGCGCCCCGCGCGGGCCATCATGATGAACGGCAGGTAGTGGTCCGGGCCGATCAGCGTGTGAATAAGCCCTATCGACGCCGCGGTCACGGCCAGGATGCGTATCTGCTCGTTCATCCTCTCTCCCCGTTCGGTGCCTGAAACGCCTCCGGCGGGGGGCGTCTCCGCCCCGCCGCCGGAAGTATACACGACACCTCGATGTTATCAAAATGAAAAATGTGCTACGGGCATCTCCCTCACTTCGACGCGATCCTGGCGCGCCAGCGCGTATAGAAGATGAACCACGCGATCGCGGCGACGATAAGTATCAGCAGTCCGAATATCGTCGTCGAGATCGCCTGCGCCAGCCCCATCGCTATCATCTGCGGGGAGAGTTCCTTCGCCCTGCTGATCACGATGAGGGATTTGTACATCCCCGAGTACTGCCCGAGCACGCCGACGAGGGAGCCGACGACGCCCCAGAAGAGGATCGCGTGCAGGCCCTTCTCGAGCCGGTACGGCGGGAGGTCCCTGGAGCCGCCGAGATCGACCGCCTTCCTGATGATCTGCACTACGATCGCAACGGAGATCACGAGCATCGGGTAGAAGAAGACTCCCATTCCTCTGATGAAGTACGCCATCTCTGTTCCTCCATGTCGTTTGTTTTCCTATCTCTGTCATTCCTCATAGAGCCAGGCGACCTCCGCCTCGGCGATCCGCCCGGCGCTGTGCTCGAGCACCGACCAGACGACCGCCCAGAGCACGCCGGCCAGGAGCGCGACGACCATCACCGCCGAGGCGGCGAGCGCTCCATCGATGAACGCGGCCAGCGGCCGCTCGGCGCCGGCGGCTATCACGCGGGCCGCCCTCGACATCTCGACGGTGCTCCCCGTGAAGCCGCTCGCCAGGCAGCCGGCCGCGGCGGCGAGGATCCATGCCGGTCCGTCGCGGAGCCTGCGCGTATCGTAGACCCTGCGGATGTGGAGACGGTAGGCCTGCGCGATGGCCGCGGTCAGCGCGACGAGCGAGAACCCCGCCACCGGCCAGACGAACGGGCCGGCAAGGGCGAACGGCCCGAGCGAGAGGATCGGACGACCGGCTGCGAGCGCGATGAAGGCGAGCAGGACGACGAGCAGCGCCCGCTCCCAGCGGGTGCGGGCCTCGATCGACATCGCGCCGAGCAGCTTCCGCAGCGCGGTGTCGTGCACGCGCACGAGCTCGTCTATCGCCTCGTCGGAGAGATCGAACATCGCCTCGACCCGCCGCCGCGCCTCGGCCTCGTCCATCCCCTGCTCGAGGCACGCGTCGAACGCGTCGTTGAGATCGCCGGAGAGCTCGAGCAGTATCCGGGATTTCTTCGGTTGGGGAAGATCGAGTTTCCGGCTCACCCGCGAGAGGGTCCCCCTGAATCTGTTCATCGCAGTCCGTCCTCCATGATCTCGAAGAACCTGGTGAAGAAATCTCGCCATGCGCCGCGCTGCAGCGCAGCGTAATCCCTTCCCTTCTCTGTCAGCGTGTAGCTCTTGCGCCGCCGCTTCGGCCCCTCCCGCTTCCAGGTCCCCCGTATCATCCCGTCCTGCTCGAGCTTGTGCAGTATCGGGTAGAGGGTGCCGTGGTTGAACCGGAAGAATCCGCCGCTGCGCTCCTCCAGTTCGAGGGCGAGCTGGTACCCGTGACGCTCTCCGCGCAGCAGTATCGCGAGGATCAGGTCCTCGTTGCAGTGACGGGCGAGGTTCTGTGTCTCTATGCGCTGCGCGTCATCCATGTCGTCACCCCGAGCGACCCATATATGTCAGCTCTCTATATATCGAACCTCTATATAATATATCCGGACCGGTATCTTCGTCAATACCGGGCGATAAAAAAAGGGCGCGGAACACCGCGCCCCCTAGCAACTGATTGTATTACAATATGTTATTTTTCAGGCTCGACGTTCCCGAACTTATAGTTGATTCCCAGGGCCAGTGTCTGCTTGAACCGCCCCTTGAGGTCGACCTCCTTGTCGTAGCGGTACTCGATGTAGAGGTTTACCACGATGTGCCCCGTCACGTTGGCCGAGAAGGTGTTTTCCCACCGCACGTCGGGATTCTGCCAGTAATCCTCCTCGGGAAGCCCGGCGAGGTCGTCCTTCGCCGTACTGTACAGCGCCTGGAAGACATTGAGCTTCGTCGAGTAGACGATCTTCCCGCCGGCGAGCGGCAGACGGGCGTCGGTGTCGAACATCAGTCCGGCGTCGTACTCGGTCTTCGTCTCCCGCTCGAGCGAGACAGGATCGAGGACGTCCCGGTCGATGTACTGGCGCGATGCGCCGCCGAGCCGGACAAGCCAGTTGCGGTCCTCCCCCTCGATGAGGACCCTGGCGAGGCCGGCGCTCTCGGTGAACCGCATCGGGTTTACGTATCGCTTCATCTCCTCGTCGCTTCCGTCATAGAACTGGCTCTCGAAGCGGCCGCTCACGTACGGATCCAGCGACTTCCAGACGGTCAGGCGGAAGATCGTCTCGAAGTCTATCAGGTCGTCCGATTTCTGCGGTTTCTTCCAGGTGCTCGGCCCGGGCTCGTCCTGGTTATGCGTCTGGCCGAACTTCAACCTCAGCGTGTTCCGGTTGTGTAGAGACGGCGTCAGCTGCTTCTGGGCCATCGAGTTGAGGTTCCACCGCCATGCGATGCTCCCCACCTCTCCGCCTGTCCAGTTCTCGCTGTAGTAGCTCTGCGTCATCGTCAGCTCTGTCTCGACAAGGTACTCCCACGACTGTGCGGCCGCCGGAACGGCCACCGCCGCGAGCGTCACCAGGATCGCCGCCAGACATCCGGTTTTCATCGAAGCTCCTTTCGATCGTCCCTCTCCGAAACCTCCACACGACGGCGCCGCCCGAGGATCGCGCGCCCCGAACCGGCATACAATCTCACAGATACCGCACGAAGAACAATATCGTTCTGTCAGGCCCTTCGATGATTCCGGGCCAGATCCAGCTCGAGATAGACGGCCCCGCAGATCGGATTGTGCCGGTACGGGGAGGTGTCCATGAATCCCATCGAACGGTACAGCGCGATCGCCTCGCGCATGGTCTCTATCGTATCGAGCCGCATCGCCCTGTATCCGGCCGCCCGCGCCGCATCGACGATCCGCCCGGCCAGCGCCCTTCCGGTCCCCCGCCCGCGATGGGCCGGGCGGACGTAGAGCCGTTTCATCTCGCAGATCCCCTCGCCGATCCCCCGCATGGCGACGCAGCCGACCGGGCAGTCATCATCGTATGCGAGCAGGAGCGCCCCGCCCGGAGGCGCATATGCCCCGGGAAGCTCCCCGAGCTCGCGGTCGAAATCCTGGAAGCACAGGTCGAATCCGAGGGAATCGGCATACTCGAGAAAGAGGCGGCGGACCGTCGCGATATCCTCGCTCCCTTCGGCCTCCCGTATGATCATCGCTCGATCCCGCCTTCGACGAGGGTGATCATCTCTCCGTCAGCAGGTAGACGGCGAACGAGGCGAGCCAGTGCTCGCCCTCGTAGCTCCCGCTCGCCACGTGCGGAAGGGTCGCGGCGGCATGCCGGCAGGCGGCCGATTCGAGCTCGGCCCTGCGCGGGTCGTCCGGCGGAAGCCGGCGGGCTATGCTGCGCATGCACCAGGCCCTGCTGAGATTGAGCCCGTCGAGATGGACGATCTTCGGATCGGTCCGGTCGGCCACCCGGGCCGGCTCGAGCAGCGAGGCGGGCCCGCCGGCGCTGAGCTCGGGAATGAGCCCCTCGAGCCAGACGGCAAACTCGTCCGGTGTGAGGATCCGTCCGACGAGATCGGCCTCCATCAGGCAGGGCGAAAAGAAGTCGTCCCCGTCCGGCTCCCACGCGGCGGGACATCCGCTGTCGCCGAGATAGTACTCTTCGGCCCGGGACTCGAGGAGCCCCGTCAGCTCGGCGTCCTGGGCCCACCGGGCATAGTCGAGGGCGAAGGCGATACCGAACGCCGTGTTCGGGTGCACGCCGCGCCTGATCGGATATGTCTGCACGGGCAGGAACTCGAGGTACCGCTGCCTGATCGCCTCCACGAGAGGCCCAAGGGCGGCCGACCAGGAGCGGGCATCCGGATCGTCCCAGCGCCCCAGCTCCTCGGCGAGCTTCAGAAGCCACGCCCATCCGTAGGTGCGCTCGAACGATTTCCTGTCCGCATCTGCGAGGTAGGCGGCCTCGGCTGCGAGCCTCCGCGGAGTGAGGTCTTCGGCGAGAGCCCGCCGGATCCCGGCCGCCTCGGGCAGGTCGGGGAAGAGCCGCAGCAGTCGGGCGAGCATCCAGTGACCGTGCACCGAGGAATGCCAGTCGAAGCAGCCGTAGAACGACGGGTGCAGAGCGGCCGGGCCGTCCACGTCGGTGCTGTCTCTCATCACGTGCTCGGGCTTGTTGGGATACTCGCGGTGGATGCAGGCCAGCGCGATCCGCGCGAACCCCGATGCGGTCTCGCGCGTCAGGCGGAACTGGTCGAAGCAGTCGGCGCCGGGGGTCTCCGCCGTGGAGCCCGTCGCGAGAAGGGCGCACAGCGCGACCGCCGTGATCGAGACTCGCATCGTCATCATCGCTCCCAGATCCTTGGCTCCATGCGTCCCATGCTGTTCACCTCGATGCGGTTGGCGGTGACGACGAGGACCGCATAGTCGGGATCATCGGGGCCGGAGAAGATCTCGGCGAGCATCGGCGACCACAGCGCCTTCCGCTCCGCCTCGTCCGTGGTCATCCTCGCGGTCCCCTGTATCTGGAGGTAGTGCGTCCAGTTCTCGGGGTCCGAGACGCCGCAGGTGATATGCACCTCGGGGTTCCTTCGTATCTGCTCCGCCTTGCGGGCGTTCACGAACGACGAGAACCGGATCGTCATGTCGTCCGAGCCGATTCCCATCATGTACCGTGTCCAGGGCTTTCCGTCCTCCGTTATGGTGGCCAGGCTGCAGAGGAACGGTCGCCCGATGATGCCGAGGATGATATCGCGGACATCGTCCATTCAGTGACCTCCGATCGAAAGGTGCGCTGCGGTATCTGTGTGTTCCGGCCCGAGTATGACAGTGCCGCACCCCTCTGTCCAGCGAAACGGCCCCTTCAGCCCTTTCCCCGCCGCGAAGCGAGCAGATCCTTCCAGAACGGCTTGTAGAGGAAGCTTCGCTCGTCGAGGGAGCAGAGCCGCTCGAACATCGTCTTCGTGACGGTGACGGCGAGGATCTCGGGCGGCAGGAACCGCCGCATCGCTACATCGGTCCCGCCTATCACACCCTGGGCGATCTCCAGGTCGTCGAATCCGTTGAGCAGCTGCCCGCATCCCGAGGAGAACGGCGCCTTCAGCGGCGCCGGGTCCCGCGGGGACGCATGGTAGTGTGTCCCGTAGACGAGAAGCGCGAGCTGGTCGGGATTGACGAGAAAGGTGACGGAGAGCAGGTATTCCCAGGCGTCGGGTTTGAGCGGCCCGGCGAAGATGTTGTCATGCTTCGGCCGGTAGCGCATGCTCCGGTCGATCCACTCCTCCATCAGCTCGCGGGAGGCCTTCAGTCCCTCGCGGCCGTAGAGAAAGTCTATGAACTCCTCGTGCGACCTCGTCTGCACGTCGAAGAACTGGTTCCCGCACCCTCCGCACCCGAACGAGTCGGCCCTGAGGTGCGCCGTGCGGCCGTCGAGCCACGCGCGGTAGAAACTGAAGAGGCAGACCTGCGCACCCTCTTTCGGACGGACGACAGGCTCGAACGGGCCCGGATCGGGCGCGTCGTAGAGGCCGATGAGCGGTGCGGATATCCCCGCGATCTCGATGAGTTTCGAAGGATCGGGCCGCATGGTCCCCCCTTTTCGTTGAAACGTCGTCGTCACATGAACAGCACGAGGCTCGCCGCCATCACCGCCATCCCGACGAGCAATCCGTACAGGGCGACGTGATGCTCGCCGTACTCCTCGGCGGCCGGCAGGAGCTCGTCGAACGAGATGAACACCATGATCCCCGCCACCGCGGCGAACAGCACGCCGAAGACCGTGTCGTCGAGGAACGGGGCGAGGACGAGGTAGCCGATCGCCGCTCCGGCCGGCTCGGCGAGTCCCGAGAGGAACGACCAGGTGAACGCGGTCCGCCGGTCGCCCGTCGCGTAGAAGATCGGGACGGAGACGGCGATCCCCTCGGGGATGTTGTGTATCGCGATGGCGGCGGCGATCGATATCCCCAGGCCGGGGTCTCTCAGCGAGGCGGTGAAGGTCGCCATCCCTTCGGGAAGGTTGTGGATGCCGATAGCCAGGGCCGAGAGGATCCCCATCCGCATCAGCCGCCGGTCCTGTCCGCGCGCCTGATCGGTCATCTCCTCGAGGCGGTGCAGCTCGTGCGGGTTCTCGTACTTCGGCACGAGCCGGTCGATCCCCGCCACGACCCCCATACCGCCGAAGAACGCAGCAAGGGCCACCCATCCGCCGGCCGCCCCGCCGATCGCTGCCCGCAGGGCCTCGCGTCCGGCGGGGAGCAGCTCGAGCAGCGATACGTAGATCATCACCCCGGCCGAGAAGCCCAGCGACACGCAGAGCAGGCGCTGGTTCGTCCGCCGGGCGAAGAACGCGATCGCGCTGCCCACCCCTGTGGCGAGGCCCGCGGCGATGGTCAGGGCGAACGCGAGCGCGACCGGCCCTTCCGTCACGGCGTCACCTCCCCCGCGCCAGAGAGGCTGTCCCACGCCGCAGCGTAGGCGGCGCCGAGCACCGGCGTCACGGCGAAGTTGTAGACGGTGATGGTCACCGCGCCGAGCCCGCCCATGCCGTAGATATAGGGGAGGACGGAGAGCCCGTAGAGCCCCGCCATGATCCCGTAGAGGACGAGCACCTGGAGCCGGTGCCCCTCGGTCACCGCGCTGCTGGCCCCGAGCGCCCCGGGCCAGGAGAGCCCCCGGTCGAGGGCGGCGAAGACGCCGAGCCCGAACCGCGAGGCGAGGTAGAGGCCGGGGATCACGAAGAGGAACAGCCCCGCCGCGACGAGCACGGAGACGGCGATCGAGACTGCCCAGATGCGGCCGAAGTTGCGGAATGGCTCGAACATCGCTGCCGGGGTCACCGGCTCCCCGCGCACCAGCCGCAGGCAGAACAGCAGCCAGCCTGCCGAGAACACGAGGCCGGCGCTCAGCTGCACGACGATCACGATGTACTCGCCCCCGGGAAGCATCGCCACGGCGGAGAGCGCGACGAAGTACAGCAGCAGGACGGCGACTCCCTGCAGGACCAGCGACATCCTCGCGCGGACCGTGTGCCACCCGCAGGCGAACCACCCGTCGACGTGTATCGCGTACTGCCGTTCCATCAGTCTATCTGTTCCTGTCGCACCGGTGGACGTTCGCGGATCATCGTCAGTATCATCTTGAACCGCTCGACGGCCCTGAGCGAGTGGGGCACGCCTGCGGGCATCACGACCATCCGGCCGGCCGCCACCTCGAGCTCGCTGCCGCCGATCGTCACACGGGCCTTCCCGTCGATCACATGCACGAGCGCGTCGAACGGGGCCGTGTGTTCGCTCAGACCCTCCCCCGCATCGAATGCGAAGACTGTGACCGTCCCCGCCGCGCGATCGATCACTGTCCTGCTCACCACCGCGCCGGGCTGGTAGGCGGCGAGCTCCGACGCCTCGACCGCCGTCGCCGTCTCGATCCCCTTCTTCTCCTCCGCCACGGTATCGTCCTTTCTTCGGTTCGCTGGATATTCCGACCGGTCGATGGTACAATCCGGCGGTCGATATTTCAACGCTTTCAGGGAGGGATATGGTGAAGATACGCGCCTCTTACGCGGCATTGGCGATCTTCTTCGCGCTGGTGCCGGCGCTCGCCGGCCGAGCCGGCGCCGAGGTCACCGTGACGCAGGCGGCGCCGGACCTCTACTTCGTCACGGGGACGGTATGCAATCCGGCGTTCCTCGTCACCGGCGATGGGGTGCTGCTCGTCGACACGGGGAATCGTCCGAGCCACGGGACCGAGCTGCTCGAGGCGATCGGGAGGATCACCGACGAGCCGCTGAAGTATATCGTCTACACCCACTATCACGGCGACCACGTGAACGGCGCCTGCATGCTCCCCGACGAGGCGGTCGTCGTCGCCCACGCGAACACGGCGAGGAACCTCGCGACCTTCGGCGAGCCCCGGGTGAAGGACGATCTCGAGAACAACTATCCCCGCCGCATCGATGAGCAGTGGAAGAAACTCGCCGCGATCGACCCCGGCGACGAGGCGGGACGGACCGAGGCGGCAAAGGAGCTCGAGCGGCTCGAAGCCGATTTCGCAGACTACCGCCTCGTGCACATCGTCTACCCCGACGCGACCTTCACCACCGACACGACGCTAGTGCTCGGCCGGTACCACGTGCGCCTCGTCCACCCCGGGCCGGCCCACACGGACGGGGACGTGGTCGTCCACTTCGTCGAGCAGCGCGCCGTCCACATGGGCGACCTGCTCTTCAATCACCGGCACCCGTATATAGACTGGAAGGCGGGGTGCGACACGGCGAACTGGATCTCCGCTCTCAGCGAGGTCGCCTCGTGGGATGTCGAGATCGTCATGCCCGGCCACGGCGAGCTCACAGGCCCTGACGGCCTCGAATGGATGGCCGGATATCTCACCGAGCTGCGCGGCGAGGTCGCCGCGGCGATCGAGGCCGGCCGGACACTCGAGGAGGCGAAGACCTCGGCCACGATGTCGCCCTACGAAGATATTCCCTGGAACTACATGCTCTCTGCGGGTGTCGAGGCGGTCTACAACGAGATGACAGGCGCGAAGCGGTAGGACACGGGGGCCGGCGGTACGCCGATCCGTCGACCCCCCTTCCGGCCTCACCGCCGGGCTCAGTATTCCCTGTAGAACGACTGCTTCTGCGCGAGCGGCGACTCGATGCGCGAGAACGCCCTCTCTATCGACGCGATCCCGGCAACGCCGACCGCCGCCGCCATCAGCCACAGGACTGCCGTCGGGAACGGGAGCGCCTCGGCCGCTCTCCGGCAGAGGATCGCAGGGAGCGCCCCGTAGGCCCACGGCGCGACATATCCGAGACGGCCCGCCGCGACGACGCCGCCGATCACGACGAGTATCGCCACGGTGACGAGCGGGACGATGTACCCCAGCGGATTCCACCTGGCGACACGCCCGCCGAAGCGAAACTGCACGTGCAGCACGAGCGAGAAGATCGCGAAGGCGACGATCGCGCCGACGGCCCACGCCCTGCTGCGGACAGGCGAACCCTTCCCGACAGATTCGCCGAGACGCTCTCTCAGGGCCGCTCGCTCATCTGACGGATCGGCCGTTCCGGGCGGGTCCTCCGGCGCGATCCCGTTGATCGCCTCGAGAGCCCTGTCGACCTGCAGGAACGCGAAACGGGGCGAGCTGTCCGGGCCGCTGTCATACGGCTTGAAGACGTAGATCCGGCTCCCGGGCCAGAGCGGCGCGCTCTTCGGCGGATGCGTCTCCCCCCACGGAGAGGTAAGCGCCGGGGGCGGCCCCTCCGTCGATATCCGCATGAACTCGCCCGGATAGTCGACGCTGTTATCGTGAAAGAACACGAGCCTGGCGTTCTCGTGCCCAGCCGCCGTCCAGAGCATCCCACCCCCTATGCCGAGCACCGCTCCTATCAGCGAGGGAGCGAAGACGACGGCGAACAGCGCCCTGCGCGATATCGGCAGATGATCGATGGCGTAGAGCTTCCGCACGCCGTACATCATCGACGCGAAGACCCAGATGAAGATGAACAGCGAGAACGGATTGTCCATCTCGCCGTTGCTGTACGCGG
>Ga0316579_10000146_pt1 | contig 19769 bp, 31 predicted proteins | sample J5NA_2_FD_203074 | JGI IMG/M metagenome (GOLD analysis project Ga0316579, IMG submission 203074) | Rhizosphere microbial communities from salt marsh grasses in Alabama, United States - J5-7_160517rDrA | ecosystem: Host-associated > Plants > Roots > Rhizosphere | place: USA: Alabama | collected... | reverse complement strand
GTTCACGCCGCTAGGGCCCGTGAGGCCGCCGCTCGCGCGCGAGTGGTCGCGGGGTACCCGCAATCCGAGGACGTCTACTGGAGGCGCGTGGTGGGTCAATGAGACATCGTTACGAGGATAATGGGCCGCTACCCTCAGGCGTCTCGGCCTTCCGTGCCGAGAACGAGCTTCGACGTCCTCGGAGGGCCAGGCAACTGGCCCTCCCCTTTGCTGGATACCCCCCTGACCAACTTGTTGGGCAGGGGGGATCGGATAACTTGCAAGCACGCGGAACCGGTAGTGAATCCTGCCAATATGCCGGCCGGTCAGAGCGAGCTTGCCCGTTCTGTGACACGCGTTTCACGGGTCCGCCGCGACAGATCTGGTGTTCGCATCGATGCCGGCAGAAGGCGTATCGGCTACGTCGAAAGATGGCGGACATAGCGGATTCGCTGTGGACTTGGCTGGATATTCTCGAGGGAGGGGGCTGACGTGGGTCGAGTCCCTCTCGAGTGGTGGGCACAGCTGGAAGCTGTGACTGCGCCCATGAGGGAACGACGAGCACGAAAGATTGAGGCAGCTGGCAAGGGGAAAGCGCGAGCCGTTTGGCGCCGGGGTGGCGGAGTCGCGAGGGACCGTACTGGTCGTCCGCAACGGCAAGCGGTCGAAGTCGACGGCACTGATGAGTGGCATGCGGCACGTGCACAAGCGCAACGCGAGCGATTCCGACGGCGAGAAGCCTGCAGGCAGATGACGGTCCGAGTCATTCGCTGCCGAAATTGTGGGCATGAGCATCGAGTTCCGCAAGGATGCGGATCTCGATGGGTTTGCCACCGATGCCGCAAAGAGCAGGCGTTGCGTTGGCAACGCGAGATCGAACGCAAGCGTCGGGGGGCGATGTGGGCCGTGCAACGGAATCGGCTGCATCATCGGTGGAGAAGAAAGCAACGATTCGGGGAGCGTTTTATCACCCTGACGGTTCCTCATGCCGCCGATGAAACGCCAAAGACACGCATCCAGATCGTAAAGAAGGCATGGCCGTTGTTCCGTCGCGACTTCATGGCCTTGCTCAATCAACAGGCGTCGACGTTTCAGAAGGGAAAACGCGAGGGAATGCTCATCAACCCATTCACTGGAGAAGAGTTAGATTTGGCTGCTCTGTGTTCGTGGGTTCGGGTGCTTGAGTGGACCCCGGGAGGGGACGGATTAGGGCATCCACATCTGCATCTGTGGGTCTTGTCACAATTTATCCCTCGCCGTTGGATCCAGGTGCACTGGTCACTTGCGGTGGCTGCTGTGCGTGGTCATCGAGAGGTATGTATGGTTGATGTGCGAGCCTGCGGACCAGACGTGGTGAAGGAGCTCATCAAGTATCTCATCAAGGACATTGACGTTGGTGGCCGTGTTCGAGCCGAGGTCTACGGCCAGGTATGGGATGAGCTGGAAGGAGCCAGACTACGTCAGTCCTCGGCTGGGTTTGCCCAATGGGAACTTCCCCAAGAGCGCATTTGCCCAGAGTGCGGTCATCAGGCGGAACAGGGGTGGCAGATGCGGGTGGAGAGTCAGCTGCCCGAGCTGGCAGAAGTCGACTATCGACTCGAGCCGATAACGCTTCCCATCCTGCCTCGCGATGGGCCGGTACGAAGCGAGCACCTAGAAGCACTCGAACGACTTTGGCAGCAGAGAAAACGGGACGAGCTCGCGCTCGATCTGCGGATTGCTGCCGGCAAGCTTCGCAAGGCGGGCGTCTGTCATCCGTCTTCAGAACCGAAAGGACAACAATGCCTCCCAATGTGTATCAGGTGATGCGGCGTGCTGCCCTCAGGGTGCGTGGTTGGACAGAATTCGAGCTTCGTCGTCGAGAGGACGAAGCGCGCCGGTATGAACGCGCGCGAATCGTGAGCTACCTGCGCGAACAGTTTCGCCAGTGCTACGGCCACATCGATATGACGGACGTGTCGGCGATTGTCGATAGAATCGAGAAAGGTGTGCACTTATATGTCTAGTAAGCGTCTATCGGATGTCATCATCTGCTGCCCGAGCTTCCGTGGCGTGACACCTCCTTCATTGGAGGCCTTGCACGCGGAGGGGGCGAGCATCCACCGGATGCCAAACCGCTCGGATATTGCCCATGTTCGTTGCCTGCTCGCGGAGTCGGCGTTACGAGAGGCGGAGCGGGATGACAACAAGCGCTGGATTCTTTGGTGCGACGATGACCAGGAATTCCCGTTAGAAACGGTCGTCAGACATAGGGTGATCGCTCGGCACTGTTCGGTTGAGCTGGGGACTCTCGTGGCGCTTGCCGGTCGCTATGTGAGGCGTGCACAGCCTGAGTACTATGCGGCGGTTCGAGTGGGAGCGTCCGCGCGAATTTGTCGTGTCTCACCGAATGAGAGGCCAACGGGGATGCGTGCCAACTTCGATGACGACTGGAGCTTACCAGAAGTCTACTCTGGAATGGGGGCATTCATGTGCCCCCTTGCGGCATTGAGAAAGGTCGCTGAGATGGTTCCGAGAGTGGAGCCGGTCGGCGGTCGAGACCCTGGATTTGCTGCCGTTACCCATACGGGAGCAATTCTCAACGAACAGCAAAGATGGTGCTGGGGGCCCGAGGACTTCGTGCATTGTGCGCTACTCGGGATGGCAGGAACACAGGTCCTCCTCGCACCCGGGGAGATCGCATACGGGCATTGGGTAAAGACACGCGATTGCTATGTCTATCCCGATGATACGACCTTGCTTCCCGATTCGGACCCCTGGGTGCCGGCGCGCTTGCCTGAGGAGGAGTACGAGCCCCTCGCGAAGTAGCACGGAGCGAGGTACCTTACGGGCGCGACCAAGCTTGCTCAGCTCGCGAGATAGCTCGGGAGCGACCCATGCCGAGATGTAGCCGGTTCGCCTTGATCCAGTCATCCGATAGGCGTAGCATGGTCTCGATGCATCGACCTCTCCTGGCGTAAGCCAGGCCCCATTGAAGCTCGAAGCACAGTCTACATGAGGTATCGAGATCGGAAGGGGCGTCCCGTACGGTACGCCCCTTCGTTTTCGTAAAACCGGGTGCCACCACCATGGTGACGCCCGTCTCGGTCGGAGGCCTGCGTTGTAGCAAAAAAAGGGGGGCGCCACCACCATGGTGACGCCCCCTTCCTCAGGGGTCCACGATGCTAGGTCGTCCTGAGTCGATGGCGAGCCACGTCACGGGCGACGCGCTCAGCCGAAACAATGTCGGCACCTCATGACTTCCTGGACATAGGGGCGAATACGTTCCGGAAGCCGTGCGATCAATGCTTCGGCAGATTCGGCTCCGATCTGCCTCGCCAGATCGTGGATGGCAGACGCCAGGAGACGTCCGGTTTCGTTGGCTTCTCCCGACTCGCGCCGTCGACGCGCTTCAGCCTCGACATGAGCGAGTGCTGCGCCATCCGTCAGTCCAGCCGCTTTCGCGGACTCAATGAGGATCACGCGGTCGGTAGCCCAATGCTGCCAGCCACCGAAGATGGCCTTCCCATCGCTTGACTGGTAGATGCTGGCGCCAATCGAACGCCAGCATTCCACGTCGGCAGTGATGCCGTATTCTGTAACTTTTGCCACTTTCTTCCTTTCTGCCGGCGAAGCCGGCTAATTGTCGAGCCACCCTTCCAGGTGCTCAGCCATTTTCGCGGACAGACGGGTGTGCTCACCCGTCCCCGTGCAATGTCCGCGCCGCTCACGGGCCTGGGCCACTCGCGATTCGTGGTGCCACTGCCCCTCGAGCCCCCAGGCCCTCTGCTCGCGGAGCGTCAGCTTCCTATACCCGCTCTCGCGCGCGAGAGCATACAGGCGTCGTGACGCGAGTCGATTCGCGTCCGCGAGCGTTCTCCCGATGACTTCCGCGCCGAAAGCACCTGCAATCGCACGGACCTCTGCCTCCGCAAGGAACGGATAGTATCGTCGCCAGTGCCACAGCACGATATCCCCAGCATGCGCTTCGTCTGTCAGCTCATGCGTCCAGCGTCGGTACGATCCAGCCCACACGACGGATCCATCCGACTCAATCACGAGCTCTACTCGACCGGTATCCTCACCCAACGTGTAAAGCTCAGCAGATGGGAGACGTCGCGCCTGATGTCCAGGTAGACGCCGCAGGACGATTCGATCGCGCTCTTTGCCGTCGTATTTGCCGCTTTTGCGGCTGATTTCGACGACCTGCAGATCACGATCATCAACCGCAATCTCGAAGTCGTCCGTGAGGACGATGTCGAGCTCGTTGCTCGCAACGCCACGCAGGGTGTGCGCGCGACCCTGAACCGTCGGACTCAAATGAACAGTGCGCTGAAGCGCATCGAGATCGAGCTCCGGGTCATTCGACAATCTGTATCGTCCTAGCATTGTAATTGGTTTCGCCATTTTGCCTCCTGCCCCGAAAACCCCGGGGCTCAAGGCCTACCGGGATGGGGTTGGTCAGGTCATATCCTCATCAGCCCGCTCTGCGGGAGATCTGCTCGCGAAGCCAATCGACTTGAATTCCGCGCTCGGCTGCTCGCGCGGACGCTCGAACGGCATCAGCGGCGTCAGCTGCATGTCTAGTCCTTTTGCCGCTTCGTGCGGCAGCCTATTCTCCGCGGCGTAGACGTGCCGCTTCTTGTTCGCCGAAGCTCAAAACTTCGGCGACTTGTTGCGCGTGAACTTCCGCGAAGTCGGAAGCATCGCGCAGAATGCGAAAAGTGCGCGTAGGAATGACTCGGGGGCAGCAATTGTGGCCTTTGCCGGGGAGTACCCAGCAATCAAGTCGTTTGGAAAAGTATCCACCCGCCGCCTGTACAAGACGGAGTTGTCTAGTCATATCTGTCGGATTAGTCGACATCGTGTCCTTTCCGCCGGCCTTGCCGGCACCTCGAAAGCCCCGGGGCCGAAGCCTGCGGGGCTAAGCGAGAGTGGGTGGGTCACTCAGGGTCGCCGATCCACTCAGCGTACGCGTTGCTGAACTGATGGTCACCCAGCGGCGAGTATTCGACGGAGGTGAGGCCCTGCTCTCCCGTTTCCGGATTCTGCGCCCATGTGTCCGTGGTACGCAGCAGGCCGCAATGACGGCATACCTCATGCTGGATGATGCCACCCCCATGTCCCCAGCATCCAGGATTATCCTCGATGCCCCCCAGGACCTCATGGGGGGTGACCCATTCGTGCTCTTCGTCCTCCGACGAGCATTCCGGCTCGTCGGGCTCGACTGCGATGGTGTGTGCCTCGCGGTCCTCATCGACGACGAGGTCCCCCAGCGACCACCGCCGCCACACATATATAGTCACCCAATACGAGGCGAGCTCGTCGCCCTCGCCCCAATCTCCGTCTTCAACATAAGCGCGTGCGGCAGCTGCTGGGGTATCGTGCTCCGGATACTCGACCTCTGCATTGCCGTCGTCGGCAATGAGGACGCTCTCCCCGCAGGCCAGTATGATTGTCGATGCCGCCCTGTCCTCGCCGTCATCCGAGAGTGCCTGCGCGATCTCTTCGGCACACGAATCGCTGAGCTCGGCCGTGGTGGTCGACTGCCCGATAGTCAGGCTGATGGTCGTCATGTTGTCTGTCTCTCTTTCTCGAGGGGGCTACCCTCGTCTCAATAGGTAGTGTAGCTACGCTACGATGGGGCGCAAGGGGTGCTCTCAACTTTTTTGAAGATTGTCATATTCATGCGAAAACACTACGGTTTTCGCTGCTTCCAGAAGGAGATTCCGCGCCCAGACGGAGGGGGCTTCCTCCCGCAGTGCTGCGGCGTGTTCAAGGAGCGATTTTTCCTCCGGGGAGACACGGATGCGGAAAACATTCTCTGAACGCCCGGTATATGGTCTAGGCATCCCAATCAGATAGCAGGCGTAGTGTGGACACGCAACATGAAGTCAAGTGGATTCGCGACCTGACCCGCGTCCGCAGTCTATCTCAGCCACTCCCCGAGTGCTGCGCGTAGCAGCTCAGGAGTGAGCACTACACCATCCTGGACACACGCTCGATAGAGTCGCACCACACGACGTAGCGCATGCACGCGCCGATCACGTGGCGAATTCCGTTGGGGCTTGCTGCTCGTGCAATGCGCGAGCACGCGAGCAGTGAGTTGTCGATCGAGACCTAGGTTGATGAGCGCCCGGTCTGAGATCATGTCGTACGTCACCCAAGTGGCTGCACGGCGTGGCTCGTCATAGCGAGCGAGTGCTTGGATAGCGCTTCGTCGAGTGCCCACGACCAGCGTTCGCGGAGCGAGGTAGCCGCACCGAAATCGAAGCGCACCGTCGAGCACCGGCATGCCGTCCCATATGGCGGGAGGATCTGAGCGGCCGCCCTTCGGGATGCGATCTTCGCGCCCCGACCAAAGAACCATCGGTGTTTCAATCCAGGTCGTTTCAACTGCCGGCTCAGACATTGTGCAAAAGTCTAACACATTGGCCAGCGTGTAAGTTTGACGAACCTTCCGAACCGCCGGAAACTCGAGAAAACCGGCCACATCAAGACAGGAAGGATCTCCCCCATGGCAAACGCCCTCGCACTAGTTCGTAGTACTGGCGCCCAGGGAAAGTTGGTTGATCTAGCTCGACGGCAAGACAGCAAGATCCAGAGGGCGGCGCAGGCCGAAAAGGCCCTCGTTGCTGACGTGACGATGAAAACCGGAATCGCTCTCGGGGCGATTCTGGGCGGTGTCTCGGACGCCGTGTTTGGGGAGGGCACGGAGGATGCGAAGATCGGCGATATCCCCGTCGTCCCGATTGTCGGCTTAGTGGTTTCCGTTGCCGGATTCTTCCCCAAAAAAGTGCCCGCGGGGGCATTCATCGGGTCGATCGGTGTCGGAGCCACCGCATATTCGCTCGGCAACATCGCTCGGGATGTAGCCGAGGATATGTTGGAAGACTAGACAAGGAGGTCAAGTGGAGACTACTCGCACCAGGCTCTCCCCTTCGGGGCCGTATCAGGACATTGCGGTTCCGGAGGTGAGGGCAGCGTCCTGGGCCGACGTGTATGGTAGTGGTGCAGTCACTGCTGGAGCCACCCCGTCCACCATGAGCTCGGCAGTCGCAACCGCCAGCACATCAGGAGCACTGACAGCGCAGGTGGATCTCGCTCCGCCATACATCGAGAATGGCGGCGCAGAAACGATTGACGTTGAAGTGCATGCTTCATTGTCAATCGAGTGCACAGAAGCCGCTCAAACCGTGACGGCCTACCTCTACCTCGACGGAGCACCGGTGGTCGGTGCCGAAGCGACAGAGACTCTTGATGTCGCCTCATCAACGTACAACCTCGCGATCTGTCGTGCACAGGTCCGCCTGAATCCTGGCGGAAGACTAGACCTGTATTTTGACAACGAAACGGCACAGAACAACCTGATTGTTACCAGCTTCTCGTTCGCGGTGAAGGAGCACGGAACCGTCGCGTTCTAGGCGACAGAAAGGACCGGTATGCAAACGCTAGCCTCACGTATGGGGATACCGTCAGTCGGTAGCCCTCAGATTCTCAGCGCTCCCCAGATTTTGGGGGACCCAGTAGCGATGGTCGAGAACGTCACCCAAGCCGATCGCATCACCAAATACGTCGAGGGGGGCTACGTTGCTGCCGATCGCATTGACGTGGCGATCGGTCCACTCACGAACCTGGGCATCGGCGCTACTGCAATCCTGACCGGCAAAGTAGTCGACCCGTTCAAGCCCGAGTTGATGTTCTTCCCGTCGACGCTGGCGCCGGGAGTGCACATTAATCAGGTGACAATTGGGTCCACTAACATGGTGGACGGAAACACATCCGGGATTCCTGCCGAGAAATACTCCGAGGTCTCACAGCAGTGTCGAGTTAGCTACCCGACTGTCCCCGTCTCGGTCGAGATACAGGTACGAATCACGAACAATAGCGGCGCTGCTATCAACAACGTCGCGATGGCGGCCAACGGCATCCGTCTACGGCCGGGCTGATGGCCCTCGGGTGGGTCGTCGTTGCTCCCCTACGGGGCACTGGCCGCATCCTAGCGGAAGGGGTGCGGTCAGTACTCCAGGCCTATGCTGAGCACGATGCCAGGCTCATTCTCAGTGGCACGATGCCGACACTTCCGCCCCTCTATGCCTCCGGGGTTCGGTTCGAGCCTGAGGACACACAGGGAACTGGCTATGAGGAATGGGCAGACCCATGGCTCGTCTGGAAGCGCGGCAAAGGAGATTGTGATGACCTCGTCCGATGGCGCGCTGCAGAGCTACTCGCGGCAAAAGAGCTCAAGGTTCACGTAGCCAGTATCTGGGATGATGTGACCCAGCGTTACCATGTTGCTGTCCGTCGAGCGAGCGGCGGACTGGAAGACCCGTCGAAAGTCCTACTACTCATGAGAGGCTAGACAGACAATGGCAGCACCAGTTCTCCCGTTCATCGTTGTTGCAGGTCTGATTGGTGGCCTGTTTTACGCTGCCTCCAAGAAGCGTGCAGCACGAACCCCGGTCGAGCCTGAAGAAAAGTTCCCCGTACAGCCGCCGGGTCAACCGACTCCAGCTCAGATCGTTACCTATGGGCAACCAGGCTCGACTCAGACGAAGCAGGAGGCCGCAAACATTCTCTTCTCGCACGTGATGCGAGACGACTTCACGGATACCGGGCAACTCGAGGTAGCCGCGGCCCAGCTCGAAACATGGGGATATCACGACCTCGCTGCTATCGTGATGGGCAAAGCTGGAAACCTATTGGGTGTGGACCAGGTCGCACAGGATGTGGCGCAAACTCGCGCACGCACGAACTGGGAGACGGCGTTGGGTCACACACCTTCGCAAGCGGAACTCATCTCGCTCTACGATGGCGCGATGGCCATCAATGACCCGGCCCTCGCTGCCCAGATACAGTATGCAGAAGCGGCATTGCGAGCGTATGGGCTCGATGAGCGAGCCGATACGCTCCACAACCACTATCTGGAGGTGTCAGGTGGGTTGCCGACACCCCCAGTGCTCCCCCCCCCCGGCACGACCACGGCCACGACCACTCCCACGATTCAGCCGGGGCCCCCGGCACCAACTTCCGTCATCACCACGACCCCTCCACCAGCAACACCGGCACAAGTCGAGGATGTTGATGTGACGCCGGTCGCAAACGCAGAGGAGGATGTGAGTGTCGACCCCATCGGTACGGTACGGCTAGCAAAGGCTCTGATTGCGGTCGAGAGCGAACGCAATTGGAAGACTGCCATGCAACCAGAAGTTACTGAGTGGCAGCGAAAGGCGGGTTTGTCGGCGGACGGAAAATTCGGACCCAACTCAGCCGTGCGCATGGCGGACGAAGTTTCGATGCTACCTCGCATCCGCTACTGGAGCGGCTGGGACAAGAGCACGGAGCTCAAAAAGTACCGCGACCGCATCAACGCTAAGGCAGATGAGGAGTTGCGCCAGGGAGACTCGGCGCATGCCTCTGGACTGCGTCTGTCGGCGATTCGAGAAACCGGTCAAGGGTGGCCCAATACCCCAGCTCCCGTGCCAAGTACGGACCGGGATGCCGAGATCGCCCTCGTCTATGCCATCGCCGATGGCGTAGACGATGACGAGCTCGACGCCATGATTGCTGCCGCAAGTGAGGGCGGGGAATATGGCGTAGGAACCCGCACAACGGCGTAGACTGGAGGACCCATGGGCCTGTTCAAAAAGATTCGGAGAGGCATCCGCAAGACCACGCGTAAGGTCGGTCGCACCGTCACAAAGTCGACACGTGGCATCCGACGTGAGATTCGGAAAGCTGGGAGAGCAGCCGCGCGCACCACGAAGCGGGTCGTCCCCAGGGCTGTCAGGCGACAAGCGCAACAGCTAGCACGCCAAAGTGCGGCGAGCCTGCGGACGCTCGAACGGACGGTTGGGAAAGTGCCGGCATTGCGCCGCGCAAGTGCTCTCGCTCACACAGCGAGTGCTATTGCTCAGGGAAAGCGTATCGACAGGGCATTGGCATCCGGAATCAAAGGAGCGTTGCCAGCATACGCACGCATGGCGGTAACAGCTGGCGAAGGCGTGCTTCGCGGTAGACGTGTCGATCGGGCAGTCACCGGAGCTATCCGCAACGAAACGCAGCTCCTACGTGACGAGCTGCAAGCCGCGCTCTCCAGTCGGGTACCTCGTCCGCTAGGTGGTGTTCCGGTAGGTCGTCAGGGGGTCGCCGCACTGCACACCATCAGCAAGACGGCGCGCGGACTGCGACACCCGGGAACTGCCCGACAAGCGACCCAGTCGCTGAAGAACATGGCAACTGGATCACACGCCCTTAACCGTCTCGCACGTGCCGCAATGAGCGGAGTCCGCCTGCGATGACTCCAGGAAGTCAATGTCAAGTGCAGGTCACCTGGCCTGCGGGAGTGCTCGAAGAGAAGCCGGTCAAGGTCTATCTCGACGAGCACCCGGGGGCAGTCCAGGCGGACGTGCCTCCGGAATTGGGGTTGCTGCGAGTCCTCCAACTCCCAGCGAATGGCGTGCGTACCCCATTCCTAGTTCGGTTCACGACAGGGGGCGGCGGTGGACTGGAGCTCGGCCCTATCAGCGCCCCTCTCTCAATCCCGTGTCCGATGCCGGCATTGCTGCGAGCCGTGCCTGCGGTACCTCCACCGGTACCAATGACGTTGATCTTCAGCGCGGCAAGAAACTCACCCGCACATTTTCCCGAGGCGGCACAATACGTCCTCACGCTAGCAATCGGAGGAACCGTGCCCATTCCCGTGGGTGCGGTCCTCGCGGAAACAACTGCAGCTGGGGCTTGGTATCAGTGGCTTGACTCGACAGGCGCAATCGTGGCGACTGGGGCCGGTCGCCAGGCAGTTGATCCAGAAGCCGCCCAGCTCCGCGTGATGGGTAACCCGTCGCGCGTCCACTTCTATTTCGGACCGTGAGGCACCATGGCAAGCAAGGCTGTTGAGAAGATCATCGAGAGGGCGGTACGGATAACCGCCAAGAAGACCGCGAAGAAGACCGCGAAGAAGACCACCAAGAAGCGCAAGAAGACCGCGAAGAAGACCACCAAGAAGCGCAAGAAGACCGTCAAGAAGACGGCGAAGAAGCGCGTGGCGAAGAAGACCGCGAAGAAGCGCGTGGCGAAGAAGACGGCGAAGAAGCGCGTGGCGAAGAAGACCGCGAAGAAGCGCGTGGCGAAGAAGACCGCGAAGAAGCGCGTGGCGAAGAAGACGGCGAAGAAACGTACGCGAGCCATTGATCTAGTTCGCAAGCCGCGTCGCTATACGTGTGAAACTACCGGTTCCAAGAGCGGATGCGGTGGCGGGGCTCGAGTAGTACAGAAGTAGTCGTTCGAGATGACGACCAGCGTGCAGGCAAGACCAATCATCCTGTCCGCCCTGGAGGCGGAAGGGGAAAGCACTGACCCGCGCACGGTCTACGCGGTGCAAGCGCTGGCGCGCTTCGACGGCGGCTACGGAAACTTTCGCAGTCCACCCCATGGTCCTGAGGGGCCTACGTCGAACAACTGGGGAGCCGTGCAACACCCCGACCTGATGGCACACGTCATCTGGCGCAACTGCACGAACCCCGACCGTAGCAGCGCCGAGGTCAAAGCGCTGTTGAACGAAGTCCCACCCCCCAGTCCCAACCCCACCGAGTGGTTTTTTGCCTCCGACTTTCTGCCCGGGAAAGGTTGGTTCTGGGGGCCTTATCGCGCATATCCGAACCCTGTCGATGGCGCACGCCATGTCGTGCGGCTGATGCGCGACAAGGGTGTGTTAGATGTCGCTCGCAAGAAGGGCACGTGGCTCGATATCTCGAGGCGTCTATACGACACTCATTACTACACAGGTACGTCAACCAACGCTGAAAAGGAGATTCTTGCCTACGCAAGAAACCTAGCTGCAAGCGGTGCGGCCATCGCTGAGCAACTCGGTGAGCAAGAGCCAATCGGTTGGGATTCCCCGGTATCAAACACAACGAGTGGTTCAGATGGGGCAACTCCTTCGCTTCGATCGCGACTGAAGCGCAAGCTGGTCGCAGGTGTTGCGCTCGCTGCCATGGGTGGCGCGGCATGGCTTTGGTGGAGGATGAACAAGTGACCATGGTGCCCATCAAGCCGGGTCACAATGTGTGGCGAATCGTGGTTAGCAACCAGCTCGGCATGACACGTCGAGAGGTGCTCGAACGCATGGGATCGCTCTACCGGCAGTTCCTCGAGCCAATCCAGGGACCGCAGGCCGTCTGGAAGTGGCCAGGTGGACAGACAGCGTACGCGTGGGGATGCGGATCAGCACGTCCGATTCAGGCCTGGGAAGCGCAAGAAGGGGCAAGTACAGATGCGCCTTCGATGCCCCTTGGTGAGATTCTGGCAAAGCGAACTGCTACGGATGTGCTGGTTGCTGGGGCATTCGTGAAGGGAGAACCACCTGTTTGGTGGGTAGAATCAGAATTCTGGTGGAGAGGGCAGCAGGCAGAGCTTCCGGAGTGGCCCATCGCAACGGACATCTACGGCCGTCATTGGGCGACTCTGGATTGCGCCGTACAACCCGAGCATCAACAGCCGATGCCTGATCAATCTCAAGGCGAGGCACGTTCCGAGCGTTGGGAACGGTGGTGGGAAACTACGCTCGAAGATTTGCCAGAAAATCTGGCAGAGCTCCCTGAGGTGACGTTGAAGAGCAAAGCCGGTCCGATCGTGATAGTCGGAGGCGTGCTTCTGATCGCAACCTACCTTGCAGGTCAATACCTCCTCGGAAGGGGACGCCGATGAACGTCGAGCGCATCCAGCAATGGCTCCACTATCAGCTGCAAACCGTCGACCAGGATTCTGCTCACATCTCGCGTGTTGAGCTGCTTGGCCCCGAGGGGAAGCGTTGGGGCACGTGGCAAACGGGGGGCAAGACATCCGAAGAGCTGTCCAGCGAGATCGCAGAATCATGTCGGCTGCTGAGTGCTGAGCTCGGCACCGGAAACCACCGGTATGAACTTCACGCGCTCACCACCGATGGCCAAGAGCTCTCGATTCAGCCAATCACTTTGCGGGGTGAAAGCAACGCTGCGCATCGTGCCTCCGATGGGCAAGGTATGCGCGACCTAGTCAAGGCGACGCAAACCATGATGGGGTCCGTCGAGGACCTGATCGGACTACAACGCACAGAGATTCAGCAACTAGTCGCTGCTAACACGGCATTGCTCGAAAACAACCTGGCGATGACCACAGTGCTTCGCGACATCGTTGCACGAGACACCGAAACCGAAACGGCGCGTGAGGAATCGGCGGCCCGCGTCCAAGCAATGCTACAGGTTGCAGAACAGCTGGGGCCACTCGCAGCTGCGGCGGCAGAATGGGCTGGCGCTCGTATCAGTGCGGTGGCTGCTGAGCAACGCCAAAGGCGTCGAGACATTAAGAGCCAGGAGCAGAAGCCCGAGCAGAAGCCCGAGCAGAAGCCCGAGCAGAAGCCCGAGCAGAAGCCCGAGCAGAAGCCCGAGCAGAAGCCCGAGCAGAAGCCCGAGCAGAAGCCCGAGCAGAAGCCCGAGCAGAAGCCCGAGCAGGAACAGTTACCAGAAGCCAATCCCAAGCCCACTACGCCCCCAACCAAGCGGGTGAGGCGTCGCAAGAAAGGAACCTAGCCATGCCGTTTCGCATTCGTCTTTCCCCTTCAGGTCCGTTCATCGGTGACCCACCTCTCTACGTAGGTCCCACTCTGCCGGGACTCATCTATCGAGCGGCTGGCGACAGTTCGATCGTCGCCACTAGCACCACAGCCTACGTGAGCCCCGGCAACTTGGACGTGATTTTGGTGCCATTCAAGAACGGCTACCACTACAGCTTCCGTGCGGCTTGGGGCGTCGTTTCATCGGGGCCAGAAACTGTGCGTCTGCACATCGAAGTCCGAAACGCAGTAGGAGTGTGGGAAGTTGTCGAGTGGACTCCGGATTCCACGGGTGTGCCATTCGATGACGGCATCCGGATTTTGCCCGGTGCCAACGGAGAATGGGCCGGCACTGTACAGTTCATCCCCGAGTGGGTATGTCCGGCCGAGGGGTACGATGCCGCTCGACTGACGGCTATCTCCGATGCCGGCCTAGGGGCGACTCTTCGCTCGGAGAATTGCTCCCTGGAAATCCACGAATTCACGGTGTGACGTTCGTTCGCAGGAACTTGGCCTCGCACCACATGCGAAAGGCCGACCCGTTAGGGGGCCGGCCCTTCTTTGGGGGGGAAAGAAGCTTGGCACGTCGTATGGGTACGGTCAAGGAAAGATAACCATGACAATCGGCGAAGCCCCACCCCTTGCGGAATACGCCTCCCCCCCGATCGACACCGGTACTACTACGGTCAGTGCTGTTACGGAGGTAGCCCTCTACACGGCAACTCCGGCACCCCAAGTCGATGCACTGCCGACCGAATGGTACGGACGCTACGTGAGGGTCACTGCCAGCGCCGCCAATGTCTGGTGGTTCTTCACGCTGAACGCGGCTGCTGTGCCCGTCGTCCCTACTGCCACCGCAGCTGGTACACGTACCATCGGAGCCGGGGCGCGTTGGCCAGCAGGCTATGCGGAAGATGTCGTGTTGCAGGTTCCGCAACGCAACGATGGCGAAACGATCTATCTCGCACGCATCTCCGACCATGCCGATGGGGGACTGGAAGTCCGCCTCCGATGATGCCCAGTCCTCCGCGACGCTTCGTGCGGCGTCCCGACACGGTTCTCGGGTTTGATCCGACTCGTACCAATCCTTGGATTTGGTTGGATGGCGGTCGGTTGTTGAGTCCTTCGTCGGCTTCGGTACCTGCGGACATGGCTCTTTGGACCGAAGTTCTGGTTGATAATATACCAGTAGTCACTGGATGGGGGATACAGGCAACTGGAACTGGATATCAGAACCGGTATACGTCTGCTCCTTGGGCAAACGTCGCGCAGAACCGCGTGAACATCTCGATTGATGTTGTTGCGGGAACGAAATCTGTCGTCGAGATTGCGAGCGCAGCGAGTGGGCTCTCGTTGATTGTCAGCGTTTCGATGGGCCTGATCGGAACGGCAACTGGGGTCATTGGGGGTGTCGGTGGCGTGATTTTGACTGCGATTCCTGGAGGGTATCGGATCCAGTTCCAGTTCGTTCATCTTCTTGGAGGAACTGGCGTCGATGTAAGGCCATGCGATAGCTTAGTAGATACTAATACCACTGCTATCGCAGGTGATTTTCTGCTCTATGTGCCAGCGTTCGCATTCGAACAGCAGCGATGCTCAGCTTGGGGAGATGTGCGGGGCAATGTTCCAACGCGACAAATCGTTGGCGATTTTCAGCCGCTTCTTGCTCCCGGCGGCGGAGTGACATTCGAGGAAATTCCCATAGGTATCCCCAAGTATTTGACGAGTTACTTGGGTTCCACGACTCCACTTCGTCAACTGCACACGGCCTTCACGTTCGCTGCGTATCTAGAACGTTATGATCTGGGAGCGTCTAGATGTGTCTGGTCTACATTGGGCATGTCATCCACAAACGTTGGCTCTATTGTCCGTTCCGGGACTGGTACGCCAAACGTTGCGCTAGAGCAGACAGCCATGGGTGCTGGTTGGTGCTTCAATCCTGCGGGCGCAGGTCCACCAGCAACTTTTGTAGTAGGAGCGTATGTCATTGACTGTACGCTCGATGCCACTGCTGTCGACGTTAGAATCAATGGGGTGCCAGGCACGACAGGCGTTCCTTTTCTTCCTCTTCCGACCGGCACGGACCCGACTCGGGAATTGACCATCGGAGGCTACTCAGGTAGCGCCGCGAGCACCATCTGGGCCACAATTCGCGAACTGATCTGGTGGTCAAGAGTACTCAACCCAGTGGAGCTCGATCTGGTACGGAACTATTTGCAAGCGCGTTGGGAATAGTGGCCGATGCGGCACGGACCGAGTGACTGATCCCGCAAACACGTCGGCATTCGGACATGGCTTCACGCCATGTTGCCTGGTCCCAGAACTTCCGCAGGTCGCCCCACTCTCGCAACTGGATGCTGGGGAAAGCCCCGTGAAAGCACAGCCGGGCTCGACCGGACGAGTCGACCATGATGTTGCGGGTCCAGCTGTTGCAGATGACCGAGCGAGTCCGTGCTGGGATGTCCCAGCCTTGCTCCCGCCCGCAGGCACAGGCAATCGCATCACAGTACTCACGTATTGCAACAAGAAAGGCTGGGTTGAGTCCGAGGCGGAATCGTTGGTCGCAATGATGTAGGACTCGCGCCAGCTCGGCCCCATGCATCGCGCCGAGTTCCACGAACGCTTGGTCTGGAGCGGTGGCGCCGAACGAGGGCTGGATGAGATTGGTCTTCAGTTTGTCGACGCCTAAGTCGCGCGCCAGTTCGTAGAAACGCTCTAGTTCCTGGTATGTGTGGGTGTGGATGAGTCCCATGATATATACGCATGGGCTTTCGAGTCCTGTTTGGTGCTTCGCTTCCACCAATAGGCGGATGGCACGAGTTGCGATGGCAAACGCCCCCTGTACTCCCCGGAGTCGGTCGTGCATAGCAGCGGACCAGCCATCAAGGCTGACAGAGATTTCGGAAGGACCATCCAATAGGATTCGCTTGGCATCCTCGAGGTTTCGGATGCGCGTGCCATTGACGACCGATAGCGTGCGCAATCCAAGCCGGCGCGCGGCACGGCAAACGGCATAGTAGCGTTCGAGCTCAAGCATGGGCTCGCCTCCGCAGAGGACAACAGAACTGTGAGGTGAGAGCTCGGACATCTCCTCGAGTAGTTCGAGCAACCGGGGCAATGGCAGCAATCGTTCGCGTCGACGCCAGTACCCACAATGTAGGCAACGCAAGTTGCAAGCCTCATTTAGCGTGAGGAACAGGAACTTCGGCGGGAACGCATACATGACGTCTCGTCACGGTTACGATTCGCTCTTGACGACGATAGGGTCGCGGGCCAACGTCATCCCACACGCAGCATTTTGCTGCGTGTGGACGAAGGGCTACATGATGCTTGACGAGATGAATGCGGGATGTCATCCCTCGGACAGCCTAGCAACCCCGGATGTTGGCCCTCAAGGCCCTTCCGGGGTTGCCGTCCATTTGGGGGTAAGGGAGCCGGTTCTAACCCCGGCGAGTGCTCCCCAAGCGAAAGCTGTAGCAAGAGCAACGGCTCATGCTGTGCTGCGAGCAGCTCGTGACGTGCTCGCATCACCACAGCACACACCGGGTGAAGTGCTGCTCGATGATCTGAGAAAGCGGATCGAAATTGCCATCGGGGGTGGCCAGCTTGGCATGATGGGGATGCTCGGGGCTCGAAGCTCTCGTCCTAGTCGAGGCCGTCGTGCGTAGATTGCCGCGTGCTGATCTCGGCGCGAGCCTGACTCGGGCTCGCGAGCACATCACAACTTGTCGCCTCGAAGATGAGGCAAGTTGGTCCGCCTTAGATTGGTGCTTGGATCGGTTCGCCGACAAGATCATCGAAGCAGAGCGCGAACGAGAGACGAACGGGGGAGCAACGCTTCGCTGGGAGGGACTGCTACGCGAAGCTCATGGGTGGCTGTGGCTCGCCGGGGAGGTCGAGTATGCGTTGACATTCGACTTCATCGGCACCGAACCGGTGCTCGATGCTCTTTGGCCGCCTCCTGATACAGACATCGAGCATGATGCACGATGCCGTGCCGGGGAATCCGCCGCCCGTGATTGCTTGGGTGCGGACTTCCAGCATTTCTGCGAGACGCATGGCATCACGTTGCGGACCACTACTGCGCTGAGGCAAGTGATGGTGCAGGAGACGCCGGCAGTTTACCCCCCTTGCAGCTGTGGGCCTAGCCAGCCTCAAGCAATGGGGTCGGGGAGCCCTTCGCTTGATTCGGACCTCGGCTGGGACCGGGAGGCGAGGGGCGGACCCGAGAAAAGGACGTCATGAAGTGCCATCGTTGCGGACGAGAGGCACCACCAGAAAACCCTCGTGGTCTTCCCGCGGGATGGGTGACGTTGGTCACCTATGCGACGAGGTCTGCAGTAGTAGCCGTCAACTTGCGTTTCATCGGGCATATGCAGACGCGAAACGTGCTCTGTGAGGAATGCTACCTAAAATTCTACTCATTCGTGAATGGCTCCCAAGAGCTCCGGAAGCTGCTGGGTGAGATAACGGCAGACGCAGCAATGCGTGCCAAAAAAGAGCAAACGCTAGGTGATGAGAGGCGTGCATCAGTCTGGCGTGCGTTCGAAGTAGGTCTCCAGCAGGCTCTACGAAAGGTTTTGTGAGATGATCTTGTTCTTGCTCATCTGGTCGATGCGTTTTTTGCCATGGTCATTGGCACGGTGGATCTGCGTGCTCTTGCCACTCGCATGGCGTTGTGGGTGGTTACGAGACGTGGAGCTCATACAGGACCAAAACATCCAGCTCTTCGGAACGCCTGGCACATTCGAAGTGCTTGCTCATGCCGGCGTACAGAAGGTCGAAATCTTCAGCGAAGAGCAGGGAGGGCAGCGGCTCGAAGTTTGGGGTAAGCCCGGGGGGTGGTGGAGGGTGCTCGTCAGAATGCATCCGCGGGCTTCTGCTCGACCGGCTCACTTTAGCGATGAGGAGGCGTCAATGATTTGGGATCAAATTCGTCCTCCTCCGATTATTCAGCCGCGCTCGCTGGGAGATGACGATGCCTCTTGAGTGGCCTCAGGCACTGACTCGTGACTGGAGTAGACACGTGTTGTTGGCGCTCGTGCTCTGCATTGCATGTGCGTGCAACGTGGGGCGTCATGGGTTCATGCTGGCCACTGGAGGGATTGCTGGTGAGGTGACCGAGCTCCCCCCATCCTTCGATGCGGGCGCTGGCGGCCTCGAGGAGGGCTCCGGGGGCAGAGGGGTCGATGCGGGCACTGGCGGCCTTGAGGCGAGCTCCGGGGGTGCCTCCGGGGGAACCGGGGGCAGAGGGGTCGATACGGGCACTGGCGGCCTCGAGGAAGGCTCCGGGGGCGCCCCATGGGGAACCGGGGGCAGAGGAATCGATGCGGGCGCTGGCGGCCTCGAGGAAGGCTCTGGAGGATTGCTCGAAGGGGGTGGTCGGGGAGGCGGTCTATGTCAGATCGGGATGACTCTCTGTCCCAGTCCATGGGGACGAGATGAGCTCGTGTGCATCAATCTGCAGGTCAGTAGCTACGCCTGTGGCTCATGTTTTGTCCGTTGTGACGAGGGATTGACCTGCCGAAATGGCGCTTGCAAGGAAGAGTAGACGATGCCTCGCATGTTAGGAGATTTAAATGCAGGCTTCGAGGCAAGCTGCATGGCCTTGCAGTCAGTGGAGGTTTCGATGATAACACTCAATCTAGAGTCTAGAAACGAGAAGGGAGAGGCAGACGGGGGCACCATCAGGGTCTTTCTTGGAACCCATGGCGTCGCTCTCATTTTCATCGATGCAGAGGGGCGCACGCAAACGCGAGCCCATCTGTTCGAGGCGGATTGCCGGGTGTTGGCGAACTTCTTCGAGATCTGTGGTGATGAGCTTGAGCGCGTCGTGAACACCGCGCACAACGAGGCCCAATCCGCCAACATGGTGGACGTGTTCCTCAAGGGGGTGCGCCGTGAGATCGAAGCAATCGAGCAAGCAAAAACATTGCGGCGTGGACGACTGGACGGGACAGCCTGATGCGTGTTCGAGCCGGCAAGCGCAAGGCGAAGCAGTTGTCAACCCCATTTCGGCTTACCTGTCGATGGTGCTGTCGGACAGCCACCAGTCTCTATCCGACGGGAGGGGCTGCCATCCCGGCTTGTGACGTTCACGCCGCTAGGGCCCGTGAGGCCGCCGCTCGCGCGCGAGTGGTCGCGGGGTACCCGCAATCCGAGGACGTCTACTGGAGGCGCGTGGTGGGTCAATGAGACATCGTTACGAGGATAATGGGCC
>Ga0316579_10000145_pt1 | contig 19771 bp, 16 predicted proteins | sample J5NA_2_FD_203074 | JGI IMG/M metagenome (GOLD analysis project Ga0316579, IMG submission 203074) | Rhizosphere microbial communities from salt marsh grasses in Alabama, United States - J5-7_160517rDrA | ecosystem: Host-associated > Plants > Roots > Rhizosphere | place: USA: Alabama | collected... | reverse complement strand
GTCTTCCAGCTGACCGAGTTGCCCACCCCGCTGGCGGTCATCGGGGTCACGATCATGCTAGGACTGCTGCTCGGCACGATCGGCTGGGCCATGCTGAACGCCTCCGGGGAACACCGGCGGGCCGAGAAGGAACGGTCGGGGGCGGCAACGACCGGGCCGGCCCCGACCGAGCCGGCACGGACCGAGCCGGCACCGGCCGAGCAGATCGTTCTTCCCGACACCGCCGACCTGGACGGGAACGGCCGGCCGTTCCCGGCGGACCGGACGCCCGCCAAGGACAGGACCCCAGCGGTCTGAGACGAGCGACGGCGGCCGGACCGGAAGGACTCCTTCCGGTCCGGCCGCCGTCGCTCGGTGGCCCTGAACGGCGAGGACGGTCGGGCATGCGGGATCCTGGGCAGTGCCCCTTGGTAGGTTCACCGATAGTCTGCTTGTACCGGCTGCCTGTCGTCGAACGGGCTGGATCGAGGCTGGATGACCCACGAAGACGAGCCTGCGGCGCTGCTGGCCGCGGCCGCCGAGGGCGATCGTGAGGCCTGGAACCTCCTCGTGGCCCGGTACTCCCGCCTGCTGTGGTCGATCGGCCTGCTGTACCGGATGGACCGCAGCGACATCGCGGACGCCTTCCAGAACACCTGGCTGCGCCTGCTGGAGAACCTGGACAGGATCCAGGACCCCTCCCGGGTGGGGGCCTGGCTGGCCACGACCTTCCGCCGGGAGTGCAGCGCCATCCTGCGCAGGACGGGCAGAACGGTCCCCACGGATTCGAACGCCCTGGCCCTCGTGGTCGACCAGAGACCGGGCCACGTCCCGGGGGGGATCGACCGCGAGCCCGGCCCGGAGGGCCATCTGCTGCGCGTCGAGCGGGATTCCCTCCTGTGGGAGGCGTTCACCCGTCTGGACGAGCGGTGCCAGCAGATCCTGCGGATCCTGGTCACGGAAGCCCAGGACGGTCCTCCCGCCTACCGGGAGGCCGCAGGGCTCCTGCGGATGCCCACGGGGAGCCTCGGCCCCACTCGGGGCCGTTGCCTGGAAAGGCTTCGACGCCATCTGAGGGACGTGGGTATCTACGACGGGGGAAGCGGCTCTTGATGTCAGGTGATCGTTACTGCGGTCCGGGAGCGGGCACTCCGCTGCTGGGGGGTCGGACCTGGTCCGCACGGGGTGCCCGGAACCGGGATCTCCCCGGCTACGCAGCTTCGACGGCGTGCACCTGGCGGATCCCGGCAGCCACGACCACGAATCTCAGGGAGGCATGATGCCCGAGGGCGAGACCCTGAGCGATGCCCAGCTCCTGGAGGAACTGCGTTCCTTCTTCGCGCGCAACCCGCAGTTCGCGCTCGCCCCGCAGGAAGGACCGGCACCCGGCGACGGCCGGGAGGACGAGGCGGACGGCGACCAGGGACCGGAGACGGTCCCGGATCCCCTGGTGCCCCCGGGGTGGCTGGTGACCGCGGCCAAGGACGTGTTCGAACTGCGGGGGATCGACGCCCGGATCGCCGAACTCACCTGGGACTCGTTCGTGGGGGCCGGTCCGGTGCGCATGCGGTCCGCCGGGACCGTGCGGATGCTCTCCTTCGAGACCCTCGACCTCACCATCGATCTGGAGATCACCTCGAATGCCGGGGACCACGAGATCGTCGGGCACGTGATCCCTCCCGCGGCGGACCGGGTCGAGGTGAACTGGTTGCCCGTGGGCGAGGACCCCTCCGACGCGCCGTCCGGTGCCGGGGCCGGGGCGGGCACCGGCGACGTCCGGGAACGGGGACCGGCCGGGGCGACGGTCGACCCGACGGGGAAGTTCGTCCTGGCCGGCCTGCGACCTGGCCGGATCCGGCTGGTGTTCCACCGCGAGGGGCAGGCCGACGTCAGGACGGCCTGGTTCCGCCCGGGCTGACCCCGTTCCCTTCCGCCCCGATCCGCTCCGCCCATTCTCACCCCGTCCGCTCTGTCCGTTCCGCTCGGTCCCGTCCGTACGGGGAACCTCCCGGGCGCGGTTCACGGCCGTGACGGGCCGACGGGCACGAAGTCGCCGCTGTCCCGGTCCAGGACCAGGGACGTGCCGGAGGCGATGTCGAAGAACATGCCGACGAGTTCGGTCCTGCGCTCCGCCACGGCCCGGGCGACCACGGGATGGGCGCGCAGGTGCCCCAGCTGGCGCACGACGTTCGCGCGGGCCAGCTCGTCGACCGGACACCCTCGCGCGTCCAGCGGCATCCGCGGGTTCCTTGCCTGGGCCAGCCATGCCTCCACCGCGGGAAGGCCGGTCGCCGGTGGCTGCTGCAGCGCGTGCATCGCCCCGCAGGAGGAGTGCCCGCAGACCACGATCGTGGTGACCTCCAGCACCCGGACGGCGTACTCGACCGCCGCGACGGTGGAGTCCCCGGGCAGCAGGCCCGGTGGGGGCACGAGGTTGCCCATGGTCCGGACCGTGAACAGGTCCCCGGGTCCGCTGCTGGTGATCAGGTTCGGGACGACCCGGGAGTCCACGCACGTGATGAACAGGGTCGTGGGCCGCTGCCCGTCCGCAAGGGCCGTGAAGACCTCCGACAGCAGCGGGGACGTCCTGCGGTGGAACTCCGACATCCCTCCGAGGAGACCGGCCGACCGTGAGGGGCCCGCGCCGTCCGGGTCCCCGGTCCCGCGGCCCGCCGTCAGGAGGGCGCCCGTGCCCTCCCCCTGCCAGACGGACCAGGGAACCAGCCACCGGGGCGGGTGGGGACGGTCCCCGCGGACCCGGGGCGGGTCACCGTCCCGGTACCGGGAGAGCAGGGGAGGACCGACCTCGTCGACGGTGACGGCGGTCCCTGCCGCCCGCCGTCCGGCCGTCCAGGCGGCGAGCTCGTCGTGGACGGCGCTGTCGAGGAAGTCCGCGATCAGCTCGACGTGGACCGCCGCCCCCGCGGGGACGCGGTCCAGCTCCCGGCTCAGCCGGGGCAGCGCCAGGAAGGTCACCGTCCCCTGGATCGTCACCAGCCACCGTCCGGCGGGATCGTCGGGGACCTCCTGGGCCCGTACCCGGGCCCGCACGCCCTGCCGCAGGGCGAGCAGCAGAGCAGCGGCGAGCCCTGCGAGCAGCCCTGCGGCGATCCCGAACGCCACGACCGCCACCGACGTCACCACGAGGACCGCGCTCTCGCCGTGGCGGACGACCTCGCGCACCCTGGCCGCGCCGATGAGCCGTCCCCCCACCACGATCAGCAGCCCCGCGAGCACGGCGAGGGGGATCCTGCCGAGCAGCCCGGACAGGAAGGCCGAGAACAGCACGATCCAGCAGCCGTGCAGGACGGTCGCCGCCCGGGTCCTCGCCCCCGCCCGGAGGTGGCCCCTGCCCCGCAGGACGACCCCCGCGACGGGCAGGCCGCCGGCCAGCCCGCTGACCAGGTTCGCCGATCCCTGCGCCAGGAGCTCCCTGTCCGGGTTCCCGCGGGCGTGGGGGGCCTGCCGGTGGAGGGTCTCGGCCGACAGCAGGGTCTCGACGCCGGAGACGACCGCGATCGTCACCACCGCCACGGCGAGGTGGACCAGGTGGCCGTCGGGAAGTTCCGGGACCGTCAGGGCGTCCAGGAGGTTGCCCGGATCGCCGGTCCTGGACTGGTCCACGCCGATCGTCGCCACGGTGACCAGGACGGTCGCTACCACGGGCGCGGGAAGCACCCTCACGGGGCGGGGCAGGGCCGACCAGAGCAGGACCGCGAGGATCGTCGCGATCCCGGTGAGCGCCGTCCCGGCGCGCGGGGCGCCCAGGGCCTCGGGCAGCGCCAGGAGGTTCTGGCGGGCCGAGGGGACAGGGTCGTCACCGAGCAGGACCCGGGTCTGGCCGAGGACGATCGTGATGCCGATGCCGGCCAGCATCCCCCGGACGGCGGCGGGGGACACCCCCAGCAGCACCCGTGCCGTCCGTGCCAGCCCCAGCAGGATCTGCAGCAGCCCGGCCGCGGCGGTGACCGCGCAGGCCGTCCGCCATCCCAGGTCGAGCACGAGCTGGGCCGTGAGGGCGGTCAGCCCGGCCGCCGGCCCGGTGACCTGCAGCGGGACACCGCCCAGGACGCCGGCCACGATCCCGCCGACGGCCGCGGCGACGAGCCCGGCCTCCACGGGGGCCCCGGAGGCCACGGCGATCCCCAGGGACAGGGGCAGGGCCGTCAGGAAGGTGATCGCTGAGGCCACGATGTCCCCCCCGGCGTCGAGGGCGGTCCAGGCCCGTGCGCGGTCGAGCGGGCCGTGCCTCGCGGGTCCTCCGGGGGTCCGGTCCGTTCCCCCGGAGGGACCGGGGGCCCCCGCGGGGTCCGGGGCGCTCTGCGGGGCGGGGGGAAGGGGCATCGGTGAACTCCGGTCGGTCCGGGGACGGATCGGGACGTCCAGGAGAGAGTCTCAGAAGCGCACCGGCCCGGCATCCGGGTGGGGCGCCCGCCCGCCGGAGTTCACCGTCCGCGCGGCCGAATCATCTGTTTTCATCCCGCACCCAGGACCGTATTCGGATGCGATGTCCTGGATCGTCCCGCGGGAGTGCCGCCGGCGGATCGAACCGGGCATCATGATGACGGTTCTCAACTGCATGTTCCTGGTTCTTTTCCGTGCCCTTCCCCACCCCTTCCCGTCGCGGGGGGAACCGGAAAGCGAAAGGGATCCCGTCGCCGGGCCCGGGGGGACGAACGGTTCTGGTGCCCCGCTCGTCCGTGTTGTTACCGTGTGCGATGCCAGGGTGGTGCGGAAACGGGTCGTATCGGGCCCCGCGAGTGCGGCCCCCTGTGCTTCGGGCCGCACGAGTGCGGGCCCCGCAGCCGTACCGACCCCCCGTCCGCAGAACTCGGCTCGCCCGTGGCGCTGTTCGGATCGTCATCTCCGGCGGGCGCCGATCACCCGGGAAAGCAATGGCCGGCGCGTTGGCCGGTGCCGAGTCCGTGATCATTCCCGGGCGACCCGTCCGGGTGGTGACCCCCTCCTCGGCGGCCGAACACATGTCCCGTCCCCGACGTCCGACGCGATGCCGTGACTGTCCGTGTTCGCGTCCGGGGCCTGTGACACGACAGTGCGCTGCGGGAAGGGGCGATGAGTATTCGGCAATAGCGGAATGTATTTGTTCTGGGGCGCTTCGTATACCATTGAGGGACACTCTCTGTGTCCCTCAGGATGCGTAGAGGTATGTCTGACGATTCCCTGGAACTGTGACAGGTCATGACAGCAGGGGTGAGACGCTCGTGAAGGCCCTCGGGCAGGGCGTCCCCTCCCGGCCGGGCAGGGAGCGGAGAGCATCGCCCCACGGGACAGAGGCAGGGCACCCGACAATGAGTACAAACACGGTTATCACCAACACCGTCAATACGACCGGTCACCGAATCCAACTCGCTCGAAAACTGCGCGGTTGGTCCCAGGCCGAGCTGGCCCGCAGGGCGGGCTACAGCCTGAGCATGGTCAAGAAGATCGAGCAGGGGGCCCGCGCCGTCGACCGGTACGGGACCCTCCACACGTTCGCACGGGCCCTGGGCGTCGACGTCGGTGAGCTCGCCATGGACCAGACCCCGCTGGCCCGAAGGGAGGGGGTGCACGCTGCCGTCCCCCAGATCCGCAGGGCGCTCACCTCCCTGCCCTTCGCCGTGACGGACGGCCCCCAGCACTCCGTGAAGGAGCTCCGGGTCATGGTCGCCGAGCAGATCTCGATCCGCCGCTCCGGTCGTTACGCCCGTTTCACCCAGGAGCTGCCCCTCCTGCTCGAAGCCCTCTACCGGGCCGAGCACGCCTCGAACGACCCGGAGATCAGCGAGCTGCTCACCGAGACCCTGCACGCCGCCTCGATCCTGCTGCGCCGTCTGGGGTACGTCGACCTCAGCTGGCTGTGCGTCCAGCAGGCCAGGCAGGAACTGCAGCACGCCCGGGACCCCCTGCTGCCGACGGCGAACGACTGGCACGTCATCGAGCTCCACCTGCGTACCGGCAACTCCCAGGCGGCCCGGCGGCTCACCGACGAGACCCTGGTCCGGCTGGAGTCGGAGCGGACCGACAGCCCACCGGTGGTCTCCCTGCTCGGGACGCTGCACCTGCTGCGCGCGATCCTGTTCGCCCATGCCAGGGACAGTGCGGGGGCGGACGGCGCGCTCGCCCAGGCCCAGGAGCTCCTGGCCCGCGACGACCGCGAACGGGACGACTACCAGACCTCCTTCGGACCCTCCAACGTGGCGATCTTCCGCGTGTCCACAGCGGTCGAGCTGGGACAGGGCGAGCGGGCGGTGGCGGCGTCGAAGAACTTCGACCCTCTGGACATCCCGTCCCCCGAGCGCCGTGCGCGGTACCTGATCGACCTGGCCAGGGCCTACGGCCAGATCGGCAAGGACATCGCTGCCACACGGGTCCTCGCGGAGGCCGACCGTCTCGCCCCGGTCTACGTGCGCAACCACATCATGTCCAGGGAACTGGTGTCCGTCCTCATGGGGAGGTCCCGTTCGGTCCCCGGAGCCCTGCGGTTGCTCGCCCGCAAGGTCAGCGTGGTCTGACGACGGTGCGGCCGGAGGGCCGTCCCCGGGGACGGCGCGGGTGGCACGCTGGCCGCCCGTTCACCCTCCCCTCGCCCACGCCGAACCGTCGCGGTCGACGCACTAGGCTGGCGGGGTGCCGGTCCGACACCTGATCCAACGCTGCCTCACACCGGTGACTGCCCGCGGCTGGCACGCCCTGACGTTCGCCGTCGCCCTGGGCGCTGTCGCGCTGCAGATCGGTCTGGATCTCTCCGGGGGCCAGACCGCCGGCACCCGCCTGATGCGGACCCTCGACCACTTCTCGTTCCAGACCGATCTGCTCGTGCTGGTCGCCTCCGGGGTGCCCACCTTCCGGCCGGCCTGGCAGAACCGCCTGTGGCAGGTGCTCCGCCTCGACGCCGTCCTCGGGTCGCTGGCCGTCGGCCTGACCTACCTGATCCTGCTGCGACCCGTGGTCCACGCGACCGGGTGGGACGGCGTGGCCGGCAACGGCCTGCACTACGTCGTCCCGCTGCTCGCCGTCGTCGGCTGGGCGGTCTTCGGTCCCCGCGACAGGATGTCGGGATCCACCGTACTGCTGTCCATGATCTGGCCCTGCCTCTGGTTCTGCTGGGCCTTCGCGTACGGGGCGGCGACCGGCTACTACCCGTACCCCTTCGTGGACGTCGACACCCTGGACTACCCGAGGGCCCTGCTGAACGCCGTGGTCGTCACGGTCCCCCTGCTGCTGTCCGCCACGGCCGTCTGGCGCACGGACCGCAGGCTCTCCGCCGTCGAGCTGCTGCACGGCATGGGCTGGCCGGCCACAGGATCCCCTCCCGGTCCCGAATCGTCTCCCCTGGGCTCCGGCTCCTCCTGAACCCCGACCCCCCTGCTGCCGATAAGGGGAGGGTGCTCGCGGCTATCAGTCTGGGGATGGGGCTGCTGTCCCTCGGCGTGCTCCTCGCCTGGAGCCGTCACCGTGCGGACACCCTGGGACGGGCCCGGGGGTTCCCCGTGATCGGGGTCGCCGTGCCCGCCGTGCTCATGGTTCTCACGGCGGTCCCGGTCGTGCGTCACCACCGTCTGGAGGGACGCCTGTCCGACGTCGCCTCAGAACTCGCGGGACTGCGGGTCGACGTCATCTGCCAGACCCTCGGCGAGTCCTGGGTGGACGCCCGGCCGGAACCCGGTTACGTGAGGATCACGTCGGACGGCAGGCCGGAGCGCAGGGCGACCATCACCCTCCAGACCTGCAACGACCTGCAGGACTGGCTGCGGTCCGACCGCTCGTCGCCCTCCCCGGACCAGGTCATGGCCGTCCACATCCTCACCCACGAGTCCATGCACATGCGGGGGACCCTGCAGGAGGACCTGACGGAGTGCGCGGCCGTGCAGCGGGACGTGCGGACGGCCGAACTGCTCGGCGCCACCGGGGACCAGGCCCGCGACCTCGCCCTGACCTACTGGACCGACCTGTACCCGCGGATGCCCGACGCCTACCGGACGTCGGAGTGCTCCCCCGGGGGCGAACTCGACGAGAACCTCCAGACCAGTCCGTGGAACCTGGTCGCCGCGGGGACCGCCGGCGCGGGGACCGCGGCACGCGTCCCGGGGCCGTGGGAGTCCTGAGAGCCTGCCGCGGGCAGCCCGACGTGGACCGTCATCGAACGCTCTGCTCAAGGTCGGGACCATTTCGGTCGACATCCGCCGTGACCGATGTGCATCGACCGAATGGGATCCGCACACCGATTACGACCGGCAGGCGAACACCACGCATCGCGGTGGACGTCCTGCGGCCGTGCAAGGACACCGACCCGGCGGCGCCCGACGTCGCCCACCGCACCTGGGAGGCCACGTGCCCGCCAAGTTCACCCTGACGAAGTCCCCGACCGGCAAGTACCGTTTCATCCTCCTGGCGCCCAACGGCCAGGTCGTCGCGACGTCGCAGGACTACGCCACCAAGGCGTCCGCTCTCAACGGGGTCGTCTCCGTCCGGCGCAACGCCCCCGTCGCGGCCCTGGACGACACCACGGCCTCCGGGCAGCTGGCCCGGCGCAGGCCGGTCCCGATCCACCGTCAGGGCGGGACGAAGGTCCGGTCGAAGGCCGAGGGAACGGCGCGCCCCTCCTCCGGGGAGGCGGCCCGCACGGGTGCCACCGCGGGCGGGAAGGCCGGCACCCGGCCGGCCGGCGCGAAGGGGAAGCCGGCCGGCCGGGCCGGGACGTCGAAGTCGTCGGTCCGCAGCGCCCTGTCCAAGGCCGCCGCGGCGACCAAGGCCGGCGGCCCCGGCCAGAGGAGGGCCACGGCCTCCGGCCGGACCGCGGTGCGCAGCGCCATGAGCAAGGCTGCCGCCGCAGCGCGGACCCGGACCGTCCGCACCGGCCGGGCCGCCCCGGCGAAGTCGATCACCGTGAAGGTCGGAGCCCCGAAGGCGACCACGGCGAAGGCAGGGACGGCCGAGTCCGGCCCGGTCCGGACCCCGGCGGTCACGGCGAGCGCCGCAAGGAAGCAGGCGCAGCGGGGCACGGCAGGGAAAGCGGCGGGGAAGGCCACCGCGCCGGCCCGCAGGACCGCGGCCGGCAAGGCCGTGGCCCCGGCGCGCAAGGCGGCCGCGCCGGCCCGCAGGACCGCGGCCCGCAAGGCCGTGGCCCCGTCCCGCAAACCGGCTGCTGCGGCCGGCAAGGCCGTGGCCCCGGCGCGCAAGGCGGCCGCGCCGGCCCGCAGGACCGCGGCCCGCAAGGCCGTGGCCCCGTCCCGCAAACCGGCTGCCGCGGTCCGCAAGTCCGCGGCCCCGGCGCGCAAGGCGGCAGCCGGGCGGGGCAGGACGCCCACCTCCGCCCGCCGTGCGGCGGCCTCGACGGTCCCCCGCGGGAGCGCCGGGGCCTCCACCCCGGCCAGGGTCCCCGTCCCCCGTTCCGGACGGACCCGGAGCGTCGCCGTCACCGGACGGTGAGCGCCGGCCGGTCCGCCAGCCCGTCGGGCCGGACGGTCCGGTCCCTTCCGATCGCGTGAGGGCGTCCCGTGGCCCGGGGCGCCCTCACGCCCGTGCCGGTGCGGGCGGCGGGGGCGTCAGGGCAGGCGCGGGGAGGCGGAGCGCCGGAGGCCCGGGCGGGCCTGCGGCGGGCGGTTCCCGTACCGGACGGATGCACCGACGGTCCGTCGGATGTCACCATGGCACCGTGGCTCCCGAACGGCGCGATTCGTCACGGCCCCGCCGCCCGGCCCTGATGGGGCTCGCGGCAGCCGAGGGGGTCGCGGGCGGCCTCGACCCGGCACAGCGGATCGAGGCGGCCCACGTGACGGCGCAGGCGCTCCTCCGGCACGGCCGCTCCGGGAACGACGAGGTCACCGCGCGCCTGGTCGCGCTGACCGACGTGCACGGCCTGGACGCCGTCGCCCACCTGTGGGCCGACCGCCCGGCCGACAGCCTGCCGGGCGTCCTGTGGCGCCTGTACGCGCTGCGGGCAGGGATCCACCGGGACCCCGGCGGACTGGCCAGGGTCTTCGACGTCGGCCGCCGGCGGGCACCGGTCGCGGAGGCGATCGCCGGGGTCGCGGACCCTCCCGGCCAGGACGAGGTGCGAGCGCTGGCCGACGCCGTCCTGACGGGCGCCTTCGCCGGGGACCTCGCGGTGGCCCTGGAACGGGCCGGCGCCTTCTGCCGGGTCCTGGCCACCGGCTGGGCCGTGCTCGCGGACGACGAGGCCGAGTACGAGCAGGCCACGGTCCTCACCCGGCGCGCGGCCGGGCTGCTGCGCACGGCAGGGCAGCTGGAGGGCGCCGCGGCCAGCTGGCGCGGGGGGACCCTGCACTGAGGGGGCCGCCGGCCGAGGATCTTTCCCGGATCGGGAACATGTCGGCTGAGCCCGACGTTCACCTACTTCGGTGACACCTTCACCGGTCTCACCGGGCGTCGGGCCGTGGTAGCCCCGGGTCCCATCTGAAGCCGCTACGAGCGGCCGTTGCGCCGTGAGGCGCTCCCGGCCCGACGCCCTCACCACCCTGGCACGCCCTCGTCCCCCCGACGACCTCGACCCGTGAAGGGGAACCGGAACGGACCGATCCAAAAAGCCCGTCCCTTCGGAGTGAATCTTCCATGGCTTTTCGGTGAACAACACGTTCATGTTCTTCACGTAACATCCGCCCCGCTCATCCTTGAGGCAGGAGCCGCCGTCATCCAGGAGCTGTTGTGGTCTTCCGACTGCGTCCCTACGACGCCCGTTTCGGCGATCTGCTCGTCGAACTGGCCGGACAGGTGGTGACCGGTGCGCAGCTGCTCGCGGAGGTCCTGGGCGGTGACCTGCCGACCCGCGAGGCCACGGCCCACAAGCTCCAGGAGACCGACCAGGCGGCTGAGGCAACGGCCCACGCCGTCCTGCGGGCACTGTCCGCGGCCTTCGTCACCCCCTTCGACCGGGCCGACGTCTTCCGGGTGACCTGGGCCATCCGTACCTGCACCGCCCGGATGGACGCCGCGGCCGACGAGATCGTTGGCTTCCGGCTGGGATCCCTGCCCGCGGGGGCGAACGAACTCGTGCAGGTCGTCGGCCGGGCCGCGGACGTCACGGCCGACGCCGTCCCCCGCCTGGCCCGTCCAAGGACCCTCAACGATCCGTGGATCGAGCTGATCCGGCTGGCCAAGCAGGGTGGCCAGGCCCACAGGACCCTCCTGGCCGACATCGCGCTGACGACGGTCGACCCCTCCGCGTTGATCCGCCTGACCTGCGTGGCGAACTCCCTGCGCCAGGCGGTGGACTCCTTCGAGAGCGTCGCTCACGCCCTGCAGACGGTCGCCGTCAAGGAGGGGTGAGTGGAGGCTGAACTGGCGTTCGTCGTACTGACGATCCTGGTGGCGGGGGCCTTCGCCTGGACGAACGGCTTCCACGACACCGCGAACGCCGTCGCGACGTCCCTGTCGACCGCTGCCCTGACCCCCCGCGTGGCGCTGCTGCTCGCGGCGCTGCTCAACGGGGTCGGCTCCCTGCTGGGCATCGGGGTGGCGGACACGGTCGGACGGCAGCTGATCGACGTTCCCGTCAGCCACCCCGGGGCGGGTCTCGTCCTCGCCGGGTTGCTGGCCGCCATCACCTGGAACCTTCTCACCTGGTGGTGGGGGATGCCCAGTTCCTCCTCCCACGCCCTCATCGGCGGCCTGGCCGGGGCCGGTGCCGCCGCGGGGATCGGGGTGGACTGGCAGGTCATGGGGGACAAGGTGCTCCTGCCCATGCTCCTCTCCCCGCTGATCGGGCTCGTACTGGCCTGGCTCGTCATGGCAGGGCTGCTGCTGGGCTTCCGCCACGCGGCCCACGGGATCGCCGCCCGGCGCTTCAAGATGGCCCAGACGGTCTCGGCCTCGGCCATGGCCCTCAGCCACGGCCTGCAGGACGGCCAGAAGGCCATGGGGGTCATGGTCCTGGCGCTGTCGGCCGGCGGGTACGAGCACGCCGGGGTGCCGACGTGGGTACGCCTTTTCGCCGCCGGTGCCCTCGCCGCCGGGACCGCGGCCGGGGGATGGCGGATCATCCGGACCCTGGGCCGCCGGGTGGTGCCGATCGATCCGGTGACCGGGTTCGCGGCCGAGTCGGCCGCCTCCGGGGTCCTCTACGTCGCCGCCGGCGTCTTCCACGCACCGATCTCCAGCACCCAGACGGTGACCGCCTCGATCATGGGGGCCGGCTCCACCCGGGGACTGCGCAGGATCCGCTGGATCCTCGTCTCGCGGATCGCGGTGGTGTGGGTCGCGACCCCGCTGGTCACGGGAACCCTGGCGGCGGCGTTGTACTGGAGCGGCGCGCTGATCGCGCGGTGACCCGGGGCACCGGCCGGGCGCCGGCCCGTCACGCCCGCGTGGACCGGGGTTCATGACGCGGACCGGGGGCCTCCGACCGCACGTCGGGGCCCCGGTCCCGGCGGGAGCGGACGCCCTCAGCCGAAGCGGCCCGCGACGTAGTCCTCGGTGGCCCTGACCGACGGGTTGCTGAAGATCTTCGTGGTCCGGTCGGCCTCGACGAGCTGCCCGGGCTTGCCCGTGGCCACGAGGTTGAAGAAGGCCGTGCGGTCGCTGACCCGGGCCGCCTGCTGCATGTTGTGGGTGACGATGACGATCGTGTAGTCGCGCTTGAGGTCCTCGATGAGCTCCTCGATCGCGAGCGTCGAGATCGGGTCGAGGGCCGAGCACGGCTCGTCCATGAGCAGCACCTCCGGGCGCACCGCGATGGCCCTGGCGATGCACAGCCGCTGCTGCTGCCCGCCCGACAGGCTCGAACCCGGTTTGTCCAGGCGGTCCTTGACCTCGTTCCACAGGTTGGCCGCGCGCAGGGCGCCCTCGGCCGTCTCGTTCAGCTCGGACTTGGGCCTCTTGCCCTGCAGCTTGAGACCGGCCACGACGTTGTCGAAGATCGACATCGTGGGGAAGGGGTTGGGACGCTGGAAGACCATGCCGATCGTCCGGCGCACGGTGACCGGGTCGACGTCGTCGGCGTAGATGTCCTGGCCGTCGAGTTCCACGCTGCCGTCGACATGGGCGCCGGGGACCACCTCGTGCATCCGGTTGAGCGAGCGCAGGAAGGTGGACTTCCCGCAGCCGCTGGGGCCGATGAGAGCCGTGACCGAGCGGGGCTCGATCGACAGGCAGACGCTCTCCACGGCGAGGAACGAGCCGTAGTAGATGTTCAGATCACGGGCATCGATGCGCTTGGCCATGTCGGTCCTTTCCGTGGCGTCAGCGGACGCGGGTCAGGCGCGCGACGAGCCGCGCGGCGAGGTTGAGGATCATGACGATGAGGATGAGGGCGAGGGCCGCGCCCCAGGCCCGGTCGATCGCCTCGGGGTTGGGCCGTCCGGCCTGGTCGTAGATGAGGATCGGCAGGGCCGACTGCGGACCGCTGAAGGGGTTGAAATTGATCGAGTCGGTACCGCCGATGAGCAGCAGCAGGGGGGCGGTCTCCCCGATCACTCGGGCGATCCCGAGCATGATCCCGGTGATGATGCCGGGCAGGGCCGTGGGGATCACGATGCGCAGGATCGTGCGCCACTTGGGGACCCCCAGGGCGTAGGAGGCCTCCCGCAGCTCGTTGGGGACGAGTTTGAGCATCTCCTCGGTCGACCGGACCACCGTCGGGACCATGAGGATGGTCAGGGCCAGCGCCGCGGGGAACCCCGCCCGCCCGAATCCGAGGATCAGGATCCACACCGTGTAGATGAACAGGCCCGCCACGATCGAGGGGATCCCCGTCATGACGTCGACGAAGAACGTCACGGTGCGGGCCAGCCTCCCGGCGCCGTACTCCACGAGGTAGACGGCGACGAGCAGCGCGATCGGGATCGAGATCAGGCTCGTGATCAGTCCCTGGAGCAGGGTGCCGATCATTCCGTGGTAGATCCCGCCCCCGGTCTCCGAGACCCCGACGTTGCGCATCGAGTGGGTCAGGAAGTTCCCGTCCAGCATGCCCGAGCCCTGGGACAGCACCTTCCACACGACGCTGACCAGGGGGACGAGGGCGATGAGGAAGCAGGCGTAGACCATGGTGGAGGCGAAGCGGTCCAGCGCGTGCCTGCGGCCCTCGACCGCGAAGCTCGACGCGGTCTGCAGCAGCACGAACACGAACCCCGACAGGACGACGTACCCGCCGATCCCGCCGAACGGTGCCACGGCGAACAGCAGCGCCACCAGCCCGCAGGAGAGCACGGCCAGGAGCGGGACGGCGCTTCGGGGAAGGGTCCTGGAGACGAGGGTCGCTCCCCCCGCGGAGGTCCGGGCGGAGTTGATCTGGAGAAGTGCCATCAGTTCGCTCCCGAGAAGGCGGCCCGCCGGGCGATGACCCATCGCGCGGCCATGTTGACGAGCAGGGTGATGACGAACAGCACCATGCCGGAGGCGATGAGCGCGTCGATCCCGGTGCTCTGGGCGAAGCCGTACTGCAACGCGATGTTCGCAGCGAAGGTGTTCCCGCCCGGTTCCAGGATGTGCAGGCTGATGTCGTAGCTGGTGGCCAGGATCAGGGCGACGGCGACCGTCTCGCCCAGCGCCCTGCCCAGGCCCAGCATGGCCGCGCTGATCATTCCCGAACGGCCGAAGGGCAGCACGGCCATCCTCATCGTCTCCCAGCGGGTGGCCCCCAGGGCCATGGCCGCCTCGATGTGCCCCTGCGGTACCTGGAGGAAGACCTCCCGGCACACCGCGGAGATGATCGGCAGGATCATGACGGCGAGGACCACCCCGGCGTTGAGCATCGTCTGGGTGTAGGTCTGGGAGTCGGGGGTCGCGAAGAACGGGATCCACCCGAAGTTCTCGCCGAGGAACCGGGAGATCCCCACCATCTGCGGCACGAGGAAGTCCCGGCCCCACAGGCCGAAGACCACGCTGGGGACCGCTGCGAGCAGGTCGACGAGGTAGCCGAGGCCCGTGGCCAGCCTCCGCGGGGCGTAGTGCGCGATGAACAGGGCGATCCCGACGCCGATCGGAAGGGCCAACAGGAGCGCCAGCACGCTCGACAGCAGGGTTCCCCAGGCCAGGGCCGCTATCCCGAAGACGGAGGGCGAGGAATCCGGGAACCAGGTCCGCTCGGTGAAGAAGTTCACCGAGTCCTCCCTCAACGCCGGCACGGTGCGGCTGAAGAGGAAGACCGCGATTCCCGCGATGACCACCAGGAGGAGGATGCTGGACCCGGCGGTCAGACTCCGGAAGATCCTGTCCCCGGCCCGTACGGCCTTTCCTGTGATCTGCGAGTCGGCGGGCGGACCACCGTGAGGGGATCGGAATTCTGTCATCTGTGTCATGCGGGTTCCGTCCTGGTTCTCGCCATGAGACCTGGAGCGCCGTGGGGGTCGGGCCACGGCGTGAGACTGCCCGGGAGCAGTGGTGAGACGGGGACTGTGCTCCCGCCCGCCGGTGGCCGTCCCCACCGGCGGGCGGAGGGCGGGATCAGGAGATCGTGGAGACGGTCGCCTGGACCTTGGTCAGGATCTCCGCCGGCAGGGGGGCGTACCCCAGCTCGACGAGCTTGGCCTGTCCGGCGTCGCTCGCGGTGTGGGTCAGGAAGCTCTTCACGAGGCCGGCCTGCCCGGCGTCGAGACCCTTCTGGCAGGTGATCTCGTAGGTCACCAGGAGGAGCGGGTACGCGCCGGGGACCTTGGTGGCGTAGTCGAGCTTCATCGTCAGGTCGTCGCCCGTCCCGGTGATCTCGGCGGAGGCGACGGCCTTGCCGACGGCGTCGGCGGTCAGCTCGACCGCGCCGCCACCGTTGTCGATCTTGGCCATGGACAGGTCGTTCTGGGTCGCGTAGCTCCACTCGACGTACGAGACGGTGTTGGGCGCGCCCTTGACGGCCGCGGCGACGCCGTCGGACTTGGCCGCCCCCTGACCGCCCGGGGCCTTCCACTGCTTGTCGTGCCCGAAGGTCCAGTCGCTCCCGGCCGCGGCCTCGAGGTACTTGGTGAAGTTGCTCGTGGTCCCGGAGGAGTCCGAGCGGTGGACCGCCGTGATCTTGGTGGAGGGCAGGGAGACCCCGGGGTTGATCTTGGCGATCCCCGCGTCGTCCCAGGTGGTGATCTTTCCGCTGAAGATCTTGGCGAGGACGCCGGGCGTGAGGACGAGACCGTCGACGCCCTCCAGGTTGTAGACGACGGCGACCGGACCCGCCACCATCGGGATGTTCAGCGCCTTACCTGTCTTGCACCGGGAGTCCGCCTTCTCGACCTCGCCCTTGTCGGGGTTGAGGGCGGAGTCCGACCCGGCGAAGGCCGTCTGCCCGTTGGCGAAGTCGGTCACCCCCTGGCCGGAGCCCCCGCCCGTGTAGTTGATCGTGGCGTCGCCGCAGGCGGTCTGGTAGTCCTTGATCCACTGGGTCATCGCGTTGCTCTGGGCCGTCGAACCCGAGGAATTGATCGTGCCCGAGGCGCAGTCGACGGAGCCGGCGGCGGACGACGAACCCGTCGTCGAGTCGCCGGAATTGTCGTCCGAGCCGCAGCCCGCGAGTGCGAGGGTGCCGACGATCGCCACGCCGGCGAGGCGTCCTGATCGAGAATGCTTCACTGTCGTGTCCTTCGGGGTTCTGTGGGCCAAAGGGCAGGTCCGGTCGGACGCTGCCGGGCGCTGATCGGCGCTCGTCAGGGACGCTAGGGATGCCAGGTGAAGCATCACCCCGGAGGCAGTGAACGCGGAGTGAACAAGCACGTTCGCTCGGATGTTCATCAGGGGCGGTTCGGGTGGAATTCAGGTGAACGCCTGGTCCTTTGTCTCCCGGATGATTACAGCGCGTTGTTCACCGTGGATTACAAAGACATGAAATGTTCTTTTTCCGGTGCCGGGCGAACCCGCTCGGTGACCGGGGACGGGTCCGAACGTGCAGGAACGTCCTGATGCGAATGATTCCGCAGGTGGAGGGGTGGTTTCGACACCTCTCCGGTCAACGGACCGGGGAATGCGTCTCGACCGCGACGGTCCGCTGCTCCTCGTTCCCCGGGCGGGTCAGATGGGCCACGAGCACCTCGCCGGGGGACAGGTACGGGGAGGTGTCGGGGATCAGGTCGGCCACCTCCGGAGCGGCCAGGGACCGCAAAGTGTCGAACACCGACGGCAGCACGGGGCGGTGGGTGCACAGGCCGATGGGACCGTCCCTGCCGAGCAACCGGGCCAGGTGCCGGTCGACCTTGCGGGGGTCCCTGCGGAAACCGTCCTCGGACAGGCCGCCCTTGACCCGCAGCCGGGCCCCGGACAGCGCCAGGTAGGGGCGCAGGGTGTCCTGGCACCGCAGCCACGGCGAGCTGAGCAGGTACTCCGGTTGCCAGCAGGACAGGAGCCCCGCCAGTGCCATCGCCTGGCGGCGTCCGGAGGCCGCCAGCGGACGGTCGGCGTCCGGAAGGGCCCACGCGTCCCTCGCCCGTGCCGTGGCGTGGCGGACGGTCAGGAAGGGCCGGGTGACCAGCTCGCCGTCGTCGACCATCTCCCGCAGGGCCTTCAGGACGACCCGGTCGTCGTCCCTGGTCAGCCTCTTCTCGGCCTCGTCGATCCCCAGCCAGGCGGTTGCGTCGACCTCCGTGGCCGGTGCCGTGGGCCGTTCCGTCCTCACGGCCCGTGCCGCCCAGTAGCTCACCCGTTTGGAACGGCCGTCCGGCAGGCCGTACTCGACGTCCGGCAGGGACCTGCCCAACCGGACCCGTACCCCGGTCTCCTCCGCCGTCTCGCGCACCGCGCACTCGGGCAGGGTCTCCCCGGACTCCAGTTTGCCCTTGGGCCAGGACCAGTCCTCGTGCCCGGGACGGTGGACGAGCAGCACCTGCGGCGAACGGGGCGGACCGCCCCGCGCCTGCCGGTGACAGATCACACCGGCGGCGAGCACCTCGGCGGGGGATCTCACCGGCGCCGGGCACCGCGTCGTCGCGGACGGCTCGCGATGAGGTGGGACTGCAGATCTCGCAGGGGCTGGCCCTCGTCGTCCAGGTGGTTCCTCGACCACCGGCCGTCGGGCTCCAGCGCCCAGCTGGACACCGTCGGATCCATGGAGAGGGCGAGCAGGTGCTCCAGCTCCTGCACGTGGACGGGGTCCTTGAGCCGGACGAGCGCCTCGACCCGGCGGTCGAGGTTGCGGTGCATCATGTCGGCGCTGCCGATGTACACCACGGGCGTGCCGCCGTTGGCGAACCAGAAGATCCGGGAGTGCTCCAGGAAACGCCCCAGGATGCTGCGCACCCGGATGTTCTCGCTCAGACCGGGCACGCCGGGGCGGATCGCGCAGATCCCGCGGACGACGGCGTCGACGGGCACCCCGGCCCGGGAGGCCCGGTACAGCGCGTCGATGATCACCTCGTCGACGATGCTGTTCATCTTGATCTTGATGCCGGCCGGGCGCCCCTCCCGGTGGTTGTCGATCTCCCGGTGGATGCGGTCGACCAGCCCGCTGCGCAGGGACCGGGGGGCGACGAGCAATCGGCGGTACGCCGTCTTGGGCGCGTACCCGGACAGCTGGTTGAACAGCCGTGTGAGGTCCTCCCCGACCTGCGGGTCGCAGGTCAGCAGCCCCATGTCCTCGTAGAGGCGTGCTGTCTTGGGGTTGTAGTTGCCCGTGCCGACGTGGCAGTAGCGGCGCAGGCCGTCCCCGTCCTGGCGGACCACGAGGCTCAGCTTGGCGTGGGTCTTCAGCCCCACGATCCCGTAGACGACGTGCACCCCGGCCTGTTCCAGCTTGCGGGCCCAGGTGATGTTCGCCTGTTCGTCGAACCGCGCCTTGATCTCCACGAGGGCCAGGACCTGCTTGCCCGCCTCTGCGGCGTCGATGAGGGCATCGACGATCGGGGAGTCCCCGCTCGTGCGGTACAGGGTCTGCTTGATGGCCAGGACCCTCGGGTCGGCGGCGGCCTGCTCCAGGAGCGTCTGAACGCTCGTGGAGAAGGAATCGTACGGGTGGTGCAGGAGGATGTCCCGCTCGCGGATCGCCGTGAACACGTCGCTGGGCTTGGCGCTCTCGACCTCGTTGAGGTGCCGGTGGGTCTTGGGCACGAATTTCGGGTAGTGCAGTTCCGGCACGTCCAGGTCCGCGATGACGTTCAGCCCGCGCAGGTCCAGCGGCTCGGGCAGGTGGTAGACCTCGGCGTCGCTGACCCCGAGTTCGCGCACGAGCAGCTCGCGCACGTGCGGGTCGACGTCCTCGGCCATCTCCAGCCGGACCGGGGGCCCGAACCTGCGGCGCAGCAGCTCCTTCTCCAGGGCCTGCAGGAGGTTCTCCGCGTCGTCCTCCTCGACCTCGAGGTCCTCGTTGCGGGTGACCCGGAAGGTGTGGTGCTGCAGGACGACCATGCCGGGGAACAGCTGGTCCAGGTGGACGGCGATCACCTCCTCGAGGGGGACGAACTGCTGCTTCTGGTCGTTCTCCGCGCTGACGGCCACGAATCGCGGCAGCAGCGGGGGGACCTTGACCCGCGCGAAGTGCTCCTTGTCCGTCACGGGATTGCGCAGGATGACCGCGAGGTTCAGCGACAGGCCCGAGATGTAGGGGAACGGGTGGGCCGGGTCGACGGCCAACGGGGTGAGCACGGGGAAGACCCTGTCCCGGAAGAAACGGTGCAGCCGTTCCTGCTCCTGCGTGGACAGGTCCTGCCAGCGGACCAGGGTGACCCCGTAACTGGCAAGGGTCGGGGCGACCTGCTCCGCGAAGACCTCGGCGTGCCGGGCCTGCAACTGGTGCGCGCGGACGCTGATCGCGCTCAGGACCTCACGGGGTTCCAGGCCGCTGGCGGCCGTCACCGCGAGCCCGGTGGCGATGCGGCGTTTGAGCCCGGCGACCCGGACCATGAAGAACTCGTCGAGGTTGCTGGCGAAG
>Ga0316579_10000144_pt1 | contig 19926 bp, 14 predicted proteins | sample J5NA_2_FD_203074 | JGI IMG/M metagenome (GOLD analysis project Ga0316579, IMG submission 203074) | Rhizosphere microbial communities from salt marsh grasses in Alabama, United States - J5-7_160517rDrA | ecosystem: Host-associated > Plants > Roots > Rhizosphere | place: USA: Alabama | collected... | reverse complement strand
TCCACTCTTTATAACTCCATGCCTTGTGATAAGGTAACAGGCATCGATCAGTAATGTTAGACAGATTCTTGCCACCGCGTTGCAAGGAAAGACAAGTGACAACAAAAAAATCACGCTCTGCCAAAAACAAAAAAATCCTGTTCGTCACCAGCGAGGCCCATCCCCTGATCAAGACCGGCGGTCTGGGTGACGTATCGGGCGCCTTACCGCTGGCCCTCAAGGAACTCAAACAAGACGTACGGCTGATCCTGCCCGCCTACCGCGACGCCATACGCCACGGCGGTCCGTACACCATCGCCAGCCTGGTCTTCCAGCCGGATATCCACCCTATCCGCCTGCTGGAGGGGCGCCTTGCCGACAGCGACATCACCGTATGGCTGGTGGACATCCCCTCGCTCTTCGACCGGCCGGGCAATCCCTATGTTGGCCCCGACGGCCACGACTGGCCGGACAATGCCCTGCGTTACGGCATGTTCTCCCGGGCCGTCACCGCCATCGCCCTAAACCAGGCGGGGCTGGACTGGCATCCGGATGTTGTCCATTGCAACGATTGGCAGACCGGCCTGATCCCGCCGCTGCTTTCTTTGCAAAATCCGCGCCCAGCCACGGTATTCACCATCCACAACCTGGCCTACCAGGGGCTGTTCCCCGCCGCCCAATTCCAGGAACTCGGCCTGCCGCCGGAACTGTGGGGCATACACGGCCTGGAGTTCTATGACCAGTTGTCCTTCATCAAAGGCGGCCTGCTTTACGCGGATATGATCAACACCGTCAGCCCCACCTATGCCAAGGAGATCTGTACACCGGAATTAGGCTGCGGCCTGGACAGCCTGCTGCGCAGCCGCGCCGATCGCCTGGCGGGCATCCTCAACGGCGCCGACTACGGCGAATGGGATCCGCGCCATGACAGTCATTTATCCCACCACTACAACCCCGACACCCTGCAAGGCAAGGCGGTCAACAAAGCCGCCCTGCAGAAGGAACTGGGACTGCAACGCGATCCTCAGATACCGCTCATCGGCTTCGTCGGACGCCTGGTGGCACAGAAGGGCATCGATCTGATACTGGCCGTGATGGGCAACCTCCTGCCGCAGGAGGTCCAGTTCGTAATTCTGGGCACGGGCGATAAGGACTTCGAAAAGGCCCTGCGCACTCTAGCGGAGCACTATCCCCACCATTGCCATGTCAAAATCGGCTTCAGCGAAGCCTTGGCCCACCGCATCGAGGCGGCGGCGGACATGTTTCTCATGCCCTCCCGCTATGAGCCCTGCGGACTCAATCAGATCTACAGCATGCGCTACGGCACCCTGCCCGTCGTCCGCCGCACCGGCGGACTGGCCGATACCGTAGTGGATAGCAGCGCAGGACTGGAATCTGCCACCGGATTTGTCTTCGACGAACCGACGGCGGCAGCCCTGAGCGTGGCCATGCAGCGGGCCTTGAATCTGTACCGCGACAATCCCCAAGGCTGGCTGAAACTTATGCACAATGCCATGGGACGTGATTACAGCTGGCGACACAGCGCCAGCGCCTACCTGGACCTCTACCAGCAGGCCCTGGTTCACCAAGAGCAGGCAAATTCCCCCAAAGCTGTATAATAGTCGCCTTTGCGCGGTGCTCCGCGCCGCCGTAATAAACCCTCAAGTATTAAGATAGTGAAGCACCATGAGTGATAAACAACTACGCGCCCGCGTCAAGCTGTTAGGCAAATTATTGGGCAATGTCCTGCGCGCCCAGGCGGGCGGGCATGTACTCGTCGCCGTCGAAACGCTGCGCAAGGGCTACATCAGCCTCCAACAGGAAGAAAGCCCCCGGCGCCGCTCCCGCCTCACCAAACTGATCGGCAAACTCGACCCGGACACGCTCACCCATGTGGTGCGGGCCTTCAGCACCTATTTCAGCCTGGTCAACCTGGCGGAGGAGGCCAACCAATACCAGCTACGCACCGAACGGATTCGCAAGGGCGGTCCACTGTGGGTGGGTTCATTCGACCATACCTTGCGCCAGTTTCATGCCCAGGGGATCAGCGCCGAACAACTGCAGGATCTCCTGAACAAACTGGCTTATATACCAGTTTTCACAGCCCACCCCACCGAGGCCAAGCGCCGCACCATCCTCGAAGCCCTGCGCCGTATCTTCGTCACCAGTGAGGAATTGGATGACCCGCGTATCGGCGAAGAAGAAGAGGCCTCCATCATCCGCCGCATGGAAAGCGAGATCCAGATCCTGTGGAAAACCGATGAGGTACGCGCCAAACGGCCGCAGGTACGCGATGAGATCCGCAACGGACTGTTCTATTTCCAGGAAAGCCTGTTCGACGCCGTGCCGCGCATGTATCGCGGTCTGGAAAAGGGCATCAAGCGCATTTATGGCGCGGAGTTGGAGGAAACACCCATCACCGTCCCCAGCTTCCTGCGTTTCGGCTCGTGGATAGGCGGCGACCGCGATGGGAATCCCTATGTCACCCCCGATACTACGGTAATGGCGATACGCCTGCATGCGCGTACTGCAGTCCTGGCTTATATCAACCGCATCATCGATCTCAGCCACATACTCACCCATTCCAGCCTGCTGTGCCGGCCATCTGACGAATTCATGCAGAGTCTGCGCCGCGACGAGGCCTTCTGCGCCATGGCCTTTCAAGACAATCCCGACCGTTTCGCCAATGAGCCCTACCGGCGCAAGCTGTACATCATGCGCTATCGCCTGGAACGCAACCTGATCAACATCAAGACACGCCTGGAGGTAAAGGAGCGTAATTTCGAGAAAGACCAATACGACGACGCCAAGGAATTGCTCGAGGATCTTTACTTCATCCGCGATTCGTTGATCGGTCACGGCGATGGCGAGATTGCACGCGGCGAGTTACAGAATCTGATCCGCTTGGTAGAGACCTTCGGCTTTTTCCTGGTCAAGCTCGACGTCCGCCAGGAGTCGGGACGACATAGCGCCGCGGTCGCGGAGATACTCAATCACATACCGGGCAAGCGCGCGGAATACTTCGCCCTGGATGAAGCCGCGCGCCTGGCGCTGCTGGGCGAATATATCGTCGATGCCGATGACCTGAGCTTCGATCGCGGCACGCTCACCCCCGAAACCCGCGAGACCCTGGAAGGGTTCGACGTGATGCTGAAGATGCGCGAGGAAGTCAGCGCTGAATGCTTCGGCCATTACGTGATCTCCATGACCCACAACGCCAGTCACGTCATGGAGGTGATGTTCCTGGCCCGCCTGGGAGGCCTGATCGGCCGAGACGAGAATCGTTGGTTCTGCAATCTGCGGGTAAGCCCCTTGTTCGAGACCATCGATGATTTAAGCCGCATCGAAGAGGTTTTGTCCATGTTACTGGACAGCCCCATCTACGCCGCCCTGCTTGCCGCCTCGGGCAACCAGCAAGAGGTCATGTTGGGCTATTCCGATTCCTGCAAGGACGGCGGCATCCTCGCCTCGTCATGGCAACTCTTCGAGGCACAGAAAAAGATCATCGCCGTCACCACGGCGCACAAGGTACAGTGCCGGCTATTCCACGGTCGCGGCGGCACCGTGGGGCGCGGCGGCGGCCCTACCCACGAATCCATCCTGTCGCAACCGCGCGGCACTGTGCAGGGTCAAATCAAATTCACCGAACAAGGTGAGGTGCTGTCCTATAAATACAGTAACTGTGAAACGGCAGTATACGAACTGACCATGGGGATCACCGGACTGATGTTGGCCAGCCGCGGCGTGATCGCACCGATGACGACGGCACGTAACGATTATCTGGGCATCATGGATCAACTCGCGGCCAGCGGCGAGAACGCCTACCGCGCCCTCATCGATCAAACTCCAGGCTTATTGGATTTTTTCTACGACGCGACGCCGGTCAGCGAATTCGGCCTTTTGAACATTGGCTCGCGCCCCACCCACCGCAACAAGCAGAACCGCTCAAAAGCTTCCATCCGCGCCATCCCCTGGGTGTTCGCCTGGGCGCAATCCCGCTTCACTTTGCCCGCCTGGTTCGGCATCGGCAGCGCCCTGGAACAATGGCGCAACAACGAGCCGGACCGCTTGGCTAAACTCCAGCAAATGTACCAGGAATGGCCTTTCTTCCGCGCCCTGCTGAGCAATACTCAGATGGCCCTGTACAAGGCCAATATGACCATCGCGCAGCAATATGCCCAGATGAGCGGCGATCCGCTCCTCGCGCAGCAAATATTCACCATCATCAGTGATGAATACCAGCGCACCATCACGCAGATACTCAACGTGGTAGGCGCACAGCGACTCATGGAAGAAAACACCGCGCTGGCCCTGTCGCTGACACGGCGCAATCCTTATCTGGATCCACTCAATCATATCCAGATCATGCTATTGCAGCGTTTCCGCGACAAGGACTTGAACGAAAACGACCGGCAAATCTGGCAGGATCCCTTATTGCGCTCCGTCAATGCCATTGCGGCAGGCATGCGCAATACTGGTTGAGAACATATGAGTACTGCATCGCGACTTGGTGATGGCCCAAACGAGATGCTCACTATTAAACCGCGGAGCAACTAAGTACTGCGGCAAGACGATGAAGGATTGTTGGATTAGGGCGTGAACCTGCTCAGGCCACTTGCACCGGAATGGCGCTGCTCACCCGGGCAACCTTATTGTGTTCGTCGAGATAGACCAGGGTGGGTTTGAAATTGACCAGCTCGTGCTGATTGAGAGCGGCATAGGTGCAGATGATCACCCTGTCCCCCGGCTTGGCCTTGTGCGCCGCCGCCCCGTTCACCGAGATGATGCCGGAACCGTCCTGGGCGCGGATCGCATAGGTAGTGAAGCGCTCCCCGTTGGCCATATTGTAGATCTGGATCTGCTCGTATTCCCGAATCCCCGCAGTATCCAGCAGGGCCCCATCGATGGCGCAGGAGCCATCGTATTCGAGTTCCGCGTGGGTCACCCGGGCGTGATGCAACTTTGATTTGAGCATGGTGTAGTGCATGGTCCGATTACCTTTACGCCAAGTATCCCCAAGATTTCTTCGAAATATTATGGGGGTTTATGGCCGATCCTTCAATGTCACGGGCAAATTATCGATCAAGCGGGTCTTCCCCAGCCAGGCAGCCGCCATGATTATCAGGTGCGAATCAGCAGCTTGGGGTGCCTGTAAATCCTCGGCACGCCGGATCGTCACATAATCAGGCTCAAAGCCGCTCTCCCGTAAAATACTCATACCCTGAGCCGCAAGCTTGTCATAGTTCATACCGGAAACGATACGCTCGCTCAGCCATTGCAGGGTTTGATACAGGGCTGGCGCCTGCGCGCGCTCAGCGGCGGAAAGATAGCCATTGCGCGAACTCATGGCCAGTCCGTCGCCTTCACGCACCGTCGGCTCACCGATGATTTCAACCGCCATGCACAAATCGGCCACCAGACGCCGCACCACCAATAACTGCTGATAATCCTTTTCACCGAATACCGCCACATCGGGACGCACCGCATTAAACAATTTTGTCACCACCGTCGCGACCCCGGCGAAATGTCCGGGACGGGAGGCACCGCACAAGATAGTGGATAGACCCGCCAACTCCACGCGCACCGCATCACGGATGCCGTAGGGATAGAGTTCCTCCACATTCGGGGCAAACAACAGATGCGCCCCATGCTCCGCCAAGAGAAAACTATCCTGCTTGAGGGTACGCGGATACGCGCTAAAGTCTTCCTGCGGCCCAAATTGGGTGGGATTGACAAAGATGCTTACCACCACCTTGTCCGCGACCCGACAGGCGCGTTTCACCAATTGCAGATGGCCGTCATGCAAGTTGCCCATGGTGGGAACCAGGGCGACGCGCTCGCGGCGGCCGCGCCATTGATCCACGGCGGTGCGAAGATGCGCGATGGTGTGGACGGTTTGCATCAGGGCCTGCTAGCTGAAACAGTGTTCCGGCGCAGGGAATACGCCGCCCTTCACCGCCTCGATATAACTTGTCAAGGCCGCGCGGATATGGGGTTGGTCCGTCATAAAATCCCTGGCGAACTTGGGTCGTTTCCCAGGTGTAATACCCAACATATCATACAGCACCAATACCTGGCCGTCGCAATCCGGGCCGGCGCCGATACCGATCACCGGGATTGCCACGGCCTGGGTGATCTCGGCCGCCAAGCCCACCGGAACGCTTTCCAATAACAAGACATCGGCGCCCGCCTCCTGCAAGGACATGGCATCCTGCAACATGGCGCGTGCCGCCGCCGCATCGCGGCCCTGCACCCGGTAACCGCCGAGACGATGGACCGATTGCGGCTGCAGGCCCAGATGGGCGCATACGGGGATACCGCGCGCGGTCAGCTGGGCGACGGTCTCCAGCTGCGGCGAGCCGCCTTCCAGCTTTACCATATGCGCGCCGCCTTCCTGCATCAGGCGCGCGGCATTGACCATGGCCTGCTGCGGCGTGGCGTAACTCATGAACGGCATGTCCACCATCAACAGCGCGCGGCGCCGACCGCGCGCCGCCGCGGCGCTGTGATACACCATATCGTCCATGGAGACTGGCACGGTACTGTCCCATCCCTGGATCACCATACCAAGGGAATCCCCAACCAGCAGGACATCGATGCCGGCTTCATCCAACAGCGTCGCAAAGCTGGCGTCATAGACTGTGAGGCAGGCGATTTTTTCCCGCGACTGCTTCAAACTGCGCAGGGTATTCACCGTCACCGCGGCGGCGGTGGAAGATTTGGAAGTGAATGTGCTCATGCCAGAATTTCAGCAGGCAGGGGATTGAAATAGTGTCTGCCGCTGCGGGTGCGATGAATATGTTCCACCAGCTGCTGGTAATCAAGGTCATTGCTCACCCAATCGATAACGGTGGCATTGACGATCAGCAAGGGTGATTGATCGTAATGATAGAAGAAATCCGCATAGGCATCCGCTAAGCGCTGCAGATAGGCGGATTCTATCCAGCGTTCATAGGGCACGCCGCGCTTCTTGACCCGCTCGATCAATATCTCGACTGGCGCCTGCAGATAGATCACCAGATCCGGGGCCGGGGGCGACAAGTCCAAATGACGATAGACCTGCTCATATAAGCGCAACTCGTCATCATCCAGGGTCAATTGGGCGAAGAGCGGATCCTTCTCCAGCAAGAAATCACTGACGACATTAGGGCGAAACAAATCACCCTGACGCAGGGCCTGGAGTTGCTGCACCCGTTGGAACAAAAACGACAGCTGGGTGGGCAGGGCCATGGGCCGGGGGTTTTGATAATAGCGTTCCAGAAAGGGATTATCCTCGGCCCGTTCCAATAGCAACTCGCTGCCAAAGGTGCCGGCCAGGCGCCGCGCGAGGCTGGTCTTGCCCACCCCGATAGGACCTTCGACGATGATATAACTCGGCGCGCTGCTCGGCGTCATATTGCCGCGGGCATTGCCTGCAATCCCAGGCTGGAGCAACGCTCTACCAAGGCCTGCAGACTTCCCGCACCGGGGATGTGCAGCTGCGGGGCGATTTCATGGAGCGGATACAAAACAAAGTTACGCTCCGGCAAACCCGGGTGCGGCACGGTCAGGACCTCGCCTTTCACTTGGGCATCTCCATACAAAAGCAAATCCAGGTCCAGGGTTCTGGGTACCCACCGTACGGCCCCCCGTACCCGACCGTGTAATTCTTCGATCAAGTGTAATTCCCGCAACAATTCAGCGGGGGTTAGCCGCGTATCCACGGCGGCGACGGCGTTCAAATAGTCAGGCTGCGGCACCGTCCCCAAGGGTTTGCTGCGATATAAGGATGAATAGGCCACACAACAGGTGGCGGGGATGGCGTCCAAGGCCGCCAAGGCACTGCGTAGCTGTGCCCTAGGATCGTTAAGATTGCTACCTAAACCTACATAGGCCCGTACCAGGCTAGAATTCATACTGCACCTCATTGCTGGTGTTGTTACCCCTTACCCCAGTCAAGTCTACCTATTCCGGTGATTTGTTGCTAACCGCCTTGGCTCTGGAGCGCCGCGGACGACGCTTTTTACCCTTTCCGCCACCGCTGCCGCGAACCTGCTTCAACCGCTCATTGTCATCCAAGCCTTGAAACTCTGTCCACCATTGGCACAATTCCCCTATATCTTCTCCGGCATCTCGGCGCAACAACATAAAGTCGTAAGCGGCGCGAAAACGCGGATGTTCCAAGAGCCGCAGGGGACGCAAGCCGGTGGTGCGCTGCAGGCGAATCTGCAAGGTCCAGATTTCCCGCATCGGCACACCAAAGCGCTTAGGGAGCGCAGTACGGGCCAGTTGCTGGCCCTCGACGGCATAGGCGGCCTGCTGTAAGGCCTGAATCTCACCCATTGCCTCCGCCTCCTGACCGGCCATGGCCTGACGTAAGGGCTCCCACAGCAAGGCCGCATACAGAAAGGCCGGGGTTACCGGTTTTCCCTCAGCAATCCGGGCGTCGGTGTTTTGTAAGGCGCGTATCAACAAGGTCAAAGGAAAACCTTCCCGTTCCTGGGCCAGGCAGGCCTCGGTCTGGGGAAACAAGTAAGCGAACAGGCCATAGTGACGGAGCAATTCAAAGCTCTGGACCGCACAGCCGCCTAGAAATAATTTAAGGATTTCATCGAATAACCGGGCCGAGGGGATATCTTCCAGCAAATGGGCCAACTCGAAGATCGGCGCCTCACTGTCGGGATGGATGCGAAATCCCAGCTTGGCTGCAAAGCGCACCGCCCGCAACATGCGCACCGGATCCTCATGGTAACGCTGCCGGGGATCCCCGATCAGTCGCAGCATCCCGCTCTGCAGGTCCGCCATGCCGTCAACATAGTCCACCACGGAAAAATCCTGGATGTTGTAATAGAGGGCATTGACCGTAAAGTCGCGCCGCCAGGCGTCCTCTTCCAGGGTACCGTAGACGTTGTCACGGAGGATGCGGCCGTTCTCGGTGCGCGCCTCATCGTCACTGGCACCGTCTCCCTGGGCGCGAAAGGTGGCAACCTCGATGATCTCGTTCTCGAAACGGACATGGGCAAGGCGGAAGCGCCGGCCGATTAACATGCAATTGCGAAAGAGTTTTTTCACCTCTTCCGGACGGGCATTGGTCGCTATATCGAAATCCTTAGGCTCACGCCCGAGCAGCATATCCCGGACCCCGCCTCCGACCAGGAAGGCGTCATAGCCGGCGCCCTTAAGCCGGTACAGCACCTTGAGAGCGTTGGAACTGATATTGGCTCGTGAAATCGCGTGTTCGGAACGAGGGAAGATGCGCGGTTGCGTATTAATTGTGGGGCCTTTGAGCGCGTGCAAATAACGATTTGTATATAACAACTTGTCTACTGATAGTCGACGCGTATATTATCTTCTTTTTGCACGGCCCCGCAACGCGACACACGCTCCCTTCGTCTAGTGGCCTAGGACGTTGCCCTCTCACGGCGAAAACAGGGGTTCGAGTCCCCTAGGGAGCGCCATCTTTTCAATAACCTACGGTATCGCCGGGCAATGAATGGGCATTAGCCTGTCCCCCCCTTGTATCGGCCGCTAGCGCGGCTGATATCTCCATATCCTTAGAAATCGGCAAATAGCTAGGCTGTTCAGCGCTCAAACCGTGCTCCAGGCTTGTCCACATAACTTGACGCTAAGGGGAGTGTCACGGAAAGCTGCAAAGGCTCGTTAAGCCATTGGGCTGACGGGCTTTACAAGTAGGCTTGAGCCGCGAACTCGATAGGGATGGGGCGACTAAAATATAGTCCGCGACGACCGAACCGTGAGCGCCGAATCGACAATATCAAGCCCAGCAATCCCAGCAGGAGCGGACTGGCCGCCCCACCACCCCCGCCACCGCTGGCTGTACTCAGCGGCGCCACAGAACTGGCGGAGCAGTTCACGGTCACATCGGTCACATTGGCGCTACCGACCGACCCGGAACCATTGTTTACCGCGCAGCTTTGACCGCTGGGTTGGGTCGCCACCGCGACGCTATAACCGGCACCCCCGCTCAGGGCCGTGGCGAAGGTAAAACTCCCGTCCGTCGCCACCGACAGGCTGTCGCCGCCGTTGTTGGTCAGCACCACGCTGCCGCTGCTCAAACCCGAGACCGTGCCGCTGACGGTATAGGTATTCGGAGCATTGGTGGTACACGAAACCGCGACAGTGACGGCGCTGCTACCGACCGTCCCCGAGGGGGCCGGGGGGGGACTGACCACACAGGTCTGGCCGCTGGGCTGGGTTGCCACCGCGACACTGTATGGGGTACCGCTGACCAGGGCCGTGGCGAAGGTAAAACTGCCGTTCGCCGCAAGCGTGAGGCTATCGCCGCCGTTATTGGTCAGCACCACGCTGCCCGTCAGGCCCGAGACCGTGCCGCCAATGGTATAAGCAGTGGTACATGTAACCGCGACATTTGTTACAGCAGCGCTGCCTATCGTCCCCGAGCCGTTGCTTATCACACAGGCCTGGCCGCTGGGCTGACTCACTACCGACACATCATAGCTGGCGAGGGTGGGCAGGCTTGCGGCGAAGGTGAAACTGCCGTCCGCCGAGACCGTGAGCTTGTCGCCACCGTTGTTCGCCAGCACCACGCTGCCCGTCAGACCCGAGACCGTACCACCGACGGGATAGGAACTTACATATAGTGTCGTGCTCCCGCTGACACTGCCATCGGTAGTAGTGGCGGTGATCGTGGTATTACCGGTGCTGAGGGCAGTGGCCAAACCATTAGCATCTATGCTTGCCACTGCGGCATTACTACTACTCCATGCCACCTTAGGCGCCCCGGAAATGTTTTGCGGCGTTGGTGTAATCGCGCTAACACCGTTACCCAACTGACCATTGGTATTATTGCCCCAACATTGTTCAGTACCGTCGGAAAGCAAGGCACAGCTATGTGTATACCCTGTTGCGATCTCGGCAGCCGAGCTGATTCCGCTCACGGTGACCGGGATGGAGGATTGAGTGGTCGTGCCGTCACCCAGCTGACCGAAAGAATTGTCCCCCCAGCATTGCACCTGACCGCTGGTGAGCAGCGCGCAGCTGCGCTGGCCTCCGGCTGCGATCTTCGTGGCGGCAATGATCCCGGATACATCCACAGGAGTAGTGTATTGATTATTGGCCGTGCCGTTACCCAACTGGCCGTATTGATTGTGACCCCAGCATTTCACGCTGGAGTCGGCGAGTAGTGCGCAGGTATGAAAATATCCCGCGGCGATCGCCTTGGCTTGCACCGTGGTACCGTCGATAATATTCACGGTAACAGGTGCTTTGGATGAGACAGTCGTATCGTTACCCAATTGGCCGCTGCCATTATATCCCCAGCATTTCACTGTATGGTCAGCGAGAAGCGCGCAGGTATGAGCATAGCCTGCGGTGATCGCCGTCGCACCACTGATGCCGCTTATGGTGACCGGAGTAGTGGATTTGGAGGTCGTACCATTAACGCCCAGCTGATCCAAACTATTATCTCCCCAGCATTGCACCGTCTGGTCGATAAGCAGGGCACAGGTATGAGCATAACCTGCGGCAATCTCCGTGGCTTTCGCCGTGGAACCATCGATGCCGCTCACCCCAACCGGCAACGTGGATGAGGAAGTCGAGCCGTCACCCAGCTGGCCATATAGATTGTAACCCCAGCATTGCACTGCACCGCTACTGAGGCGTGCACACGTATGTAAGCCGCCTCCCTTTACCTCCATGGCAGTGCTGATCCCCATTACGGCAACAGGCGTTGCGTAATGCTGATTGGCCGTGCCGTGACCCAACTGGCCATTTTGGTTGTATCCCCAACATTGCAGCGCGCCTCCGCTTAGCGCGCAACTGTGAGAATCGCCGGCCGTGATTCCGGTAACGGCGCTGATCCCACTCACTGCGACCGGGGTGGTGGATTGAATACTCGAACCAAGCTGGCCATCCTGGTTATACCCCCAGCATTGCACCTGGCCGTTGGCAAGCAGCGCGCAGTTATGGTAGTAACCGGCGGCGAGTGCCGTGGCATGCACCGTGATACCGTCGATGCCGCTCACGGAAACAGGAGTAGTGGATGAGACAGTCGAGCTGTCACCCAGCTGGCCGGATGAATTATCGCCCCAGCATTCCACTGTCTCGTCGGCGAGCAGAGCACAGCTATGATGATAGCCCGCCACAATATCTGTGGCGGTAGTGATCCCGGCGACCGGGATCGGGGTTAATGATTTGGTTGTCGAGCCGTCACCCAATTGACCATAGGCATTATCCCCCCAGCATTCCACCGTCTCGTCGGCGAGCAATGCGCAGCTATTACGAAACCCCGCCACAATCGCTGTGGCTTGAACCGTGATGCCGTCGATCCCGCTCACCCCAACCGGCAACGTGGCTTTGGTAGTAGAATTGTTGCCCAGCTGGCCATATTGATTGTAACCCCAGCATTTCACCGTCTTGTCGGCGAGCAACGCACAAGTATGGCTAACTCCGACCGAGATTGCTGTGGCGGTACTGATCCCGGCGACCGGGACCGGGGTGGTGGAATTGGTTGTCGAGCCGTCACCCAATTGACCATTGACATTATCGCCCCAGCATTGCACCGTCTGGTCGGTGAACAGTGCGCAGGCGTGGTCATATCCCCTGGCGATAGCCTTGGCTTTAACCGTGACACCATCGATGCCGCTTACGTAGACTGGGACGTTGGATTGGGTAGTCGTACCGTTGCCCAGCTGGCCATTAATGTTCCCACCCCAACATTTTACCCTACCGTCGGCAAGCAGGGCACAGCTGCCATAGTAACCGGTCGTGAGCGCCGTGGCGGTACTGATACCGCTTACGGTGACGGGAGCAGAAGATGAGGTATTCGTGCCATTACCTAATTCGCCATTTAGATTTAACCCCCAACATTGCACCTTACCATTAGCGAGTAATTCACAACCGTTGTAATAACCCGCTGCAATTGCCGTAGGCACCGATTCCAGCGGTTGCGTTGACGCATCGCTGAATGTGCCAGTGGCGACGAAGGCCTGGGATTGTCCGACATCGATTCTTGGATTGGCCGGGTTGATATCAATCGTGCTGAGCGTTGCCGCCTGTGCCGGCGCATAAGCTACCGATATCAATAGCAGCACAAGAACGCCGTATAAGCCGGATTTCAAACTCCCAATCCTATCCTTGAGTATACCCAATCTTGAAGAGATCACGCTGACCCACCCCATTTAACCTAGTCCCAACTTGGTAGGTATTCGGCTACGGATCGGAAAATCTTTAATAGCGGGCAAAACGTCTGAGCAAGTACAGGAAGAAACTGAAGAAAATCTGTTGGAATACAGATTACGGGGAATTTAAGTGTCTTAGCGCCGGATTCGCGAAATCACCGATACCGCATTTACCTCAAGTAAAGCCCTTCGCCGAAGCGCCGATAACGACAATATGCGCTACTTCTTCTCAGCGCAGCGAGGTGAGATCATGCAAATTAGTTCCGCACTGAGCAATGCACTACACGGAATTCAGAAGGGACTCACCGGCATGGACAAGAACTCGGTGAAAATCGCCAGCGCCGAGGCCTTCAATTCACAAAATCCCGCGGATGTCGCTCAACCCCTGATGGACATGCAAGACAATCGACTACAAATCGAGGCCTCCGCCAAGGTCATGAAATCCGTGGACGCAACCATCGGCAGCCTGATCGACGTTTCGGCCTAGTACAGAAGTCGATCTTCCTTAAGCTTTCAAGCATCTGAGGGCGGCCGGTCACGGCCATGCCCTGAAGTTCTTGCCGTCATCATTGTGAAAAGATAATAATCTGTTGTAATACACCTACCCGGGAATCAAATAGCATCACTTTCCTCTGGGTGTAATGGAATTGTTGCACGCCTACCTGAATCTTACGACCTGAACTGTTCATGCTCATCCTGCTATCCTAGGCTGAACTTGCCAGATGCAGAATTATCTAACACCCATCAATATTTAATACCGGAGGTTAAATGCAGTACATGCTTCGCCGTATACGTCGGGTTACGGCAACCGCTCCGATATGTATTGCCCTTCTACTTTCCGGCTGCGGAGGTGGCGGTACCCTGGACCTGAGCAGCCTCAATAATCCTGTCACCACCTGTAATAACGGCGCCGCCAATTACACGCCCATCAGTTCACCGGTCACGGCCATAGCTGCCGCAGCCCGTATCTCCTTCGCCATCACCGACGATGGCTCGCTGTGGGCCTGGGGTATCAACACCAAGGGCCAGCTGGGCGCCGGCGCAACCACCAACTCCGTATCACCCGTGAAGATCGGCACGAATTTCCAGACCATCTCCGCTGGCTTCGGCCATTCGCTGGCATTGAAAAAGGACGGGACGCTGTGGGCCTGGGGCGACAACAACTCCGGGCAGCTCGGCGACGGTACGACCACCGACAGGGACGTGCCAATCCACATCGGCAGTAATTCCGATATTTACAGGGCCGTGTCCGCCGGTTTGAATTTCTCACTCGCCATCAGGTCAGACGGTACATTATGGGCATGGGGTGACAACAGCTCCGGGCAGCTCGGCATAGGTAGTACCAGCCCCACCTACAGCCCAGTTCCGCTCCAAGTCGGTACCGACAACAGCTATATCGCGGTCTCCGCCGGCACCTGGCATGCGCTGGCCTTAAAGACTGACTATTCGTTATGGGCCTGGGGCGACAATTACTATGGTGAACTGGGCGATAACACCACTACCTCCAGTACTACCCCAGTTCCAATCGACATCGGATCAACGTATGGCGCGATCGCCTCCGGGTTCTTCTATTCCCTAGGAATCAAGCTTGATGGCAGCTTAATGACCTGGGGCAATAACGTCCAAGGCAAACCGGCAAACCCGGCGGCTACAGATCACGCCCCTAGGCAAATCGGCACCGGCTTTAAACCGGATATGGCGGCGCTGTCGGCCTCCAAATTCAGCGTCCTGGGTAACACGGCCTATTACTACCATTCCCTGGCACTGAAGAGCGACGGCAGCGTCTGGGCCTGGGGTGACAATATCTTCGGTCAGCTGGGGGACGGCGGCGTTACCCCCATCTCTACGCCAGAGCAGATCCTCACCAGTAGTGGCTATGCATTCACCACGATCTCCGCCGGCGACGACGATCACTCCCTGGCCATCAAGGACGACCGTACCCTATGGGCCTGGGGTTCCAATAGTTGCGGCCAATTGGGGGACGGTACCACCAACACAAGCCACGAACCCAAGCAGGTCAGCAAGTAAGCTTGCTTCGATTTACAGCGACCAACCCTTATGGCACAAGACGGGTCATGCGTCGCCCTTCGCCCACGTCGACGAAATACAAGACCACGGCACCGATCACGAACAAGGCCACCACCGCCAACAGGGACAGGCGCGGGCTGCCGGTGAGCAAGCCCACCACGCCCATCAATACCGGCCCCAAGACCGTGGCGAACTTCCCCAGCATATTGTAGAAACCGAAAAATTCAGCCGACTTGTCCGCCGGAATCATGCTGGCATACAGCGAGCGGCTCAAGGATTGGACACCACCCTGCACCAATCCAATGGCGGCCGCCAGGACGTAAAATTCCACGACCCTATCCATACGCATCGCCCACAGAGTGATAGCGATATAAAAACCAATGGCGATGAAGATGCCGGTCTTGGCGCCGAAGCGCTCCCCCAGTTTGCCGAACAGCAAGGCCGCGGGGAAACCGACGATCTGGGTGATGAGCAAGGCCACGATCAGATTTTGTGCCTGAAACCCCAGGGACAGACCGTAATCGACGGCCATGCGGATGATGGTGTCCACAGCATCGATATAGCACCAATAGGCGATGAGAAATACAAAAATCACGCGCAGACGGCGAATCTCATGGAAGGTCGCCAGGATTTGGCTCAAACCGTCTTTGATCAGCTGCAAGGCATTGTGACGCTGAACAGCCTGCGGCTCTTCAACAAACAGCATTACCGGAATGGAAAATACCGCCCACCACACGGCCACCATCAAGAACGACACCTGTACCGCCTGCGCCGCATCGGCCAGGCCGAAAACCTGCGGCCATAAGGTCATGGCCACATTGAGGGCGAACAACACTCCGCCGCCGAGATAACCCAAGGCGAACCCCAGGGCCGACACCACGTCCAGCTTGTCGCGCGGTGCCACTACCACGATGAGCGCGTCGTAAAAGATCGTCCCCCCGTTAAAGCCGATGGATGCCGCCACATACAACAACACCGCCAGTTCCCACGCACCCTTTTGCACGAAGTACAGGCCGGCGGTCATCACCACGCCCATAACGGTGAAGAACAGCAAGAATTTTTTACGGGCACCGCCTTTGTCGGCGATTGCGCCCAGCAAGGGCGCCAATATCATAATCGCGATCCCGGCAACGGAATTTCCCAAGCCCAGACGAAAGCTGCTGGCCGTCACATCGGCACCGGCGCTCCAATAGCTCTTGAAAAAAACCGGGAAGAACCCCGCCATCACGGTGGTGGCAAAGGCCGAGTTGGCCCAATCATACAGCGACCAGGAGATGATCGGCTTAGTGTTTAGACGCATAGTTCTTGGTTCTAACTCGCTAGTGATATATTCATATTACAGTAATAAGCCCCGCCGCCATTCACCACTGGCGGAAATGGATATACAATGCGCCCGCCTATAGCTGCTGCACCTCTATACCACACTTGAGATTTACCATGGTAGCCAGTTTAGAATCCGAATCAGCCTCATCAGTCCGTTATGTGCTGGACGCCAGCCACTCCGCCGAGGAGGCCCACCGGGTCGCCGAAGAACAGGGGATTTCCCGGGTATATTGGTTGTCGCAGCGGGAATCCTGCTTAGGCTGGATAGGCGAGCAGCGGCATCCGGTCTCACCCGGATCCGACGCCGCACGTGTTGCCTGGCTGGCGGCGCGACCGATCTTGTTAGCCGGCTTCGTCACCGAAGACATTCCCGGCCATAGACGAGACATCGCCCAGGCAGCATCATTGATGCAAGCGGTACTGGACGGCGAGGACTGCGAGGCATTGTTACAGCGGGAGCCTTATGCCGGACGTCTAGCACCCCGTTTCGAATTGCTCGCAGCTACATACGATGAAGGTGACCCGCAAGAGATCGTCAAGATCGAATTCGATGTCACGCAGGACGATGAGCTCATCGCGGAAAACCTGTGGGTTAAACTGTCATGGCTGTCCTATGCGGAACATGATGGGTCTTTACGTTTTCGCTTTTCATTCGGCATGGAAAGTTATGAAGATGTGGCCGCCGACCCGCAGCGCCAGTCCTATGCCGCCGCCCTCACCGAAGCGCTCTTCCCGGAATCCGCAGTAATCAGCGCCAATACCCGCCTGCAGCACTACCTTCGGGACGTGCTGCAGGCCAAGGACCTGATCTACGTAGAACGCATCGTCTACTTCAACGCCCCGGACGGCGGCGCCCAATTTCATCATGACGTGGAACGCGGACACCTGGGAGTCGTGTTTGCACAACTCTCCGGTCGCACCGCATGGTTGACCTTGTCCACCGAACAGCTTTTGGACGAAATTCAGCACTTCCTGGCGCAGCCCGATGCCGATAAAGGAATGGCAAAGACCATCAAGCAGAAAAAGACTCGCGATGCGCTCGTCAAGCTGGCCGCTGTCCGCGCCGCCCTGGCGGAGTATCTGAACAGGCGCGACAATGACCCGCTGGAGCAGCTCATCAATCGTACCCCGGCCTTTATCCGCCAATTGATCGAGCGCGGTCATGCCTACATCTTAAATCCCGGCGACATCATACTGCTGCCGCAACAAGATGCTGCGCATTGCGCCTGGCATGCGGTATACTGTTTGGACGACAGCCCGGGCGAGGCTTTATCATTCGCCATTCGTCACACCGCAGCCTAAGGGCTTATGAAGGTGACCCTTCCCCACCATCTAGACGTTCCGCTAAGTTCCGCGCCGCGCCGTAGTCAATCTTTCCCGTGCCCAACAAGGGTAGCTTGTGCACCCGGAATAAACGGCGCGGCACGTTGATTTCGCTGACACCCTCCTCACGGGCCTGCTCGATCAAACGCTGGCGGGTGGCGTCGGACTGCTCGGTCAACAGGATCACCTTCTCACCTTTTTGCGGATCGGGCAGGCTCAGCGCCGCATGGGCGGCGTTCGGCCACGCCCTGCCGGCCAGAGTCTCCACCGCTGCCAGCGACACCATCTCGCCACCAAGCTTGGCGAAGCGCTTGGCACGCCCCAGGATCCATACGTAACCTTCGTTGTCGATATCGACGATATCCCCGGTGTCATACCATCCCTCACCATCAGCATGCGCGGGCGGTATCAATTGCCCCGGCTGATCGACCAGCAGATAGCCCAGCATCACATTCGGTCCACGTACCAGCAATCGTCCACCCTTCGCGACCCCGGGCATGGACTCCAAACGATATTCCACTCCGGGGATCAGACGACCCACACTGCCGGCGCGATAATCCATAGGGGTATTCGCCGCCAAAACCGGCGAGGTCTCGGTAACACCATAGCCTTCAAAGATACGCAAACCGAATTTATCCGCCCACAGACGCCGCGTTTCCTCTTGCAGTTTCTCGGCGCCGGCGAAGACGTAACGCAGGCTGTAGAAATCGTAGGGATGGGCAAAGCGGGCATAGGCGGCGAGAAAAGTGTTGGTCCCGAATATGATCGTGGCATTGATGTCGTAGGCGATCTCCGGAATGATGCGGTAGTGTAAAGGCGTAGGATAAAAAAAGCTGCGGATACCCGACAGCAGCGGCAACAAGGTACCGGCGCTTAGTCCAAAGGCATGAAACAGTGGCATGACATTAAGCACCACATCCTGGGTGCTGAAGGCAAAGCGTGCCGCGAGTTGTGCGCGATTGGCGAGCAGGTTGGCGTGAGACAATACCACCCCTTTGGGTGTCCCTTCGGTGCCGGAGGTGAACAACACCACTGCGGCCTCATCGGGCCGGATATGTCCGGCATGTCGGATGAGACTGCGCTGTGCCAGCAATGCCGCGCGCCATCCCCGGACCCTGTCCATCAAGTTGACGGCGTCGCGGATGTCTTCCAAATAAACGATTCGCAGTTTACCCTCTAAGCGCGCAATGACATTTGCCATTTTTGCCGCTGTGACAAATTGCCGGGACGTATAAACCGTACGGATATTCGCGGCGGTGATGGCCGCATGCATGCCGCGCATCCCGGCGGTAAAATTGAGCATCGCAGGCACCCGCCCATAGGCATAGAGCGCCATCAAACTAACAACCGTACTGACGGCGGTGGGCAATAAAATTCCAACGTATTCACCCCGCCGTGTCTCGCGAACCATGTGCTCTCCGAGCACAAAGGCGCGCATGATCAACTGGCTGTAGGTCAGGGGTTTGCGTTCGATGTCCTCCATCACGATACGCCGGCCGCCGTGACTGCGGCGTGCATCGATCAGGCTCTGGAATACCGTGCGCCGATAATTACTGGTGGCAAACATCATCTCGGTCATGAGGTCCGCCAACATCTGACCCGCCGCATTGCGCCGGGCACGGCCCTTCAATTCTTCCGCCAAGACAAAGCGACGCGGCGGCAATATGGTCAAGGTGATATGCGGAAACCAGCGAAGGCGCTCGCCGCCACGCAATCGGGAAAACGGCGTGTATTGCGCTCCGTCGATACGCAAGGGCAACAAGGCGGCCCCCGACCGATCCGCCACCAGACCGGGGCCTTGATACACCTTCATCAACGATCCGGTTACGGTGATGCGACCTTCGGGGAAGATAATCGCCTTGTTATTCCGACGCAGGTGACGGATCAAACCCTTAACCGATAAAGGATTGGTGGGATCAACGGGCAGAAAATTGACGAAGACGAGTCCGATGCGCACCCACCATGCCTTGGCGATGTAGGTATTAATGGCAAAGGTCAGCTTATCGGGCAAAAAGGCATACAACAGTACGCCGTCCAGATACGAGGTATGGTTAGCGACGATCAATGGGGGGGGGGCCCCCCCCCCCCCCCCCGGGGCAAAAACCAGCAAACCCCCCCCCAACCCAAACAAAAA
>Ga0316579_10000143_pt1 | contig 20021 bp, 19 predicted proteins | sample J5NA_2_FD_203074 | JGI IMG/M metagenome (GOLD analysis project Ga0316579, IMG submission 203074) | Rhizosphere microbial communities from salt marsh grasses in Alabama, United States - J5-7_160517rDrA | ecosystem: Host-associated > Plants > Roots > Rhizosphere | place: USA: Alabama | collected... | reverse complement strand
GTAATGAATTGGGCAGCCTGCCGGATTTGCCGGCGGGATGTATCCCGGTATGGACGGAGTGGGATGTAGGTTCCCGGCCGACCGCGCCGATTACCCAATAGATAATTTTGCTTTCCCTGAGGTCTCCCCGCAGAATGGGCCGTTAATGTCTCGCCTGATCGCTATTCATCCTGAGGATCCCCAACCGCGCTTGATTGCGCAGGTGGTCGAGTGCCTCAAGGCGGGCGGTATCGTGGTCTATCCGACCGACTCCAGCTATGCGCTGGGTTGCCATATCGGTGAAAGAGACGCCCTGGATCGTATCCGCCAGATTCGGCGTCTGGATCACACCCATAATTTTTCCCTGGTATGCCGTGATCTGTCCGAGATCGCCGTGTATGCCATGGTGGACAACGCCACCTATCGGCTGTTGAAGGCGTGCACGCCCGGACCTTATACCTTTATCCTGCCGGCAACCCGCCAGGTGCCGCGGCGCTTGCAACACCCCAAGCGCAAGACCGTAGGTTTGCGGGTACCGGCCAACGTCATCGCCCAGGCCATACTCGCCGAGTTGAACGAACCCATAATGAGTTCGACGCTGGTGATGCCCGGCGAGGAACTCCCGCCCACCGATCCCTATGAGATGCGTGATCTCCTCGGGGACATGGTGGATCTGATCATCGACGGCGGCTATTGCGGCTTCGATTTCACCACTGTGGTGGATTTGACCGAGGGCGTTCCCGCTGTATTAAGAGTCGGCAAGGGAGACGTCGATGTGTTTTACGCCTAAGGTTATTGAATCTTTTAGGTTAACTCTGGTTTGGATAATCAGGTTATACTTCGCCGATGCAGCAGCTTAATCTTATTCAGCAGGTAGCGATTTGGGCGCTGCCGGTATTATTCGCGATTACTATTCATGAAGTGGCCCACGGCTGGGTGGCGAAACAGCTGGGGGATCCTACCGCCATGATGCTGGGGCGACTCACCCTCAATCCTCTCAAACATATTGATCCTGTCGGTACGGTTCTAGTACCACTTAGTTTAATTGTATTAAGTTACTTCACTTCTGGGGGCTTCTTCATTTTCGGCTGGGCCAAGCCGGTCCCCATTGCAGCGGATAACCTCCATCACCCCAAACGGGATATGGCCCTGGTAGCTGCGGCGGGACCGCTGTCCAATCTTACTATGGCATTGATCTGGGCGCTGATCATAAAATTGGCGCTACTCTTGCCTAGCAGTCTCGTGAATCTGGCCTTGCCCCTGACCTATATGGGCGGGGCAGGCATCACCATCAATGTCCTGCTCATGGTGCTGAACCTAATACCCGTCCCACCCCTGGACGGCAGTCGGGTGGTGGCCGGATTCCTGCCGGACCCGCTGGCGTGGAAATTCGGTCGCCTTGAACAGTACGGGCTGATCATTTTGTTATTGATGATGGTCTCCGGTATTCTGGGCAAAATCATGTGGCCGCCGGTCGCGATGGTGCAAAACATGATTTACCGCATGTTTGGCCTATAACAGCGTCGCTATAATAATCTTTTGGCTGAGATATATTAATTAACTTCTTGATATTTAAAATATATGAGTATTGCTCCTAATCAACCACAACGGGTACTTTCCGGTATGCGTCCCACCGGGCGTCTGCACCTCGGGCATTATCATGGCGTCTTGAAGAACTGGCTGCGACTGCAACATGAATACGAATGCTTTTTCTTTGTCGCCGATTGGCATGCCCTGACCACAGACTACGAAAAACCCGGAGACATCGAGAATAGCAGCTGGGAGATGATCATCGACTGGCTGGCGGTGGGCATCAATCCCAAGAACGCCAGAATCTTTATCCAGTCGCGGGTGCCGGAGCATGCCGAGCTGCATCTGTTGCTGTCCATGATGACCCCCCTGGGTTGGTTGGAACGGGTGCCCACCTACAAGGATCAGCAGGAGAAACTCAAAGAGAAGGACCTGGCCACCTACGGATTTCTCGGTTACCCGCTGCTGCAGGCGGCGGACATCCTCATCTATAAGGCCGGCCTGGTGCCGGTGGGCGAGGATCAGGTGGTGCATATCGAAATGGCCCGCGAGGTGGCGCGGCGCTTCAACCACCTCTACGGCAGCGAACCGGATTTCGCCGAAAAGGCGGAGGCCGCCATCGTCAAGATGGGTAAAAAAAACGCTAAACTCTATAGGGAGTTAAGGCGTAAATTTCAGGAAATGGGTGATCATGAGGCGCTGGAGACCGCACGGGCCTTCCTGCTCACCCAGCAGAATATCACCCTGGGTGACCGCGAACGTTTGTTCGGCTATCTCGAAGGCATCAGCAAGGCTATCCTGCCCGAACCGCATCCCTTGTTGACGCAGATGGCCAAGATGCCGGGACTGGACGGCCAGAAGATGTCCAAATCCTACGGCAATACCATCTCCCTGCGGGAAGAACCCGAAGCGGTGACCCAGAAGTTAAAGACCATGCCCACCGATCCCGCGCGGGTGCGGCGCACCGATCCCGGCAATCCGGATAAATGTCCAGTATGGCAGTTTCACCAGGTATACTCTCCGGACGATGTACAGGCCTGGGTGCGGGAAGGCTGTACCAGCGCCGGCATCGGTTGCCTGGAGTGTAAGCAGCACGTGATCGATGCGGTGCTGGCGGAACAGGCCCCCATTCGCGAACGGGCCCTTGAGATCGTGGAGAATTACAACCTGGTACGCAATATCGTCGAAGAAGGCTGCGAAGCGGCGCGAGATGTGGCGCAGGAGACCTTGGACGAAGTCCGTGAGGTCATGGGTATACGCAAGCGATATTGAGAGTGTGAAGCCTTAATCCATGTCGAACGTCATTACAGAAGCACCTGTCGTCGAGTCACCCGAGCTGCCACTGGCCATGGTACGGGGTACGCCGCTGACGGAGCTGCCTAAGGATCTCTATATTCCACCGGATGCTCTGGAGGTGTTCCTCGAGGCCTTCGAGGGACCCTTGGATTTGCTGCTCTATCTGATTCGCCGCCAAAACCTGGACATCCTCGATATACCCGTCGCCGAGATCACCCGGCAGTATATGGCCTATGTCGAAGTGATGAAGGGCCTGCGCCTGGAGTTGGCGGCGGAATATCTGGTGATGGCCGCCATGCTCACCGAGATCAAGTCGCGCATGCTGCTGCCCAGCCCCAAGACCGATGAGGGCGAAGAGGAGGATCCGCGTGCCGAACTGATCCGCCGCCTGCAGGAATACGAGCGTTTTAAAAAGGCGGCCGAGGATCTGGACGCCTTGCCACGCATGGAGCGTGACACCTTCACCGTGAAACTCGATGCGCCGCCGCGCAGCGGACCGCGTCCGCAACCTTCGGTTGCCCTGAAGGAGTTGTTGCTGGCGCTGAAGGACGTGTTGCACCGTGCTGAGATGTTTTCCCATCATCAGGTGCATATGGAGCCGCTGTCGGTGCGCGAGCGCATGTCCAATGTGTTGAGCGCCGTGACGACGGAAAAATTCACCTCGTTTCCCAGCTTGTTCAAAGCCGAGGAGGGCAAGCTCGGGGCGGTAGTGACCTTTCTCGCCGTCCTGGAATTGATGAAAGAGTCACTTATCGAAATTGTACAAACGGAACCCTATGGTCCCATCTATGTAAGAGCGCCACAGCATGTCAGTGAACCCGCAGCAGTTGAAGAATATTCTTGAGGCCGCCATGCTGGCGGCCGGTGAGCCCCTTAGCGTGGAGCGTCTGCTCGCCTTGTTTGCCGAGGAGGCGCGCCCCGGGACAGCGGAGGTGCGCGAGGCCTTAGCGTCCTTGGGCGAGGATTGCGCCGAGCGCGGTATCGAACTCAAGGAAGTGAGTAGCGGTTTCCGCTTGCAGGTGAAAAGGGAATTGGCACCATGGGTGACACGCCTTTATGAAGAACGCACACCCCGTTATTCCCGCGCCTTGCTGGAGACCCTGGTGCTGATTGCATACCGCCAACCCATCACCCGCGCCGAGATTGAAGATATCCGTGGCGTCACAGTCAGCAGCAATATCATCAAGACCTTGCAGGAGCGGGAATGGATACGTGTGGTGGGTCACCGCGAAGTCCCCGGCAAGCCAGCCCTGTTCGGTACTACCCGTGAATTCCTGGATTATTTCAACCTAAAGAGCCTGGGGGACTTGCCGTCCCTGTCGGAAATTCGCAGCCTGGAGATGATCGCCAGCGACCTGGCGGATATTCTGCCGCCCATGGCCGGCGAAGTCTCGGCGGCGGAGGGGGAAACGCAAGAGCATGAACCCGCCGCGGAGACCCGCTCCGAAGCGGAAGAGAACGACGCTCTTCATACCGTACATTGATCCCTTATGACTGAAGCAGCACAACGCTTGCACAAACGTTTGGCGCAGGCGGGTTGCGGTTCGCGGCGAGCCATTGAGGAGTGGATACGCGCCGGACGCATTACCGTCAACGGCCAAACGGCGAACATCGGTGCCGCCGTGGTGACGGGCGATGTGGTGTGCATCGACGGCAAGGTGGTGAGATGGGAAACAGCGGTCTCGCCGCTACCGCGGGTCTTGATCTATAACAAACCCAGCGGTGAAGTCTGTACCCGTGCCGATCCAGAAGGCCGCGCTACGGTGTTCGATCGCCTGCCGCGGGTTGCCGGACGCTGGGTAGCGGTCGGCCGTCTCGATTACACCACTCTGGGACTTTTGATGTTCACCAACGACGGCGAGCTGGCCCATCGTCTAATGCATCCCTCCGGTGGTATGGAGCGTGAGTACGCGGTGCGGGTGCTGGGCGAGGTGAACGACGCCATGTTGCAGCGATTGCGCGAGGGGGTGATGTTGGAGGACGGTCTCGCCCGCTTCGATGCCATCGTGGATGCCGGTGGTCAGGGCAGCAATCACTGGTACCACGTTATTGTCCGCGAAGGACGCAACCGCGAGGTACGGCGCTTGTGGGAATCCCAGGGTGTGACGGTGAGTCGCCTGATGCGGGTGCGTTACGGGCCGGTGGTGCTGCCCAAGGGACTCTTGCCCGGACGGCATCGCGAATTGGATGAGGCTGCAGTTAACGCCCTGCTGATCGCGGCGGGGATGGCCAAGATCGAGAAGCCACCCAAACCCAAACCCAAACATATGAGCAGACCCGTGTCGCATCGCTCCGCCGCACCCGGAAAATCCTTTTCACCGCGTCGCAGGGCCAGTGCTAAGCGTTCATGACGCTCCTCAAGCTGCACGACCTATTGTTGGAGTACTACGGTCCGCAACACTGGTGGCCGGCGCGCACTTCCTTCGAGGTGATGGTGGGCGCGGTATTGACGCAAAACACCGCGTGGACCAATGTGGAAAAGGCCATCACCAATCTGCACACCGCGCAGGCCATGGATGCGGAGGTGATTCTGCACACGCCGCAACGGCGCGTGGCAGCATGGATACGTTCCGCGGGTTATTTCAACGTCAAGGCCAAACGCCTGCGCAATTATTGCGCATGGTATGTAGACCGCGGCGGCGAGAAAAAATTGCGACGAGTAGATACCGCAATCTTGCGCAATGAATTGTTGAGCATCAACGGGGTCGGTCCTGAAACCGCGGACGACATCCTACTCTATGCCTTTCACCGTCCTGTCTTCGTCATCGACGCCTACACGCGGCGGCTACTGTCGCGCCTGCAACTGGCCGCGGGTGATGAGTCCTATGAACATTTGCGCGAGCATATCGAAACGCGGCTGCGAGGCGAGGTTCGCGGCAAACGCGATACAGTGGCGCTGTATAACGAGTTTCATGCCCTCATCGTGCATCATGCCAAGGAGGTGTGTAAACCTCGACCGCGCTGTGAAAGCTGCTGTCTGGCTGCATACTGTCCTGCGGCAAACAGGTGATGCCCGGCAACGGTTGTATTGACTATCCGGAATAGTTTCATTGTTGCGTCTTATCGGCCAGTTCAGTGAGTAGCTCGCTGGCCATCCGACTCACGCGGGGATCGGGATCATTGCGGGCTGCTTGAACGGTGGACGTCGCCTGGGCGCCAAAGCGCTCCACCAGCAAATCCAATGCCTGGATGCGCAAGCCGGGATTGCTGTCATTGAGGGCCATATGGCTGAGCGTACCCTGGGGGAGACTGCCTTCATATCCGTCCAGCGCATCCATCGCCGTGCTGCGCACGGTTGGATTTTTATCCATTAATGATTTGGCGATGATGGATTCCATCTTGGCGTTGCTGTTGCCGCTCGGTATGCCCTCGCGATAGCCGTTAATAATTAATGTCTGAATCGCATCCGCGCGTACCGCGGGATCAGGGCTATCCAAGGCCTCAACGTATTTGGCCGTCGATTCCGGCGTGGGGTCCTGCAGCGGGGTGACCTGGGCGGTATCCGCAATCGGAGTGGGCGCCGTCGGCAAATTCGATGTCATAGTGGTCGTCATGCCGGCGGATGGGGTATTTCTATATGATGACGAGCCCACCACCTGGCTGGAGTCGGCTACAAGATGCTCCGCCAGGGAAGGCACTTGGGCATGGCTCACCACGATATTCTTGAACTTTAATGCACGCCAGATCCCTTGTTCTCCGGCTTGAGTCCGGTATTCCACATCAGGTTCGCCGACGTTCTTGAAGGCGGTCGCCTGGTGATTGCCCTTGATACGGAAGGTATTGCCAGCATTGAGCTCCGTGTTGCCTACGACCAGGCTGAAGTCATGGTCCGGTTTAAAACCGTTGGCCTGCAGCACATCAGCCGTGTCGATGATAGCGGCGAGATAGCGATCCCTGACGGCCTCAACCGTTCCCTGCTTGCCGATATGCGGCCAGGAGGACGGAGCCGGCAGCTTTATATACTGCCCACCTAATTTGAATCTCAGTGGGCGATCCCCACGGTTGTCCAGGACAACAATAGTGATGTCGGCAAGGCGTTGGTCAGCCGACAGCGAGGGGTAGCCGGGTGATGTTTGTACTCCCTTGTCCCTGCTGCCTAACGCCTTGTTCACGGCGTCGGTTCCTTGAGCTGCTGTCGTCGTCGCTTCTTCCCGCTCCCGGGGGGATGGCGTCGTACTATTGCTTTTATAGAGCGCCACCAGGGCGACAGCCAAGGAAACCGCCAAAACGGGGGTTACGGCGCGCTTGACAAGAGCTGTGAGGCTGGTGCGGGTCATGCAAGGATTTCCTCTTTTAGTTTGTTGGCAAAGCTTAGCTGGGTGCGCCTTAATCGGACATTAAAATAGCTATCGCGCAAAACCAGTTATTTTTGCTTAAGAGGTGTTTACAATAAACTATTGTTATATTGGAGAAATATTATTTTTTAACCTATCTAGCCATTGCGCAGAAATGTCATTTTTTATCTTACGCGGTAATGACTAAATCTGCCTTAGAATCCATCTAATCGCCTAATTAACCTTGATTTAATATTGAATTAATTATTGGTCGGTAGATTCCAGACTTGATGTATTGCTGATGGTTCCTTTGTTTTTATTTTAATGACAATAAATTAGGAGGAGGTAGGAATGAGAGCGGGTCATATGAAGAAGAAATTATCCTTCGTGATTGCCGGGATATTGGGCACCTTGATGGCAAACCATGCCATGGCGAACTGCGGTGGCCTACCAGAGACCATTACCGGTACCCCCGGCAATGACAGAATCATCGGCACCAACAACGACGATGTGATCAATGGTATGGGCGGCGACGATATCATCATTGGCCGCGGCGGCAATGACACGATCTGCGGCGGTGACGGCAATGATCGCATCTACGGCGGCAACGGTGACGATACCATCCAAGGCGAAGCCGGAAATGACAAGATCTACGGCGGCCACGGCAACGACACTATCAGCGGCGGCGCCGGCGACGATAAGGAATACGGTAATGCCGGCATGGATACCATGACCGGAGATGACGGCAACGATCGCCTGTACGGCAGTACCGATGACGACAATCTCGACGGCGGCAATGGTGATGATTACATCAACGGCGGCACGGGAAATGATCAACTGGCAGGTCAAGCGGGAATGGACTTGTTAAGAGGTGGCGGCGGCGACGACAGCATGGACGGCGGCGTCGATGATGATATCGAGTTAGGCGGTCCGGGCGCGGACACCATGGCCGGTGGTGCCGGCAATGATGTCTTGAGCGGCGGTCCCCAAAACGACTCACTGTCGGGTGACGATGGCAATGATGACCTGGTGGGTGGTCCCGGAGACGATCAGGAATCAGGCGGGGCTGGCGATGATAACCTGACCGGTAACTCCGGTAATGACGACCTGGCAGGCGATGACGGCAATGACACCCTGGACGGTGGTTCCCAGGATGATGTTTTGTCGGGTGGTGCCGGCGATGACTCCCTTGATGGCGGCTCCGGCAACGATGATGTTTCAGGTGATGCCGGTAACGATGATGTCGCGGGCGGCTCGGGTGACGATACCCTGGACGGCGGTGACGGCGACGACATACTGGACGGCGGTGCCGGTGATGATAACGAGTCAGGCGGCAACGGCTCGGACAGCTGCGACAGTACCGGTAGTGGTGACACTGATGACGGTACTTGTGAAGTGACGCCTACGGTCTAATCAAACTTGGTGTAACTTTTAAAAAGCGTAACCATGACAACCCCATGCCTTCCGGGCTGGTAATGCCCGGGAGGGTGGGGTTTTCTTCATAAGGCGAAGTGAGCACGATGAACTCAATCTTTTTCTCTTCTAGATTTCCAGCAATCATTGCCATTGCGACAATGCTGTGGCTGTCATGTACCTCGGCACAGGCCGCGGTGGGCGATCCGGACGGAACCGAGTTTCAGGTGAATACTTATACGCTGGCCCACCAGCAGAATGCCTCGGTAGCCATGAATGCCGCCGGCGGTTTTATCGTGGTGTGGGAGAGCTCTATTCAAGACCCGGGCGATTTTTCCGGTATCTACGGCCAACGCTATGATGCAACCGGCGCGGCCGTGGGAAGTGAGTTTCAAGTCAATTCGACTATAAATCAGGATAACCAATTTCCCAAGGTGGCGATGAATGATGCGGGTGAGTTCGTCGTGGTTTGGGAAAGTACCGATCAGGACGGTAATCTGTATGTCTATGCGCGGCGCTTTGATGCGACCGGCACGGCGTTGTCAACCGATCAAGCGGTGCCCTCCACGGCGATTTCTCTCTTTACCGCTTCTACCAACCCTACCGTTGCCATGGATGCATCGGGAAATTTCGTCGTGGCCTGGGTGAATTACGATGAGATTAAGGTTAATGGTGATGAGGATATCTATGCACGCCGCTTTGCCGCCAATGGCGCAGCAATTGGGAGCGATTTCAGGGTCAACACCACCCTCGCCGGTGATCAAGGTTTGCCGGCGCTGGCCATGAATAGCGCCGGCGATTATGTCATCAGTTGGCAGAGCCCGGCCCAGGACGGGGACGGCAACGGTATCTACGCCCAACTCTATGCCGCGGCTGGCACGGTCCTCAAGAGCGAGTTCCAGGTCAATACCACTACCGTGAGCGAGCAAACGGCGCCGGCGGTGAGCATGAGTACGAATGGTTTTATCGTTGCGTGGCAGAGCCAAGGACAGGATGGCGACGGTAACGGTATTTATGGCCAACGTTACGATGCGGTCGGGACGCCGCTCGGCAGCGAATTCCCGGTCAATACCACCACCGCGAGTGAACAGACCGCCCCTAGCGTGGCGATGAACGGAAACGGCTTTACCGTGGCCTGGGAAAGCCTGGGTCAGGACGGTGATGTGAAGGGCATATTCGCCCAGCGCTTTGATGTTAATGGCTCGACCCTGGGTAGTGAATTCCAGGTCAATACCACGACCGCCAAGGACCAAGCCTTACCGGCGGTGGCGATGAATGCCGACAGCGCATCGGTCGTAGCCTGGCAAAGTTATGCGCAGGACAAGTCCTGGAATGGCGTCTATGCCCAACGTTATCTTGGAAATACTGTGGTGACTTCGACTAGTGGTGCTAATGCCAGTGGCGGCGGTGGCGGCGGTGCCCTAGGCCTATTCGGCGCACTAATTATCTTGCCGGCGTTTTTCCGACAGCGGCAACGCAACAAGTCGCATAACCGTAATAAAGTGCTTGCTTAGCAACTATCCGCTTTGATCATTTCATAGAGGCGAATTAGCCAAACATATAGATTATCCGGTCGAGTGTGAGCACGTCGTTACTAAAGTACTCAGCAACTTCACCACAGACTGATGTGACGCCGCCTGCAGATGCCGGTATAGGCACAATGCCGACCGGGGATAATATTCCGCTACGACGATCGCGCCGGTCGCAGCCAACGATGGGGCGATAGCCAGCGCCAAAACCGCGCTTAACGACTATGCAACAAAGTATTGACGTATCCCATGGTGGGTATTCTGTGGGAACGTTCTCCAATTTGATCGCTGCCGCCAAGAATGACGGTCCCTTGAAGGAGCAGCGCGCCGGCCGTGCGCTTGGTGAGAACTCTACCCATCTCCATTGATACCCCGGATGTCAATTGCGAGTCCCGGAGCGAACTGGGTAAAGACCCTGCGCGCATTTTGTGGTTTAATTCCCGCCCATGTTTAAACCGCTCGAACTTTTCATCGGACTGCGCTACACGCGGGCCAAGCGCCGCAATCATTTCATTTCCTTTATCGCTCTGACCTCCATGCTGGGCATCATCCTGGGCGTGATGGCCCTCATCACCGTATTGTCGGTGATGAACGGTTTCGAGCAGGAATTGCGAAATCGCATCCTGGGCGTGGTCGCCCACGCCACGGTAAGCGAAGCTGACGGCAGATTGCGCGACTGGTCTGCACTGCGGACTAGCCTGATAAAACAGCCTCACGTCGTGGGGGCCGCGCCGTACATCGACGGGGAAGGGATGCTCAGCGGCACTCAGGGCGTCAGCGGCACCTTGATCCGCGGCGTGCTGCCCAGTGAGGAAAGCGAGGTCTCGGATATCGGCAGCAAAATGGTCGCCGGTTCACTGAATGATCTGCACCCGGGCGGCTTCGGCATTGTGCTGGGTAAGGATCTGGCTTTGCGCCTAGGGGCCTGGGTGGGAGACAAGGTGACCTTGGTTACGCCGCAGGCGACGGTGACGCCGGCGGGGATATTGCCACGGCTGAAACGCTTTACCGTGGTAGGTATCTTCGAGGTCGGCATGTATGAATACGACAACGGCTTGGCCGTTCTGGATCTGCAGGATGCAGCCACCTTGTTTCGTCTCGGCGACGGGGTGAGCGGTATTCGTTTAAAGCTGGATGATCTGTTGCGCGCCCCGGCTATCGCCCTTGATATATCCAAAAGCCTGCCGCCCGGCTTCATAGTCAGCGACTGGACTCAGCAGCACGTAAATTTTTTTAGGGCAGTGCAGATGGAAAAGACCGTGATGTTCGTGATTCTGCTGTTGATTGTGGCGGTGGCGGCCTTCAACATCGTTTCCACTTTGGTAATGATGGTCCGCGACAAGGAGGCCGACATCGCGGTATTACGGACCCTCGGCGCCACGCCGCGCTCCATCATGACCATCTTCATCGTACAGGGTTCGGTGATCGGTATCGTGGGCACTCTGCTGGGCGGCGTCGCCGGGGTGTTGTTGGCACTCAATGTGGAAACCATCGTGCCCATCATCGAACATCTGTTTCATGTGGAATTTCTCTCGGCGGATGTCTACTACATCAGTGAACTGCCTTCGGATCTGCAATGGCCCGATGTGATCAAGATCTGTGGGGTATCGCTGATATTGAGCCTGGTGGCGACCCTGTATCCGGCATGGCGGGCGGCGCGCACACAACCGGCCGAGGCACTGCGCTATGAATAAGCCCAATACGGAACAGGCGGTGATTCGGTGCCGGCATCTTGCCAAGATCTATACCGAGGGCCCGGCGACGGTGGAGGTGCTCAAGGATATCAATCTGGATGTGGCGGCGGGTGAACGGCTGGCCATCGTCGGCGCTTCGGGTTCGGGCAAAAGTACCCTTCTGCATCTGCTGGGTGGGCTGGATAAGCCGACGCATGGCGAGGTGTGGATAGGCGGGGCGAACATGGCCGAACTCAGCGATATCGAACGGGGCCGCCTGCGCAATCGCGCGCTGGGTTTCGTCTATCAATTCCATCATCTCCTGCCGGAATTCACCGCCCTGGAAAACGTTTGTATGCCCTTGTTGATCCGCGGTCTGAGTCCCAAGGACGCCACACACAAGGCGCAACCACTGCTGGAGAGGGTGGGGCTGGGGCATCGCCTCAAGCACAAACCCGGCGAACTGTCCGGCGGCGAACGCCAACGGGCGGCGGTGGCGCGGGCCTTGGTTACCGAACCGCGCTGCGTATTGGCCGACGAACCGACCGGTAATCTGGATTATAAGACCGCCGATCAGGTCTATGACTTGATGCTGGAGCTGAATCGCGATATGGGTACCAGCTTCGTGGTGGTGACCCATGATCCCCGCCTGGCGCAGCGCCTCGACCGCACCCTGCATTTAGAACAGGGAATATTACAGGTCTAGCTTAGGACGCCATACTCTGCTGGCGCTTGAGTCGTTTACGTTTCAGATAGCGGATAACGTGTAGGCGCCACATGAGCCGGATCAACATATTACCAAGCATGGCACTCGCCGTACCCAAAACGAAGCAGCCGAGCAGGAAGGGCTGCCATATCGTCGTCAACTCGCCCATGAGCCAGTGCAAGGAGACTTGGAAGCTGACCCTTTCATTGAGGGAGGTTCCGAGTATCCAGGTGCCGAGTTTGTAGGCAAAATAGAAGACCGGGGGCATGGTCACGGGGTTGGTGAGCCACACCAGACCCACCGACAACGGCAGATTGACCCGCCAGATGATGGCCCCCGCCGCACCCAGTACCATTTGGAAGGGCACCGGGACGAAGGCGGAGAACAAACCCACGGAAAAGGCCCCCGCGACCGAGCGTCGGTTGAGGTGCCAGAGATTGGGATCATGGAGGAGTTGTCCGAAGAACCGCAGGTGCTTGTGGTTGCGGACCTTATGTGGATCAGGGAGATAGCGTTTAATGATCCGTTTCGGCACAGCGACAACCTACGTGGGCAACAATGGTGACAGACCATTATGCCCGGTTTCCCGGTGCGTTGCAGCATCCACCTGAGCGCCTTGGCGCTGCTGGCGGGGATAAGCCTCATGCAACTGCTACCGTCCCTACCCGAGCCGTGGTGGGCACTCCTGTCCCTGCCGCTGGCGATGGCGGCGTGGCGCTACCCGCCGCTGCGCCCGGTCTTGATAGTGGCCCTAGGGTTTTTATGGGCATGGTGGAGCGCCGCGCTGGTCTTGCAGCGGCAGTTACCTGTGGCGTTGGAAGGCCAGGATGTGGTGGTGGAAGGCATGATTGCCTCACTGCCGGATCGGGATGCACGGCGCTCCCATTTTGAATTCGAGATCACGAATTGCTATCAGGGTGCTACTTCGTTAGCCAATCCCGGCCGCATTGCGCTGAACTGGTACTACCCAGATACGGATCTGAAGGTCGGCGACCGCTGGCGCTTACATGTGCGCCTGAAGCGTCCCCATGGCCTGCGTAATCCGGGCGGTTTTGATTATGAGGCCTGGCTGTTCCGCCATCACATCCGTGCCACCGGTTATGTACGTGCTAAGCAGGATAATCGTTTAATACTCAGCCGCGCCTGGGATCAGCCCGTCAATCGTCTGCGGCAAAGCCTGGCTCGCCACATCGCCGCCGCCCTGGATGAGCGTAAATTCGCCGGCATCGTTCGTGCCCTGGCCATCGGCGATCGCGAAGCTATCAGTCTCGCGCAGTGGCGAACCTTGACCGCCACCGGGACCAATCACCTGGTGGCCATTTCCGGCCTGCACGTGGGGATCGTTGCCGGCATCGCCTTTTTCCTCATTCGGGCCTTGTGGTCATGTTTCCCTCGGTTGTGCTTGCGATGGCCCGCGCCTAAACTCGGCGCGCTCGCGGGCATCAGCGCCGCGCTGGGCTATGCGGCCTTGGCGGGATTTTCCATCCCCACCCAACGCAGCGTCATCATGGTGGCGGTAGTCTTGAGCAGTGTGCTGCTGGAGCGAAAAACCCGCCCCAGCCATCTGTTGGCGTGGGCACTGATACTGGTGCTGTTATGGGATCCCCTCGCGGTGCTGGAGGCAGGGTTTTGGTTGTCGTTTGCAGCGGTGGCGATCATTTTCTATGGCATGGGCCAGCGGCTTGCGCCGCGAGGCCTGTGGTGGCGCTGGGGACGCGTACAAGTCCTGATCGCCCTAGGCTTGATGCCGCTGATGTTGATCCTGTTCCAGCGTGTATCCCTGGTCGCGCCCGTGGCCAATCTCATCGCCGTGCCGTGGGTTACTCTTATGGTGGTACCGCTGACCTTGCTCGGCACCATGTTGTTATTGCCGATACCGGTGTTGGGCGCCTTTGTGCTTAGCCTGGCGAACGGTGCCATGGCTTGGCTGTGGCCGCTATTGCATGGCTTGGCGCACAGCGGCATGGCGCAGTGGATACAGCCGGAACCGCCGGTATGGGCTTATGCGCCGGCCCTGGTGGGGATAATCTGGCTGCTGGCGCCGCGGGGTATACCGGGGCGATGGCTGGGAGGCGTGTTATTGGCGCCCATGCTGCTGGTGAATCCTGCCCGGCCCCAGCCGGGAGAGGCGTGGTTCACCTTGCTGGACGTCGGGCAAGGACTGGCGGCGGTGGTGGAGACCGCCGGGCACGTCCTGGTATTCGATACGGGACCCGCCACCGGCGAGCGCTTCAATGCGGGCAGTGCGGTCGTCGTGCCCTTTTTGCGACACTACGGCCTTCATCGCATCGACACCCTGATTGTCAGCCACGGCGATATGGATCATCGCGGCGGCGTCGAGGCGGTGTTGCAGCAAACCGCGGTACAGCGACTCCTCACTAGTGTACCCGACAAAATCCATTGGCCTCAGGGCAGGGTGGAATCCTGTGTGGCGGGGCAACACTGGCAATGGGACGGCGTCAGCTTTGAGATCATCTACCCGCTCGCCGATCAACCCTATCGCGGCAACGATGCCTCATGTGTGCTGCGGGTACAAACCACGCGCCAGGCTTTGCTGTTACCGGGTGACATCGAACAACGCAGTGAACGACTCCTGCTGGATAAAGAGAGCACACAACTACCCAGTAACATCCTGGTGGCACCGCATCACGGCAGTAATACCTCTTCGACGGCGGCGTTTCTACGGGCCGTCAATCCCGATTACACGCTGTTCGCGGTGGGATATCACAATCGCTACGGTTTTCCCAAGCCTGCGGTAGTGACGCGTTATGCGGCGGAGGGGGCACGGCTCCTGGATTCGGCGCACAGCGGTGCGATAACTTTCCGGCTCGGTTCAGCGGCGTCGCCACGGCCCGACACCTTCCGTCAACAGGCGTTTCACTATTGGAATAGTCGTTAATTGCTGTGAGGAGTATGCTTTTGGCCGTTAGTCTAATCAAGTATGATTACGGGCTTGGTTGAGTGCGGCACCCGGTGTCGGAAAGGAACGGAATAGCGTGTTTGAGTTAGTGCGGGAAGGCGGCTGGGTCATGCTGCCGATCATTATCTGTTCGGTAGCGGCGATGGCCATCATCGTGGAGCGAGGTTGGTCATTGCGCCGGCAGCGCATCTCTCCCCGACAGCTGGTTACGCAGATCTGGCAGTGGGCGAAGAGCGGGCATCTCGATGTGGCGCGCATCTCGGCGTTGCGGGCCGGTTCACCCCTGGGACAGGTGCTGGCGGCGGGCCTGATGAATCGCGAGCACAGCCGCGAGGTGATGAAGGAAAGTATCGAAGAGGCGGGCCGTCATGTGGTGCTGGAACTGGAGCGCTATCTCAACACCCTGGGCTCAATCGCCGCGGTTACCCCCCTGATGGGTCTGTACGGTACGGTGCTGGGCATGATCAGCATCTTCTCGAACATCACCAGTTCCGGGGTCGGTAATCCCGCGGTATTGGCCGGTGGTATCTCCGAGGCCTTGATCACCACCGTGGCCGGCTTGACCGTCGCCATTCCCAGCCTGATCGCACACCGCTACTTTCAGCGCAAGGTGGACGAACTCGTCTCCACCATGGAGCAGGAGGCCCTCAAGATGGTAGAGATCCTCCATGGTGAGCGCGAACAGAATGCCCTGGAGGAAGAGGCGCTATGAACCTGCGCAAATTCCGCCGCGAGAGTCCCGCCATCGATCTGACCCCGCTGATCGATGTGGTGTTCATGCTGCTGATCTTTTTCATGGTGTCCACCACCTTCAAGGATCAGTCTATGATCCGCATCGACCTGCCCAAGGCCTCGCAACAGCAGAAACAGGAAAATCAGGAGAAGCCCATCGATCTGACCATCGATGTTCAGGGCAATTTCTATGTAAACGGCAAGCGGGTGGTGAATACCCAGATCGAGACCTTGAAAAAGGCCTTGCAGATCGCCATCGGCGAACGTGAGCATCCGCCGCTCACCATCAGCGCCGACGGCCAGACCCCCCATCAGGCGGTGGTGACGGCCATGGATGCGGCGCGCCAGGTCGGCCTGGTCCATCTATCGATCGCCACCAAGAACTCGACGGAAGGTAAACATTAAATCTATGGCGAACAGCCACTCTCAAGAGGCGCGCGTCATCTATACGCGTCTGCTGCGCTACAGCCTGCCGCATTGGAAGGCCTTTGCGTTGTCGGTAGTGGCCATGCTGGTGTATGCCGGCACCAATACCGGTTTTGCCGCCTTGATGAAACCTATGATCGACGGCAGCTTCGTCGCCAAGGATCCCGCAGTCATTCGCCTGGTGCCGATGCTGATCATCGGCCTGTTTCTGGCGCGCGGGGTGGCCAATTTTATTTCCACCTATTGCATGAGCTGGGTGGGGCGTGAAGTGATCCTGGAATTGCGTCGCGCCATGTTCGCCAAATTGCTGTGCCTGCCGACTCGCTTTTACGATAAGACTGCCTCGGGAGAATTACTCTCCAAGCTGATCTACGACGTGGAGCAGGTCAATCAAGCCGCCACCAATGCCTTGGCCAATGTGGTGAAGGACGGTTTCAGTATCATCGGCCTGCTTATATGGATGGCATATATCAACTGGCTGCTTACCGTGATCTTTATCGTGGCGGGGCCGCCCATAGCCTATCTGTTGGGCTCGGTCAATAAAAGATTTCGCCACATCAGCGGGCGCATCCAAAATTCCATGGCCGACGTCACCGCGGTGAGCGAAGAGGCGATCACCGGCCATCGGGTGGTCAAGATCTTTGGCGGCGAATCTTACGAAGCGCAGCGTTTCGATCACATCAACAATACCAATCGCAAGCTCAACATGAAAATGGCGGCGGTGAGCGCCGCGGGTGTCGGCATCGTCGAGCTCATCGCCGCCAGCGCCCTGGCTGGAATCATCTATCTCGCGACGCTGCCGGCGGTGTTGGAGTCCGTTACCGTAGGCAGTTTCATGTCCTTCGTGGTGGCCATGATGCTGCTGATGCCGTCCATCAAACGCCTGACGTCGGTGATGCCCATGGTGCAACGCGGCGTGGCCGCCGCGGAAAGCATCTTCGGCCTCCTGGATCACGATGCCGAACCGGATAAAGGCACCAAGGATGTTGAGCGCAGCCGCGGCAATGTGGAATTTCGCGAGGTGACATTCGCCTACGATACGAGTAAGGGCGAGGTGCTGCACGATATAAATCTCAGCGTCGCCGCCGGCCAGAGCGTGGCGTTGGTCGGCCGTTCCGGCAGCGGCAAATCAACGCTGGTCAGCCTGTTGCCGCGTTTTTATGAAGTGAGCGACGGCGGGATCTTTTTGGATAATCAGGATATCCGTGAGCTGCGCCTGGGCAATCTGCGCGCACAGATCGCATGGGTCGGGCAGGATGTGGTGCTGTTCAACGATACGATCGCCAATAACATCGCCTATGGTGCCTTGGGCAATATCAGCGAAACGGAGATCGTACGCGCCGCCGAGGCGGCGCATGCCATGGAGTTCATCGCCAAACTGCCGGATGGTTTGAATACGATGGTGGGGGAGAACGGCGTGTTATTGTCAGGCGGTCAGCGCCAACGCCTGGCAATAGCCCGCGCGTTGCTTAAGAATGCCCCCGTGTTGATATTGGACGAAGCGACCTCCGCCCTGGATACCGAATCGGAACGACATATACAGGCTGCTCTGGCCGAGGTCATGCGCCATCGCACTACTTTGGTCATCGCCCACCGCCTGTCCACCATCGAAAACGCGGATCAAATCGTGGTGCTGGACCGGGGGCGCATCGTCGAACAGGGACGTCATGGCGAGCTCTTGGCCAGGAACGGCCATTATGCCGGTCTTTATCATATGCAATTTCGCGGCTCTGCCGCCGCGGACGGCGCCACATCCTCTCCGTTCATTCACCATGGTTGAGTGGCGGCCGGGATAGAACATGGTTTATTAGAAGGTTCCCGCGTGCGCCTCACCTCACTGTGGTACGGCACCCATCCCCTGAGCTTCGCGCTACTGCCGTTGAGCGTGTTGTTTCGCATAGCGGTCTCCGTGCGACGTTACGCTTACAAGACCGGCGTACTGCGCAGTCACCAATTGCCGGTGCCGGTGATCGTGGTCGGCAATATTACGGTGGGCGGCACGGGAAAGACCCCGCTGGTGATCTGGCTGGTGGAGGCCTTGCGCGCAGCGGGACATAGTCCGGGAGTGGTGAGCAGGGGCTATGGCGGGAATGCAGCAGTCTGGCCGCAGCCGGTCACCGCCGACAGCGATCCCGCCAGGGTGGGTGATGAGCCGGTATTGATCGCCCGCCGCGCCGCCTGTCCGGTGATGGTTGCACCGCAGCGCGTGGCAGCGGCACACCGCTTGATTGCAGACTACGCTTGCGATGTCGTCGTTTGCGATGACGGCCTGCAGCACTATGCCTTGCGGCGCGACGCGGAGATCGCCGTCATCGACGGCGAGCGGCGCCTGGGCAATGGTCGTTGCCTGCCGGCGGGGCCCTTGCGCGAGACGGCGGCTCGTCTGCGCAGCGTGGATCTCACTGTGGTCAATGGTGCAGCCTTGGCCGGCGAATGCCATATGCAGCTGTCCGGCAGCGTGGCGCAGTCATTGGGCGGCTCCCCGCGTGAGCGTGATCTCGGCGAGTGGCGGGGGAGCAGCGTCCATGGGGTGGCGGGCATCGGTAATCCAGGGCGTTTCTTTGTCCATTTGCGTAGTCAAGGTTTGAATGTCGTGGAACATCCCTTTCCCGACCACCATCATTTTCAGGTTGAAGATCTGCGGTTTGGCGATGATCTGCCGGTGATCATGACCGAAAAAGATGCGGTAAAGTGCCGGGGTTTTGCCGGGCCGCTGCATTGGTACGTCCCGGTGAGCGCCCAAATTGATGGCGATTGCCAACAGCGCCTGCAGCAGTTGCTCATGAATATCATGGGGCGGTACAGTGCTGAATAATTCAAGTGCGGTACAATTGTGCGCAGATTTAAGGCCGCTGCTGCTATGCCTTGCCGTAGAGAAGTAATAGGGAGATGTCATGGATAAGAAGTTGCTCGATATTCTCGTGTGCCCGATCTGCAAGGGTCCGCTGGTCTACCGCAAAAGCGCCAATGAGCTGATATGCAAAGGGGATCGTCTGGCCTATCCCATTCGGGATGACATTCCCATCATGCTGGAGGAAGAGGCGCGGGAATTGCCCGCCGACGAGGAAGTGGAGTGACGTATTTCAAGGTGGTCATTCCGGCGCGCTACGCCGCGACTCGCCTGCCGGGTAAACCACTGCGCATGCTGGCCGGCAAGCCCATGATTCAGCATGTCTTCGAACGCGCCATTGACAGTGGTGCTGATGAGGTGCTGATTGCCACTGATGACGAGCGGATTCGCGACGCAGCGATGCAGTTCGGCGCCAAGGTATGCATGACCTCGCCGCAGCATCGTTCCGGAACCGAGCGTCTCTCCGAGGTGGCGGTCCGCCAGGATTACACGGCGGACAGTATAGTGGTCAACCTGCAAGGGGATGAACCACTGCTGCCTCCTACATTGATAAGTCAGGTGGCGGACGATCTGGCCGCCCATTCCGATGCGAGTATCGCCACGCTATGTGCACCCCTGACCCAGGCAGCACACTTGTTTGATCCCAACGTGGTCAAGCTGGTTATGGATGAAGCCGGTTTTGCATTGTACTT
>Ga0316579_10000142_pt1 | contig 20023 bp, 16 predicted proteins | sample J5NA_2_FD_203074 | JGI IMG/M metagenome (GOLD analysis project Ga0316579, IMG submission 203074) | Rhizosphere microbial communities from salt marsh grasses in Alabama, United States - J5-7_160517rDrA | ecosystem: Host-associated > Plants > Roots > Rhizosphere | place: USA: Alabama | collected... | reverse complement strand
AGTTCGGCAGCCGGATCCACGAACTGGTGTTCGCCCCGGCCGACGCCGGCACCGCCGGCCAGCTCGCGTTCGAGGCCCGGACCGCGCTGGAACGCTGGGAACCGCGGATCGAGGTGGACGACGTGGATGTCACCTTCGACAGCCACCGGGAGGGCACCCTCTACCTGGACGTGCATTACCACGTGCGGGGCAGGAACGACCCGCGCAACCTCGTCTTCCCCTTCTACCTGATCCCGGAGCCCCCGGCCGGCCCGGAGCGCCGGGACGGGCCCGCGTTCCCGGCCGGACCGCGGTACCCGCAGGTCCCCGGTGCCCCCGGGAGGTCGGGGAGCGGGACGGTTCCCGGGGCCGGGACGGGGGCGTGACACCGATGCTTCCGGCCCCCAGCCTCGACGACCGCCGGTTCCAGGACCTGGTGGACGATGCCAAGCGCCTGGTGCAGAAACGCTGCCCGGACTGGACCGACCACAACGTGTCCGACCCCGGCGTCACCCTGATCGAGGCGTTCGCGCAGATGGTGGACCAGCTGCTGTACCGGCTGAACCGGGTGCCCGAACGGCAGTACGTGGCGTTCCTGGAGCTGATGGGAGTGCGGCTGTTCCCGCCGACGGCGGCCCGGGGCCGGGTCACGTTCCGGCTGTCCGCGCCGCAGCCGGCACCGGTGCGGCTGCGCGCCGGGATCGAGGTCGCCACGCAGCGCACCGACGTGGACGAGGCGGTGGTGTTCAGCACGGTACGGGACCTGGCCGTGGTGCCGTGCCGGCTGCACCGGATCGGCACCGGCACCGCCGACGGGCAGGTCGTGGACCGCACCGCCGAGCTGCGGGCCGGACGGCAGGTGCCCTGTTTCCCGGAGCACCCGGCGCCCGGGGACGCTGTGCTGGTCGGCCTGGACGTCGCCGCCCCGGACTGCGCCGTGACGTTGCGGTTCGACTGCCCGGTGGGCGGGGTGGGCATCGACCCGGAACGGCCCCCGTTGTGCTGGGAGGCCCGGACCGCGGACGGCTGGTCCGCGTGCGACGTGGAATCCGACGACACCCGCGGGTTCAACCGGCCCGGCGACGTCGTGCTGCACCTGCCGGGCGGCCACGAGGTGGCGCCGCTGGCCGGGCAGCGGGCCGGCTGGCTGCGGTGCCGGGTGGTGGAACTCGACGGTGCCCCGGTGTACACGGCCTCCCCGCGGGTGGCCGGGCTGCGCGCGTTCACGGTCGGCGGCACGGTCGACGTGGTGCACGCGACCACGGTGCGGGACGAGGTGCTCGGCCGTTCCGACGGCGCCCCCGGACAGCGCTTCGACCTGGCCCGCGGACCGGTGGTGCCGGGCGACGGGCCTGCGACGGTGGCGGTGCACCACGCCGGGAGCCGGATCCCGTGGACCGAGGTCAGCGACTTCTCCCGGTCCGGCCCCGGTGACCGGCATTTCCGGCTGGACCCGGTGGCCGGGCAGGTCGAGTTCGGGCCGGCGGTACGGCTGGCCGACGGCACGCTGCGGCACTTCGGGGCCGTGCCGCCGCCCGGGGCGCCGGTTCAGCTGTCCGAGTACCGCGTGGGCGGAGGGTCACGGGGCAACGTCGTCCCCGGAGCGGTACGGGTGCTGAAGACCAGTGTCCCGTACGTGTCCCGGGTGGAGAACCGGTCGGCCGCTGTGGGCGGCACCGACGGCGAGACCGTCGACAATGCGCGGGTGCGAGGCCCGCTGACGCTGCGTGCCCGGGGACGGGCTGTGACGGCCGCGGACTACGAGGAGCTGGCCCGTCAGGTGGCGCCGGACGCCGCACGGCTGCGGTGCGTCGCCCCCGGGACCCGCGGGGAGTCCGGGCCGGGTGGACGGCGTGGGGCGGAAGCGGTGGAGGCGCACGGGGTCCGGTTGCTGGTGGTACCGCGCGTCGCGGTGGACGCCACCGGCCGGGCCGAGTATCGGGACCTGCGGCACCCGCCGCCGGACCTGCTGCGCCGGATCTGCGACCACCTGGACGCGCACCGGGTGGTGGGTACGCGGCTGGCGGTCTCCCCGCCCCGCTACCGCGGGATCACAGTGGTGACACGGGTGACGGCGGCACCGGGTGAGGTCAGGGACCGGGTGCGCCAGGCGGCGCTGCGCACGCTGTACGACTATCTGTCCCCGCTGGACGGCGGGACCGACGGTACCGGGTGGCCGTTCGGCCGGGCGGTGCAGGCGTTCGACCTGTCAGCGGTGCTGGCCCGGGTCCCGGGGGTGTCGGCCGTCGACGACGTGCTGCTGTTCGCGGCCGACATCGATTCCGGGCGCAGGGACGCCGCCCCGCTCGGCCGCCTCGAGCTGGATCCCGACGACCTGGTGCTCTCCTTCCAGCACCAGGTCCGGGTGGAGTGAACCGCACCACGGGTCCGCGGCGCGGGTCGCGGGAGAGGGGACGCCGGATGAGAGGGACCGTGCCGGGGCTGGTGTCGCCGCACCCGCTCGTGGACACCCTGCCCGCGCTGTACCGGGAGGACCCGATCGCGTCGCGGCTGTGCGCGGGGCTGGACGAGGTGCTGGCCCCGGTGCTGCTGACCCTGGACTGCCTGGGAGCGCACCTGGACCCGCGGACCGCCCCCGAGGACCTGCTGCCCTGGCTCACCGGCTGGGTGGGACTGGTCCCCGGGCCCGGGACAGCCCCGGACACTCTGCGGGAACTGGTGGCCACCGCCTGGCAGCTGAGTACCTGGTGCGGCACAGCGCGCGGTGTGCGGCTCGCGGTCCGGTTGCTGGTCGGGGTGGAACCGGAGGTGGTGGAGAGCGGGGGCGCGTCCTGGGACGCCGGGCCCCGGCCGCCGCTGCCCGGGGAAGCGGTCCCGCGGCTGGAGATCCGGCTGCCGCCCGGCACCCCGCAGGACGCGGACCTGGCGGGCCTGGAACGGCTGCTCGCCGGAGTGGTGCCAGCGCACGTGGAGTGGCGGGTGGTGCGGGGCTGAACCGGTTCCGGCCCCCGGTGTCCGGCGCCGGACCGCGGGCCGCCGGGCCGTCGGGCGGCCGGCACGGTCACTCGGTGCTGGTGAGCCCCAACTCCGCCAGCACCCTGCGACGCTGCAACCGTGCCGCCTGCGCGGCTGTGAGGTCGCCGACCCGCTCGTGCAGGTCGATCAGAAGCCGCCAGGCACCGTCCCGGTACGGGTCCAGGTGCAGGCACCGCCGCGCCGCCTGCAGGGACTCGCGCCAGGCCCCCTCGCCGTGCCCGCCCGCCGGGTCCGGGATCATCAGGACACGGGCGAGCCGTTCCGCGGCATCCGCTGCCAGCAGCCGGAACCGGTCCCGTTCCGGCAGCACCCACTCCGCCGTGCCCTCCTCCGGCAGCAGGTCCCCCCGGTACTCGGCGAGCGCCCGGCGCAGCGCGTGCGCCTCGGCCGCCGTGTCACGGGCGACCCGGGACCGCTCGGCCCTGGCCAGCCAGCCCTGCAGCTCCAGCAGGTCGCAGCTGCCGCCGGGCGGCAGTTCGAGCTGGTAGGCGTCCCCGAGCCGGGTCAGGAACGTGGACCGGCCGCGCGGCGCGTCCGGTTCCAGCAGATGGCGCAGGGCCGAGACCGCGACCTGCACCGAGCGCAGCCCGGCCTCCGGACCGGTGTCCGGCCACAGAGAGCCGAGGAGGGTGTCGCGGTGCACCGGCCGGCCGGCGTGCAGTGCCAGGAAGCGGAGCACGGTGCGGACCCGGGGACGGACCCGTGCGACGTCCACGACGGTCCCGGCGGCGACCATGCTGAAACCGCCCAGCAGCACCACCCGGGTGGCGGGCTCCGCCCCGCCGCCCGCCGGGGTCCCGCCCCGGGCGGTTCCCGGCGCCGCGACGTCCCGGGCGACCGTCGCGGCCGGCACCGGACCGTGCCGGGGTCCGGTGCCGGGGCCCACCGGGCCGGGAGCGCCGACGTGCGGGTACGGATGGTCCTCCGGGGCACCGCCGCCGGTTCCCGGAACGCCGGGCCGCCGCAGGCCGGCCGCCCGGGACGCGCCGGTCCTCGCCAGCAGCCAGGAACGGGCCCGGCCGGGCCCGTTCCGGATCCCCAGCGCCCGTCCCTCGGACTCCGTCGGTGGCACGGCCGTCACGGAGGGGTCCGGACCGTTCCCGGCCGGATCCGCGGGCCCAGGGCCGTGCGGGCCGGGCGAGGCGGTCGTCACCTCACCGGCCAGGCAACGAGCCCAGTAGCCCAGCACCGGGGCCTGCAGGCTCCGGAACCGCTCCTCAGCCAGCTCGGCAGGTTCCCGGTCGTTCCGGGCAAGGGCGTGCAGCAGCCGGACCAGCGCCCCGCCCCACTCGTCGCCGTCCCGGTCCGCCTCCTCGACCAGCAGTTCCAGCCGGGTACCGTCATCGGAACCGGCCGCGACGAGGGCCCGGGCCAACCGGGACTGGAAGGCGTTCCCGGTGAGGTCTGCGTCCGGGAGCACGGCCTCCAGCAGCCGGGCGGGCGGCTCCGGGCAGCCCTCGGGGTCCAGCACCGCAGCGGCCGCCCGTCCCAGCCCTGCCACACGCAACGTGTCGGGGCCGGCGCTGGGGTGCGCCGCGGCGCGGGTGAGCAGGTGCTGCGCACCGGTCGGATCACCGGCGAGCAGCGCCAGCACCCCGGTGGCGAGGTACCCGGCCGGACCGGGCAGGCGCCGCGCGGCCTGCTGCGCCCGGACCGGGGACCCGGTGGTCCCGGCCCGGATCGCCCCCCGCCAGTCCCGGGGTGCGGGGTCGGCTGCTGGCGCCCACACCGCGGCCCGGCGGCGCTCGGCCCGGCACAGGTCCGCGACCCCCGGGTCGGCTGCCAGTTCCTCGGCCCTGCGATAGGTCCGCAGCGCACGGCGTACCGCGCCGTGGGCCATCTGCCGCCGGGCCGAGGCCAGCACCAGCCAGGGGTCGTGCTCGGCGAGCTCCTCCGGCAGCAGCCCGGCGAGGTCCCCGAGCGGATCGGCCACCACCTCCCGGCCGTGGGCGCGCAGCAGTTGCTCCGCGCCCTCCCAGTCCCCGGCCAGCACGCAGGCCCGGAACGCCTCCCGGCTCTCCCCGGCGGCCTGCAGTATCCGAGCCGCCCGGGCGTGCCAGCCACGGGCCGCAGCCGGCCCCATCCGTTCGCGCAGTTCCAACTCCAGGTGGTCCTGCAGCACCTGGTGGTAGCGGAAACGCAGTCCGTCGTCCTCGGCAGCCGTGAACAGCTGCCGCTGCTCCAGGTCCTCCAGCACCGCCTGGCTCCCGGTCCGTGCCAGCAGCTCGTCGCACAGGTCTCCGGTGAGCACCCCGAGCACGCTGGTGCGGCGCAGGAAGTCCCGCAGTTGTGGCGGCAGGTCCCCGAGCACCTCACGGACCAGGTAGGCCCGTACCACCCGCATTCCCCGGTTCAGGCCCTCCAGGGCCGCCCGCCGGTCCGCGGGTGGGCGGCCCGCCGTCAGCAGGTGGAACATCGCCAGCCCCGCGGCCCAGCCCCCGGTGCGGACGGTGAGGGCCGCCGCGTCCTGCGGGTGCAGCGGTACCCGGTAGACCTCCCGGAACAAGCTCTCCACCTCCCAGGACCGGAACCGGAGCGCGTCGGCGTCCACCACGGCGACGCCGGAGACCAGCCGGAGCAACGGCAACGGGAGGCCGGGCAGGCGGCGTCCCGCCACCACCGTGGTGAGGCAGGCCGGGGCCCGTTCCATCACCCGGAGCAGGGAGTGCTCGGTCCCCGACCCGGAGATCTCGTGGAAGTCGTCCAGGACCAGCAGCCCGCGGCGGTCCCCCAGCGCCGAGGCCACGCCCTCCACCAGGTCGGTCACCGGATCGCCCGGCCCCGTCGCGGTCCGGGGCCCGGCCCCCCGGACCCGCGAGGGGCCGGGGTCCGACCCGGCATGGCCCGGAGCCGGGACGCCGCTGCCCCCGTGTCCCGGGCCCAGGCAGGCCAGGATGCTCGGCAGCACCCGAGCGCCGAAGGCCCCGGAGGGTCGGTCGTAGGCGTCGAACCGGTACCACGCGACCGGGCCGTCGAACGCGGCTGCGGCCTGCGCCAGGAACGTGGTCTTGCCGTGCCCGGCCGGGGCGACCACCATCACCACCCGTGCCGAGGTCAGCTGCAACAGACGTTCGCGGACCAGACCGGACGGCTGTGGTGCCAGGGCCTTGGCGTTGAAGCCCACCCGAGACATGACCGAATCACCTGCTGGCAGGAGCGTACGGAGATGGGGCAGCGCCGTATCAGGCGAGATTAGTACCCTATCCGTACCCTGTGGCCCTTTTCGGTGGAATACGAAGATCTCAACGGCCTTCGCCGATCGCCGGCCCGGTGTCCCCTCACCCCAGGTCGTCGGCCTGCCGGAGGCGACCGGTCGGCCTCGGGCGGGCGGAGCGTCACCGGCGGGCCGGGTCCTCGAACGCGAACGCGAACGCCGAACCGTTCCGGCGGACCCGGACCTGCCCGGAGCCGGCCAAGCGGGCGGGCAGGACCGGGGCCCCGGTGTCGGCCGCGCGGGCGAGGACCGCCCGGCGCGTGGTGCTCGCCCTGGCGCGGTCCTCGCAGGAGCAGCTGTTGCGGTCCGGTTCCAGCGGCTGCACGGGGCCGTGCACCACGTCGCCGACGAGGACCGCCCGTCGGTCGCCCGGCTCCAGGTGCACCACGGACGAGCCCGGGGTGTGTCCGGGGACCGGTTCGAGCGTCAGGGCACCGTCGATGCGGTGGGTCCCCTCCCACAGTTCGGCACGTCCCGCCGCCACGACGGGGGCGATGCTGTCGGTGTGGACGAGCGCGCCGCCGCGCATCCTGGCCCGGTCCGCCCCGGAACGCGGTGCCGGGCGGCGGTGCGGGTTGCCGGGGCCGGAGTACCGGTGGTCCACGGCGGGGATCAGGTACCGGGTGTTCGGGAAGGTCGGCACCCGGGCCTCGCCGTCCCAGCGGGTGTTCCGGCCGACGTGGTCGGAATGCGCGTGCGTGTCGGCCACTGCCTCGACGTCCTGCGGGCGGACGCCCGCACGGGCCGGCCGGTCCGGGAAGTCGGTCCGCCACCGGTGGAGCACCGGTGCGTGGGGGCGTTCCCTGTCGTTGCCGACGCCCGTGTCGACCAGGACGGTGAGGCCGTCGCTGCGCAGAACCCGTGTCCGCGCGGCTGCGTGCCAGGCGTCGGTGTCCGGGTCCCGGTGCTCGGGCGACAGGCCGTCCCGGTGCCGCAGGCGCGACTCGCGGGACGCCCGCGGGACACGATCTCCCCCAGGGTGCTGATCGGCCCGTGCCGCTCCACGACCGGCGTGGCCTCGACGTCCCCCAGCAGGATCGTCCCGGCACCGGGATCGGTTCCGGGAACGGCCCCGGGTTCCGGACCGGCGGTCACGGCCGGGCCCCGAACCGGCACAGGAAGGTCCCGACCGTCTCGTCGACGATCCGGTCCAGCGGGGGGCGTGGGCCGGCGAACGCCTCGACGCCCATCACCCGAGGCCAGATCACGTACTCCTGCAGGAGGCCCAGGAACTGGTGCGCGGCCAGGACGGGGTCCGGGCAGGCGAGCGCGCCCCGGTCGGTCAGGCGGGCCAACCGGTCCGCTATCGCGCGCAGCAGGGGCTCCTTGCCGGCCCGGTGGAACTCCTCGGCGATCCACGGCAACCGGCGGGACTCCGCGATCACCAGCCGGATCATGGCGATCTGTTCCGTACCCTCCACGAGATCGATCAGGGCCGTGGCCAGCCGGCGCAGGAACGGGCGCGGGTCCGCGACGTCCGCCGGTCCCACGGCCCCCAGCTCCTCGGTCCCCAGCCGGGCCCAGTGCCGTTCGAGGGTCGCCCGCAGCACCGCCTCCTTGCTGCCGAAACGGTTGTAGACCGTCTGGCGGGAGACCCCGGCCGCCGCCGCGACGCGGTCCAGGTTCACCCCGCCGTAGCCCTCGGCGAGGAACAGTTCCCGGGCCGCGGCGAGGATCCGGCCGTCGTTGCCTCCGCCGTCCCCGGGACGGGCGGGCGGCGGGGTGCCGTCCGTGGTCGCCTGCGTGTCGCGCATCCGTCCCCTCCCGTCGTGCCCGTACCGGATCCCCGCGGGCACCGGCTCGTCACTCGCGGGGATCCGCCCCCCGTACTTGACTTTACAGTACAGTCCAATACGGGACCCCGCCCCCCGGGTCCGCGGGCTCTCGTGTCGCGCCCTCCGGTGGGCCCGGCTAGGTTCATTGAAAACGACACGAGGAGGAACGAGCGTGACGGACCAGCGGGACGGCGATCGGAACGTGCTTTTCGTGCTCGGCAGCCCCCGGGCCGGAGGCAACTCCGAGATCCTCGCCCGGCGGGCCGCGGCGGCCCTGCCGGAACGGGCGCGGACCACCTGGCTGGCGCTGCGGGACCTGTCGCTGCCGGCCTTCACCGACCTGCGGCACGTCGGCGACGGCACGACCCCGCCCCCCGAGGGCGACGAGAAGGTCCTGTTCGACGCCACCACGTCCGCCACCGACGTGGTCATCGTCACGCCGCTGTACTGGTACAACGTCTCCGCGTCCGTGAAGCTCTACCTCGACCACTGGTCCGGGTGGATGCGCGTTGCGGGGGCGGGGTTCACCGAGTCCATGGCGGGCAAGACCCTGTGGGCCGTGACGGCGTACGCCGGGGAGGCCGCCAAGGCCGGACCCCTCACCGACGTCCTGCGGCAGTGCGCCGGGTTCCTCGGGATGCGCTGGGGCGGCGCCCTGCTGGGCAACGGCACCGCCCCGGGGGACGTCGTGAGGGACACCGGCGCGGTGACCTCTGCCGGTTCCTTCCTCCTCACGTCCTGACCCGCGCCGGCGTCCTGGCCCGCCGGTCCCGGGCCGCCCGGTCCGCGCCGTCCGCCCGGTCCGCTGGTCCGCAGCATCCGCCCGGCCGCACCGTGCGGTCCGGACCGTCCGGGCCCGGACGGTCGGTCAGGACGCCGTCGTGGCCGGGAGGAACCGCAGCAGGATGCTCTCGTCGTTCCGCAGTCGCATCCGCGTCGCGGTCGCCTGGACCCGTCTCACGGCGGCCAGCCGTCTCAGGAAGGAACTCTCGGCCGTCCCGAGGTCCGGGTCGCAGACCCGCGCGGTCATGGCGATGGGGCCGAGTCCGAAGGCGCCGTTCGCGTCGATCGTGTACGTGGCCCGGTAGCTGTTGCAGGAGGTGAACCCGCTCATCGTCGTGTCGGAGAAGTTCGCGGTGATCGTGGCTCCCGCGGGGACGGGCACGTCGAGGCTCGTGGGGGCGAGGACCCATTTCGTGCCGGCCAGCGGGATCGGGGAGCAGCCGACCAGGTCGAAGCGCTGGGTCCTCGCCGCCCCGATCACCTCGATGCCGCACGACCCCATCGTCCAGTCGAACTCGTAGGTCGCGGTGTAGGGGGTGAGCACGGGCAGTCCCGCCCCCGACGAGCAGCCCTCGACCATGATCCCCCAGAAGAGCGGCTGGTCGATGTGCTTGACCGGGACGAGTCTCACCCACACGTTCGAGGCGGGCTTCTTTCCGCTGACCGTCAACCGGTACCGGGCGATCGGACGGACGGGGTCCGTCGAGGCGATGGGCGTCACCTGGGCCCGCTCGAAGTCGACGAACTGGCACGGGCCGGGATCGACGGCGTCGGGGACCTGTTCCCGGGCGTCCTCTCCGGTCGTGGTGCCGTCGGTTCCCTGCGAGGCGAGGGACTGCGGAGCGATCGCGACGGACAGGGCCAGTCCGAGACCGATCGCGGCGATCGCTGTGGACATGCGTCGTTGCACGGTTCCTCCTCGAAGGTTCTGGCAGCCACCGGAATGCCTTCGCCGTTCGGCCGGTCCCCGGTCCTCCGCAAGGCCCGGCCCACCACGTCGGGAGGGACACCGGCCCGCGGGGGCGGAACACCGGCCGTGCAACGGCCGACCCGCACGGGCCTGCGTGTCGTGGCATCACGTCCTGAACGGCCGAGGTTAGTGCGTCGACCACGAACGTGCGCGCGGGAGAGCGGATGCGAGGGCCGTCCGGCACGGCGGACGAGGAACTCCTGGGGGGGAGCCACGGGCGAGGAGGACGACGCCACCGGGCGGGACGCGACGCCTCGCGCAGCAGGTGGGCCTTCGTGGTCGACGCACCGGCCAGGACCGGGGGCGGGAGCGCTCCCCCGGCGGGACGCCGGCCCTGCCGACGAGGCGCGCCGTCGGGGAAGGGATGAAAGAACCACCGGCTCCCCGACGGACGGCCCTCGGGCCGGGGCGTTCGCGGATCCTGCGTCGAGGCGTGGCAGGACCTCAGCGCCCCGTGGCGGGTCCGGGCGGCCCGCCGCCCCCGCCACACGGACCGCGGCCCGCGAGGAACCGCAAGGGGTTCGCGCGGGCCGCGGCGGTGCGTGGGGTCAGACGTTCCGGACCCACAGCCTCCAGTTCGTGGGGGCGTCCTTGTAGCAGTACCACTCGTCGAAGGCGCCCTGGGCGTGGTTCGTCGCGCCGGCGTACCTGCACTCGGCCTCCGTGCGGTAGTTCCCCCAGATCCACCAGGGGGTCACCTCGGCGTTCGCCGCCGCGGCAGAGCCGGCCACGAGCCCGGTGGCCATGGCGAGGGCGAGAGTGATGTGGGTCCTCTTACGCATCGTCGTCTCCTCGGAGATCAGGGATTTCCGTGATCCTCGTATTCCGTCGGCGGTCCGGCGTTCGGGTACCGGGCAGCCTTTCCCACCGGTGAGGGGGAGAGGGGAGCGTTGCATTCTCGGTGGATCGACCGGCATGCTCGGGCGCGGGACGGAACGGTCCGGCTCGTCGGGGACGCGCGTGATGACGATCGTCACGCGCACCGCCCGGACGGTATCCGATCCGGTGTGTCGGGAATTCTGTGCTAACAGTTCTCGAGAACCGCCCCGCCCGGACAGGGGAAGACATTAGCATCGCGGATCTTCCGTGTGAACGGGACAAAAAAGGAATGCTCTCCGGCAGGATTCCCGTCGCGACCTCCGGGTGTTTCGTAATGTCTGTTCCGCCCCCGACCGGGAGATCCCCGACGGAGCGCCGCGGCGGCTTCCTCCCGATGTTTCGGGATCCCCCCGACGCCCGTTCGGCACGGGACCGGCCGACGTCCGGGTCCGCGGCCCCTCCCGCAAGGACGGCAGCGGCCTCAGGCGGGGACGGCGAAGTAGGCGTTCATGGCGTCGACGTCGGACAGGTAGGTCTCGATGGCGACGATGCGCCCGTCGCGGATCGTGCAGACGGTGGCCAGGTGCATGTCGAGGACCGCGTCGCGGCGGCGGCCCGTGTTGTGCAGGCTGAGAGCCATGTTGTCCCGGCTGACGAGCACGTGCAGTGGCGTGAAGGTGACCCCGTGGCCCGCGACCAGCTCGACATGGTCGATCACCGCGTCGACCCCCGTGACCGTTCCCGAGATCAGGTTGTCCCCCGGGAGGGTCCAGGTGACCTCCGGGGCGAGGATCGTCCGCAGCAGCGACCATTCCCTGGTGGACAGCGCGCGCAGGAAACCGGCGGCGAGGTCCTGCTTCGTGCGTTCGGTGGTCATCGTCCGTCCCCTTTCATCAGTTCGAATCAGTTCGAACCATAGGGGACGGCAGGGCGAAGCTCAACGTGACGACCACCACAACAGTTCGAACTGATTCGAACCGTCTCCGGCCCGGACAGTCGTACAGTGGTCCTGTGAGAACCGGAGAGGGTCCCGTGGGAACCGGAGAGGAACCGCCCCGGGCCTCGATCCGCGTCGAGGCGGTGCTCGCGGCGCTGGACCACCCGCTGCGGTTGCGGGCCGTGCGGACGCTGGCCGCCCGCGGCGAGACGACCTGCCACGAGCTCCTGCCGGACGTCACCAAGAGCACGGCCAGCCACCACTGGCAGGTCCTGCGCCGCAGCGGGGTCGTCACCCAGCGGCGGGAGGGCCGCTACCTGCACCTCGGCCTGCGCCGCGACGACCTCGACGCCCGCTTCCCCGGCCTGCTCGACGCGGTCGTCAACGGCTGACCGGCCGACGGGAACGCTCCCGCGCCCGGTGGGGGCCGCGCCCGCCGGCCACGCCGGTCCCGGTCCCGGTCCGTCGTCGGGGAGCCTGCGACCGGGGAGCCGGCCGCGGGCGGCCGGGACGCTCCCGGCCGGTCACCCCCGTTCCCCGGCAGCCCCCGTCCGGTCCCCGGCAGCCGGCTCCCCGACGACGGCCACCGTCACCGACAGGGCTCCCAGGACCAGGCACAGCGGGCTGTAGAGGTACAGGTTCCAGTCGTGGGCCGGCAGGTCCCCCGGCACGTCCTCCACGAACCCCAGGACGCCCCGCACCAGGAAGGCTCCGGCAACGGCCCAGGACGCGATCCGCGGTCCCCACCACGGCCCGGACCGGCGCAGCAGGCCGGCCCGGGCGCCGACGGCGTACGCCGCGCCGGCCAGCAGCCCGGTGACGAGCAGGCAGGCTGCCACCCAGCCGGGTCCCGACCGCGCCGCGGCGTCGTCGACCCCCGTCACCGTCCTGTTCCATTCCTCCCAGGTCCGCGCCGGCCAGGGGCTGAAGGCCCACACGACGTGGAGGCACGACGCCACGGCGCAGACCGCCACGACGGTGCCCGCGCACCACCGGGCCACCGGGCCGGGACCGCCCGGCCGGCCGGGGACGGTGCCCGCCTCGCCCTCCGGTGGCGGCGTCCGTGCCGAACGTCGTTCCGTTCCGGTCCGTCCGGTCCTCGCGGTTCCCATCGTTCGCTCCCGTCCTCGGTGCCGGTCCGGTTCGCGACCGGACGGGACCATCCTCGCCACCGGTGACGGGCGCCGGCATCCGACGCGGGTGGCCCTCCCCTCCTCCCCCGGGCCGTTCCCCCGTACGACCGTGGTCGCGGGCCGGCCGGCGCCACCGGACTCCCGGCCCGGCACGCCGTTCCCCCGGGGGAGGTCCGGGGCGGGACGGGGAAGCACGGGAACGGCGCGATCCGATGGGGGACGGGCGCGATCCGATGGTGACGGCCGGGCCCTTCGGGGCCGGGCTGGAACCACGACGGAACGGGCCGGCCCGCGGCCCCGCGGGCACGAGCCCATCGGGAACGGCCCCGTGGAGGAGGAACGATCGATGGCGTACGCCCGCGAGTCCGTACCGGACCTGACGGGCCGGACTGCTGTGGTCACCGGCGCGAACGGTGGGCTGGCCCTGCTCATGCCGGCGCTGCTGGCGGCCCCCGCCGCCCGGGTGGTGACGGTGACGTCCACCGCCCGGCACCTGGGGCGCCGGGTCGACGCGGACGATCCGCACATGCATCGCGGGTACGGGCCGTGGCGTGCCTACGCCCGTTCCGAACTGGCCAACTACCACTTCGGCCTCGGCTTGCAACGGGAGTTCGACCGGGCAGGGGTCGACGCGATGAGCCTGCTGGCCCACCCCGGCCTGTCCCGCAGCAACCTGCAGGTCCACACCGTCGAACAGGACGGCGGCGGCCGGTCGGCGCGCTTCTGGGCCTGGCTGGCCCGGACCACGGGCATGGAGGTGGAGGACGGTGCCGTGCCCCAGATCCGCGCGGCGACCGACCCCCGGGCGCGGGGCGGGCAGCTCTACGGTCCGCGGTTCGCGAACACCGGCCGGGCGGTACGGTTGCCGGTCCTGCGGCCCGGGGCCGGTGCCGCGATCAGGACGCTGTGGACCGTGTGCGAACGCGAGACCGGGATCGCGGTGAGGATCTGACCGGTCGTTGTTCCCGACGATCGGCCGGTGTTCCCATCGAGCGGCCGGTGTTCCACCGGTGTTCGACCGGACCGTGTCCTTCCCGGAGGGGAGCGAGTGCCACGATGCCCGCCGACGAGCGCTACGTCCTGGACCCGAGCGCGAGGGTGCTGCTGGCCGACCTCGGTCTGTCCCCCGGTGCCGTCCTGCGCCGGGCCGGTCTCCCGGAGGGCCTGCTCTCCGGCGGGCCCGTGCGCCTGACGGCCGCACGCTGCTTCGCCCTGTGGGAGGCGATGGCCGAGGAGGCCGACGACCCGCGGTTGCCCGTTCGGATCGGTCGCGCCCTGACCGTCGAGTCGTTCCAGCCGCCGCTGTTCGCCGCCGTGTGCAGTGCGGACCTCGCGGTGGCCGCGAGGAGGATCGCCGCGTACAAGGCCCTCGTCGGGCCGGTGCGCCTGGCAGCGGTTCCCACCGGGACGGGGCTGGAGCGTGTCTCGCCAACTCCGCTTCGGCGCTGCGCGGTGCCCGGGCGGGAGTTGGCGAGACACGCTCCAGCTGGAGGTGCTCTGGCCGGCCCGCCACCGGCCGCCGGAGATCCTCGCCGTCACGGAGCTGGTGTGGTGGGTCACCCTGGCACGCCTCGCCCCCCGGACGCACGTCGTACCGGCCGCCGTGTCCGGTCCACGACCGGCGGCGGGGCAGGAGGCCCTCGTCGACTACCTGGGGGTACGGATCCGGCGTTCCGATCGCTGCACGCTGGTCCTCGGCGCCAGGGACGCCACGCGGCCGTTCCTGACGGCGAACGAACAGCTGTGGGACTGTTTCGAACCCGGGCTGCGACGGCAGCTGGACCGGCTGGAACACGGCGCGGCCGTCCGGCAGCGCGTCCGTTCGGTACTGCTCACGCTGCTGCCCAGCGGTCGGGCGACCCTCGACGCCGTGGCGGGCGAGCTGTCCGTGGGCGCGCGGACGCTGCAGCGGCACCTGCGCGAGGAGGGCACGACCTTCCAGTCCGTGCTCGACGGCACCAGGAAGGACCTGGCCCACCACTACCTGCGCGACAGGAACCTGTCCGTGCCCGAGATCGCCTTCCTGCTCGGCCGCCACGAACCGAGATCCTTCTCCCGCGCCCTGCGGTCCTGGACCGGCCGGACCCCGCACGAGACCCGCCTCGCCCTGCTCCGCGGCGGTCCGCGCCCCTCCCGTCCCGGGGCGGGGGCCGGCCCCCGGGAACCGGGGACGCGGCCGTCACCGCGGGACCGGGCCGCGCTCCCCTGACGCCCCGTCCCGCCCGGCACCGTCCTGTCCCCCGTCCGGGGGCAAGGGCGGGCTCGTGCGGGGCCCTCCGCCGACGGCCGGGCGTCCCCCGACGCGGTCGGAACGGTCGGCGGGAGGGGTCCGTCGGGGTGGCGGCGATTCCCCCGCCCGGGACGGCCCCTGCGTTCCGTCCACGGCCCGAGGCCCGTCGGGCCGGCGCGGGGCCGTCGGTGGCAGCCGGGTCCCGGCCGTCACGGTCGCGGATGGGCATTGGCCAGGAGCTGGGCGAGCTGGGCCGGGAACCGGGCGCCCGCGAGCGGCCCGTCCGGGAGGGCCCCCGAGCGGTGGGACCTGTCCCCGGCCCCCTCGTGGACGTCGCCCGGAGTGCGCATGCGGTCGAAGCCCTTGCCGTCCGGAACGCCCGTGGGGAGGGCCGCCCCGTCGCACTCCCCGGGCGGCTTGACCCGGACGTAGGCGTCGACGCCGGGCTCCGGCGCGGAACGGGGGCGTTCCCCGGACCCGGCACCGGCCTGGTTGCACCAGTCGTCGGCGTGGCGGCGCCGGTCCACCCGTGACCGGTCGATCCGGGTGTCGAGGTCCGTCGCGGTGGGGGACCGTGTCCTCCGCCGGCCGTCGCCGGGACCGTGCCGGTCCGGCGTCGGGAGCGTGCCGGACGGGCGCAGGGCGGAGCCGGTCGGACGTCGGTCCCGTGTCGGTCCGGTGTCGGCCCGGTGTCGGGCGGTCCCCCCACCGTGGGACGCATGACAACATCCGACCTGGTGATCGAGGCCGAGGGCCTCGTCAAGAGATTCGGGGCGACCGCGGCCCTGGACGGCGTCGATCTCGCCGTCCCCCGCGGGACCGTGCTCGGGGTCCTCGGGCCCAACGGCGCCGGGAAGACCACGGCCGTGCGGATCCTGTCCACGCTGCTGGTCCCTGACGCCGGTTCGGCCCGGATCGCCGGCCACGACGTCGTGCGCGAGGCGGACCGTGTCCGCGAGGCCATCGGTCTGACCGGCCAGTACGCCTCGGTCGACGAGGACCTGACGGGCCGGCAGAACCTGGAACTGTTCGGAACCCTGCTGGACCTGGGCCGCCGCGGTGCCCGCCACCGGGCCGCGGAGCTGCTGGAGTGGTTCCAGCTCTCCGGGGCCGCCGACCGCCCGGCCAGGACCTACTCCGGCGGCATGCGCCGCCGGCTGGACCTGGCCGCGAGCCTCGTGGGCAGCCCGGACGTGATCTTCCTGGACGAGCCGACCACCGGCCTGGACCCCGCCAAGCGCGAGGACATGTGGGACGTCGTGCGTTCCCTGGTCGCGGACGGCTCGACCGTCCTGCTCACGACCCAGTACCTGGAGGAGGCCGAGGTCCTGGCCGACGCGGTCACGGTCTTCGACCGGGGCCGGGTGATCGCCCACGACACCCCGGACGGGCTCAAGCGCGTGGTCGGCGGGCAGACCCTCACGGTCCGGCCGGCCGACCCCGCCGACCTGGGACGCGCCGAGGCGGTCCTGGCCTCGGTCGCCTCGGCGACCCCGCACGGGGCCCCTCCCGACGCCCGCGTGGACCGCTCCCGCAAGGGGCAGCTCGCGATGCCCGTGGCCGGTGACGCGGCGCTCGCCGAGGCCGTCGCCCGACTGGCCTCGGCCGGGATAGCCGTCACGGAACTGTCGCTGCACCTGCCCAGCCTCGACGAGGTCTTCCTCACCCTCACCGGCACCGGCGCTGCGGGCCCCGCCGCCGCCCGCCCCGACACGACCCGGGAGGTCATGGCGTGAACACCGCCACCGTCACCCCGCCCGTCCCGCCCGCGGCCGCCGTCCCCGTCGGCCCGCGCGCCGCGGCCGTCCGCCGCCCGTTCCGGCTGGTCCGCCATTCCCTGGCCCTCACGAGGCGCAGCCTGATCAAGACGTGGCGCACCCCCGAGGCCCTGGTCGACGTGACCGTCCAGCCGGCGGTGTTCCTGTTGATCTTCGTGTACGTCTTCGGGGGGGCAGTCTCGGGGTCCACCCACGAGTACCTGCAGTTCCTGCTGCCGGGCGTCCTCGCGCAGTCCATCGCCATGGGCTCCATCTCCATCGGGGTCAACCTCAACTCCGACCTGGAGAAGGGGGTCTTCGACCGGTTCCGGTCGCTGCCGATCCCGCGTTCGGCACCGCTGATCGGGGCGGTGCTCGGGGACGTGGTGCGCTACGCGACCGTCACGGTCTCGACCCTGGCCTTCGGGTACCTCATGGGCTTCCGCATCGGCTCCGACCCGCTGTCCGCGGCCGCCGGATGCCTGCTCGCCGTGCTGTTCGCCCTGTGCCTGAGCTGGCTGCCCCTGTACGTCGGCCTGCTGGTGCGCACCTCCGGGGCCGTGCAGGGGATCATGTTCCTGCTGATCATGCCGTTGACGTTCGCGTCGAACGTGTTCGTCGCCCCGCAGTCCCTGCCGGCGTGGATGCGGACCTTCGTGGACGTCAACCCCATGACGCACCTGGTGGGGGCCATGCGCGGCCTGTTCCTCGGCACCGGCGCGGGGGACCACGTGTGGTGGACCCTCGGCTGGTCGGCGGGTTTCGTCGTGGTGTTCCTCCCGCTGGCCCTGAGGGCCTACCGCCGGAAGGTCTGATCGCCCGCGGGGCCGGCCCCCTGCCCGAGCAGCTCGTCCATCAGTTCCCGCGCCCGGGCACCGGCCCCGGCCCCGGTCGGCACCGGCGTCACCGACGAGGGCGCCGGGGCCGGCCCCCTGCCCGACGGGAACGGCTCGCGGTCCTCCCACCCGTCGAGGGCGGCCGCGAGCCGCTCGTCGTTCCCGTCCCGGAACAGGTGGGCGATGTTGGCCCCCAGGCGCATCCCCAGCGTCCACAGCTCCCTGGCCCGCCCGACGTCGCCCCGGTGGGCTGCCAGCGCCGCCCCGCCCAGCGCCCAGGAACCGAGCACCGGGACGTCGGACAGCGCCAGGACCTCCTCCCGCGCCACGGCCAGCAGGCCGGCGGCGACGGTCCCGTCATCGGCGCCGGCGCCCGCGCCGTCCCAGAGGCCGGTGCCGGCGCGGTCCGTCGGGGGCACCGGGCCGGTGCGGGCCGCGGCCACCCGCAGGCGCAGGACTGCCACCGAGATCCTCAGGACGGCGCGCAGCTGGGGCACGGGGAAGTCCGGTCGGGCCACCGTCCCCAGGACGGCGTCCGTCCGTTCCCGGACCTCCCCGAGCCGCCCGCGCCGCCAGGCCAGGCGGGCCAGGCCGAGGCCGGCCTGGACGGCGTCCGGTCCCGCCGTCCCCGGCGAGCCCACCAGCTCCTCCAGCCGGCGCGCGGCGTCCCCGTCACCGGCGAGGGCCCGCTGGACGTCCAGCTGCACGCGGATCGCCACGGCGTCCTGGGCCGCGCCGAGCAGGTCGAAGTGCCGTTCCCCGCGCCGCAGCCACCCGTCGGCCCCCGGGTCGCCCCAGGACTGCAGCCACTCCCCGAGGTTCTGGGCCGTCAGCCCCATGCCCCAGTGGTCCCCGATCTCCTCGAAACGGCGGTACGCCTGTTCGATGTCACCGACAGAGCGCCGGTGCAGGCCGTGGTGCTCCTGCAGGGCGGCCCGCAGGAACAGCCCGAACCCCTGGACGTACGGGTCCCCGTTCGCGACGAGACCGTCCGCGAGGTCCACCCCGGACTCCAGGCCGGTCGACCGCAGGGCCGGCATGATCGACAGGAACGCGGTCCAGCGCTCGCCGATCCCGCCGGGCCGCTGCGCGGACACGGTCCGCTGGGCGCGTGCCGTGAGCGCGAGCAACCGGTTCGCGCCGAGGAGGCCGCTGCTGAGCCCGACGAGCAGGCACGATTGGACGACCCGGTCTGCGTCGGGCAGCTCGCGGGCGGCCGGGGGGAGCGCCGCGCCGGCCCCGGGCCGTGCGGGGTCCGTGGCCGGCCGTGCCGCGGACGGATCGGGCGGGGGCGGGGCGGCGGTGCCGTGGTGCAGCGTCGAGGTCCGGCGCCGGACCGGGTCGTCCACCCGGAACAGGGCCCGGCCCCAGTTCGCGACCTCGTGGTGCAGGCCGCGGACGGTCCACAGGTGGAGGAGGGGCGCGGCGACGTCCACGGCCGCGGCGTCGTCGCCGCGGGACAGCGACCACCGCAGGGCCGCGACGAGGTTGTCCTGGTCGTCGGCGCACCGCGCGAGCGCCGCGAGCTGCCCGCGGCCGGTGAAGGACCCGGCGAGCCCGACGGCCCTGCCCCTGGCCCAGGCCAAGAGCCCGTCCATGGCCGCGTCGCTGTCACCGGCCCCGGACAGGCGGACCTCGCCGTACTCGCGGACGGTCTGCAGCATGCGGTAGCGCGGCGGCCCGTCGTCCGTCTCCTCCAGGGAGAGCAGGGACTGCTCGACCAGGGCCGCCAGTCCCCGGCGCACGTCCCGCGCCGCGGCGGGCCACGCCACGGCCTCGGCCAGGTCGGCTGTGAACGGGCCGGGGACGGCCGAGAGCCGTTGCAGCAGGTCCTGCTCGGGGGGTGCGAGCAGTTCCCGGCTCCAGTCGACCAGGGCCCACAGGCTCGAGTGCCGGTCCGGCAGTCCGCGCAGGGCGTCGTCGAGCAGGGCGAAACGGTCGTCCAGGCCCGTGAGGACGTCGTCAAGGGGCATGTGCCGCAGACGCGCGGCCGCGAGTTCGAGCGCCAGCGGCAGGTTGTCGAGGCGGTGGCACAGGGCGAGCGCGCGGCCGGCGTCCCGGAACGGCTCGGTCCCGGCCGCGCGGGTCCTGGCCCGCAGGAGCTCCAGGGCGTCGCCGTCGGGCAGGGTCCGCAGCCGGTGCACGACCTCCTCCAGGAGGCCGATCGGGGCCCGGCTGGTCGCGAGCACCGCCGCGTCCGGGGCGGCCACCGCGAGCAGGTGCCCCGCGGCCGCGGCCGCGGCGTCCAGGACGTGCTCGCAGTTGTCCAGCACCACCAGCCCCTCCAGGTCCCGGGCCACGGCCCGCAGCCGGGCCGCCGGGTCGGCCGGCTGCCGTTCGGAGGCGGGCTCGGTGAGGGCGAGCGCGGGGTCCGCGCCGCCGACCGCCGCGAGCAGGGCCGGCAGGACCTCGTCGCCCGAACGCAGGCCGGCGAGCTCCACGACCCTCACCGGCCGGCCGGCGTCCGCGGTCCTGCGGGCGATCTCCGAGGCCAGGCGGGTCTTCCCGGCGCCGCCGGGCGCGACAAGGGTCACCAGCGGCGCCTCGGCCAGGGCCCGGGTGACGGCGGCCAGGTCGCTGTCCCGGCCGACCA
>Ga0316579_10000141_pt1 | contig 20123 bp, 32 predicted proteins | sample J5NA_2_FD_203074 | JGI IMG/M metagenome (GOLD analysis project Ga0316579, IMG submission 203074) | Rhizosphere microbial communities from salt marsh grasses in Alabama, United States - J5-7_160517rDrA | ecosystem: Host-associated > Plants > Roots > Rhizosphere | place: USA: Alabama | collected... | reverse complement strand
GCGCTGGAGAGCTGCTCGCCGCCGGCGCTGGAGAGCTGCTCGCCGCCGGCGCTGGAGAGCTGCTCGCCGCCGGCGCTGGAGAGCTGTTTGACGCCGGCGCTGGAGAGCTGTTTGACGCCCAACAAACACGGGATTATCTCTCTGGCCGCAACAGTTTCTCTGACTGGAACAGAAAATTCAGACCATCGCTTCTCCCAATAGGCCCAATCAACCCCTGATGGGTTTATTAGCTCAACGCCAGCGGTGCAGGCTTTCGATTCAATTTCGGCTCGAGCTCGAGCTGTTCGTCGCTTTGTGCGATGCATTTCCATTTTCGACAGCACCATGATCACCGAAAACAAAACTGGATTTTTCCGCCGATAAGATTTTTTAACCGCTCGCGCGCCCGCGCGTGGCTTTGGATCTATACTTTCTACTAGATCTAGAGAGTTAGAACTGACATTGTCCCTTGTCCGATCCGAGGGGTGACAAGTTGTCGCATCAGGTGAAATGTGTGATTGTGTAGGTAACGGTGTGACATTTTTTGACGCTATTTTTGTCCAAAAAGCGAATGTATTTGGGTTGAAATGTATTAAAGCCCCCTTTGATCTTTCACGTGGCCTAAATCTGGCACATTCGATGAACCCTTTTGCTGCCAGCTCGTTGTTGGCGCGCTGAAGGGTTCGGATGCTGCGAGATTCCCCGTTTGACGATCGATATACGGCATCGGCAATAGCACCCATTGGTGCGGACACACCAGAATATCCCATTTTGACCAGAACAATGTAAACGGCAAGCGTCCTTCGAGCTCGTGGAGATAGATTACCGGTCCCCACGATCCCAGACCGGGCAAAGTCAATCGTTCTAACTTTTTCCGCTGTTGCTAAATTTTTGGCACAAATCACCGATGATGCTTGAAGCATTTTGAAAAAATCCTTCTAATGTGAAATCCTTCACACTGAATGAAAATAACGACTTGCTTGCTTTTACGGCGAAAAAAATTGACTATATTGAAGATAAGATCTAATATCTTATTAATTCAATACAGTGGTCGCCGTAAAAGTAAGTCATGGCACCACTTTATTCTTTTTTTCCAAACGTTGCAAAAAAGAAATCCGCCTTTTTTTGGGTACATAGGGGATAAAATCGCTGGGATCAATCCAGCTTTGGCCAGAGATCATCCAGGACGCACCCAAATTACTCTCCAAATGAGTACGAGTGTAAAAAAAATCGTTGCAAGTTTGAAATAAAGCAAGAATAATTAAAACATGAGCGGAAACTATGAAGACATAGAACCCATCGAAGTAAATGATGAAAGAACGCCATCAGAGCGAGAACATGATCGTCAACTGGAGGAACTAGATGAGTTTTTTTGCCAGATCGATCCATCGCTCAAACTGCTCGTATGGCGTCTGCAACCCTCGTGGTGTCGAGGATTTCTCGAAGAAATATACGTCGCTAACGCTAGAGAGGATATCAATCTAGCGTATTTCATCCGGAATTGGGGAGGGCAACTCCTCCAACTCCGAGTTCGGGGACCAAAAGGTCAAATAGTCAAATCCTATATGATTCCGCTATATTCTTACCCTCCATTGGTCAAAAGGGAAAGAATCGTCGAGGATGATTTAGATAAGCCGGCCCGGTCTGATATACCAGCTCTGCCTCCACAATCCGCCGCCACACCAGTGGTAGTGAATCAGGGATCGGGAATGGAGAAGATACTGGAGATCTTGCCCGCCGTTATCCCGCTTTGGTCCGAGTATGTGAAGGGCCAAGAAGCAAGGAGACAAGCGGATATGGCTCTCATGGCACAGGTAATTCAGGCAAGGGCTGGTAACGGAATTGGTGACATCACAAAGATCGGGTCAGCAATGGCTCAACTGCAAACCATCTTCCAGAAGAACAATGCTGATATCTCAGACGGCGGAGAACTCGGTTTCATGACGCAGGCACTGGATGTGGTGAAATCCATAATGTCGCAACCGTCGCAATCTCAACAGTTACCCGCTACTGGTTCCCCTCATAAATTGGCTCCACCGAAGTGGAAGAACCGTGGACCAGATAACCAGAATCTTGCGCCTGTTACCCCCATTGCGCCATCCAAGACTGTATCCGCATCAGAAGCGATATCGCAAATGAACGCTTCCGATGCGGCCGCGACTATTATATCCGCGATAGGCGCCATGCCAGCCGGAAAGCGAGAAGATGCGATCAATTTCATCGCAGATGAATATGAACGGATGTATCCAGAGGATGAGGACGTAGAAGACAAAACAGGAGAACGGGGTAGAAAATAACGGTTAATTGCAGCGACCGTATCAAGCTACGATCAAAAGCGTGCGCATACATGGCGGGAATGAGGCCCAGATGCGGGAGACATTACGCCAGATTGGATCAGCGATCCGGAATGCCTCAGTCTATCCTCCTATCCGGAATCACGCGGCAGCCGTCGCGTCTTTAGCACCACCGAAGGATTTCTTAGCCCAACTACGGAATATATATCAGGATTTCATCCATCGCTGGCGATACGTGAAGGATCCAACGTCGCGAGAGCTGGTAACCGCATCTCCAGAAGCAATATGGCGACTAACTATGGGCGGTGACGGTGTCGGTGTGGGATACGGTCGCGGAGCTGGAGATTGCGATTGTGCTACAGTCGCACTCGGAGCGATGCTCGAGTCGATTGGTTTCCCGACACGACTCGGGACGACTGCGGGAGTCAGGGCGCCACGAGGTAGATTGTTCTCCCACGTATTCATCCAGGCTCATGTCCCGCGTATCGGATGGATCACTCTGGATCCCGTTTTGCATCCAAAGCGATCATTTGGCGAGGTCGCGTACAATTCCAGAATCGCATGGTGGGATCTCGACGGGCGACTCATCGGACACAAGGGTAATTACGGAATAAATGGAATGGGGGACATGGAGGTAAACGATATGGCAATGCCGGCAAGTACGAACATAGAATATTGGCAGGATTACGGAATGGGTTCAGTCACAGATGATAATCCCAAGACTGAACCAGAGGAATGGTCAAATTATGGCCTTCCAGAATGGGGTTGGATGACTGCGCCTGGGGGGAATCGGGTATCATCCGTTGCTGTGTACGGCATGATCGATGGGGCCCAACTCAACGGCCTATCGGCCGAGGTCGACGCGAATGATTCGTGGAATTCAGTCTCCGATACTTACCGCACACCAATGCTGCAACTATCCTTGGAGGATTATAATTATCTCCAAAAAACCGGGAGACCCTACGAGGGTATGATTGCGCTGGGCGATACGGGTGAGCCCTACGTGTACGATGGTATGGGAGGGTTTTTTAAAAAACTCTTCAAGAAGGTCAAGAAGGGCGTCAAGAAGGTCGCCAGTAAAATCAAGAAGGGCGTCAAGAAGCTATTAAAAAAGACCAAAATAGGGAGATGGCTCATAAAAGTCGGCGGCAAGATCAAAAAAATCGCCATGAAAGTGGTGCGACCACTGATCAAATACGTGGGCAAATATGCGGCGAAACTGGCACCGATCGCGGCAATAATCCCTGGATACGGTACCGCCATTGCCGCTGCTCTATGCGCAGCTGGTAAAATAGCGAAAATAATGCAAAAATATGATGTTTTTACATCGGGTAAAAAGGGGAAAGTTCGGACGCTGGGCTTTAAAAAGCCGAAACAATCGAAAAAGTTTTTCAAGGCTGTACATGTTGAAGCAAAAAAGATGAAAAAACTGAAATCGAGAGACCCTAAAAAATTCAAGAGTCTCGCGTACAAATTGGCACGAAAAGCACCTATCAAGCCCAGTATTCCGAAGCCGTCATATTCGGTACTCAAGCCGATGCTTGAGCAGTACAAGAAAAGACATCCGGATAATTTCAGGAAACTCTTGCGGGAGGTCGAATAATGACTCCGCTGCATTATGTACCGAAATTACATAAATTGAGAGTATTTCCCGGATTTCAATATAAATGCCCAACTGGCAGATTCCTGAATCGCAAAATGGCGCAATATACCCCGGGTGGCAGACGCGGACTACCGAGGATTTTTTTCTCCGGGCTTGGAGCGGTCGACTCAGAGGGCAGATATTTGCCGACAAAAGCCGAAATCGTATCCACTCCGAAGCCGGATCTGTGGTACCAGATCAAAAAGGGGGAGACTTGGTGGGGAGTGGCCAAGAAAGCCTATGGATCGTCCAACTTGAAAAAGGGTCTCCTGCTCATGAACAAATCGAGCTGGAACGATCATATAAGCCGAAAAAAGAAGGGGTGGGAAGCGTACAAGGTGGCTGGATTACAAGCCACGCCCGACTATGATTCCTCTGCCAATCCTCGTGCAAAGGTGCTATCTGGTAATGAATACCCTGTGGCATGGATACCACCGTTGACCGGACAGGAGCCCGAAGATCTTGGCTTCGGGGAAGGCCCGACAATTCCGACACCCGTCCCAGGTCAAGGCCCCCCCGGCCCGGTTGGTCCTCCCGGCCCCAAAGGGGCGACCGGCCCGGTTGGTCCTCCCGGCCCCAAAGGGGCGACCGGCCCGGTTGGTCCTCCCGGCCCCAAAGGGGCGACCGGCCCGGTCGGTCCTCCCGGTCCAGCGGGAAAAGGTTCAGGTACATCGATACCCGGCCCGGCTGGTCCGCCCGGTAAATCTATTGTTGGTCCTCCCGGTCCCCAAGGCCCCCCCGGTCCCCAAGGTCCTCCCGGTTCAGCCGGTGCAGCGGGGATAGGTGGAGGTGGCAAAATGTGGATTCTTTCCATGGCTGCGTTATTTGCGTCATTGAGAGGATAGGATGGCCAAAGAAGGAACATCGCCTATATCCTATGTCGAGGCGGAAAGACCGCCTACGACAGGAGAGCTATCACTGTGGGCCACAGCAGAAAAGGCAGCCAAGCGCGCCATTTTGCTTTCATATGTGAGCAAAAATCAATGGATGAATATTAAGCTCATGCACGAATTTGCCGTCGAAAACAGTGTCAATCTCGGCGAGCCAGATTTGCCTGATTTTGCCGATAGAATGTTTTCAGCGTTGAAAAAAATGCCTGCACTCAAAGACGCCATGTGCAAAGTCAATCAGCTCAAGCTCGGAATCAGAATTTCATCTAGTGGGAAAGACCTCGACATCGTACAGCCGAAAGATCAAAGTTTCGCGATTGGTTGGGTAATCCCGGTCATCGGCGTGTCTCTCGTCGTTGCAGGGATTATCGGTATTTGGCGAGAGCTCAACGAAGAGCTCGAAGAAATTACAGCGAAATACAACGGTATCATCAAGAAAGCTGATGCCCTTCTCGCCGAAAATCCAGAATGGGAAAAAATCAAAAAAGAAAATAATTATTACAAGCGTGAATCCGTAATAGATAGCGTGAAAAACGCATTAGTGTCATTTGGCGGAACAGTAAAAAAGGGATTCGGATGGGGAATCGCACTACTGATACCTGTGCTGGCTTTAATGTATTTACCTCGGAGGAATTAATAAATGGCTGATTTGATGGCAACTCAAGCGGGAAGGGATATGCTCACACGCGCTTCTTGTTTCTTGGCGAGACAATTCGCATCGAGAAGAATGCAAACCGCGTTTTGGAACGCTTTCAAGGCATGGGAGACAACAGGATATTTCGATATATCATTGATGATGGGTCCAATGAACCCTATATATCAAGATGATATCGAATCCCTGAATGCGTTCTTGGCGTCGCAGGGATGTCTAGACGTCATAGAAACAAATATGACAATATACGTCGATTCCGTTAATGGATCGGATGTCACCGGAGATGGAAGTGCTGATTATCCATATGCCTCCATGGCGTTCCTCGAAAGGCTCCGAGGCAGCAAAATCGACGCGCATGTGCGTATCATACTGTTAGAGGATCTCGATATGGTGGGTAACCCGCTGGATCTGGATTTTACTATCGGTCCAAATGGATGTCTCTCTATCGGCGGTCGAGGGGCCCCTACCTTGGTGGACGGTCCCTATACTGTGACCGGAGTCACTGTTTATGGCGCACCACCTTTTGACTACGGGTATGAAATCCAAGTGGTTGCGGCTTGGGGAGTATACGATTTAGTCGGTAAATGGCTCAGATTCGATACTGGTGCGAATGCAGGAGAGGCTTACCCGATCAATACAAACGACGCAACTCACGTGTTTATTCGGGGAGGGTTAGAGGCTGCGGTTTCGAACGGCGATACGTTCTCGATCGTCGAGCCGTCGATAACTCTTAGTTGCCAAACGATCAACATACAGATGAAGGGTCCTTCTCAGATTTATCCTGTAACATTCAATGCCAGTCGATTCAATCTGATGAATCTCGCCATCAATCTGGATGGACCACCCACTGTCACATACAGCAAGAATTTCTTGCTGAAAAACGATATGGAATCGCAAATATCATTCGTGACATTGATATCGGAATCAAAAGCCGAACCAATTTATTTGGAAAGTTCGCTGAATAGATATCGTTCAGTCGATTCTGATATTAGTACATATTTAAATTCAACGATCCATAATATCGATGGTGCGGTATCGCAAGGATCGCCGGCTGGATTGTTGTGTTATAACCCAGACCCCGGATCAATCTATACCTACAATGCGCTCATAATTAAGGGAGCCGAATTCATTCGTTGCGTGGAATGTTTTGGCGTAACGGAAGTAAACAAAGCGGACGTCGATATAGAATTGTGTGGGTTCGGAAAATTGCGTGGCGATGGTGGTTCAAACGCATTTGTGAATAGGTGTTTGTTTTCAGGCTACGACGACGCGATCCAGTTGCTGTACTGTGGGGAGTGGACCGTCAAGCGATCGGTACTTACTGATAGTACAGGTGGGATAAATCTACTATGGATCACAGTAGGACGAGTGCATCTCTACCCGGATACGATAGCGATTAGTTCAGGCTTCGGGATTACTGGAAGAACCGTATACTACAATAGAGGAGCGGCAGCGGTATTCGTGAACACTGATCCAGCCGCATTGATCGGCGGTGGTGGAGCAATCTGGTTTCCTGGGGGTGTCGGAGTGACTGCGTTTCCGGTTGCCGATGGTATGGCGACGGACAATCTAGGCAATACATTCTCGTATATTTCGACACCATAACATGACGCGATATCGAAAATCTACAGAGGTTCAGACGGTCTTGTTCGACAAGGAACTCTGGACCGTTTCTGCCGCTAAAAAATGGCTGAAGGACCATGGATATAAAATACCATCTGTCGATACCACTTCGGAATATCATCGATTTCGTCAGAGACCGTCGTTTCAATTCAAAAAAGGAACATTTCGTACAAAAGAATTCGGAAGAAATACCGGTATCAAAGCTGTTATTGCAGTTCCTAGAACAGGATTTGTTCCGAAAACTGTATCGAAAACTGTATCGAAAATTTCGGATAACGTAAAAAAAAGAAGGCCGAAAAAAATAAAAAAAGAACATCGTGAATTTCCTAAACGGTTACCTCCGGGTAAAAAACCGTGTAGAAAAACAAATCCTAAAAAGCCTTGGCTCCCTGCCCTATTGATTGATCTCGCCATCCCCATTTCGATAGATCTTGATAGTGGGGAGCAACTCAAATTCCCACTTCGAGGAAAATATTCAATGGCTTCTAATCGGGCGGGTACCGAAATATGGATACTCCCCAAGGGTGATTCGAAAAATGTACGTGCGACAGATGAGAGAGGAGAAAAACTATACGAGCTTGTACAGGTATCTCCAAAATCTATGGTTCGACTCGGTCGAGCCTTAAATATTGTATATCGGTCTGACAAGTTTGCTCGACCGGGAAATCAATCTGATTACGTGCATCCATTTGAGAGCTACCCTGTTGTGAGCGTAGACAATATCAAACATCCGTCGATTGTCGCTATCAGAGGTGGACGGATAAAGGTTACAAAGGAGGGCATAACGGGATGAAGGAAATACTCTTGCTGAATCCGTCCAAGCGAAGAAGGCGGCGCGCCACAAAGAAAAGCACTACAAGAAAACGCGCTACAAAAAAGAGAACAACGGTCAGACGAAGAGTGACCAAGAATCCGGCCAGAAGTGCGGCCGCAAAGAAAGGAACAACTATGGCCAGAAAAAGAAAGAAACCAGTCCGAAGGATTCGACGCAAAAATCCGAGTCGAAGAAGGACAATAAGGAGAGCTGGATCAAGGGGTATTCGTGGCTTGAATTTCAAAAGCGCTCTAAGAAATATCCCGCTCAATACCTTCGGCATGTTCGCCGCCAAATGGGCTGCCAAGCGCTTTGGCGATGCGGCAACGGAAACAGATCCGGCGACGTGGAACTATGCCAGCTATCTCAAAGGAGCTGGCGGAGCTGCGGCAGCCGGATTTCTCATGAATATGATCCGTCCTGGAACAGGTCAACGGGTGCTTGAAGGCGGAATGTCCTTGATGCTTTACAAACTGGTGCAGAATGAAATGATCGCAGGTTCAAGCTTCTGGTCAGGCCAGTTAGGAGCCGAAGAAGAAGGTTATTCTCCCGGAGATGTAGAGACTGATTCCTCCGGCGCACCGTATATATTGGGCGATGATCGGAATTGGTATCCACTTACCGGAGAAGAAGAAACCGGCATGTATGGCGGAGATCAAAAACTGGTGGCGCCTGGACCGCTGGGCGATGCTCTTGTTCCCCCCGGTCCGCTTGGCGCTGCATCAGACGTGGATAATCTAATGGTTCGGTCGTTTTTGGTACGATAATCGAATAAAATCGAGAATTCCTCAAAATAGAAAGAGAGCAAAATAATGGTAGATGAATTCCAGAATGTTCGGGAACCATGGTTTCTGTACGATACCATCGGAGTTAGCGACTGGGTTGACGGACAAGACCACCCTCCAGCGGGCTGGTATTCTACGTTCCTCGGTTTGGGCAATGCTGATGCACTGTCATTTTTTGACACGCGAAATAAACAGATAGGAATTGCATACAACAATCAGGAATCCAGAGATCAGATCCCATATGCGTTTGTCGTGAAAAGCCTGTCGGTCGGTTTTTTCGCGCCGGCTTGTGCAAGTCTGATATCGAGAGAAACAATTCCAGTCGGTGCAGCATCTATAGGACGGAGTGACGTATTCTCCTCATTTTGGGATCATGAATTGCCGCAGCATTGTGGTGTGATATGGCGCGTCAATCAAGACGAAATACTAAAGACAAACGCGGCAATAATCGGTCCAGGATATGGACCAGTTGGCGCATGTATCGGACAAGGCGATCTGAGTGATCCAGCGACCGCGTATGGTGGCTGGAACATGAGCGTACATGCCGGAGGACAGAGTCGAGCAAAGATGGTACTACGTTGGGAATTCCCGACTGGCATCGGGATTCCAAGACGTGCCACTACAGCCGTCGAACTCCGTCTTACCGAATGGGCCAGAACGGCTTTGAGGACAATATGGGGTCCAGGATTCTTTTGTTTAAGGAATTACGACTCTGATGAGACACCAGAAAACCCGATAGTGCCACGACCGGCCATGTTCATGATCCAGGTTCTCATGACTGGCATGCGAGAAGTACAGCAGAGGGGAGAATATCACGCATCTTAAAAACTGATCGTGAATCTGAACTGAAAAAAAAGGTAAAGTAAAAAAATGGAACAAAATTATTTAAATGTCGCGGAATCATACGCGTTGTATGACACGATAATAGTATGTAAAGAAATGTACGGAAAAGAGAAGACCATCCCGGGGTGGTACACCACATTCAGAGACTTTGCGAATAACCACAAGCATGTGTTCTATAAAAATAGAACGATCGGCAATTCGCATCTGGCCTACTGTAATATGGACTCTGCTGATAATGTTGACTTTGTATTCAACGCCATCAGTTTTGGTGTCCGATTTTTTGCGCCTATAACTCACGATGCGCTGAAGGAAGTCTTGACCCCATTCGGCCCAGAATTCATAAATGAGAATAACCCAGCGTTCTGGCTATTTGAGTTGCCCAAACACTGCGGAATTGATTTTCGAGTGCAGCAAGATGCAATCGTCGAAAATTGCTGCATGGCGACTCCCCCGGGATATGGACCACGATTGGGCAGCGGCGCGCAACCCATCATCTATGATCCCACAGATGTCAACATCAACGCGTCGCCATTCAAGATCACGATCGGAACAATGGGGGAACCCTCCATAGAGAATAGGTTTCCCTTCTCTCTACCATTGAGAATACCGCGGAACGCGACGATAGAAGCGAATGTTCTTTTGTCTGGTTATATCCGATCCGTCATGGCAAATATGTCTGGTCCTGAATACTGGATAGGGGACGGGGAATATGTGGCTGAAACGCCAGCCAATACCGACTTTTTTAAGGTGCCTTCACGATTTGGCATACAAGTATCTCTATACGGATACCGTGAAGTCCAGCAGAGAGGTCAGTATCACGCTCCGGGCGCGATTCAGAGAACCTAGGAGGATATCATGTCGGAAGGGATTGAACGAATCGCGCGCAATACGCTGCTAAACCGTTACGATGCAGACCCAGGGCCATGGCGACCCATGTATTATCCGGTCGAAATAGATGTCCCAGTGGAAGCGGGAGGTAGTGAGGAAGCCTCCGTCACGATAAATAACCAACCATTTATTTGGCAGTTCTTGGGACATCAAATCATGGGACCTACTGGTGATCCGATTACCAGCGGTCTGTTTCAGGATGGTCAATATACGATCACCATGAAGGACGAACAGAGCAACTATCAGTCCGCTCCTATCGCTGCATCTGCATCTGTTGGCGGTGGCGCGTTCGGCTTTATGATTTATCTACCTTTGCCGGTGCCATATCCAGGAACCAAAACGTTGACTTTTAGAATCACAAATTCCTACACCCGCATCCTGGTCCCTGAAGCGGAGACGTTTCGGGTGAATCTGACAGTGGGTGGAGTTGCCGACTGGGGTGAGCTGAGATAATTCACAGAAAGGACTCCTGAATGTCGTGGTTTACCGAGGCGAATGATGTTCTCCGGATAGCTGTCAAGGAACAGATTTTCGATCATAGACCTATCGTAATACAGCGAATGTCTATGTGCAGAAATGGGATCTTGTCCACGCTGATGAAAGCGATGAACAAGCAAACTGCATCTTTACCAGTAGTGTCACCATGGCTTCAAAAGCAGTCCAGTTGGCAACTGCCGGCAACGAGACGGTACGTCCAATCTCGATTCCCTCCCATTACTCCATCTGTTCAGCCTATACCTGGTGCAAATTGGATGGTCGAATTATCTCGCTATCCAGTAGCCTATGGTTCGATAGGGATAATTAAATCGCTCGAGCAATTCGTGTCTCAAGGTCAGTCTCTCTATAGCACTTCGGTTAATTGGGGCAATCCATTCGCTCTTGGGATAGACCTATCATGGTATTTGCGTCTATCGCCTTATGCACGATTAAACGATCCCTGGATAAATGTATCTGGCGCTGGAGTAACACCCGATCGATTACCTGGATTTGCGTATGACGATCTATCCAGGACAGATGATATCTGGTTCCCGGCATCGGCGTGCTCTACAACCAATATCCATCTCGTTATTCCCGGGGGATATTTTCTGAGAGTAGTAGCGATTGTGGCCGCGAATCAAGGTGATCCCGTGTCATTGGCATGCAAGCTTGCCGGATCTGTCCAACTCGAGACCAACTCAGAAGCTCAAACAACCGTCAGAACATCATGGTAGAGAAATCAGTACTCCGATGGGAACCCTTTGTGAATGCAGAGCTGACTGCACAAGGGGTTCCTCTTCCCCCCAGCCTGATACTTGCCGTCATAAAAGTCGAAAGCAACGGAAAAGCCGGCATCGTAAATCCCAAATCAGGTGCCTCAGGTTTGATGCAAGTAATGCCTGGAACGTTGATGGATTTCAATCAACGTCATGGCAAAAACTATCCATTGTCGGCAATGAGATCCCCCCTGGAATCGGATGCGAAGAAACAGCTTGAGGTCGGGATTGCTGTCTTGGCCCATTACTGGCAGCGTGCTTATCAGTATCTCAAGAAGCGCATGGAAGAAGTTCCGGTTGATGAGCTCGGACATATCGCGGATCTATTCTACGCTGCGGGCCCAGGTGCCACAAAGAAACGATTAGACAAATTATCGATACCAACATGGTCGGCGGTAAAAGAAGCATTCCCCTCGTGGAATGCATTGCCTCACCCAACGAAGATTTTCTCGATACCGCATCAATGGAATATAGACAAGATAGGATCGTGGTTAGAGGGAACGCTCAAAAAAATAGGCGGAGGAATAACGAAGAATCCTAAAGTTGGTTTTGCGTTTGGGATACTGATTCTGATGGCAGCCTATTACTTCATGAAAGGACACAAAAAATAATGACCAAGAAAGAGAAAGACACGAAAAAAACACCATTGGGAGTCACTCGTGACTCCCAAGAGGATCTTAAGGACATGGGAAAACCAAGTGAAGAATGGATGTTGAAGGACGTCGAGAATTCACTGAAAAGGGTTTCCAAGTTTGTGGATAAAAACTCGGGAAAACCAAGTGAGGAATGGATTCGGTTGAATGATCTGCTATTTTCGGCGATAGATTGTACTGATTCGAGGTATGGACCGTTTCCCGCGCATATTCTCAGACAGATACAACGATTTCGAGCAGCGCACCTATCAGGACACGATTTCGACCCTACTTCTCTATTTGAGAGTCTCTTCAATATGGATCAGGAAGAAACATATACTTCGTTCAGACAGAAAATGGGCGAAAAAATGGATCAGTTTCTGCTTGACCTTGCCAAAAAGACCCGACGTAGATAAGCTTTATTTGTTCGTATCTACACGCGGACAACGCCAGCATTTTGAATAGACACCCCAAGTTCTCCCAATTTGCTGGCACCCTGCTATGCCGGAGCCCTAGGCGGATCCCTTCTTCTTTTTTGCCTAGGGCTCATTTTTTACTTGCATACATCTCAGACTGGTGAAAAAATATGTACAGTATCACGGGGTGTCTAAAATGAAGAATTACTGCCAGTGCCCGCAAAAGGGTGAATTACTGTATCGTTGTGGTTTAGGAAATAAAAACCCGATAGGTGAGTGCCTTTTCGCGCAGCCTTGCCCAATTTTATTATCATGGTGCGACTATTACGCTTGTGGATGTTGCATGAATTTGCACGCCCAACAAAACGCGGATGATATCCGCAGAAAGAAGGGAAAATGACCAAAACAGACGAAAATATCAAAATCACTATTTCTGAAATCGTGGACAATCTAGACGTGGACGTCGGGATATTGATCACCGTCGATAAAGTCGGAATATCCATGTGCGCGGCAGCTACCTCTATCGAGTCAGAGGTGGTGTCAAGCCAAATGATGTCTATGATTAGTGAAGTACTCTTTCCGAAAAAGACGCTGGCCGCGATGAGACCCGCCAACAAAATTCCAGCATGACAGTTCCAGCAGAACAACAAAAAATCAAAGCGCTCTTGTCTGTGCTGGCGAAGTCTGCCTCGTCTGGTATCCACGCGTCTTTGTCTCCAGAGGATTGTAAGTTGCTGCTAATGCTCATTCGCCAACCCAAAAGGAGGAAAAATATCTTCGACGAAATTCAGAAACAATTATCAGATCTAACCAAAGAAGCAATCGATGAACTAATGAGGACAAAATGATCCTAATCAACTTTGATTCTGAGTGTCCGTATTGCGGAATGCAAAACAGTACGGACCAGGTGATCGATAATGAAATCGATAATGATCATCTGGTCACATGTGAATCGTGCGAACAGCGGTATCTGATCCATTGGTGTATGGTGGTGGATTCCGAGGTTTACAAAATAGAGAGTGTGAGACCGCCAGTTAGATGTCGAGCAGATCTTATGCCCTATTATGTAGGGTTCTCAAAAGAGGATGAAGATGACGAACCACAAGCCTAGGCTGCCAAGGCTGCCAAAATGGAGATGGATTCTCCTACCTCTATCTCCCGTCGCTATTACGGTGGGTATTACGGTTGGAATAATTAAAGGACTGTGGTCAAAAACGAAGTGAGGAAGTATGATAGAAATAGATAATCTTCTAGACGTTGAACCAGAAGAGATCGACGCTATGCGACGTAAACTAAAAGAATTAACCGAGCTTATTTTGTCGTCGGGTAACAGAATCGACATCGACGGCGAGCTGCTCGAGGGGAGCTGTCGGCACGCCGGCGAGCTGCTCGAGGAAATGCGGGGAGTCTGTCGGCACGCCGGCGAGCTCGAGCACCAGGTCGACGCCGGCGAGCTCGAACACCAGGTCGACGCCGGCGAGTTCGAGCACCAGGTCGACGCCGGCGAGCTCGATGGGGATCCCAACGATCCCGATGTCGGCAACCGAAAGGAATGAAAAATGAGAGAAAACAAACGAAAAAAAATATCAAATAAGCCGATATGCCCAACGTGCGGCGCGGTAATCACAGTACGGTGTGAGGCATGGCATAATAGGCTTGGAAGATGCCTCCGTCACAGCAACCACACTGGCCCACACTATTTCGCAGCAAAATCAATCCAAGCCGACCCTACTTTCTGGGAGGCCCTACAAGACCCATGGTCTGTAGTTTATTTCCCCAAGCTCGAGGGGGATCCGGATGCACGTCACGCCGGCGAGCTCGAGGGGGATCCGGATCCCCGAGATGCCGGCGAGCTCGAGGGGGATCCGGATCCCCGAGATGCCGGCGAGCTCGAGGGGGATCCGGATCCATGCCGGCGAATCCTCGGGGAAGCACCAGGTCGACCGAGCTCGCGTCGTCCGGGGTGGCAGGCAACAATCGGAATGACAGCAATGTCTATCCCACCTATCAGAATCGATTGGTTCGCTGAACAGATGAAAAAAAAGCTGGCTTTACAAGGGGGTTTTAAAAAAACGTCAAATCCGTATCTGGTTCGCCGATTGATTGAAAAAACAGCCGAGCTCGGTGATGGAGTCTGGTACGCGCTTCCACTTGGCGATGAACCAGTTCTGAAAATCAAAAGCAATGCCGATCTGACAGTAGCTCTTCATCGACTTGAGAACGATTTTGCAGAGATGTGTGAACATTTTCGTGAGATAGAAAAAATAGTGTCGATAATAGACAAAAAATAGTTCCGATAATAGACAAAAAATAGTTCCGATAATAGAATATTATCGGAAACAGGGAGGTCTTGAAAATGAAAAACTTGTATCAACTTTTCCATGATACCATTTGGGAGCGAATACGAAAATTATATCCAAACGGAACATGGATGGTAACGCCCGGGTGTATAGAATCAGTAAAAATGGACATATTAGTGGAATTGTTGGAGCATCAGAAATCTCTCGATCTTAGCAAAGAAGCTATATCGAATTTTAAAAAGCGTGAACGGAACAAATTCGATGGTGGCACCCTGGATGGAGAAAATTCTCATCCAGGCATGAAGCGCCGATAACCTATGAGTATTATCGGAAATAGAAGGATCGAAATGCTAGATGGTTTATCAGAGTTGATGCAGACAGGAATTTACACGATTCTTGGATTTGGAATTGGATTTGCGATCGCCAAGATCGAGAATTTTATCAAAAAACATTATCGGAAGTAAGGAGGTAACATTTTGAGAATATCTAAATGCCTTGGTCCTGAATGCAAGGGAGGTCGAGAAAAAATAATCGAGATCACTAGGCCGGAAATAATACCAGTGACATACCATGTCGAATGCGAAGAATGCGGTGCCCGGGGATCATTCGGATTGAGTGAAGAGGAAGCCGTCGATCACTGGAACGATCTAATCGCCAATGCGAGCACCTATGTTTGCTCAAAAAGACAAAGAAGGATAGCCGATAACCTATGAGTATTATCGGTAATAGCGTCCGGAGGTGACCATGATTAGAACCGTGAAAGAATTCTACGTTGGCCAGCTTGTGTATTACGAGCGTAGAAAATACCGTATCGTAAAATTTCCCACTCGAACATCTGTCGTCATGGATGCGGTTCACTTGAAATCTGGATTGCCGTCTTCCATCAAAACAACGGTGAGAGATATGCGTCAAAAGGCTTTCCTCGGCAAGCAAGATATCGAGGGATGAGAGGTTTTGAAATGAAATTTCCACGGGAGCAAATAGAGCCTGAATGGGTAATATCAGTAAAATACCTAAAAGACCTAAAGAGCAAAATAGAGAACCAAATACCGATAAAATACATTTCAGATCTTGATCTGGAAGACATCGAGGCGGTTCTTTTGGCGCTCGAAATATCGAAAACCGATTCTACAATGAAGGCGTCAAGGAAGGATCAAAAATTACAAGGAGAGAAGAATTGAACGAATCCATAGTAGTACTGAAAGACGTCTTGGTTTACATTGCGATGTTCGCATTTATGGTTCTCATCGTGAGAATCTTCGTGGAAATATCGTACATCCGTAAACATCTGAAGCGATTGGTCGAAGCCGATACCAAAAGAGCTATCCGGAAGTGCGGGCAACAACCATTCAAACGAGTTTACGATGAATCTCATATCGAACGGGAGACGGAATGATTCGAAAAGACGAAATGGACAACTGGATCCACAAAGAAATTGAAGAAGCGAATAACATGCACAGAAGAGGTCTTCTCTTCTGGAAAATATCCATTATTACTTTAATCATTGGTGTCATCAGTTTCGTGTTCATGGTTTTGAGCTACTGCATGGGATGGTAACCGATAACCTTTGAAATATTATCGGCAGTAGCCGGGACACGTTTTGTCCCAGAATCGGGAGACGATATGGATGATAAAAGAACAACATTAGACCCACGCGAGGCAAGACCGCTCACAAGTCGTGAAATTGCTAAGATCGTATCCGCAGTATTTTTCGCATTCACGTCTTGGTGTGACACCAAAGATATCGCCGATGCAATGGATCACTTTTCAAGACACGTTGAAGTCTACAAAGGCATGTTGAAACATATGGAAATTATAAACAAAAATATTTCCATAAAACAATAACGCCGATAACCCATGAAAATTATCGGAAATAGGAGGTAGCATGATAACAGATTACCAACGATCGTTAATGGAACATACCCTTGGCGGACCAGACAAATGGTTTCGCAATCATTTCGTGGCCAGCGACGGACACACTGATTTACCCGACCTCCGAGAACTTGAAAAACAAGGAATGATGAAGGAGGTGAAAGCACCGTCGTTTTGCAGTTCAGGCACCCTAGTTTTTATCATTACCGAAAAAGGAAAGGATTTTTTGGGCAAACACCGATAACGAAAGGTAAGGAAATGGAATCCGATAACAAAGGTGACGAAACACTCTACAAAAAAATAGCGCTGATGATCAGTGTAGAAAACGGCGAAAAGATCATTAGTCTCACTGAACCCATAGAAAACTACAAAAAACCGGCATGGAATGTGAATCTAAACAAGGACGAATGCATGGTTCTCGCCCATGCGTTGCTCAAAGAATGTGGAATTCGATGTGCCAGAAAGAAGAATTGATGATATGAAGTTGAATCTTTCAATTCCGGATATAATAGTCGAAGAACTGGACAAATTTGTTGATGGAATCCGCTTCAGAAGCCGAGCGCATTTAGCCACTATCATTCTGGCAGATTGGATTACTTCACAGAAGCAAATTGCCTGGAAACCAGGCAAGGTGAAACCATCAAAAACAAAGTAGGGAGGTATCGTCCGGATGTTTCCGGACAGAAAGTCAAAGAATATGAAACGACAATCACTGAATGATGGAAGCTGGTTTGACAGGGATTCCTCGGAGAAATTTGAGGAAAAAAAACAATTCAATGGCAAGAATTATATCTCAAAGGCGACAGACGATCAGTGGGAACACGAGTGTCTATATCGAACAAAAGGCGGAAATTGGGTTCTCCATCACTGGTCGCAATGGGAGGGGGGAGAAGAGTGGTGGGAGAAGGTAGAGACAGTTTCTGCTGCGAAATGGCTAATCAAGAATGAGTATGAACCACACGATTCATGCCGAGATGAATATTATCAACAGGAAATTTAATCATGTGGATACCGTACAGAAACGCGATAGAAAAGAATCTCACCCATTATCCCCGAGTCGGAGACAAAGTGCTGTATCAAGCGCGCAGAGGTAAATCTCACCTTTGGCTTGAGGCGAAAATCGAAAGAGTAATCGATAGCAGAAGATATCTAATCAGATATTCGGTGCCCGAATCAATAAAAAGCCATTTTATAAATGGCACAACTAGTGCCATTGCAAAAATAAGCGATCTATCATTCTTCATGGGCGGCATTGAACCAACAGAGGGAAAATGACAAAATCACAAGCCAAAAAAATAGCATATCGAAGAGCGTGGCTGATTCTACAGTCGACCATGGACGCAGGATGGTCACCAAATACAAACATGCCATACAGGCAATATTCGATATTCGATGCAAAAAAAATAATAGAAGCCATGGAGGAAATAGGGACACAACTGTGGCGCAAATCTAGAGGTAATTTAGAAAGTCAAGCGACGAGAGAAAAAGTTCCCCCATCACCCGAGTGACAGGGGATAATCAACACTCTTGGTGCTGTGTTGTTCAGAAAAAAAAGACTCCGAGGTGTGTTTTGGGGAAATACTCGGAGTCTCGAATGCATACGCACAAAAGGGAATATCATGGATCAATTAAGTAGACTACGAAAAAGACTGTTTGAGGCGAATCTTTGCACGAGACGAGACCAATTCGGGTACTTTTGTTGCAAAAAACGGCCGTGCCCAATTCACGAATGCCAATCAGGATTTTTTCAAAATCACGAAGTGGAAGTTTGGCCACTGACTAACGAAGAGTTTTTAGAGATATATCAGTCCTTCAAGAGAAATAAAGAATGAAAATATCAAAATCAGAATCGTCAGAATCAATAGAGATACTTGAAAAATTAGCAGATCGATTCGAACGCGCATCAATCTCAGAATCGACTAGGCGGGCATATGAGCGGGATTGGATGCATTTTTGGAAATTTTGCCGGAGACACAATCTTACAGATTTGCCAGCGAGCGAAGATACAGTGGTATTGTATCTGACCAGCATGACAGAAGAAAATCTATCGGTATCGACCATAGCAAGACGGTGTACGTCAATCACAGCCATACACCGTGCATCAGGAAACGTGTCTCCGATCAAGACAGATCGGGTGAACAGAGTAATGCGCGGAATAAAGAGGGAGATGGCCAAACCTCCAAATCGTAAAAAAGCCTTGAGCTGGAAAGACGTAAAAAAAATCAATAGTATCTGCGATTCCACGATAATAGGGATACGAGATGCCGCTATCATCACACTCGGGTGGGCGTCTGCTCTGAGAAGGTCGGAATTAGTTGCGCTAGATCTGGACGACCTAGATATATCCAAGAAAGGGATCATCGTACGCGTCCGGAGATCAAAAACAGATCAAGAGGGGGAAGGGGCGTTAATCGGAATTCCTCGGTCGCATGACGATTGCTGCCCCGTTGTGGCAGTCGAGAGATGGATTGCTCGACTCGATGTTTCGAAAACCGATAAAAAGCAAATTCCACTATTTGTAAAAATAGGGAATGGTGGTCGTGGTCGTTGGTGGTGGCTGCCATGCGGGGACCGATTGTCGTCGAGATCAATCAGCAATATCGTCAAACACTATGTATTTTTGGCTGGACTACCAGCAGATCTATATTCCGCCCATTCGCTAAGAAGAGGACTGGCCACAGACGCCGGTGCAGTCGGTGTGCCTGAGAGAGTGATATCTCGGCACACTCGGCATAAATCGATTCACGTACTCCGAGGCTATATAGAGGATGGCACAATATGGCACGACAATCCTCTACCAACCATTTACGGTTCGAGCTCGAGCTCGAGCTCGAGCTTGGAGTAGGATCTTCATATCTGGATCTGTTTCGTCCACTTCCGGATAGTTTTCGATTCCGGACTCCAGTGCCGGCGCTTTCTCTCTTGGCATGGAAAATTTCGATTCAAGATCCGCAAGGACTCTCCTGATTTCTTCTGTGGTTGGGGCGCTGGAGAGCTGCTCGCCGCCGGCGCTGGAGAGCTGCTCGCCGCCGGCGCTGGAGAGCTGCTCGCCGCCGGCGCTGGAGAGCTGCTCGCCGCCGGCGCTGGAGAGCTGCTCGCCGCCGGCGCTGGCGCGCTGCTCGCCGCCGGCGCTGGAGAGCTGCTCGCCGCCGGCGCTGGAGAGCTGCTCGCCGCCGGCGCTGGAGAGCTGCTCGCCGCCGGCGCTGGAGAGCTGCTCGCCGCCGGCGCTGGAGAGCTGCT
>Ga0316579_10000140_pt1 | contig 20131 bp, 17 predicted proteins | sample J5NA_2_FD_203074 | JGI IMG/M metagenome (GOLD analysis project Ga0316579, IMG submission 203074) | Rhizosphere microbial communities from salt marsh grasses in Alabama, United States - J5-7_160517rDrA | ecosystem: Host-associated > Plants > Roots > Rhizosphere | place: USA: Alabama | collected... | reverse complement strand
CGAGAGTGCGGTCCCTGCGGCACCACCGATTAAAAACGACAAGAAACTTCTTCTGTCAATCTTCATCGATTCATCCCCTTACATCTGAGCAAACGGCAATTTTTTTCACAGGAAACCCAACAATTGGCGCAGAAAGGTGCACCGGCGGCGGCACTAGTGGTGGCACACAAAACAGCCGCCTTTGTGGGTTTGCACGCTTCCTTGATTGACATTTTCTCTTACGTGGCACTCGGAGCAGTCATCCATTTTCATCCGGTCCCAGCTGTTACGTTTGATTCCTGAAATGTTTTGGCCCCAGATATCACGACTGTAGCGGCTGATCCGATTGTATTCATAGGGTTTCAGTTCCTGACTCTCGCCGATGTGACCGTGGCAGCTGACGCAGTCCATGCCGGCCTTTTTGACGTGAGCGGCGTGCGAAAAAAAGACACACGGGGGTTGTTTCGAATAGACCAACCAGGGAACTTCCCGGCCTTTTTGGACGAACTCGGTGACGAAATATTCCTCGGCCTCGCTGCCGCCCTGGACCTCTTCATGGCAGTCAATGCACTGCGCTAGCTTCGGAACACCAGAGTAGCTGCCGTCTTCACGGAAGAAATGGCAGCTCTCACAGCCCGCGTCGACCAGTTCGTTGTGCTTCTCATGGTTGAATACGACCGGCTGCTCTTTCTGGGAATAAAGGAGCTTGGGGAAAACCACCCATCCCACGACCAGGCTGGCAACGAAACCGATAATAAAAAACAGGATGATCGACGCGCTGGATCCATCCTGCTTTTTGTCTTCACTTCCCGAAGACGCCGTTTCAGCTGCCGTTCCGGCTGCATTTTCCGATTCCGTCCTGTCAAGATCGCCATCTGTACTCATGGAAACTCCGTCTGTGATTGATTGGTGGTGTCACGGCCCGACGGATGCTGTAACCCTCCGTCTTGCTCCGCATGACGCCGTCTGCGGGCGGCCGAACCGAAGCGGCAATTGTGAACCACAAGCCCTGCAGATCGTCGTTGCAGCATGGTTGACTGACGCAGCCTGCAGTTCCTTTGACCGGGGGGCAAAATTTTGGGTTGTGTACCTTGAGAGCCGTTTTTTGTCAAGGAAAAATCATTGTCCCATGGCCCCGTAACTGTGCAAACCGGGAAGTAGATTGACGCCGAAATAAGTGAACAGTACGGCAGCAAATCCGATCACCGAAAGATAGGCGATGCGACGACCGTGCCAGCCGCGCATCAGCTTGGCGTGCAGGAGCGTGGCATAGATGAACCAGGTAATCAGTGACCAGGTCTCCTTTGGGTCCCAACCCCAGTAACGACCCCAGGCCGAATTGGCCCAAACGGCTCCGGAAATGATACCGACCGAAAGAAAAAGGAATCCGAACATGATCATCTGGTGCGTCAGGTCATCTATCACGTTCGGTTTCGGAAAACGGTCGAGCAACGGCCCTTTAGGGTCCGGCTCACGTTGTCGAATGAGGTACATGATGCTCAGCCCGAAAGCGACGGCAAAGGCGGCATAGCCGATGAAACACGTCATGACATGCGCGATCAGCCAGTTGCTTTTCAATGCCGGCAATAGCGGTTGGATACGATCGCTAATGTTGGGAGACAGGGAAGCGTAAGCCATCGCCAAGAAGGCCAGCGGCATGGTGAAGGCTCCGATGACGCGGTTCCCGTAACGACGTTCGATGAAAAGATAGAGCAGGCTGATCGTCCAGGCAAAAAAGACCAGCGATTCATAGAGGTTGGATAAGGGAGCATGCCCAATCCCCATCCGGTAGGACTCCATCCAGCGCATGACGATCCCTGCGGTGTTGCCGATCAATCCTAAAAGTGCCACCCAAGTTCCCAGTACACCCGGGGTCTGCCGCCTGAAAACAAAACCCACGAGGTACAAGAACGCCGAAAAACCGTATATAAAAGTGGTAATGGAAAGTGTCAGCGAGCTGTTCATTGGTCATCCTTCGTTGTTTTCTGAGCGGTTTGACCGGTGTGTCCCTCGGTTTCGAGCAATTCGTCGGCGATGGTTTCGACCTTTCTTCGCATGCCGAGCTTGTTCTTGTTGGCGTTGCCCGACACCGTTACCAGGCGCTGCCGGCCGCTGCGGGCCACCTCGATGCACAGTCTCTGATGCGACATGAAAAATGTGATGAAACAACCGATGATCATCAACACAAAGCCGGTGTAGACGACCCAGACACCGGGGTCCCTTGTCACCTGCAGTCCGGTATAGAATCGTTTGGCCAACTGGTCCGGCAGAGAGCCCGGCTCATCAATCGAAATCAGGACCGCATCATTGCGTTGGGGATTGAACATGGGCCCCATGCGATCGAAGCCTGGAAATTTCAATGGCAGGACCACTTCGACCGGCACACCGTTTTTCTGGGTCAACGTACCGATTATGGTCGGGCCCAGTTCCTTGCCTCGGAAGTCATAGCTATCCTTGAATTCTTTGATGTCGAATTCGCCAAGGCCTTCCGGTATGCTGATTTTCTCCCCGATACGCACTTTCTTGTTATAGACCATACCGGTTTCCTTGCTGGTGAAACTCAAAGCGATCTCTTCGGGCAAAGCGGTTGTCGAGCGTTCTGGAGGCATTTCACCGTAGCTGGATTGAAAAAAGTTGATCCCTTTATAGCGCAGCGGATGATTGACCAAGACGTCTTTTTGCAAAACCGTCTGCCCATTTTCGACAATTGACAGGCGGCTGCGATATTCCTTGGGCAAGCCGGAAGGATAGAAACTGACATCGAAATCCTCGCAGCGGATGCCGAAGTTCAGTTGAATCGGTTGGCCTGATTTCCTGAGGAGAACCGTGCGGGTCATTTCACCCTCGGCAATGTTGACGAATCCTTCGAAACCGAACAAAGAACCGAGCAACCCGCCGATCAACAAAACAACCACGCTGGCATGGACAATGTAGACACCGAGGCGGGTCCAACGCCATTTTTCAGCAAAAAAGACAAATCCGTCCGCGGTCGTGTCGCGGCGGTGATAATTAAACTTTTTTGCCACGAGGCTCTCGATGACATGACTCAGTTCTTGTGCCGCACGAGGGTCCGTGCGACTGATTTTGTGTTTGTCGCCGCGGTATCGGGCAAGATTAAACCGGGGATGCTTGACGAAGACGATTTTCAAGGTAGCTGAAAGGCGATTCAACGAGCACACAATGATATTGACCGTCAGCAGAACCAGAAGCAGCTGGAACCACCAGGAATGATACATATCGAAAATATCGAGGATCTCGAACAAGCGGTAATAGAACTCACCGAACGCTCGACGGTAATTCTCCGGGCTTTCATTTTGCGGAATGAGCGTACCGATGATCGAGGTAGCCGCCAGGGTCATTAGAAGCGTGACGGTAAGCTTTACGGAAGCAAAAAAGCTCCAGAGTGCGTTGGGGTTCGGAGAATCGCCTGGAATCTCCTTGGTGGCCATTATATGTCCTTTCCGGGAATGATTTTTTTATCGCTAGTTTTATTTCATATAAAATTGCAGCGGCCATTGCAACGGGAAAGAGAACCCGTAACAATTTGCGATAAAAATCAAGCAAAGGCAATTAACGCCGGGTGATCGAGAACCTTTTGAGAACCAGCTCCTCTATGTAATAAACGGGATTCGAGTTGGCAACGAGGTAGGATAAACGACACATCGGAAAATGTCAGACAGCCGGGACTCGGCCTGCTGACAGCCTGTTATCGAAAGCAAAAAGTCTTCAGTTTGCCGATCCCGAGAAAGGCGGCAAACTGAAGACTTTCGATGTCAAATTCGATAAAACTGTATCCCGGATCGCTTTGCCGTCCAACATACGAATCGATCCACGCCTCATTTGTCCGGGAGATAAACGCGGATTTCCTCGTTCAGGAGCGCTTGGGAAACAATAGCGTTTTTTTAAGCTTTTGTGTAGACCCCTCTGGACATCGATTTAATCGACCCCTTTTTGGTCAATTTGTAGAGGGCATTGCTAAGCTGTCGCGGGTTCAGATCCGTTTTTTCTTTCAACTGAGCGATGGAAATTCCCTTCCTGCTCCTTTTTATGACATCTAAAACCGAGTTGAGAACCGTTGCACCCTTATCTACTTTAACCTTTGCCACCTTCTTGGCAGGGGCTGCTTTTTTAGCCTTAGGTTTCGTCTTGGTGCTCTTGGATACGGTTTTTTTCGTTGCAAGGCCTTTGTCGACTTGTTTCGAAAGCTTTTCTACCTGTTTTGAAAGAGCGGTGAGGTCTCTGGCGATACTCTTCAACTGATTACTTGCTTGCGTCATTTTCGTCATTCCTCCCTGTTCATGTAAGATTTTTGACACGCTAACCGTTTTGCTTCAGTGTAGTATATATCGACCTGTTTAAATGTCAACAAATAAAAATGAATTTTCGATAATTAATTCAGCGCAATAAAGACATGATAACAGTATTTGGGACCCTTGCAAAAAATAATTCCACATCTTGCTTGTCTTTTGGTACGTCTACTGCGATACATCCACCGTCATCTGTCGCGGTATACGCCGCTGGATGTATCGCAGTAGACGTAGCCCAAATCCGGTGCAATCTCGAGGAATTATTTCTTACCGTGACCCGTGGTGCTGCTCTTTGTGGAAAGAGTCGAGCCGGTGAGGAAAGCTTTCTCAACGCGCCTCTACACATCAAATCGGCGTCCTGCTGTACAAGACAACAGATCCGTGCTATTGGATACAAAGAAGAATCGGAGTCCGTGCTATCCCGCTCCTCTTGTATTCCATGGCGATCGAATCAGCATCTTCAGTCGTTTAAAATGCCCGCTGACACAGGCTTCAAAGGAACTTATCAAAAACAGATGAGCCCAAAATCAAAAAACATCGATTACGAGAAAGAGCTCAACCCCGCCCAGCTCGAGGCGGTGATGTTCGACGAAGGGCCGCTCTTGGTGATAGCTGGTGCCGGCAGCGGCAAGACCAGGACACTGACCTACCGTGTCGCGCGCCTGGTTGAAGCAGGCGTTCCACCAGCGGCCATTCTTCTTCTAACTTTCACCCGCAAGGCATCGTCAGAAATGCTCACCCGCGCCTGCCGATTACTCGACAACCGGTGTGGAAAAGTCTCCGGCGGTACCTTTCACTCTTTTGCCAATGCAATCCTGAGACGGCACGCTGCTGTGTGCGGCTTTGAATCCGGATTCTCGATTATGGACCGGGCGGATGCGGAAAGCCTGATCGGAATAGTCAAGAAGGAACTCGGTGCTTCCGACAGGAAGCGCGCGCTTCCACGCAACCAGACACTCGCCAATATCTTCAGCAGGGGGGTCAACAAGGGCTTGAGTGTCGATGAGGTTGTCTTCAACGATTACCCTCACTTTGCCGCCGTGTCCGACGACCTGACGACACTTTTCAACCTGTACTCGGAACGTAAGCTGCAGCTCAACTTCCTCGACTACGACGATCTTTTAGTCTACCTGTATCGTTTGCTGCGCGATCGGTCCGATATCCGTCAAAACCTCTCTGCGACCTATCGCTACATCATGGTCGACGAGTATCAGGACAACAATCATCTGCAGGCCGAAATTCTCTACCATCTGGCCGACCGGAACCATAATGTGATGGCGGTCGGAGATGATTCTCAAAGTATTTATGCTTTCCGAGGTGCCAATTTCAAGAATATCATCGATTTTCCCCGAATATTTCCTGGCACCACCATCATCGGCCTGGAAGAAAACTACCGCAGTGTCCAACCGATATTGTCACTGACCAATGCCGTCATCGATCGTGCAGCAGAAAAATACGATAAAAAGCTGTTCACCCGTCGCCCGGGCGGCACCCGACCGTGCTTGGTGGACACGGTCAGCGAAAACAACCAGTCGCGGTATGTCGTCGAAAAGGTCCAGCAACTGGCGGTCACCGGCGTGTCCTTGAACCAGATCGCCGTCCTTTTCCGCGCCAGTTTTCACTCTTTCGACTTGGAAATCGAACTGTCTCGCGAGCAGGTGCCGTATGTCAAGGTCGGCGGATTCAAATTTATGGAATCGGCCCACATCAAAGACCTGTTGGCCCACATGCGTGTTGTTCAGAATCCCTACGACAGAATCAGCTGGTACCGACTGTTGCAGCTTCTGGAAAAAATCGGTCCGAAATCCGCCCACGATATTTATGAAGCGGTGTCAGCTGAGCACGCTGGCGTCGCCGGAATTCTGAGCGCCGTCAGCGGAAGAAAGAGACCGGTAGGACTCGAACGGCTGGCCGAGCTGTACGCCGCTATCGACTCTCGACCGATGAGTGTCGCCGAGATGGGAGAAACGGTCCTGACTTACTACCTGCCGATTTTAAAGCGCAAATACGACGACCACCCCAAACGGCAGAAGGACCTGGAGCAACTGCTGACCATTATGACCCGCTACGATGAGCTAGAAGATTTTCTGTCCGACATGGCTCTGGAACCGCCTTCCGCAAGCGTCGAAGGGTATCTGGCAACTGACGGAGGCAACGACGACCGGCTGGTTCTCTCGACGATTCACTCCGCTAAGGGTCTCGAATGGCACACAGTCTTTATCATTTGGGCTGTTGACGGCCGTTTCCCATCGGTACGCGCCCTCGACAATACTGCGGAACTCGAAGAAGAACTCAGGTTAATGTATGTCGCGGCCACACGGGCCAGGGACAACCTCTTCATTACCTATCCGAGCCAGGTTTTCGACCGCGGCAGCGGACTCCAATTTGGGCGCCCGTCGCGCTTCGTCGATAGACTGCCGCAGGAGGTCATCGAATCCACCTCGGTTTCCCCTTGGTAACCCCGATTAGGCTATTCGGAAAAGTATTCGACGGTGTAGACTTTGACGGTAAGCTCGCCGGCGTTCCAACAATTCGTTTCCAAACCGGCTTTAAGGCAGAGATGCTCCAAAAAGGATTTCGTGTCAGGAAGCTGCGCCCAGACCTGCGGTAAGAATGTCGCTGAATGCCAGCCTCTTGAAATGATGACACCATGGACGCCCGGCTGAAGTTTATCGACGAGATCGTCGGCATCGGTGTATTCCAGTGCAATCGGCACGGAAAGCACACTGATCTCGATGCCTACTGCCGGCAGTTCATCTGCTTCCAGCGGTGGAAAGCGCGGGTCTCTAAACGCGCTGTTGCGCGCATTTTCCTCCACTCCGGCCAGAAGCGAACGGGTCGCTTCGATTGTACCGACACAACCGCGCAGCGCTTTGTCTTTGTGAAGGGTTACAAAACAGCCGCATTTCTTCTGCAAGGCCGCCGAAGCAGTGGCAGGTCGAATCACCTTCGTACCGCCGACCAATTCGGCGGTGATGGCGCTTCGGGCCACCGTCAGCAGGCAATTGCGATCGTCATCCGATAAGGTCTGGATTGTCATGGTGGCAGCAGGGATTTACAAGTGCATAAAAAGCCCGGGATCAACGGAGAAAGGCCCACCAGATATAAATGCCCAACACCAGCAGGGCAAAAAACGCTGATAAGTAAGCCGTCCAGTTCACCGTTCGTTTGGCCATGCCGTGGGAATCGACTTCCCCGAGCCTCGATTTGCACGAAGGGCATTGGGTTACCCGCAGCGACACATAGGTGTAGCATTCCGGGCACCTTTTGGTCGCGTAAGCGAGACGCTTGTCTTTCGTTTCGGATCTCATCACCGGGCAAACTCCTTCGAAACCGTGAGCGTGGTTCATAATCGGCAGCTTTTTTATCATTTTACACGATTTCGACAGCATTAAAAACACATTTTTTGTATCCGACTACAGGGGTGTACCTCCGATGCGCGGCAAACCACTGCACCTATTATATTCTCATCGGTTAATTCAAAGGATGGGATCGATTTTGCCATGTTGTTTACGCGGACAACAGCGCGGAAAGCCGGCGGACTTCATTTCTCCCGTCATGGCGGAATTGTCAAGAGATTGCAGGAGAAAATTACAGCTTCAGCCTTGACGCCGAAGCCCCCCGGGCTTTTGCAGCGCTGTGGAAAAGAGCGGAAAAAACCCGTTGTGGGAGAACCCTAGTTGAGGTAACTCTTATCGATAGTGATCTCACCTCCGTCGCGCAATTCGGCCAACCAGTCCGTGACGGTGCGGTATTGCTTTTGCTCGCGTAGTTTCTCCTTCACCTCCACTTTTTCCTTTTCGAAATCTTCCGCCGAAGGTTCTTTGCGACCGTTGAATTCGACGACGTAAAACGCGTTGTTGCTCTCGAACACCTGTTGTGGCCATCGGTTTTGCGGCGACAGGAGAAAGGCTGCATCCGAGAGGTCCGGCGTGTTGCCGATTTTAGGCACCGGCGTTTTGCGGGTAAAAAATCCGGTGGTGCCCACCGGAAGGCCCATTCGTTCACTCTCGGCATCGAACGATTTACCGTCTTGCAGCGCTGCCAGAAATGCTTCGGCCTCCGCCCGCGCTTTTTCCTTCTGTTTTTCCTTGATCAGATCCGCCCGCACCCGCGAGGCCACGGCTTGCAGATCGGGAATCTGCGAGTCCTTCTTGTCGGTCACCTGCAGGATAACGAATCCGTCGCTCAACTCCTGTATCGGGCTGACATCCATAACGGGGAGGGAAAAAGCGGAAGCTGCCAATTTCGCACCGTCCTTGATGCCTTTGATCGGACCTTTTTCTGTAAAAAAACCGGTTTCCGTGATGGCCAGTTGTTGGTCCGCGGCATTTCGTACCAGGTCGTCTCCTTGAAAAGAATTGTCGTAGATCGACTCTGCTGTTTCATAGGCCAGTGCCTTGGCACGTTCGTCGGTCAGTTTGCGCCGAATATCGTCACGGGCGGCCTCGAAGGTAGTGGTGGTCGCCTCGTTGACCTTTTCGACCTTGATGATGTGCCAACCGAAACGGGTTCTCACCGGTTCGCTAATATCCCCGGCTTTCATCGCGAAGGCCTGATCGGCAAAGGGTTTAACCATGGCGTCCTTGCGAAATGCCCCGAGATCGCCGCCGTTCGCGGCGGTGGGGCCCTCCGAGTACTGCTTGGCCAAATCTGCAAAGTCTCTGCCCTCCCGGGCCAGTTTGAGGATCTCCAATGCTTTCTGACGGGCCTGCTCCACTTTTTTTTCATCGGCCTGCGGGTCGACCTTTATCAGTATGTGTCTCGCTTTCACTGTTTTGGGAGTGTAAAACTCATCCGGATGGTTGTCGTAATAGGTCCGCAGATCCTCTTCGGTGAGTGACACCCGATCCGTGTATGCCTTCGGGTCGATAAGAACATAGCGTGCCTTGAGTTCGACGTCGGTTTTATAGTTTTCTTTGTGGGTCTCAAAAAAAGAGTTGACCTCGTCTTGGGTCGGGCTGATGTCTTGATAGCGGCTTGTCGGAAATTCCACGAAACGAAGATCGACCGAAGCATTGTTCCACTTGTACCAATCCAGCGTTTCGGCATCGGAAACCTTCACGTTCGCCGCCACGAATTTACTCATCTTGTCAACCAGCAGGGCGCGCTTTTGATCGGCCTCGAACGCATCCTTCGTCAAGCGAAGGCGGCTTAACACATATTCGTAACGTTTCGGATCGAAGACCCCGGCGGTTTGGAAGGCCTCGATTTTAGCGATCGAGTCGGCCAGCTCCTGGTCACTGACGCGGATGCCCAGATTCGCGGCCTCATCCAGCATCAGCTTTTGGTCAATCAACTGGTTCAGAGCCTGTTCCTTCAACCGCAGGCCCTTGATCGTCTCTTCGTTCAACGAACCGCCAAAATTGCGGCGAACCTGTTCGACCAGATTGTTGTATTGACGGTTGAACTCTTCGAAACTGACCGGGTCGCCATTTACAGTCGCTATGTTGACATCCCGCCGATCTTGATAGATACCGTAGCCGAAGGGGATAAACGCAAGGATCACCGCCCCCAGAATGAACTTGATGATCCAGCTTCCGGCACTTTTTCGCATTACGCTGAGCATGTTGTTCCTTTCTTAAAGCCAGGCAATATGACGTCGCTGCGACCCGACCGACTGCAGCTGTCGGATGAACGACGCCGCAGTCGCGACGATAGGGAGACCACCTGAAGCGATACCGTCATCATCGGAGGTATGTCGGAGAATGCGCGAATGGAAGTCGTCACATGCTGGCCGGGATCACACGATAACCCCTCGTGGGGGTCCGTTGCGATCGAGTTTTGTTCCCACCGAGCCCGAGCAAAAGGCACACAAGTACTCGTATTTATCGCCTTCGGGCAAAACCAGCAGCAGCCGTTTTCGCACCGGTACGGCGCGGCGGCAGGTCGCGCAGTAAAGCTCGGTCGCATCGAACTGTTTATAGGCCGCGGCAGAGATGTCGGAGCGGTCCCTGCCGCCGCCGGTTGTGAAGGTGGTTTTCGGCTTCATTTTTCTGGCACTTTGAGTTCCTGGTTACTCTGACTTAACGCCTTCTTTTTTTATCTATCCTATGCAAAGGTTTATTTGAGACTTCAAGAATTTAAATAATATTTTCAATCCTCCTTTTTGTCAACAGGTCAAAGGCACCGGCACCACATACGATGAATCATTGGATCGACTTCCCATCGAACCGCGACGGTGAGGGGTTGCGGGATGCGGCGCAGCAGTCGCTGGAAGTGAAATGACCATCGCAGCCGCGAACAAATAAGTGTTGACACACATTTGGGGACTTGTTAACGTACGTCCTGTTTTTGGGGCTGTAGCTCAGCTGGGAGAGCGCATGACTGGCAGTCATGAGGTCAGGGGTTCGATCCCCCTCAGCTCCACCAGGTCATCAAACGGCACGGCTGACCCCCTTTGGTTAGCCGTTTTTTTTATGCACAGCTCGATACATATGAAAACCACGGAACCAAATTCGATCCCGCTCAGGCCGACTGCCGATTTCCCCTCATGGCACCGATGCCGCCATTTCGCAATAGTGTGGATTATCGGTTTGCTTTTTTTCGCGTCCACCGGCGACCATGGCCGAGCAACCGAGCGGCCCGGCGAAGCGTCGAACGCCGGCGTTACAGGGACCGAGACGCAGGCGTTCCCGGTGGTTCACATCTACTTTGCCGATCGGAACGGCCGTTATCTGCAGGCCGAGGAACGGATCTTCACCGGATCTGAAAGGGACATCGACCGGGGCCGAGCGATCGTGGAAGCTTTGATCAAAGGCCCGAAGTCCGGCCTGATACGAACCATTCCCGCCAGCACCCGGCTGCGCGCTTTTTATCTGGCACCCGGCGGGCGGGCATACGTCGATCTTTCCGAAAGCGTCACGGAGCAGTATCCGGGAGGGTGCCGATCTGAAATATTGACGCTATATTCAATCGTCAATTCATTGATACTGAACATGCCGGAAGTGTCCTCGGTCAAGGTTCTCGTCGGCGGCAGGGACGCGCCGACACTGGCGGGTCACATCGATATCCGGTTTCCCTTCACATCCGACATGTCGCTGATAAGATGAGTGAAAAAAAGAAAATAAACCGCATCCGCAACATCGGCATCATCGCCCATATCGACGCCGGCAAAACGACGGTAACCGAACGGATCCTTTACTACACCGGCCGATCACATAAACTCGGTGAGGTTCACGACGGCGAGGCCATCATGGACTGGATGCCCGACGAGCAGCAGCGCGGCATCACCATAACCTCGGCCGTCACGACGTGTCATTGGAAAGAGGCCGACATTCAGATCATCGATACGCCCGGACACGTCGACTTTACGATCGAGGTCGAACGCTCACTGCGGGTGCTCGACGGGGCCATCGGCGTATTTTGTGCCGTCGGCGGTGTAGAGCCACAGTCCGAAACCGTCTGGCGCCAGGCCGATAAGTACAAGGTGCCAAAGATGGCCTTCATCAACAAGCTCGACCGGGTCGGCGCCAATTTCTTCGGCACCGTCGAGATGATGAAAAAAAAGCTCCACGCCAACCCGCTGGTCCTCCAGCTGCCGGTGGGATCCGAGGACGATTTCAACGGCGTGATCGACCTGATCGAAATGCGAACTATCGTCTGGGACGATGAAACCCTGGGAGCGCAATACCAAGTAGAAGAGATTCCCGAGTCGATGATCGACAAAGCCCGCCAATACCGGGACCAGCTCGTCGAGACGGTGGCCGAGCAGGACGACGAGATCATGGAGGCCTATCTCTCCGATGCGGCTATCGCACCGGATGCTCTCCAGGCAGCCATTCGCCGGGCAACATGCGATTTGAAGCTGGTGCCGGTGCTGTGCGGTTCCGCCCTTCGGAACAAAGGCATCCAACCGCTGCTGGATGCCATCGTTCGGTTTCTTCCGAGCCCGATCGACGTTCCGCCAATCAAAGGTATCAACCCAGAAACAGGCGACACCGTTACGTGCAAGAGCAGCGACACGGCCCCTCTGGCCGCGCTGATTTTCAAGGTTTCGATGATGGAGGGTCGCAAACTGTCTTTCGTTCGCGTCTACAGCGGAAGGTTGAAGGCCGGCGACGACATTCATAATCCGTCTCTGAAAAAAACGGAAAAACTCTCTCGCATTCTGCGGATGCACGCCAACAAGCGCGACCGCATCGATGAAGCCGGGGCCGGTAGCATCGTCGGCGTCGTGGGACTCAAACTCTCTTCCACCGGCGAAACGCTTTGCTCGGCCAAACACCCGGTTTTGTTGGAACGCATCGAGTTTTACGAGCCGGTCATCTCGATCGCCATCGAACCGAAGACTCACGCCGACCAGGAGAAGATTTCACAGGTCCTGGAGAAATTTCTGACCGAGGACCCGACCCTGCGCGTTCGCCAGGACGAAGATACAGGGCAGACGATCCTATCGGGTATGGGCGAACTTCACCTCGAAATTATTATCAGCCGCATGCAACGCGAGTTCAACACTCAGGTCAACGTCGGCAAACCGCAGGTGGTTCACCGGGAGACCATCGAGACGGAAGCGGAAGGAAACGCCGTTTTTGACAAGGAAATCGCCGGTCAACGCCAGTTCGGCGAAGTGACCCTGCGTCTAAAGCCGTTACCGAGGGGCTCGGGAGTGCATTTTGCTTCACGGGTCAGCGCCGAAGCCATACCGGAAATTTTCATTCCTGTCATCGAAAAAGGGGTGAAGGAATCGCTCGAAAGTGGAACACTGATGGGATATCCGGTCGTCGATGTCGACGCCACGCTTGTCGGCGGATCCTTTCGCGAGTCAAATGGAACCGAACTGGCCTACAAGGTCGCCGCATCCATCGCCTGTAAAAATGCCCTGAACAACGCCAAGCCCTATCTCTTGGACCCGATCATGAAAGTGGAGGTCTTCGTTCCGGAAGCGTTCATGGGAGAGGTCATCGGAGACTTGAATGCCCGGGATGGAAAAATCGAGGCCATCGAATCCCAGGCGGGTATCCAGGTCGTCAAGGCGGTCGTGCCGCTGGCACAGATGTTCGGTTACTCCACGGTGCTGCGCTCGGCGACCCAAGGCCGTGGTACGTTCACCATGCAGTTCTCCCACTTCGATCGTCCCTGACCGTAAGGGTCGCGGCAAGCGTAAGACGTCAAGCCCGCGCCATATTTTAGGAAGTCCGCCAGGCGCACCGGTCATCGCAGACCGGGATATGTATCGGCGAATCCGACACGGCAGACGGGCCTCTACCGCTTGCCGAGAGCCCTGCGCGTCGCCTGTTACGATTCTTTCAGTGCCGTCAGAATCTGCTTGATCTCTTTGAGACGTTCCTCGATTTCACGACGCCGATCCGGGTCCTGCGTCTTTTCCAGGGCCTGTTTGAAATGAATCCGGGCGTTGGCATAATCGTGCTTCAGGTAATAGTATTGCCCCAGGTTCTGGTAGGCCTGGGCCAGCTTCCCTTCCTGGCCGTAAGCCTTTCCGAGAAAATAATAGACCTGTCTGGCAACGATTTCCTGTTTTTGCAGACGTTCAAACGCCGCCTGAGCCTCTGCCGGCTGGTCGAGCTCCAGACGGGTGCGCCCGAGGAAAAACAGTGCTTCCGGTTCCTCGGGATCAAGGCTGAGCGCACTCTCAAGGGTACTGAGCGCTTCTTTGTAGCGTCTGTCCAGAAAATAAACCCGGCCCAACCCGGCCAGGATTGTCGGGTTGAAGGCTTCGGTCTCAAGTGCTTTCTTGAGTTCGGTAACCGCTTGCTCGTTTTTACCGGCCCTTGCAAGCGCCAATCCGTACCCGTAGTCGGTTATCGCATCTGCAGTTCCGCTTCTCAGTGCCGATTCGAATGTGCTCAGGGCGACTTTTTCGTCGCCGTAAAGGGCAATGAGTCGCGCATGAACCAGTTGAAACGCCTTTGTGTTAATCGGCCGGCTGGCCTGTGCCTCTTTTTTCCCACTGGCGAGATAGGTGTCGATGTAGGCCAGACGATCTTCCACTGCCGGGTGGGTCATCAGGTAAGTGGGAACCTGATCGGACCCGTACCACTGTTTTGCACGAATTTTGTTCAGAACGGAGAGAAGCCCCTGACCCGTGTAGCCTGCATCGGTCAAATACACCATGCCGACCTGGTCGGCCTGAATTTCGTTCTCCCGGCTGAACGCCAACGACGCGGATTGACCGGCGGCCATCGACCCCATCGTCAAGGCGCCGGCTGCCTGTCCGCCCCCCGCAGCGCCCAGCAACATTCCGGCCGCAACCCCGGCCAAGGTGGCGATGCTGATCAACTTGGAACGTTCGATTTTCTGGGAGATATGTCGGCAGGTGACATGTGAAATTTCATGCGCCAGGATTCCCGCCAACTCATCCTCGTTGTCCATTGCCGCCAGCAATCCGGAGTAAATGAAAACATGGCCTGCCGGAGTCGCGAATGCGTTGTAGACATCTTGTTTGACCACGTAGAAATGGTATGGAAATGGCTGTGGCGGTACTTTCGCCAGAATTTTTTTCCCCACCGAATTGACATACTCGACGATTATCGGGTCATCGATGATGTCCATCTCCAGCGTAACGTACCTGAGAAATTCACGGGCAAGATCTTCCTCTTCCTTGATGGTGATGCCCGTTGCGGCCGGAGGGCCGAAAAAACCCGATAGGAAGACAAACGCTATCAGTCCGGCGATATTTTTTTTAACGGTGTGCATAAGACCCCATCTCGAATCCTGAGGATGGACCGGCTGTCGATTTGCAGCGGGTCGTTTGCAGGCGATCATGACACATTTTTAAAACCTTTTCAAACGGCTTGCAGTATGTTAGGTTCTCGGCCATGGCGCACATTCTCTGTATAGCCAACCAAAAAGGCGGGGTCGGCAAAACGACGACGGCGGTCAATCTGTCGGCCGCCCTGGCCGTGTCGGAAAAAGAGGTCCTGCTGGTGGATTGCGACCCGCAGGGCAATGCCACCTCGGGCGTCGGCCTGGACAAGAACCGCATCACGAAAACGCTCTATCATGGCCTGCTCGGGAGCGCTGCGGCGCATGAACTCGTTGTAAATAGTGATATCGACACCTTGAAAATCATTCCGGCCAACGTTGAACTGATCGGGTTCGAAGTGGAGATGATGTCCAATCCAGATCGGGAAAGGGCTCTTAAGAATCTTGTCACCCCAATTGCCGCTGATTTCGACTTCATCATTCTGGACTGCCCGCCCTCCCTCAGTTTATTGACCGTCAATGCACTGACCGCCGCGGATGCTCTGCTGATACCGCTCCAATGTGAATTCTATGCTCTGGAGGGCCTGGGCCAGCTTCTGCAGACCGTCAAACGGATCAAACAGCACCTGAACCGGCAACTGGCCATAGCAGGCATCCTGCTGACCATGTTTGACCGCCGGACGAACCTCTCTTATCAAGTGGCCGAAGATGCCGAAAAATATTTCAAACACCTGGTCTACAAAACCACCATACCGCGCAACATCCGATTGGGTGAGGCCCCCAGCTTCGGCCAACCGATTTTGCTCTACGATGCCACCTCGACCGGAGCGCGCAGCTATTTCGATCTGGCCCGGGAGATTATGGCCGCCCATGTCACCGATTCGGCCCGCCTTTAAACCTATCAGGAATGACGACCGGAAATGTCCAGAGAAAACACATCCCGAAACACTGCCGACCCTAAAAAGCGCAAGAAACTGGCCCTTGGCCGCGGTTTGAATGCACTGATTCCCGATTTCGACCCGCAGCACGACAACCCGCGGGATTATTTTCTTTGCGACGTCGATCTGATCCGACCGAACCGCTACCAACCGCGTCAGCATTTTTCCGACGATGACCTCGAGGAACTCGGCAACTCGATTAAGTCACAGGGCATCATCCAGCCCTTGCTGGTGCGCCGAATAGACCACGGTTACGAGCTCGTGGCCGGAGAGAGGCGCCTGCGGGCCGCCCGAAAAGTCGGTTTGACAAAGGTTCCGGTCGTCTATCGGGATGTCTCCGACGCCGAACTGCTGGAGATGTCAATCGTCGAAAACATTCAGCGTGAAGACTTCAATCCAATTGAAGAGGCCGAAGCCTACCACCGCTTGATAACGGAATTCAAACTGACACAAGACCAGGCAGCCGAACGGGTCGGTAAGAGCCGCTCCGCGGTGGCCAATTTTTTACGTCTCAGAAATCTGCCACAACAAATCAAAGACAGTATCGTCGACGGTTCTCTGAGCATGGGACACGCCCGGGCGCTGCTGGGTGTCGACAAAAAAACCGTTCAGGTCGAAATTTGGCGCAAGGTCGTGTCGAGGGGACTCTCGGTTCGTGAAACCGAAGGCCTCGTGCGGCAGCTCAGGACCAAAGGCGCACCACGCCGGTCTCTGCCCTCCTCCTCCGAAGACGTATATTTTTCCGATGTCACGGCCGATCTATCGCGTCACTTCGGAACGAAGGTTAACATAAAACGCCGCGGTAAAGTCGGCAAGCTCGAAATCGAATTTTACAGCGATGACGATCTTGATCGATTGCTTCGTCAACTGACGCAATGATGATAGCGGTGCTTCCTAAGCGGTCCCGTTCGCAAAAACAATGGCACTACACATAATCGTCGATGGGTATAATCTCATTCGCAACTCGGCTGCGCTCGAAGAACTGGACCGCCAGGATATCCAACTCGGCCGAGAGGCCCTGATGGAGATGCTGGCCGCCTATAAGAAAATCAAACGTCATAAGATTACAGTTGTGTTCGACGGGACCGACGCACCCATATTATCCCAGTCGCACGATCGCGTTAAGGGAATCACGGTGAGGTTCTCGCGTGCCGGTGAGACGGCCGACGACCTGATCAAGCGCATGGCCGCCCGCGACCGGGAAAAAGCGCTGATCGTCAGTTCCGACCGGGAAATCGTTGCGGCTGCCTCGGCCTGTCTTGCCGCGACGATTGGTGCCGCAGATTTCGAACAAAAACTTTTCATGGCCGGAGCCGACGTCAACGGGGGTGCCGAAGAAGGCGACGACGTCGACGGTCGACCTTTTTCCACCCAAAAAAAAGGGCCCCGGCGACGGGCACCGAAAAGCCGGCGTCGCAACCGGAGACGGATCAGTAAACTCTAACCGTGGAAAAGCGCGATTGAATCCTTAAATCATTCACACGCAAAGAGAATTGGGGCACATCCTTGGCTTGACATAACCGACCCAACGGGATCAACTGACACAACCGAACAAGGCGGGCACTTCCGCCCGGATAAACGGTTTCGTATTGCGGCTGACATTCGCCGTCAACGGGCTGAACCCGGAGCGATGAATGAAGAAAATAGGTGTCATTGATGGTCAGGGCGGCGGCATCGGAAGCGCGATTATTAAGAAAATAAAGGATTTGTATGGAGAAACCGTAGAGGTCGTCGCCCTCGGCACCAATGCGATCGCCACCGCACAAATGCTAAAGGCCGGGGCCAATCGCGGCGCTTCCGGAGAAAACGCCATCGTACGGACCACTAAAAGTGTCGACGTTATTCTCGGTCCTCTTGGCATCGTCATCGCTCACGCGATGATGGGAGAGGTCACGCCGGGTATCGCAGAAGGGGTGGCCGGGAGTCCGGCCGCTAAATTCCTGCTGCCGCTGAGCCAGGAAAACGTGACCATCGTCGGCGTCGCCCGCCTGCCAATGCCGCACCTGATCGAAGAATTGATCAGTATGTACCTGCACGATTTTATCTCCTGAGCGGATACCAACGACTCGATGAAGATCTTGATCGCAAAGACCGCCGGTTTTTGCATGGGGGTTCGCCGCGCCGTCGAAATGGTCATGGACACCTCCGGTGACATGAAGGGCCCCATATACACGTTCGGCCCCCTGATCCACAATGCCCAAGTCCTCGATTTGCTTCAAGGAAAGGGTATCTCGATTTTAACTGAGATTCCCGACCGCGGCAACGGCACCGTCCTTATCCGCGCGCACGGCGTTCCACCTAAGACCAAGCTGCAGCTGAAAAAGGCCGGCTTCTCCATCATCGATGCCACCTGCCCAAGAGTGATCAAGGTTCAGAGCATCATCAGCAGACATGCCAAAAAAGGATTTGCATCGATCATCGTCGGCGACAAAGACCATCCCGAAGTGACCGGCCTGCTGGGATATGCCGGTCAAAGGGGCCATGTCGTCGGGAGTTTCGAAGAACTGGATTCACTGCCGCCTTTCAACCAGGCCATCGTCGTTGCCCAAACCACACAGAATATCCAGTTTTTTGAGACCGTAAAAAATTGGATCCGCGAAAAACATCCGGCATATAAGATATTCGATACCATCTGCGATTCGACCGAGCGCCGCCAGGATGAGGTCAAGCGCCTTTCAACCGAAGTCGATGCAATCGTCGTCGTCGGGGGGCGCAACAGCGGCAACACCCAAAGGCTGGCTGAAATTGCCGGATCATCGGGCAAACCCACTTACCACGTCGAGACCGAAGAGGATCTCGGCACTCTGGACCTCAAGGAGCTCAATGCCTTGCAGTTGATCGGGATAACTGCCGGGGCGTCGACGCCCAACTGGATCATCAAGCGCGTCTACAAGGCGTTGGAAGCCCTGCGGTACAAACGGGCCCGAGGATGGCGACGGGCTCTCTTTGTCCTGCAACGCACACTGCTCCTTACCAATGTATACGTTTCCGTCGGAGCTGGGTGTTTGTGTTATGCCTGCACCCGGTTACTCGGCATCCGGCCCGCCCTGCCCTATGTCGCTATCGCCGTTCTATATGTGCAGTCCATGCACATTCTCAACCACTTGACCGGTCGGCAATCCGATCAATACAACGATCCAGACCGAGCATCGTTCTATGTCCGGCACAAGCCGTTACTCACTCTCCTTGCCGTTGCCGCCGGCGGGACCGGTCTGCTGTTAGCGTATACGCTGGGGATTCAACCTTTTCTGATCCTGTTGCTGATGAGCCTTCTCGGTCTCACTTACAATTTGCAGATTTTACCACAGGCACTGTCCCCGGAACACTATCGCCGGTTGCGGGATGTGCCCGGATCCAAAACTCTTTTGATAGCAGCGGCATGGGGTGTGGTGACCTCGCTTCTCCCTTCTCTGTTGCATTCGAACCTGCCGAAATTGGAAATGGTTCTGGTCTTCCTGTGGTCAACCGGTCTGGTTTTCGTCCGGACCGCATTTTTCGATACCCTGGACATGCAGGGGGACCGCATCGTGGGCAAGGAAACAATTCCGATCCTGTTGGGCGAAAAACGATCCCTGAGACTGCTGAAATCGATCCTGCTGATTCTGCTGGCCGTTCTGCCGGTCGCGGCTCTTGCAGGTCTCGTTCCCGGCCTGGGCTATGTCCTGTGTGCCTGCCCGCTGTTCATAGCCGGAGTGCTTCTGGCCTACGAACGCGGCGTCATGATCCCGGGCATCCGTTTGGAATTTTTACTGGAAACGACCTTTATCATTGCCGGTATCATCACTTTGGCCTGGGCCGGTTTGGCCGGTTGAATCCGTTTCAGGGCGCTTCTGTTTTTGGCTTTCCGGTTACAGGCTGCGGGTTCTCACGTTTCCAGTTTCTCTCATTTCACGTTTCGTCACGCCTCAGCGGCGTTTCTTTTCCCCCCTTAGGGTGGGCTCGCTGCCGTTTAACAGCCGGCGGATATTGTCCCTGTGGCGCAGCACGATCAATACCGCCATCAGCACGGCGCAGCCGCAATAGACAGGCGAGCCCAGACGCCACCAGACCGCGGCCGGCAAGACGGCTGCAGCGGATAGCGAGCCGGCCGATACCCGCCTGGACCAACCGAGGATAAGGAGAAAAGCGATCAGGGCAGCTAGAACGGCCATCGGTGAAATCACGAGGAAACAGCCCGCAGCCGTTGCAACCCCCTTACCGCCACCCTTCAGCTTGAGGTAAAGCGGAAAAAGGTGTCCGGCA
>Ga0316579_10000137_pt1 | contig 20331 bp, 17 predicted proteins | sample J5NA_2_FD_203074 | JGI IMG/M metagenome (GOLD analysis project Ga0316579, IMG submission 203074) | Rhizosphere microbial communities from salt marsh grasses in Alabama, United States - J5-7_160517rDrA | ecosystem: Host-associated > Plants > Roots > Rhizosphere | place: USA: Alabama | collected... | reverse complement strand
CAAGGCCAGGCTTTCGCGCTGCAGGCGCGCGGCAAATCCCAGCGCCACGCTGCCATCCACCGCGGCGCGCTCGAAGCACAGGCCCGCCTTGCCGTATTCGGTGACGATGATCTGCATGCTCTTGTCGAAATAACGGTTATGGCAATTGCCATCGCGCAGATTGACGGACAAGCCGGTCAAGCCGGCCGGCGCGGTGTGCGCATCCAGGCACACGACAAACAAGGCCTTCTCCAGCAGCATGAGCGTTTTGCTGTTGTGCGGATCCTGCAGCATGTCGACGCGCAGCCGCGCCCAATCCTCGCGCGGCAGGGCGGTGAACATCCCCGGCGCCAGATTGACTGCGTCATCTTCCTGATCCTGGGTTTTCTCGACGATATGATCCAGTGCCTGCTGAATGGCGGGCAGCGACGCTATGGCGCTCGTGGAATCCACCGCCAGGTAGTACAGGCGGCCGCCGATCAGCACCGCAATGTGCTGGCTGCCGGTAATGGTCGCCACCTCATCGCAATTGGGATGAGGCACGCGGTGGGTGGCGAAACAACGACTATATTGGCTCATTTCCAGCGGCAGGTCGTCAACCACATCCGGTGGCAAGGCCTGGGTGCGCACCGATTGATACAGCCGCAGGGCGGCCACGATGAGGCGCGCGGCGCGCTCGGCGAGCGATTCGGCACGGGGATCGTCTTCCAACTGTATGGCGTAATTGTTGGTGAAGGGCAGACCGCCGCGGCAGCTCAGCCACAAACGGGTCAGTCCCGCCGCACACCAGTTGACCGGATGTTCCTGCGCCAGGGCCAGCAAACGTTCCTGTTGCTTGGCCTGGGCGGCGCCGTAGAGTTCGAACACCAGCTTAGACTTGAGGCGCTGCAGACTGTTGAGCGTCGGAGAGACTCTGTTCACGCAGGCTTGGAGGGTATCCGCCAAGGACGGAATGGGCTGAGGAGGTAGCTTGCGTAGTAATTGTGCCATTGTGATACGACTCCGTGAGACGAACATTCGACTTGGCTCAAGTGTAGGCACGGCCATGGCAAATACCGTGAATGACATCACAGGCGGTGATGAGATTTGTCAGTGTGTGACGCATTACGTCAAAAAATGCCGGGGAGGGGCGGGTGGGTGTCTCGCCGGCTTGCGGCGCCCAGAAGAGACGATGCCTTCAGCCAGGGCGAGATGCTTTAGGTCCGGGCCATCTGAGGGAAGTGACCAATCGGGCATCCATCTTAGCAAGACGCACGGGGACTGAAAGGGTTGCCCGCGGCGTTGCGCTTGCGGTCGGTTTGCTACCGCGATAAACGCACTATTTTATATGAGCTAAAATTCCTTCCAGTTCGTCCAGGCTGTTGTAGTTAATAACGAGCTTACCTTTGCCCTTGGCCGTGTGATGGAACTGCACCTTCGCGCCCAGCTTTTCCGCCAATTCGTCCTGGAGGCGGCGGACATCCGGATCCAGGCTCGCCGCCGCCGGTTTTTCCTCAGGCAGGTTCTTCACCCAGCGCTTCACCAAGGCCTCGGTTTCCCGCACCGACAGGCCCTTTTCCGCCACGCTGCGTGCGGCGGCGCTCTGCGCGGCGTCCTTCAAGGCCAGCAGGGCACGGGCATGACCCATTTCCAGCCGGCGCTGTTCCAGGAGCTGCTTAACATCGTCGTTGAGTTCCAGGAGACGCAACAGATTGGAAACCGCCGCCCGGGAACGGCCCACTGCTTCTGCAACCTCTTGATGTGTCAATTGAAATTCTTTAATGAGGCGCTGCAGGGCATTGGCCTCTTCCATAGGATTGAGGTTTTCGCGCTGGATGTTCTCGATAAGGGCCATGGCCATGGCCGCCTGGTCGGAGACATCGCGGATCACGGCGGGGATTTCCTGCAGGCCCGCCAGCTGGGATGCGCGCCAGCGCCGTTCCCCGGCGATGATCTCGTAACTGCCGGTGCCGGTGGGTTTGACCACGATAGGCTGCACTACACCCTGCGCCTTGATGGAATTGGCCAGGTCTTCCAGGCTCTCCGGGTGCATGTCGACCCGGGGTTGATACTTGCCACGCCGCACCATATCTACCGGCAGATGCCGCAAGTCTCCCTCAGGTGATGCGCCCTGCGGCGTGGGTGCCACCGCCTGGACCCCGCCGAGCAAGGCATCCAAACCCCGGCCCAATCCTCGTTTTTTTGCCGTCATGCGTTCTGAACTCATTGATTATTTATAGTTAAACGGGCTGTTGTTCCGGCTGCTGCGGCTCGCCGACAGTCGCCTGCGATGCCGTTTCCGGCTCCTGGTCGGCACGACGCAGAATTTCCCCGGCCAAGGCCAAATAGGCCTGCGCGCCGCGGGAGGACTTATCATACAGCAACACCGGCAGACCATGGCTGGGCGCCTCCGCTACCCGGACATTGCGCGGGATCACCGTACGGTAGACCTTTTCGCCGAAATGCTCCACCAACTGGGCCGAGACATCATTTGCCAGGTTATTGCGCGGATCGAACATGGTACGCAATACCCCCCCCACTTCCAGGCGGGTATTGAGGGTGTTACGGATCTTGTCCAGGGTACGGATCAGGGCAGACAAGCCCTCCAGGGCGAAATATTCGCATTGCATGGGGATCAGCGCCCACTCGGTTGCCACCAGGGCATTGAGGGTTAGCATGTTCAGGGATGGAGGGCAGTCGATCAGGACATAATCGTAGTCCTGCTGGGTCGCCTCCAAGGCACGCTTGAGCCGTTGCTCGCGTTGCGGCAGATCCAGCAGCGCGATCTCGGCGCCGGTAAGATCGTCATTGGCGGGTAGCAGATTGAAGCCCGCCTGGCCCGCAGGAACCACCGTAGAGGCAATGTCCCGATCTTCAACCAAGACGTCGTAGATGGAGGCGGAGACCGTGCGTTTGTCCACCCCGCTGCCCATGGTGGCATTACCCTGAGGATCCAGATCGATCAATAACACCCGTCGCTTGGTGGCCGCCAAAGATGCCGCCAGATTGACCGAGGTGGTGGTCTTTCCCACCCCACCTTTTTGATTGGTGATGGCAATGATCTTGGCCAAGTACCCGTCCGTCCCCTGATTCACTCGTAATCGAACAGCGATTATACGGCAGCGCGGGGGATACGGGCAGCTAATAATTGTCCAGGCTTGTGCTCTATTATCTGGCACTTAGTCACAGCGAGGATATTAGTGCGGGACAAAACCGCCTTCGCAGCGACTTGCCGTGAACTTTTCTAAGGGCACGGCGGTCTCATCTTTGTAACGAATTTTATGTGGTGCTGGAGAGTTTAGTTGTAAGCGTTGTTTGTAGCCGTAATTGCGCACTGATGCACTAAAGATTTTAGTATTCAGTTTGGTTTAAGGTAGTCTGCGTAGGCTTTAGCGTAAGGAGCCTGCAGACAGTGTAAGGGATCTATCCCGAACACGCAGTCTTCATGGTTCCCCTCCCCTCTTTAGGCAGAAGCCCCCCTTCTGCCTATTTTTTTGTGCCTGATAAATGTGTTTACCGTAATTCCCCGCGCCGCGCTGTTCAGCGCGAAGTATGAAACGCAAGCCTTAAATAAAAAGGCGGGCGGCCGTGTGCGGGCCGCCCGCCTCATTCGTTACCCCTGTTAATTATTTGCCCAGCTGTACCCAGATCAGCCGCAGATGTTTTCTCCCCGGGATAGAAGGAGCCTGCAGCGTTACCGGCATATCATGCAGGAATGCCTCTCTCAAGGTCTCGACCATGGTCCGTGCGGCGGGATCTTCCTGGTGATAGGAAATGCCGAACACGAGGTCCGGTTGACTGTCGAGGGTAACGAGCACCTCCGCATCCAAACGATCCTTGGGTGGCCCGATCTCCAGCCCTTTAATCTGCGCGCGGAACAAAGATATCTTTCCCGATTTGGTCATCATCGCAGCATGTTCGCCGCGCAACGAGCTGGGGGTATCGGCTTGCGCCAATGATACAGAGAAGAGTAATGCCATTATGGGAACCCAGAGTCGATATAGAGTTTTCATCGTCGTGTACTCCCTGTTGCTTACTGTACGTTTTCACTTTACAAGCCCAAGGTTAATTGTCTCTGAAGAATTGGGGTTGTATTAAAAGTTTAGAAAACGCAGACCAGCATGCAAGCAAGCGGACACTCTGTCGGCACAGAGCTGATACTGATCTCCCAGGAACATTATGTCCGGCGCAAAATAAAAAACGGAAATACAAATTGATGGCTATCGATGTCGTGCAAGCACGGCGCTAAGGTTCTCTCGATTCGATTCGCAGGAGCTGCACCACATGCCGTTCTTCGTCCAACCCGGGCACGGTGAGACGTGTTATCTCTTTTAGATTATAGCCCGGCGGCAGTGCGGACAATTCTTCTTGCGGATAGCGGCCTTTCATCGCCAACAACACACCACCGTTGCGGCGACACAATGATCCCGCCACCGTGACGAACTCGGCGATACTGCTGAAGGCGCGGGAGATGACCGTATCGAACAAGCCCAAGTAATGATTTTTTTCCACACGCTGGGTCTTCACCACCACATTGCTGAGCCCCAACTCGCTACCTGCCTGCACGACAAACCGCGTCTTCTTCGCCACACTGTCCAGCAACACGAATTCCAGGTCGGGAAGTGCGATGGCCAGTGGAATACCGGGCAAGCCGGCGCCGGTGCCGACATCCAGGACCCGCGGTCCTTTGATAAACGGAATTACCGCCAGGCTGTCGAGCAGGTGACGGGTGATCATGTCGCGGGAATTGCGTATTGCGGTAAGATTGTAGACTTGGTTCCACTTAACCAGCAGCTGCACATAATCTAGCAGCTGGGTGCATTGGGCGGGAGTCAATGTCAATTGCAGCGCCGCAATGCCGCGCGCCAACTGTTCGGCCAGCACATCTTCAGGCGCATTCATGGATGTTCACCACCCTCGCCGTCTCAGATTATCTTCAAGCGGATTGACGGACCGTAGTCGAGCGTTTTTTCAAATATACCAATAGCAGAGAGATGGCCGCCGGCGTGATGCCGGCGATGCGCGCCGCCTGTCCCACGGTAGCGGGACGCACGCGCGCCAGCTTTTCGCACACCTCTATGGACAAGCCGCGAACTTGGGCGTAATCGAAATCCTGCGGCACACAGGTTTCTTCATGCCGGCGATGACGCTCGATCTCATCCTTTTGACGATCGATGTAACCGGCGTAACGCGCCTGGATCTCCACTTGCTCGAAGACCTTGGCGTCGTTTATCCCGGGGCCGGCGCCGGGCAGGCTCATCAGCGCACGATAGTTTACATCGGGGCGGCGCAATAATTCGGCGGCGCGGTATTCCCGCGCCAGGGGTGCACCCAAGACGCGTTGCGCATCTTCATCACTGCATTGTCCGGGACGCAGCCAAGTATCGTGCAGCCGCTGTTGTTCCCGCGCGATGGCCTCGCGTTTTTCGCTGAATGCACGCCAGCGTGTCTCATCCACCAGCCACAGCTCATGCCCCTTGGCGGTGAGGCGCAGATCGGCGTTGTCCTCGCGCAGCAATAAACGATATTCGGCGCGACTGGTAAACATGCGATACGGTTCCAAAGTACCGCGGGTAATCAAATCATCGATGAGCACCCCAATATAGGCCTCATCGCGGCGCGGACACCACGTTGCCTTACCCATTACCTTGAGTACTGCATTGATACCGGCCATCAGGCCTTGCGCCGCCGCCTCCTCGTAACCGGTGGTACCGTTGATCTGCCCGGCGAAGAACAGACCGGCGATGTGCTTGGTCTCCAGAGAGGAATGCAGATCGCGGGGATCGAAGAAGTCATATTCGATGGCGTAGCCGGGTCGGGTGATGTGCGCCTTTTCAAAACCGCTAATGGAACGCACCAGCTCGTATTGCACATCGAAGGGCAGGCTGGTGGAGATGCCATTGGGATAGACCTCGTGAGTGCTCAGCCCTTCGGGTTCGACGAAGATCTGATGCGAGGACTTGTCGGCGAAACGCACCACCTTGTCTTCGATGGATGGACAGTAGCGCGGTCCCACGCCTTCGATCACGCCGGTATACATGGGTGACCGGGACATGCCGCCGCGGATGATGTCATGGGTGCGCTCGTTGGTGTGGGTGATGTAACACGACACCTGGCGCGGATGTTCCTGCACGTCGCCTAAAAAAGAGAACACCGGCGTGGGATCGTCACCTGCTTGCTCGCCCAACCGGGAGTAGTCGATGCTGCGGCCGTCGATGCGCGGCGGGGTGCCGGTCTTGAGGCGGCTCACCCGCAGCGGTAATTCCCGCAGGCGCGCCGCCAGGGCGTTGGCGGGAGGATCACCGGCGCGGCCACCCTGGTAATTGGCGAGCCCGATATGGATGCGCCCGGCGAGGAAGGTCCCCACGGTAAGTACCACCGTTTGGGCATGAAAACGCAGACCCATCTGGGTGACCACGCCGCGCACCTCGTCGTTATCCACGATGAGGTCATCCACCGCCTGCTGGAACAGCACCAGATTTTCCTGGTTTTCCAGCGTGGCGCGCACCGCTTGTTTATACAGTACCCGGTCGGCCTGGGCGCGTGTGGCGCGTACCGCCGGACCCTTGGCGGCGTTGAGAATACGAAAATGAATCCCGGCACGGTCGGCGGCATGGGCCATGAGGCCGCCCAGGGCATCGATCTCCTTGACCAGATGGCCCTTGCCGATGCCACCGATGGCGGGATTGCAGCTCATCTGACCCAGGGTCTCGATACTCTGGGTGAGCAGCAGGGTGCGCGCGCCCATGCGCGCCGCCGCCAGGGCCGCCTCGGTCCCGGCATGGCCGCCGCCCACTACGATGACATCGTAACGATCCTGAAATTGCACCTGTTTTGCCCCATAAACAACGGGCGGCAGATCGCCGCCCGGCTAAAAATTCAGCGTATTTTACGCCCCGCCCGGCGACTTGGCCAATGTCCTACATGATAAAGGATATATAGAGCGGGCCGTTACCCGCCAGGTGGGTGTTTTGCATTACTATTGATAATTATGACCTCTTCGGTTTTTCAAAGCTCCAACCCCTTGGCCGCCTCGCCCGACACTGAGAGCTCCTTGGCGCATAAGGCCATTCTCGACGCCGTCATCGCAGCCGCCGGCCAGGTGATCCTGGGCAAGGAACACGAGCTGCGGCTGGCACTGGCCTGCCTGATCGCCCGCGGACATCTGCTCATCGAGGATCTGCCGGGGGTGGGTAAGACCACCCTCGCCCACGTCTTGGCCAAGGCCCTGGGACTGCAATTCCGCCGCATTCAATTCACCAGCGACCTGCTGCCCGCAGACATCCTCGGCAGCTCGGTCTATGACCGGGAGGAAGGCGGATTCAACTTTCATCGCGGACCGATCTTTGCCCAGCTGGTGCTGGCCGATGAGGTGAATCGCGCCACGCCCAAGACCCAAAGCGCCCTGCTGGAGGCCATGGAGGAAAACCAGGTCACCATTGAGGGCCACACCTACCCCCTGCCCGAGCCGTTCTTCGTGGTGGCGACCCAGAATCCCAATTACCAGGTCGGTACTTTTCCCTTGCCGGAATCGCAGCTGGACCGGTTTTTGATGCGCCTGGAGCTCGGCTATCCCGATGCCGCCGCGGAACGCCAACTGCTCAAGAGCGAGGATCGCCGGGAATTATTGAAGGACATGGAGGCCGGCACTGATCCCGCCACCCTCATCACCCTGCAAGCCGCCGTGACGGCCGTCACGGTCAGCGATGCGCTGGTGGACTATGTGCAGGCCCTGCTGAAGTTCAGTCGTGAAACACCGTTTTACCGCAATGGCCTGTCGCCCCGTGCCGGCGTGGGCATCGTGCGCGCCGCCCAGGCCTGGGCGTTGATGGCCGGACGCCTCTATGTGGTACCCGAGGATGTGCAGGCGGTATTGGCCGCGGTTGCGGTGCACCGTCTGCAGGTCGCGGCGGAAGCCGGTGAACAAACGCCTGCCGAGCTGTTCCGTCACCTCGCCACTGTCCCCGTACCATGACCGATGAACCGCCGTCTCGCGGCTCTTGCCGAACCGCTCATATTTAAGTTGTTCCGTCACAAGGTCCCCACCGGGCACGAACTGACCCTGGAGCGGCAGCGCATCTATGCCCTGCCTACCCGTTTTGGACTGCTGTATGCCGCCATGCTGCTGGTGATGTTGCTGGGATCCATCAATTACAACAACAGCCTGGCATTCATGCTGACTTTCCTCCTGGCCAGCATGGGAATTATTTCCATTCTCTACACCTATCGCAATCTTGCCCATTTACAGCTGCGCAGTGGCAAGGCGGCCCCCAGCTTCGCCGGCAAGGACGCTCGCTTCACGGTGCTGTTGCACAATCCGGATCCACTGCCACGTTATGCCTTGCGTTTGACGGCGGCCAGGGCCGAGCCCCGGCTTATCGACATCGCGGCCGGTGACACCGCCGCCGTAGAACTGAGCATTGCCGCGCCGAGGCGCGGACGCCTCCGTCTGGGCATGATCACCCTGTCCACCACCTATCCCCTGGGTTTGGTGCGTGCCTGGGCCTATGTAAACTTGGATATGCAGTGCATCGTCTATCCCCGGCCGGGTCCACGGCTAGCCCTGGCCACCGCGCCTAATTTTCACGAAGGCGATCGTGTCGGCTCGGCCATGGGCAGCGATGATTTTCTCGGCTTCCGCGCCTATCTGCCAGGAGACTCCCCGCGCCATATTCACTGGAAGGCCCTGGCCCGCGACCTGCCTATGCTCACCAAGAAATTCACCGCCAGCGAAACCACGGATCTGTGGCTGGACTGGTCGCTGTTACCCGCGGTGGATGACGAAACCCGTCTACGCATCCTCTGCCGTCTGGTTGTGGATGCTCAGCGCGCCAGCCAGGCTTACGGCCTGCGCCTGCCCGGCGTGGAGATCATGCCCGCCCTGGGCGCGCTGCATCGGCATAATTGTTTGCAAGCCCTGGCATTGTTCGGGGAGCCGCGGCGGTGAGCACGACGAGCGCCGCAACGGCGTTTCGTCCCGAAGTGCTGATCCGTATGCTGGCGGTGTTGGGTTTGGTGGTGGCACCGCAATTGCCGCGACTTCCGCCGTGGCTGGTGGTCGTGAGCCTTGCCTTTGCGGCATGGTGTTATTTCATCACCCGGCGCTCGCTCAAACTCCCATCCCTATGGTTACGCATTCTGCTCTCCATATTGTTGCTCATGGCGGTATACGCCCACTACGGCACTTTGCTCGGTCGCGATGTGGGCGCCGCCTTGCTCATCGCCATGCTCGCGCTCAAGCTGATGGAGATAAGAGAGGCACGCGACATTTATGTAACCGTGTTCCTTGGCTATTTTCTGATCATCATCGGTTTCCTGTTCAGCCAGAGCCTGTGGATGGCCGGCTATATGCTGGTGGTGGTAACGCTGTTGACCTCGGTGCTGATCGATCTCAATCGCACCCGGCTCACCGCGATCGGCAGCAATCTGCGCCTCGCCGCCTCCCTGCTGCTGCGGGCCTTGCCCCTCGCACTGGTGGTCTTTATATTATTTCCTCGCATTTCCGGACCACTGTGGGGAATGCCCAAGGATGCCTATAACGGCATGATCGGCCTGGACGAGGAGATGGCCCCCGGGCTGATCAGTGACTTGATACAGTCGGACGCCGTGGCGTTTCGCGCCGGCTTCGACGGGCCCATCCCGCCGCCGCGGCAACGTTACTGGCGTGGCCCTATCCTTTGGCAAACCGACGGTATGGCATGGCGGACCGGGCATCCGTGGAGCCCGGTGTTGCGCAGCGATCCGCCGCCCCTGGTCGCTTCCGGTGATGCCGTCACGTACACCGTGACACTAGAACCCCACAACCGCCGCTGGCTGTACGCCCTCGACCTGGTAGGCACCGCGCCTCCGGATACCAAGATTGCCCCCGATTTTTTACTGCTGCGCGCCGCCCCGCTGCGGGAACGACTACGCTACACCGTGACATCCTATCCGGACGGCGTCGCCTCGCGGCTCAGCGGCCTCGAACGCCAACGCGCCCTGCAATTGCCCGCCAGGGGTGATCCGCAGGCGCGCGCCCTGGCGCAAGAGTGGCACCGGCGCTATCACGATCCAGCCACCATCGTGCAGCAGGCCTTGCAGATGTTCCACAACCAACCGTTCATCTATACCCTGCACCCGCCGGCAATCGTCGGCGACTTCGTCGATCGCTTCTTATTCACTACCCGCAAGGGTTTCTGCGAACACTATGCCGCCAGCTTTACCTTTCTAATGCGCGCTGCCGGCATCCCCGCCCGGGTGGTAACCGGCTATCAGGGCGGCGAACTCAATCCCATCGGCAATTACCTGATCGTGCGTCAGCGCGACGCCCATGCCTGGTCGGAGGTATGGCTGGACGGTCACGGCTGGACGCGGGTGGATCCCACGGCCGCCGTGGCACCGGAGCGTATCGATCTCAGCATCGATAATCGTCAGCAAGGCATAGGCGATGCCGTGCGTTTCGAACTGCCGCAAGCGGCATGGCTGGCTGCGCTGTGGCGCGAGACCCATTTTGCCTGGGATGCGCTGAACAATAAGTGGAATCAATGGGTGTTGAGTTATGGGGTCGAGCGGCAAGCGGACCTGCTTGGATGGCTGAGTTTGGGTGGCCTGAGCTGGCAAAACATGGCGATTCTGCTGTTGGCGGTGGTAGGCGCGATGCTGGTCGGGATGGTGATTTTCATGCTTAAGCGGGAGCGGCAGGCCGAAGATGCCATCGTCCGCACCTATCAGGCATTTTGCCGTAAGCTGGCGCGCCGCGGCCTTAGCCGCCGGTCTTACGAGGGGCCGGTGGACTTCGCCCGGCGGGTCGCCGCACAACGCCCCGATCTCGCCGGGCAGGTCCATGGCATCATTAAACTGTATACCGCATTGCGCTATGGCGCCTATCAGACGCCGGCCGCACTCGACATGCTGCGACGTGCCGTGCGCCACTTCCGTCCCTGATAGTGGGGCGTCTCCCGCCGGCCAGCTAATACGCTCTCTATCCGCAACTCTAAATCGACGATTATATTGTGTCGTATGGCTATTTATACTTTTTGAGCCTTAGCTCTTATCGAGCAAATATCACCGCGGGTGCCGTCCCCTCCGCCAATCGCGATCGCTTGCAGGTCCTGTTACAATCAGGTCTAATGCCTGGAAATTAATACAAACAATGCCATTGGATTCGCCCTTGTGATGCGTCATGGGTACTGAGAATGAATTTTTGGTACTTATCGGAAGTGAGTCCCGTATGTCCATGCCATGAGACAGCGTAAAAATCATCCGCAGGAACGATCGAAAATCACGCCCCCCAGGAAACAACAGCGGCTTTTGGCAGCTATTCGCGAAATCCATAGCCAATATCAGCAAAGCAGCGACGTCCAAACGCTATTTGCCACGCTGCTGACGGCGGTCCAGGATCTTACCGGCAGCCCCTATGGCGCGGCCGGCGAAGTCGCCGTCGACGCAGAGACTCAACTCGAGTATACGCCGTGGGCAAGCGTTTATCCGCAAGACGCAAATCCAAAACGGTTTGAGACGCTGTTGACGCAAGTGATGAACGGTGGACGCCAACGCCTGGTCGCCAAGTCCTCACGCACGCCCCACCGCACCACCGGCAAACCGGTCTTTCCCGATGCCTTTCTCGGTTTACCCATCTTCAGCGGCAAGGACCTGATCGCCGTGGTCGCCATCGCGAATCGACCTGCCGGTTACGATAAGGAGTTGGGCGCCTTCCTTGATCCGCTGCTGTGTAGCGTCGGGACACTGATTCAATCCCATCGCAATGCACAACAACGCCTGAATGCCGAGCGCGGGCAACTGCAAGCACTGTCGGAATGCAAATACATCGAGACCTCGCTGCGCAGTATTGCTGCCACTGTGTCATCCACCACCGGCGCCAAGTATTTTCGCTCTCTGGTGAAACAGCTCAGCAAAGTACTCCAGGTAGACGCCGCCTTCATAAGCGTCCTCCGCGACGACGACGTGGACAGCGCCGATATCGTCGCCCTGTGTGATCTCGGAGAGGTAAAGGATAATTTCCGCCATTCCCTCCGCGCCACACCCTGCAAAAAAATCATTAGCAATGGTGCGCGGCATTATTTATCGGGACTGAAAAAGAAGTTTCGGCGCGATGCCATGATACGGGAACGCGGTTGGGACAGCTGTCTGGGCGTACCGCTGCGCGATGTATCGGGTCGGGTACTGGGGGTTATCGCGATAGCGAGCCGCCAGACCATCACCCACCGCCAACCCGCCGAGGCAATTCTGCAGATTTGCGCATCGCGCATCGCCGCGGAACTGGTGCATCAACGCGCGGAAGCGAAGGCTAATAAATTATCGCAGGCGCTGGAACAGACCGCCGACTCGATCAGTATTACCGACACCAACGGCGTCATCGAATACATCAATCCCGCCTTCAGCGCCATGACCGGATACAGCGCGCGCGAGGCGGTGGGCCATTATACGAGCATCGTTAAATCGGGCCGCCATGATGCGCAGTTCTACCACCAGTTGTGGGACTCACTCCAACAGGGCCGTGCGTTCCGCGATGTCTTCATCAATCGCAAGAAAGACGGTGAACTCTTTTATGAAGAAAAGACCATTACTCCCCTCAAGGATGCAGAAGGTCAGATCACTCATTACATCTCCACCGGCAAAGATATCACCGAGCGCATGCAAACCCAGGAGCGCTTGCATTATCTTTCCTATCACGATGTCCTCACGGAACTTCCCAACCGCCTGCTGTTTCTGGAATGGCTCAATCATGCCTTGGCCGTCGACGGCGATACTGTTATCAAGCTAGCGGTGATTTGCATCGATGTGGATCGTTTTAAGATCATCAACGACACCCTAGGTCATGACAGCGGCGATCGCGTCTTACTGGTCTTGGCCGGCCTGTTGAAAGCCTGTCTGAGCAAAGGCGACACGGTGGCGCGCCTCGGCGGCGATGAGTTCGCGGTGCTGGTGGAACACTTCGCCTCGCCCAGCGACATCATGACCAAGATCAACAAGATCCTAGAAAGATTGTCCCAGCCGCTGCACATCGACAGTCACGACCTGTATATCACCGTCAGCATGGGTATCGCCTTGGCGCCCGATGATGGCATGGATGCCAATACCCTGCTGATGAATGCCGACGCCGCTTTGAATCGCGCCAAGGAACAAGGTCGCCATACCTATCAGTTTTACTCCGCCGATCTGAGCCACAAGGCCTCCAAGCGCCTCAGCCTAGAGACCAATCTGTACCGTGCCATCGAGCGCCAGGAGTTCCATCTTTGTTATCAGCCGCAAGTGGATCTTGCGAGCGGACGGGTGATGGGACTGGAGGCCCTGCTGCGTTGGAAGCACCCCGATCTGGGAATGATCGAGCCGCTGGAATTTATACCGCTACTGGAAGACACCGGTTTGATCATCCCGGTGGGTGAATGGGTGTTGCGCGCCGCCTGTACCGAGGCGGCACGCTGGCAAAATCTTACGGAAATACCGCTGCGCCTGTCCGTCAACCTTTCCGGCCGGCAGTTCAACGACCCGGCGCTACACAAGACCGTGGGAAATATCCTCGCCGAAACTCAGCTCTCACCCTCACAGCTGGAACTGGAGATCACCGAAAGTGTATTGATGCAAAACGATCAGGCCTCCTTGTCCAACCTCAACGCCCTCCAGCGCCTGCGGATCCGCATCGCCATCGATGACTTCGGCACCGGCTACTCGTCGCTCAGCTATCTCAAACGCTTTCCGGTGGACACGCTCAAGATCGACCGTTCTTTTATTCACGACGTCATCAACAATCGCGACGACAAAACCATTATCAAGGCCATCATCGCCATGGCCCGCTCGCTGCAGGTGGATATCATCGCCGAAGGCGTCGAGACTCAGGGGCAATTGGAGTTTTTACGCAGCAGCGGCTGTCAATCCGCCCAGGGGTTCCTGCTCAGCAAACCGTTTATGGCAGATGAGTTAGCGCACTTTCTGGAAAAGCCCGTCCATTTCGCTTGAACGAAAACCGCGTCGCATTCGATGCATTTGGGCAGCCGAAGACCATAAAAAATTTGAAGAATGGTGAAAGCACAAGTTTAACATTTCACGGCATCAGTGATGGAGAGTATGTTTTGAATGGTACTTTTGCGGATGGAGGTAAAATTCGCGCGGGAGTTGGTTACTTAACAAATGGAACGGACTTTAATGATACGGTTTCAATCCATGAGGATGGTAAGGTTGAGCTCAAGCCGGGTCCACAATAGTTAGGTTCGGCATAACAATGTGCTCGTGTGGGACGGCGAGAACGATACCTCGCTACTTCACAAGAGGTCTCAGGAGTAGCTATGGAATATCTCGCGATCGGTCTTGTGGCAGGTGTGCTCTCCGGGTTGTTTGGCATTGGTGGAGGCGTCGTGATCGTGCCCGCGTTGATCTTGGTTTCTCAGATGAAACCCGAGACAGCGACCGGCACTTCACTTGCTTCACTTCTATTGCCAGTCGGGGTGCTTGGCGCATGGCACTACTATCGTCACGGCTTCGTAGAGGTCGCTCCTGCAGCATGGATCGCCGCCGGTCTCATAGTTGGCGCCTGGCTTGGCGCCCACCTAGCTCTCCAACTCTCAGCACCTGACTTGCAGAAAGTCTTCGCCATCTTTCTCGTGTTTGTGGCGGGATACCTCTGGGTTACAGCACGATGAGCTCGCTGTCCAACAAAGCGTTTCGGTAGACGCCTGCGCGGCTGTGCGCAACGTTGAAGGTCCGCTTCTGGCCGAAAGCGGACTCTCATGCTATCGCACTCCCTAATTGTTGCGATTCGTCATAAGCGCGAACCACTGCCAGTTTCCAGCTCTGAAGCTGGGGCATTTAGGCTACCCCCCCCTGCCAAGTAACACCATGCCCACATGGTATAAGTCTATAAGGGGTACTAAATACGGGGCAAAAATATTCAATAAGGTTCGTTTTATTTGCCTTCATTCATTGCGACATGGCTATGTGCCGTCTGTTTAGTGATGGGTTTTAGCGCTTCATGTGATACAAGATCACCAAATAATAGAGAGATAAGAAAAAGAGCTATGACGCCTATGATTACTTTCATTGCTGAATACTCCTAAGTGACTCGCCCAAAATATGAAGGTTTATCTCCTCTTCCTTTTCCCAATTTTCCCACAACCTGGCGAGGGCAAATGGCGTGCCGTCTACCCCCTCCAACTACTAACATCATATCCACTTGGTATAATTATATAAGGGCTACTAAATACGGGGCAAAGATATTTGTGAAACTGCCTTGATTGACCCGCCACACGGGGCACATTGCCCCTAATACGGGGCGCGATATTTTTTTCCGGTGGTCCATCTTTCCACCAACCAAGTGCCGTAGCGGTCGGGTCTATGTCCAACTTGCCCCCACATTCATCAACGGGATGGAATGTCACGCCATAGAGAGAACAGCGATTGTTCCAACCTTGCCGATAGAAGCCCCGTAAAGGGGGTCACTGACGAGCGAACTCGATCAACCCACCCTCACCTATGTCCTCATGGATATTGCCTTCAGGTGACGGGGTATTGGTGCCTCTGCCCCTCATTCACCAAGTAATTTGATAGAGGGGGGTAGGGTTTCAGATAGGCATGATTATCGGTGAATCCCCTTCCGCACATAAAAAGGGATTTTGGGCACTGGCGACAACATTAATAAATCACTGTCCGCTTTCGACCCATAGCAGATATTCAACGTTGCATTTGGCAACATATTCGTCGTCACTACTCGCTTTCTCCCGAACGCTGGCTGAATGCTTAATCTGGAACCGTTCTCATTTTCGTAAAGTTCATGCATTAGCAGCAAACGGCCCAAAGCCACGTTCATCTATACGTCACGGAATGCTCCAAAATGCCGGGATCAGTGACACCTAGCTGATATACGCAAAAATATATTTAGTTTGTCCAAACTTGTCTCCATATCTCGATGCAATCCCATGACATTTTTTTACATTCTGTGACATTGCTGTTATTCCATTAACAACAAGGAGGCGTTAAAAAAGAAGTAGTAGTTCCCCGAATGAGCCAACTATTCCTTTTATCCTTTGCAGTAAGTTATCCAACCACCCAACAAAAGGACGTTACAAATGAACCAATACACGCGAAATATCTTAGGCACCAGCCTTTCTATGTTTTTCATGGTAACTACTGCGATTCCAGTGCACGCCGAAACGGCGGCACCTGCCCCCGTGGAAAAAGCTACCACCATGAAGCATACACACGCGGCAGCTAGTGCGCACATAAAGGCTATACAGGAAGCGCTTAATAAAAGCGGAGCCGGCCTCAAGGTTGACGGGTTTATGGGCAAAAACACACACGCCGCTCTGAAAAAATTCCAGTCGGAGCATAAACTAAAAGACACCGGCACCGCCGACAAGGAAACGATCAAGGCTCTGGGTGTCTAATAAACACAGTCAGTAGGCGGGACTAGGAAGTGTCACTGCGACCAAGTCCCGCCTCGCTGCCTCGTGACCGTACATTTGCCTTGTCAGCCTCGACAACTACCCAATCCGGAATGACGGATTCGGCGTAAATAATGACGCACCATTTGGCGTCGTTTACTGGTAGATACGGGATCTCCAAAGCAACCTAACCAATTACTCCTGTATTCGACTGGCGCCAACAAATGTCCAAAGTGAGCGTTAAGGTCATTCATTTGCGGTACCTTCCAAGAGAAAGCCTGCAAAAAAGGGTGACAAAATTTGCACGGTAACATTGCTAAATGATTTGGGGCACAATAATAATAATGCATATAACAATATGTTAAGAGTTGGCCCGCTTCGTGCCTTCCAAATTCTGATTGTGACGTCGGACACTGCTTTTAATTATTTGCCAAGTGCAACAACAGTTATGAAACGACTGCACGGACGCTGTTGGTTTCCCCGGCTATCACGTGGAGCTCTGCAACTTCGAAGATGATTTGCTCTGGTGTGCTGAACAAAGTCATTTATGTAGGATATTTCTAATGAGTAGTCACGGTATTTCCGCTGCATCACAGACTGCGGCCAGCGACGATAATGAGACATCGATAATCAAATTGCGTTACAGAGATGATTCAGATGGATTTGTCCCCGTGTCGGACGCATCGGCTGCGAGCTTGTATCGCCAGTTCCTGATTCTGCGGGCCGAGCCGGTATTCGTAGACATATTCAAGCCTATCGCCTATCACACCGAAGCACAGTTCGTTGAATATTTTTCGGCGGCCATCCGGCCGCTGTGGGTTATGGGCAAATTGGAGGTGCCAACCGCCTATTTCTGCCTGCATTCCCTACTGCACCAGCATAACATCGCGAATCTGGATTTCGCATATTTCGACGGCTATCCGGCCCACGATTCTGAGGTTGCCATCCGCTTCTCGAATTATGTTCGTGATCGTGCGGCGGAGTTGAATGTGACACGCTTACAGAGTTTTGTTATCGCCGGCAGCACGGAAAAAATTCGCCTGTTGGAATCCTTTGGCTTTCACCAAGAAGGCGTGTTGCGTGAGCATTACTTCCACAACGGCAGGTTGCATGACTTAGTCGTACATGCCTGGATGGCGGAGAGCCGACGTGGTTAAGCAAGGCCTGGAAAAAATTATGGTGCGTCGGATCGTTCCGGACGATCGTTCAATACTGCGTCATTGGTTAAACGGCCCCGGTGTGCGCCAGGCCATCGAAGACGAGCACATTGATTTTTCCAAGTTACCAGAGACCATGGAGTGGTTTGAAGTGAGCGATCCATTTTGTGACCGTGCCCTGGGATTGATTGTCGAGGTTATGGACAAACCGATCGGTTTGATCCATTTCACCTGTATCAATTGGGTCAACCGCAATGCAGAGGTAATCGTACTGGTGGGGCCGGGAGAATTGCGCCATTCGTTGGGTGCCGCCATCGTAGTAGAGAAGGTCGGTCATGTGGCATTTCGCATCCTCAATCTGCAAAAGATTTATGCCTTCGTATATGCCTCGAATCAAGGTGCATTGTCCGTGTTTCGCAAACTGATGCATGAAGAGGCATGCCTTCGTAACTACGTAAAGTCACCTCTCGGATTTGGGGACCTGTATCTTTTCGGTCTATTGGCCAGCGAATATTTCTCGACCATAGAGAAATTTAAGGAGCGTCATTGATGTCGGGCGGGCTACGCATATGCGTATAGTAGTCACTGGAATGGGGATCGTTTCCCCCATCGGTACTGGCGTTTCCACCTTCTGGCAAGCTGCGGTAAATGGTGTCAGCGGCATTCGCCGTATCACGGGTTTTGATGCCAACGGCCAGCGCTCCAAGATAGCGGGAGAAGTTGTGGCCTTCGATCCCGCTACGTATCTATCTCTCAAAACTATCGATCAGACCGATCGCTTTTCGCAATTAGCCTTGATCGCCGCGACGATGGCAATTGAAGACGCCGGTGGCCTCGATGTCTATGTGCCTACGCGTCTGGCGGTGAGTCTCGGTACGGGTATGGGTGGCTATGCCACCTATGAGTCGTCCGCGGCGCGTTATTTTCGCAATCAATCCGCGCCACCCTTTAGCGTGCCTAAAACCATGACTAATGCGGCGGGCGCTTGGATCGGGATAACGCATTACTGCAAGGGACCGAATCTGACCTTCAGCACTGCTTGTTCCTCTGCCGGACACGCCATCGGAGCCGCGCTTCAGATGTTGCGTAACCGCCAAGTAGATGCGGTAATCGCCGGCGGCGCCGAGGCCTGTGTATTGCCTCTTACCATGGCCGGGTTCAATGCCCTACGTGCCTTATCCACGGGATATGACGATTCACCACACAAGGCGTCGCGACCCTTTGCCGCGGGACGTGATGGCTTCGTCATGGCGGAGGGTGCCGCCATTCTTGTGTTGGAACGGGAGGAGGACGCCCAACGTCGCGGGGCGAACATGTATGCGGTGCTTGCCGGTTACGGCAGCGCCTGCGACGCATCACACATCGTTGCGCCGAAAGTGGATGGCCAGGTGGCGGCGATGCGCGCCGCCCTTGCTGATGCCGGTGTGGCCGGGGAGGCCGTCGGCTATATCAATGCTCATGCGACGTCCACCCCGGTGGGTGATGTCATTGAGACGCGCGCTATCAAGGAATGTTTCGGATTCCGTACAAGGGATATCGCCATCAGTGCTACCAAATCCCTGCTGGGCCACACCATCGGCGCGTCGGCCGCCATCGGCAGCGTCGCCACGATAATGAGCTTATGCAGCGGCATCATTCACCCAACTGTTAATTGTGACGAAGCGGACGTTGAGTGTGATTTGGATTACACGCCCAAAGTGGCGAGAGAACGTGCAGTACAGGTCGGCTTATGTAATGCCTTCGGATTCGGCGGCAACAATGTAAGCCTAGTATTTTCCAAAATTTAATGAACGTAGAGGTGAACTTCCATGCATACGCCTAATATTGAGTCTAAGGTCATCGCATTCATTAAGGATACGGTTCATCAGGAGAACCCTATCGAAATCAGGACATCCACGCGCTTCAGCGATCTCGGCCTAGATTCGATGGATATAGCGCAGTTGCTGTTTGAGGCCGAGGATACCTTCGGCATCTCATTCGATATGGAAAAGGCAGCAAACATTAGTTCCGTCGGTGATATTGCCACCTACATAGCCAATCATCATGCAATCACGGCGGCATAGTTGATCGTTTGTAACGCCGCCAATGATTAACCTGGCCCGCACAACATCTCGACTCACGTTAGTAGATAAATTGCGCACTAAAAATGCGGCCATTCGGCCTCTAGTGAGCAACGGCGGGTATAGGCTGAAAGCGAACGCCGGCTTGATCACTAGGCTATATCATGGAGGTAGACGGGGTTTACGCTAGAGCGCCAATGGTGGAAACCGTTGCGCGCTAAAATAATATCGCGATTCTTGTCACGGAAATTTATGAATTATGCTGAAGACACCGACACGCGCACCGAATGACCTTCAGCACCATCGCGGCAGTGATGGCTTGATGTGGTGCGGCAATTTTCCTTTAAGACGGTTGGCGAGCTGCAGGTATTGACCGAAGCGGCGTGCTCGATAGACCGCGCGGCCGAGTGTCGGCGAGCGATTGTCGAATAAGGGCTTTTCGTGCAGGAAGGCCGCGGCACACTGAGCCATCCTGCGGCTCGCCTTGAGCTGTAATATAGGGCGCTTGTGCTGCCAGACATGCCGTCAGTTGAGGATCAGCGCCAGCATGGATGCGGACGGCTGCGCGCTCGAGCTAATGAATCTGGGCACAGGTCCGAACGTATTCCCTTTCCATAGCGGGTTGTCGAGATCGGTTTTCGACCCAAAGTCGATCTTCGCACGGAGTTCCTTTATCGCTGCCCATACTTCCAGCAATGAATGCTTGCGCTTTTCGTAGAGGGTTCTCATCCCGGCTACCATGCGAGCATTTCCTGGCCCAGGATATACTAAAGTGACTGTCGG
>Ga0316579_10000136_pt1 | contig 20337 bp, 32 predicted proteins | sample J5NA_2_FD_203074 | JGI IMG/M metagenome (GOLD analysis project Ga0316579, IMG submission 203074) | Rhizosphere microbial communities from salt marsh grasses in Alabama, United States - J5-7_160517rDrA | ecosystem: Host-associated > Plants > Roots > Rhizosphere | place: USA: Alabama | collected... | reverse complement strand
GATTAGGGCTATGAACTGCAAGCGGCCGTAGCTTGGGCCCCATACGAACTTATTGGGAAATGGATCCGATGGGAAAGTGGCGCTAATGCAGGAGAGGTATACCCATGCCACCTAAACGATAACGCGACTCTGTTCATTCGGGGGGGACTCGAAGCTGTCCCCATCAATGGGGATACATTTTCAATAATAGAACCGGCAATAACCCTGTCGTGCCAGACCGTAAATATAAAGTGTTCGGGACCGGACAACGTTTTGGCCGCGACACAAAACACAGCCAGATTCAATGTTTTCAATCTCGTTCTGGATTTAACTGGATCCATGCCGCCATACAATACGTCAAGGAATTTTGTGCTTCGTAGCGATCTTGAATCGCAAATATCCTTCGTGACAATCAGCACCGAATCGAAAGTAGAGCCGATATTTATCGAGAGTAATTTGAATAGATATCGGTCTTGCGACAATGATATCGCGACTTACCTGCATGCAAGCATCGACAATATCGATGGAGAAGTGGCCCAAGGATCTCAATGTGGAGTAATCTTGCACAATCCAGATCCCGGATCGATTTACAACTTTAATTGGGCCATAATAAAGGGATCAGAGTTTGTGCGGTGCATCGAATGCTATGGAGTCATAGAAGTAACCAAATCCAACATCGATCTACAGCTATGTGGAATTGGCCAAATAAGAGGAGATGGCGGTACATGCTGCCAGCTATCAAGGTGTGCCCTATCTGCGAGCGCTGTAGACGCGATTAAACTATTATACTGTGGAGAATGGACAATCCAGAGGCTTGTGTTGAGTGATTTCTCTGGTGCTCAAAATTTGTTATGGATCATAGTCGGAGTCGTCCATCTACATCCATCCACTATTGACTATGTTCCGGGTGTTGCATTTGCCGGTTATACGGTGTTTCACAACCGAGGTAATGCTCAAATTTTTTGCGATACAGATCCGACCGTTATATCAGGAGGTACGGGCGATATCTGGTATTCTGGGGGAGTAGGCGCAACGGCTTTTCCGGCTGCAGACAACATGGCAACGGACAATCTAGGCAATACATTCTCGTATATTTCGACACCATGACGCGATATCGAAAATCGACAGAGGTTCAGACGGTCTTGTTCGACAAGGAACGCTGGACCGTTTCTGCCGCTAAAAAATGGCTGAAGGACCATGGATACAAAACACCATCTGTCGATACCACTTCGGAATATCATCGATTTCGGCAACGTCCGCCATTCCAATTTCAGAAGGGCACATTTAGGACGATAAATTTCGGCAAAAATACGGGCATAAAATCCGTGATTGCTGTTCCGAAAACACTTCCGAACCCACAGAACAAAAAAAAGAAACCCTGGCTCCCTGCTCTCCTGATCGATCTCGCCGTCCCCATTTCTGTAGATCTGGAGAGCGGGGAGCAACTCAAATTCCCGATCCGAGGGAAATATTCAATGGCCTCTAATCGGGCCGGTACCGAAATATGGATAATCCCCAAAGAAGATTCGAAAAATGTTCGTGCGACAGACGATAGAGGAGAAAAGCTATACGAGCAATTTACCGGTTTCGAGCATGATGATGTCGCAAAATTAGTGAAGGTGTCTCCCAAATCTATGGTTCGAATTGGCAGAGCCATGAATATTGTATATCGGTCTGATAAGTTCGCTCGACCGGGGAATCAGAATGATTACGTTCATCCATTTGAGCATTATCCCATCGTGAGCGTAGACAATATCAAACATCCGTCGATTGTTGCTATCAGGGGTGGACGGATCAAGATCACCAAGGAGGGCATAACGGGATGAAGGAAATACTATTGTTGAATCCGTCCAAAAAACGGCGGACAAAAAAGCGCGCCACAAAAAAAAGAGCCACAAAAAAGCGCGCGAAAAAAACACGAAAAACTGTCACCAGAATGACAACGGTGACAAAGCGAAATCCGGCACGAAAACGGGCCGCAAGGAAGGGAGTGAGCATGCCAAAGAAAAAAAGAGCGAAGCGGAGACGCAATCCGTCAAGCACTCGTAGGAGGAGAGCCGGAACGAGAGCTCGAAATGCTTTCGGGGGTCTGAATTTCAAATCCGCGCTAAAAAACATACCGCTCAATACGCTGGGAATGTTCGCCGCCAAATGGGCGGCGAAGCGGTTCGGCGAAGCGGCAACGGAAACAGATCCAGCGAGCTGGAACTATGCGAGCTACCTGAAGGGCGCCGCCGGCGCCGCCGGCGCTGGATTCATCATGAATATGATCAAGCCCGGAACTGGTCAGAGAATACTGGAGGGGGGAATGAGCTTAATGTTGTACAAGCTCGTACAAAACGAACTGATAGCCGGTAGCACATTCTGGTCTGGTCAACTCGGCGCCGATGAAGGTTATCAACCAGGAGATGTGGAAACAGACTCTGCCGGCGAGCCGTACATCTTGGGGTACGACAATAATTGGTATCCCATGGACGGAGCGGATGACTATCGCATGGATGAAGGTGGAATGTATGGTGGTCAGCTGGTCAAGCCAGGACCATTGGGAGACGCATTGCTTCCCCCCGGTCCACTTGGCGCGACATCTGAAACAGATGCGATGTTCAAGGCATCGCTACTGAGGAGATAATAGTTCAAATGGCAGAAGAATATATGAACGTAAAAGAAGAGTGGTTTATGTACGACACTTTTGCCGTGTCTCCGTGGGTAGACACGGCACCACACCCACCCTCTGGGTGGCTTACCAGTTTTTTGGCACTTTCTAACACGGATTCAATAACTTTTTTTGACTCCAGAAACAAACAGATCGGCATTGCGTATAACAATCAGGATTCAAGGGATCAGTTATCGTATGCCTATGTTATAGAATCAATATCTGTAGGATTCTTTGCTCCTACGTGCTCTAGTATGCTCTCGTCTCAGACGATACCCCAGGACACCACATGGATAGGAAGATCTGATGAAATCTCTTCGTTCTGGAACAACGAATTGCCGCAACATACAGGGGTCATATTCCGAGTCAACCAGGACGAGAGACTGAAGACTGTATGTTCAATGGTGCCTCCAAGCTATGGGCCGGTCGGCGCATGTATCGGACAGGGCGATCTATCAGATCCCACCCCGCCGGCAATTGGCGGAGGAAACTACACGGTATCGGCTGGAGGTATGGGCAGGGCGCACCTCAAATTTCGATGGGAATTCCCAGGTGGGTTAGGCGTACCAAAGCGCGCCACAATGGTTGCGGAATGCCGATTCACCGAATGGGCCCGAGAGGCTTTGGGAGCTCTATGGGGACCGGGATATTTTGTCATGAGGGATCACGATCCGGATGAAACGCCGGAGAACCCAATTTCCCCCAAACCATCGATGTTCCTGATTCAGTGTCTCTTGACCGGCAAGAGAGAAGTGCAGCAGCGCGGACAATATCACGCGTAAGAGGAAGCGCGGACAATACTACGCGCAAAAGGAAGGACCCTCGGAATGACATATCTAAACGTAGCGGAAATGTTCCCGCTATACGATACCGCATTAATTTGCTCAAAATTCTACGGTAAAGAGCAAAATATTGTTGGATGGTTTACTAGTTTTCGCGATTTCGCGGACAATTACAAGCACACTTTCTTCAAGGATCGGACCATAGGTAATAGCCACTTGGCGTACTGCAATATGGACTCCGCGGACAACGTTGATTATGTCTTCAACGCCATAACAATGGGTGTTCGCTTCTTTGCGCCGGTTGTGCCAGATGGTTACAGGGGAGGGGTGTCAGACCAGTGGCGCCTGACACTGCTGAACGAGAACAATCCAGCATTTTGGTTATTTGATTTGCCAAAGCACTGCGGCATTGATTTTCGTGTTCAGCAAGATATCATCGTTGAAAATACGTGTCTTGCTACCCCCCCCGGATATGGCCCTCGACTTGGTGGCGGTACACAGCCCATTACCGACCCTAATGCGAATATCGAATACACGGGATTCAAATTAATAGCAGGAGGAATTGGAGAAGCCTGTATTGATAATCGCTTTCCGTTCCCATATCCAGTACGAATCCCACGCAATGCGACGATAGAGGCGAATATCTATCCGTCTCTTTATGCGCGCACCATAATGGAAGATATCTCAGGACCATTAGACTGGGTAGGCACCGGGGCATCAGGAGGAGAAACACCAGGTAGTACGGATACGTTTGCCATACCGGTGAGATATGGAATACAGGTATCCCTATATGGATATAGAGAAGTGCAACAGCGAGGGCAATATCATGCTACTGGGGCAATCCAAGCAAGGGGGTAACCACAATGCAAGAAGGAGTACAGAGGATAGCACGAAATACCTTACTCAATCGATTCGATGCGGATCCGGGCCCGTGGAGACCCATGTATTATCCGGTTGAAATCGATGTCCCCGTCGAGTCAGGCGGATCAGAGGAAAGATCGGTCACGATCAATAATCAGCCATTCATATGGCAATTTCTTGGCCATCAGATTATGGGATGCACTGGTGATCCGATTACGACCGGTCTATTTCAGGACGGTCAGTACGATATCACAATGCGGGACGAACAAAGCAATTATCAATCTGGACCGATAGCAGTGTGTGCCTCAATCGGAGGAGGACCAACCGGATATATGATTTACTTGCCATTGCCAATTCCGTATCCAGGCACCAAAACGCTTACATTTCGCGTCACAAATCGATGCACGCGAAGATTAAGTCCGGAATCCGATGTATTCACTGTCAAATTGACAGTGGGTGGAGTAGCCGATTGGGGAGAGCTAAGGTGACCTGGTTCACGGAGGCGAACGACGTCCTACGTCGAGCCATTAAGGTCAATATCGTTGATCCGAGACCCTTGGTGATACAGCGTCAATCGATGTGCAAAGGCGGCATCATGTCCGCATTGATGCAGACGCTGGATCGCCAAATTAGAACATTACCGTCTGTATCTCCGTGGCTCCAAAAACAGTCCAGTTGGCAGTTGCCGGCTACGCGGAGGTATTCTCAATCGAGATTCCCTCCTGTAGTGCCGACGCAGCAGCCTAATGCGGCTTTGGATTGGATGGCCGAAGTGGCGAGATTCCCTGTGCCGTACGGATCAATCGGTATAGTAAAATCGCTCGAACAATATGTTCAACAAGGTCAATCGGTATATAGTGCATCACCCAACTGGGGGAATCCTTTCGCGCTTGGAGTATCAATCAGATGGCATTTGAGATTGTCCTCAATCGCACACCTCGGAGATCCCTGGGTATCGATATCCGGCGCTGCAGCGATACCGGACAGACTGCCCGGCATTGCCTACGATGATCTATCCCGCACCGACGATATCTGGTTTCCGGCAGCATCATGCGCCTCGACCAATATTCATCTAGTCATACCGGGCGATTACGTGCTTAGAGTTTTTTGCATCGTAGGTGCTTCTCAGGATGCTGTGTCTATCGCGTTACGGTTAGCTGGATCAGTCCAGATCGAAACCAATAACGAGGCACAGTACACTCTTCGAACGTCGTGGTAATGAAAAAATCAGTCTTGCGATGGCTCCCTCTTGTATCGGCAGAACTCGCCGCTCAAGGAATTCCGTTGCCGGACAGTTTGATTTTGTCGGTCATCAACGTCGAGAGCAACGGGAAACCGGGTATCGTTAACCCCAAATCTGGTGCGTCCGGATTGATGCAAGTAATGCCCGGAACATTGACGGACTACAATCAACGCCACGGTAAGCACTATCCGTTATCGTCCATGCGATCGTCGAGCAATGCGGATGCGCGCAAGCAAATCAAAGTCGGAATAGCGGTATTAGCTCACTACTGGAAGAGAGCATATCGATATCTCCAAAAGCGCATGGGAGATGTTCCTGTCGATGAACTCGGGCATATCGCAGATCTATTCTATGCCGCCGGTCCGGATGCCACGATGCAGAGACTCGACAAGTTGGCGGTACCGACATGGGCCGCGGTGCGAGATGCTTTCCCCAATTGGAATGCATTGCCTCACCCCGAAAAGATATTTGCTGTTCCGCATCAATGGGATCTCGATGCCCTAGGTCCGTGGCTTGAAGGACCATTGAGTAAGATTGGCAAGCCAGCGGATCCCAAAACGGGATTTGCGCTGGGCGTCATACTGTTGATGGCCACCTATTGGCTAATGAAGAAAGGAAAAAACAAGTGAACGACGATAAAAAAATAGAAAAAACAAGTGACCCAAAAATAAACCCTATCTATACGGGACCAGTTGACAATAGAGAGCATCATCCAGAATGGTCACGAATGAGCACTTTACTTCGATATTCCATGGAAGTATGGAAAATGAGACTTTTTGGTCCTGGCATAATAAAGATCATAACACGGTGCTGGCATGCGTTCATTACGGAAAGGGAATTTGATCCGGCAATCATATTCAAAAAACTTGATTCGATGCCGTCAGAACAATTTATTCTGGTAGAACTCTTTGAGCAAAAGTTGGTGACTAACCTCGAGAGTTATCTTGCGCGAAGAACGACAAAGAAATAGAATGTAAACGTTCGGTTTTTGTCCCGAACCCGCCGGCGCTTCACCACTTACCCCAGTTCTGAAGTGCCGGTATTCTAGCCAAGCTCGAAGGGGGAACAAACCCCAATTCAACCCCCCTTTTAATCCTCCTTCGAGCTTTTTTTGCTTGCCTAAAAGCAAAACGTGCGGAAAAATATATACAGTAAACAGAACTGGGGTGAAAAATGTCCAATTTTTGTAAATGCCCAAACAAGGGCGATATTCTCTATCGTTGTGGATTTGGAACGAATGACAGCCCTATCGGTGTTTGCCGATATGCTGAAAGGTGTCCGATCCGCTTATCGTGGTGCGAACATTATGCGTTGGGGTTTTGCCTGAATGGACTGGCCCAGAATAATGCGGATCAAATCCGCCAAAGGAGATGCGATGAAAAGACAATACGGAATAAAAGAGATCATCATTGATATGGACATGGACATGGGGATATTGATTACCGCCAAAAAGGGAGAGGGGATATCAATGGGTGCCGCCGGCAAAGACATCGACGATGAGCTCTTGGCGAGCCAGATAATGAGCAAGATCTCAGATATTATATTCCGGCGCGGTGGGCTTGCACAGACGCCTGTAGCGAACAAGTATCCCTTATGATGATAGATGAAGAATATACAAAAGGGATAGTCGCCACTCTCCGGCATTCCGTACAATCGGGCTTGAACGCCTCTCTGACTCCGGAGGATAGCTTGGCACTCCTGGTCTTAATCCATAATTTGACGGATGCCCGGGCAGATCTGGCGCGCACTAAACGACACGGCAAAAAAACAGTAGAAGGGATCGTTTCGAACATATGCGACAACTTTTCAGAGGCGGCAAAAAAAGCCTTTCGCGATTTTGTCGATGACCTACAACCCTATGGCCAACCAGGTTCTTCAAAAAGGAGAAAAAGAAAATGTTGAAAATCGAATTTTCGGTGGAATGCCCCTATTGTGGGGCCAAGCAAGAGAAGAAGACTATGCTCATGGATTCCGATGTGGTCGGCGATTGGGCCGATCCCTGTGAAGAATGCGAGAAGAGATTTCTGATTCATTGGGAAATGTTCGTCGATGCCGCCGTGCACAAGATCAGTGAGCCGGCGCCCCCTGTACGATGTTCCGCCACCCTGGAGTCACATTTTCCTTATGAAGATGATGATGATGATGACGACGATATCGGTATAGACGCATGAGCCGGCTACCAAGATGGCGGTGGGCATTAGTGATATTTTCACCTATCGCGATTGTTGTTGGGCTTATACGGGGTACATGGATAGGTCTCTATAGACGCCGGATGAAGGGAGGCGGAAGGAGATGCTCATAGCAAGAATTGACGCCGGCGATTTGATACCGATCGCCATAGATCAGGAGGAAAAAATGAATAGAACGATAGAAGTAAAAGGGGATTCTTGGCCAACTCCAGATTTGGAACTGGAATATCAATTGCGATTCTTTCCGGATAGGATCACTAAAAAAGAACATCTTCGAGCAGCTGAGATAGTGCTGGCTTATTCCAGAATGATTGAAATGACCCGAGACGATCGACAGAAGGTAATAACAGCTATCAGAAAAGAGGAAAGACGCCGTCATCGGTGGGGAGATTGATTATGACAAAATTCGAAATATTCCTAAAAGAGATAAACAATCTTGAACAAAAGCATGACGTCCATTTAGGAGATTTCTTTCATTTTGAAGATGAACCAGATGAATTTGAAATATGGGACGGAAAACGGAAAGAAAGGCTTTCAATAAGTTCCGATTATGGACATTACGTTGTCGTTTCACGTCCTTTTCCCCTCCAGGAGGACCCATGAAAGTGTTAGGGATTGATCCAAACCCAGAAAAGAGCATCAGTGACGACCTAGCAAAGTTGCAAGATGACTTTCTAAGATCGCTCCTAAAAAAAGGTGATCCAGCCGGCGCTTGCGACCTCGAGGGGGATCCGGATCCCCGAGATGCCGGCGACCTCGAGGGGGATCCGGATCCCCGAGATGCCGGCGACCTCGAGGGGGATCCGGATCCCCGAGATGCCGGCGACCTCGAGGGGGATCCGGATCCATGCCGGCGAGTTCGAGGGGAATGCCTACGAATCCTCGGGGAAGCACCAGGTCGACCGAGCTCTCCGGTGATGGGGAGCACCACTGTTGCCGGCGAACACCCCCCTCCTGCCGGTGAAATGAGAATCGATTGGTTCGCTGAACAGATGAAGCATAAGCTGGAATTGAACTGTCACAAGGGGGGATGGGAGGATTGTAAAAATCCATATTTGGTTCGAAGATTGATTGAAGAGACAGCCGAACTCGTTCATGCCGTCATGAGAAATGAAGATGCTGATACAGTTATCGAAAAGGCAGCCGATGTAGCCAATTTCTGCATGATGATTGCAGACAATAGATACTGTCGATAATTGACAAAAAATAGTGTCGATAATAGAATATTATCGGCAGTAGAAAGGGAAGAAAATGGGAAACACAAAACAAATTTTTTTTGAAGGGCAAGTCCGGAACGATGACTTCGAAAACCCGTTTTTCGGCGACATCGAAGATCAGCTTTTGGAAGTGGCTCATGGGGACCACGTTAGCGTCAAAGTCGAACGATCAGGATACCTCTATTTAGACGACGGTGAAGCTTTCGTCATTGGATCGTTGACCACTCATAGCACAAGTGGGTTTGATGTCATTCCGTTTATGACCAAATATCTTCATGACTACACAATCATCGCCCGAGATGCCGACTGGACGGACGTGAAAGTAATCCTGGATGATGATGGTAAAAAACCTCTGCAACTCGTTTATGACAGGGTTGGAGAGAATGATAACGCCGATAACCTATGAGTAGTATTATCGGAAATAATCGGGACAAGTTTTGTCCCAATATCGGAGGACGATATGAATGATAAAAAAACAACATTAGACCCACGCGAGGCAAGACCGCTCACAAGTCGTGAAATTGCTAAGATCGTATCCGCAGTATTTTTTGCATTCACGTCTTGGTGTGACACCAAAGATATCGCCGATGCAATGGATCACTTTTCAAGACACGTTGAAGTCTACAAAGGCATGTTGAAACATATGGAAATTATAAACAAAAATATTTCCATAGAAAATAACGCCGATAACCCATGAACATTATCGGAAGTATGGCGTCAGAAATACTGTAGCACGAATTACAAGGAGAGAAGAATTGAACGAATCCATAGTAGTACTGAAAGACGTCTTGGTTTACATTGCGATGTTCGCATTTATGGTTCTCATCTTGAGAATCTTCGTGGAAATATCGTACATCCGTAAACATCTGAAGCGATTGGTCGAAGCCGATACCGAAAGAGCTATCCGGGAGTGCGGGCAACAACCATTCAAACGAGTTTACGATGAATCCCCATGGTACCGAGGGGAAGATGGAGAGCTTCACGAGAAATGCGTTCTGAAACCGAGGGAATAGAAAGGTAAAAAAATGGCAAAGAAAAAAATCAGAATCGCAATTGCACCGGGAACTCTTTTTGACTCCGTCTATGTCTTCGAATTTGGAGGAACCAAAGCACAAGCGAAAAAATTCGTGGAATTGATGGCCGAACGAAAAGTTCAGGTCACTGGTATGGAATATCACAAGAAACTTCATGGTGAAGATACAGCCAAAAGTGTGACGACAGGTAACGTTGTTGGATGGCTTCCACTTGGTGAAGTCAAATCCGCTTTTGCTTGAATGAATAGCCGATAACCTGTGAACATTATCGGCAATAGGAAAGGCAGAAAAAAATGGAAAACTACAAAAACTACATCAAAAAAGCAGTCCAACCAATGCGTCCCTATATCCCTGGAGAGGATCTCACGGGAATCAGTGTTTCTCCGGAGGACACGCCAGAAGCCGGAGGAATGATCGCCATCAATCCGAAAAACCCGAATGACAAATGGTATGTAGCAAAGGATTTCTTCCAAGAAAACTACGTTAAGGCCGATAACCTATCATGAAGGTAACGATAGAAAGCACCAAAGAAGTAGTCGATATAGACGGCGTTCAGACGAGATTGTGGAAGGGGACAACAGACACAGGAACCGTTGTGCACTGTTTCATCCACCGAATATCCCCCCAGCAACACGATCAACTTGAGCAGTTTGAATCCGAGCTGATCGAGCAACCAAAGCCGATAACCTTTGAGTATCTAGAGGTTTCAAAAATGACAAAAGTCTACACGATCAGAGAAGCGATCGAGGAGCTTGACGCTATCCGTATGGATTCAAGCAGGATTGTCAGTCAGATTGCCAGTCAACAAGGCAAAGAACTGGCTGCGTTAGTTTCCGAGCTGGCGTCTATTACGGGATGGTTAGCTCGACATCTCGACCACTTGGAGTCGGAAATATTGATACCCGAAATCGAAGATGAAGTCGATAATCCATAAACGAAAGGAAAAGAAATGCAAAAAACCGTAGACACAAAAAACACCAAAGAAGCGAAAGAAAAGATCAAGGATATTGAAACTTTCGGTAATCCCGATATGTGGAAACTCCTCTGTAAAGCAAGCTCAAAAGAAGAAGGATGGATGAAATCCACCAAGGGCATCAACATTCCCGGCGCGGGCGTGATTATCCAGGTCAGCACACAACAAGGAGACCATATTGCGGAAGCTTTGGCATTTCTTCCGAAAGTATCACTTGTTCCGGACAACGAAACGCAAGATCGCTTTGTACTAATCGGATATGTCGAAACAAATGATTTCGAACCGTTCATGCCCTCTCCTATTCCACATCAGCCGCCGGTTCGGCCTACAGAGCCAATTCCTGAGGTCATCCAAAAGTTTTTCGAAGTGCTTATAAGGCGCAGCGAACAAGAAGAAGAGAGAGCAGAAAAGCGCCGGAAATCAATCTATCACGATGAACGTCGAGAAGAACGTCAAGAAAAAAGAAGAGAAATTCGACGGGATTTCTGGCATTTTACAGAAATATCTGATCTGTACGAACGCAAAGCAAAGCTTCTCGAGATGGCAAAACGGCATTTCAATTCAGATGGAAAACAAGATCCTGTTGGAATAGCTGCGTTCAACGCGGCGGAATATCTCACGAAAGCAATAGAAGAAGGCGAGCTTATACATTTCAAGAATGTAGATGAAATACAATATCCTATGGACGAAGATCAGGAATAATAATGACAAAAAAAGAAGCAAAAAAGGTTGCTTACAGACGTGCACGGCTAATTTTGCTGTCTGCGCTAGACGCTGGATGGACTCCCAGCGAAAACGGTGCCTTTTCCTATTCAGTGTTCGACGCCAAGAGGATAGTCGATGCACTGGAAGAAATCTGCTATTCATTGAAAATTAGAGCCAGAGGAAATTTGGAAGAAAATGGAACAACCCTCAATAGACGAAATTTACAAAAAACTGCAGCTTTTTTCCGGGGCAGACGAGGGGGGGAAATACTGGGAAATCGAAGGAACGGGAAAAGCTCTAAGAGAGAATGACTTGGTCGAGCTCGCGAATTGGATCGCGATCGAACTGGGCTGGATAAAACGGCCATCATGAAAGGAACGATAATGGACATAGAACACAAATTACCTACAATTGGCAATAGAACTGTATCAAAAACGGATGAGAAAAGGGGCTTGTTGCAGGCGCTTTCTCATCTCTGGGAGCGGCACGCGCAGATGCTAGAGAAGACAGGCGACATCGGAACATGCCCTATGTTGTTGGACAAAGTGCAAGCATCTTATTTGAGATCTGCTGAATACACAAAAAAATTAATTGATTCATTAGAGTTAAAATAAAAATCCCCGGTTTTTGACCACCGGGGTAGGTCGTATTCAAATGGCCTTTTGGCTCCTTTGATTTAAAGAAAATGAGACCCCTAGGTGCCTTGGGAGTTTCTAGGGGTCTCTGCAACGGCAGGAATAAGTTATCATGCAAATTCTTGGCAGAAAAGAAAAAAGGGAATGCCCCCCTTACCAGTGGCGGCATTCCCGGTCAGGTCGTCTCACCAAAAATGAGAAGGGTAAGACATGTTTATGATATCGGATTCAATATTTTTTGCAACCATTCTTGGAATCTGTTCGATACTTGGTGCCATCGGCGGGATTCTCGGAATTTTTTCTTTCCTATATATATGGAAAGAATCTAAATCTATAGAATTTTTAGTCGACTATTTCGGAATAAAAGAAGGACGAAATGAACACAAAAATAGAAAAGAAACAGACATCAGTTGAATCACTGGCGAAAATGGCCGACATATTCGAATCTTGTTCAGTTTCCGAATCGACAAAAAGAGCGTACGAATCGGATTGGCAAGCGTTTTGGCGCTTTTGTCGAGATCATGATCTCCTGGATCTACCGGCAGATCCAGAGACGGTCGCAATCCATCTAACAGACATGGCTGACTCGGGCCTGTCCGTATCTACTATACAGAGGAGATCAATCTCCATATCGGCGATCCATCGCGCCGCCGGATTTGAGTCGCCGGCGAAAACCGATCGCGTGCGCCGAGTGATCAAGGGAATCAAAAAGCGACTCGGCACGGCGCCCCGCCAGGCCAAGGCACTATCCTGGCCGGACATAAGGCGAATGGTCCAACACTGCGATACGTCGATAATCGGTGTCCGCGATTCAGCAATACTGCTACTAGGCTGGACATCGGCTCTTAGACGATCCGAGCTGGTGGCACTCGATATTGGAGATCTTGAGTTCGTGGAACAAGGTCTGATACTGACAATCAGGAGATCCAAGACAGATCAGATGGGTGAGGGGGCAAAAATAGGAATCCCGTCGATTTCGAACGATGCATACTGTCCTGTATTCGCGGTCCAGCGCTGGATCTCTAGAGCGAAATCTAGATCCCCATCTAATCCTTTGTTCCTGAAAATCGGGGCATCGGGAAGAAACGAATGGTTTCGAGAACCCGAGGGGCGCCTATCCGATCGCATGATACCGTTAATTATAAAGCGATACGCCAAATTCTCGGGAATGGATCCAAATCTCTACTCCGCTCATTCATTACGGCGCGGCCTCGCAACAGACGCCGGCGCCGCTGGCGTACCAGAGAGAGTGATCTCCAGGCACACCAGACATAGATCGATCGCTGTTCTCAGGAATTACATCGAGGATGGAACTATTTGGCAAGAGAATCCACTTCCAATCATCTACGGTAGGGAAAAATAAAATAATATCGACAGTGATGTGAATATTATTTGCAGTGTTCAGTCTCAGTGGCATAATCAGGACAAAGGAGATCGAAATGACGAACTTTAAGACAACTTGCCATAGAGATGGAACAGTAACGTATTGGTCGGTGTACGATCAGACATGGAAACGACATGAATATTGTATACCCGATCGCGAGCTCGCTGCGATGAGCGAAACAGAGCGTAGGCGTGTAATGCGCCATCTGGGCATAGCCGACTGACCTGAACAGTCTCATAGCCCGATCGCCGCTCGAACTCTGTCCCGGGCCTGGACCAAAATTTTCATATCCGGATCACTCTCGTCCACATCGGGATATTTCCGGGCGCCATCAGGTGCCGGCGCTTGGTCATCCAGGCTAAGTTTACTTTCGAGCTGCTCTCTCATCTCCCGTATCTCTGCCGCCGTTGGTGGCTTGATACTCGATGACGACTGAGTCTGTGGCATCTGGTCTTCGAGGGCGCCGAGCTGCTCGACGGGCCTGCCGAACAACAGGGGGATAATCTCGCGGGCCGCGGTAGTCTCCCTCACTGGCACGGACAGATCCGACCATCGACCACCCCAGTAGGCCCAGTCTACTCCTGACGGATTAACCAGCGCAATTCCGGCCGCCAGCGCGGCAACCTCGCAACGAGCGCGAGCGCGGGCAGCCGTCCTATCAGCTCGATGCGTGCGGCTGGTCATTTTTTCCAGCGCCTTATCGACCGAGAATAGCACAGGATTCTTCCTGTGCTTCTTTTTCTTGTCTTGGAGAGATCTTTTATTCGCGCGCGCGCCTGCGTGCGGCTCTGTATTTACTTTTTCTAACGAATCTAGAGAGTTAGGACAGACTTTATCCCTTGTCCGATCGGGGGGGCGACAACTTGTCGCATCGGGTGAAATGTGTGATTGTGTAGGTAATGGGGTTACATTTTTGGCGGGTATTTTCGTCCAGAACGAAAATGCCTCGGGACAAAAGCTGACTACTGTTCCCCGTGCTCTCTGTCCAGGACGATAGACCGCGCAACGGATATACCCTCGCCGTTCGAGCTCGCGATGTGCGCGCTGTAGAGTGCGTATGCTGCCGGATTCACCATGTGATGATCGATAAATCGCATCAGCGATCGCGCCCATAGGCGCAAAGACGCCGGCGAACCCCATCTTGATCAGCACAACATAGACCGCAAGCGTGCGTCGAGCCCGAGGAGACATGGTCCCCGTGCCCTCGATGCCGGATCGAGCAAAATCGATTGTACGAATTCTGTTGGCATTGGCAAATTTTAATAATTTTTCCATTTTTGACGCACCTTTCGCATCAATGGTGCGCAAATTTTTGGCACACCACTATTGGCCGATCTAATCCAGAGAAGCTATTGAAAAAATACACCAATAGCGTTCAATCTCTGGACAAGATCGAAAAAACGCCTGTTGCAAAAAGAAAGCGCGAAAAATTGACTATTTTGGTGAAGTGACTTATTCTGTGGTCAATTCATCAAAATAGTGGTGCGTCTTTCTTCTTGCATTTGCACCACTTTACCTATTTTTTCGCCAATTTGCAAAAAGAGGAACGCATTATTTTAGGCAATTTTTCGTCGATATTCTGACGAAAGATATTGAAAAGGACCACGATTTTGCCATGTCTCACCAGAGTCTCACCAGAGTCTCACCAGAGTTTCACCAGGTATATCCAGGTATGTGGCATTCTAGAAAATTTTATTCTTTGTAACAGCAAAAAAACCGAATATAATTCGGTTATGAGCGATGAATTTGTAGAATTGCCCCGAGATGTCGAAGATTTGGAAGACACTCTCACTGAACAAGAACGCCAACTCGATCGGTTGGATAGTTTTTTTTCCGGCTTGGATTCCAGTTTCTCTCTCATGATCAGTCGTATCAAACCGACTTGGTGCCAAGGGATATTAGATGAGGTACGAGTTGCAGACGCGGACACTGAAATAAATATTGCTTATTTCATAGAAAACTGGGGAGGGCAATTACTACAGGTCAAAGTGAGAGGAAAAAGGGGACAGTGGAGCAAAGGATATCTGGTACCTCTATATTCTTACCCTCCATTGGTGTGGGGAGATAAGGTAACCAAAAAAGACCTTGAAAATCCTACACCAGATCCAGTTTCTGAAAAACCTATTCAGTCACCGAACCCGGTCGTGGTCCAGAATTCGGGGCTCGAAAAGCTTGTCCAAGTACTTCCTATATTGGCCCCATTGGTGGCTGAATACTTCAAGAATCAGGAGGTTAGACGCCAATCGGATCTGACCCTTATGGCCGAAATGATGCGTGCTCAATCGAATAGCGGTGGCCTTGGAGATATCACAAAAATTGGCACTGTAATGGGGCAACTCAATGAGATCTTTAAACAGAATTCCTCTGACAATGGAAATATCGGGGAAATGGATTTCATGAACAACGCCCTTTCTGTCCTACAGAACGTGCTTAGCAATCAACAAAATCAACAAATCCCTGCTAAACCAATGCATAGTCTGAAACCGCCAGGAAAACCAAATGTCGCTACGCCCCCATCGGCAAGCGTAACGCCATTGATACAGCCACCAAAAATAGAGCCACCAATGGGATTGGCTCAATCGATATCGGCTATGGATGATCGATCAGCCGCGCAAACAATAGTCATGGCCCTTGGCCTAATGCCCGAAGACAAAAGGAATCTCACAGTCGATAGATTGACTGAATATCAGGACACTATGGACAGCGAGATGGATGAAGGGCAGGAAAATTACGACGCAGAACGGGGTAGAAAATGATTAAATAGTGACGCCATATCCTGCTAAGCTGCAGAGTATCCGTATTCCAGGTGGATACGAAACTCAGATGCGCGAGACGCTGCGCCAGATCGGATCTGCCATTCGAAATGCGTCTGTTTATCCCCCTATCCGGAATCATGCAGCGGCCGTTGCATCGCTAGCCCCCCCCAAAGATTTTCTGAGTCAACTCCAGCACCTTTATAAGGATTTCATCAGTCGATGGCGGTACGTCAAGGATCCGACTTCTCGCGAGCTCGTGACCGCTTCACCACAAGCTATTTGGCGTCTAACAATGGCCGGCGATGGTATCGGTGTTGGATACGGCAAGGGAGCCGGCGATTGTGATTGTGCCACGGTTGCTCTTGGATCGATGCTCGAAGCGATCGGATTTCGGACTCGGCTCGGAACAACAGCCGGGACAAAGGCGCCTCCCGGTCGTCTTTTCAGTCACGTATTCATTCAGGCTCATGTACCTAAAATTGGGTGGATAACACTTGATCCAGTGCTGCACCCAAAGCGCGGCTTCGGGGAGACAGCATATCATTCTCGCATTGCGTGGTGGGATCTGGACGGTAATCCCATCGGGCACAAGGGGAATTATCTGGGAGAAACAACGGAGGAGATCGATATGGCAATGCCAGCAAACACAAACATAGAATGGTGGGAAGATATGGGAATGGGTGCCGTTACGGATGAGGCTTGGGAGGAGCCCGCCGAATGGTCTCAATATGGGCTCAATGATTGGGGGTGGATAAGAAGCCAGGATGGCACACCATTATCGGCAGTTGGTCTCTATGGCTACACAGACGGATCACAGCTGAATGGCCTGATGGCCGAAGTAGACACAAACGACACATGGGAGCCCGCCAGCTCGACCAATCCGGATGGTACCTACCGGACACCAATGCTTGAGCTGTCTATTGATGATTACGATTATTTGCAGAAACACGGGACTCCTTATTCTGGGATGCTTGCATTGGGGGATACTGGGGAGCCCTACGTATATGACGGATTATCCGGTTGGTTTAAAAAGATCTTTAAGAAGGTAAAAAAGGGGGTCAAAAAGGTCGCCGGGAAGATAAAAAAGGGAATCAAGAAGCTTCTCAAAAAAACCAAAATCGGACGCTGGCTAATAAAGGTTGGGGGGAAACTCAAGAAGATTGCAATGAAAGTAGTGCGCCCCCTCGTTAAATACGTAGGGAAGTACGCGGCAAAATTGGCACCGATAGCAGCCATTATCCCCGGATACGGTACCGCGATCGCCGCTGCTTTGGCGGCAGCGGGAAAAGTTGCACAACTGATGCAAAAGTACGGCGTTGTAACTGTAGGAAAAAAAGGAAAAGTTCGGTCCTTGAAGTTTAAGAGACCAAAGGTTTCAAAGAAGTTTTTCAAAGGTATCCATCTCGGCGCTAAAAAGATGAAGCAATTAAAGCGTAGTAATCCAAAAAAATTCAAAGAGCTCGCTACAAAGTTGGGAAAGAAAGCGCCAATACAGACAACCGGGAAAAAGATGGGAAAGATGAAGCATAATCCGATCTATTATTCGATTAAACCTTTGTTTTTGGCGCTCAAGAAGAAATCTCCTGAAGATTTCCGATACTTAATGAGTAAATACGGGAAATAAGGGAGATAATCATGCTACATTATCGACCACCATTGAGAGGACTTAGGGCATTTCCAGGATTCCAATATCGGTGTCCAGTCCGGCGCCGCCTAATCTCTAAAATGGCTCAATATACCCCAGGGGGAAGAAGAGCATTACCCAAGATCTTCTTTATGGGTAGTGGATTAGGAGCTGTCGACGAAGACGGGCGTTATCTTCCGACACCAGATCAGATCGTGTCAACGCCAAAGCCGGGACTCTGGTATCAGATTAAGAAGGGGGAGACTTGGTGGGGTGTCGCGAAAAAAGCGTATGGAAGTAGCAATCTCAAAAAGGGATTGCTTCTTATGAATGCATCCTCGTGGAACGATCACATATCCAGGAAGAAAAAAGGGTGGGAGTCATACAAGATTAAAGGACTACAGGCGACTCCAGATTACGACTCTTCTGCAAATCCTAGAGCCAAGGTTCTCTCCGGCAATGAATATCCAGTTGCCTGGATACCGCCATTGACTGGGGAGGAGCCAGAGGATCTTGGATTTGGCGCAGAGCCGACAATTCCTACACCCGTTCCAGGTCAAGGGCCTCCCGGGCCTACTGGCCCGCAAGGTCCAGTAGGCCCGGTTGGCCCGCCAGGCCCCAAAGGATCTGTCGGTCCTCCGGGCCCAACTGGCCCCATGGGCCCGGTAGGTCCCCCGGGAAAAGGATCTGGCGCATCTATTCCGGGCCCGGCAGGCCCGCCAGGCCCGGCTGGTCCACCGGGGAAATCTATTGTTGGCCCCCCCGGCACGGCTGGGCCCCCGGGCCCGGTCGGTCCTCCAGGCCCGGTCGGTCCTCCCGGTCCGACCGGCGCAGCGGGTACTGCTGGAGTCGGCGGAGGAGGCAGGATGTGGATCATCCCACTTGCGGCGCTATTTGCATCGTTGAAAGGGTAATGGATAGTAGTAGTGGCCAAAGAGGGAACAGCGATATCGTACGTCGAAGCCGAGCGACCGCCGACCGCACAGGAGCTCGCGCTTTGGAAGCGAGCCGAACAGATCGCAAGGCGCGTAAATCTGATGTCGTACGTTATGAAACTGCAATGGAAAAACATCAAACTCACCCACGAATTTGCCAAAAAGAATTCCATCGATCTGGGTGAGCCTGATTTACCTGATTTTGCAGATCGAATGTTCGCCGCGCTAAACAAGATAGAATCGCTCAAAGACGCTATGTGCAAGGTCAATCAGCTCGATCTCGGCATTAGAATGACCGCCGATGGAAAAGATCTCGACATTGTGCAGCCGAAAGAAAGCGGTTTCGGATGGGTAATACCTGCAATCGGAATATCCCTTATCGTAGCCGGGGCGATTAAACTCTGGCTAGAGCTCGAAAATGAAGTGGACGAGATATCCGATAAGTATAATGGAGTTCTAGAGCATTCTGACAAAGAACTTTGCAAGGATCCCACCTCAAAAACCTGCAAAGATTGGAAAGCAAGCAAAAACGCAAACGATTATCACAAACGAGAATCGATAATCGATAGCGTGAAAAACGCGCTCGTTTCAGCGGGAGGGGTAGCAAAAAAAGGTTTGGGATGGGGTATCGCGCTTGCAATACCTCTGTTGATAATGATGTACGCACCGACAAGGAGATAATAAATATGGCCGATCTGACTGCAACGCAAGCAGGCATGGAAATACTACATAGGGTTGTATGTTTTCTGGGAAGGAAATTCTCTTCCAGAAAGATGGAGACCGCATTCTGGTATTATTTCGAGCAATGGCAGAGCACCGGGTATTTTGATAAAGCTGGAATGCTTGGGAGCATGAATCCCCTGGATCAGGATGATATCGAGTCACTGAATACTCTGCTGGCCTCACTGGGTTGTCTGGATACCATAGAGTCAAACATGACTATCTACGTTGATCCAATAAATGGTTCGGATCTTACTGGTGATGGAAGTAGTGACCACCCTTATGCATCGCTTGATTTCTTGAAATGCTATACAAAAAAAATAAATTCGAATTTCAGAGTTCTGTTACTCAATGATCTCGACATGGGCATTGATCCATTGAACTTGGATTTTGATATTTGCGCCCAAGGATGTTTTTCTATCGGAGGCGTCGGTGCTCCTTCGGTCGTGACGACAAGCTCCGGAGCTGGGCCATTCACGGTCACAGGTGTAACTGCTTTTGGCGCGCCGCCCAATGATTATGGCTATGAACTGCAAGCGGCCGTAGCTTGGGCCCCATACGAACTTATTGGGAAATGGATCCGATGGGAAAGTGGCGCTAATGCAGGAGAGGTATACCCATGCCACCTAAACGATAACGCGACTCTG